>JADHED010000052.1_pt1 | contig 157481 bp, 121 predicted proteins | sample 8952041 | NCBI WGS metagenome assembly JADHED01 (sample SAMN16124423, study PRJNA663239) | bioreactor sludge metagenome | isolation source: sludge (control) | place: India:Bengaluru | collected 2018-09-08 | reverse complement strand
GGCCGCCGACACCACGCCGCGGCCCTCGGGGGTGCCGCCGACGATCACCGGCTTGCCGCGCAGGCGCGGGTCATCCAGCACTTCCACCGACGCGAAGAAGGCGTCCATGTCCACGTGCAGGATGGTGCGCTCGCTCATCACGGCTCCCGAACCCCCGGCCGGAAAAAGACGGACGGCGACCGCAGCCGCCGTCCGTCGCTCAGCCGGTGACGGCTCACCCTACGAGGACTGCTCCACGCGGACCGTCGCGTCCTCGACGATCGCCTTGTAGAAGTAGCCGCTGCCGAAATCCTTGTCGACCGACAGCACGCCCTCGATCAGCACTGTGTCGCCGACCTTCGCCGAGACGCCGGAGGTGACCGTCAGGTCGGCGGTCTCGCCGTCGCCCGACCCGTCCTGCACGTGCAGCCAGTTGCGGCCCATGATGCCGGTCAGCGACTTGACGACCTTGCCGCGCACCTTGACGGTCTTGCCCGCCAGCTCGGTGCGGCGCGCGTTCACTTCGGCGACCTTCAGCCCGCCGGACGGCGTCGTCAGGCCGCTGAAATCGGCGTCGGCCTTGCCGACGGCCACGCCGCCGTGCGCCTTCTTGATCTCGGCCTGCATGTCGCCGGCGGGGGCCTCGCCCGGCGCGGCGAACGACGCCGCGAACCAGATCTCCGCGAAGTCGCGGTTCAGGCTGGCGGCGTGGAAGTTCTGCATGGCCATGGCGCCCAACAGTTCGACCTTCTGCCCGACCTGCATCGGGCCCTCGGGGCCGGCCGCCCACAGCTCGCCGCCGGCCGTCTTGAGACGGACGTAGGTATAGCCGCCGGAATTGAAGGTCTCGGCCACCTCGCCGCCGAGGTTGCCGCCGGCGGCCATCCCGGCCGGGGCGGCGCCGCTCGGGTTCTCCGCGGCCACGGCGGCGGCCTTCTGGTTCCAGGCGGCGGCCGAATCGCTCTTCTTTTCGCCGCAGCCGAGCAGGGCCACGGACAACGCGATCGCGAGGATCGCCAGGGTCGTCGTCTTCAACGGGTGCCTCCGGGGGTTCGAGTCGCGCGACACGCCCCAAGGATAGGCGGAAGCGCAGGGATTTCAAGTCGGGACCGACAGTTGCCGGATTCGTGGCGTTCTTTAATGATTTCAGATATCATAATCATTCCACACGAACTCGCCCTTCCCCGATCATGTCGGAGGATGACATGTACGATCCCTTGATGACCCAGCACATGCGTTCCGAACTGACGCGCCTGGGGATTTCGGAGCTGACCACCCCCTCGGAGGTGGACGCTTTCCTGGCGCAACCGGGTTCCTCCCTGTTGTTCATCAATTCGGTCTGCGGTTGCGCCGCCGGCAGCGCCCGGCCCGGCCTGGGCCGGTTCCTGGCCGATCCCGATCGTCCCGCCAACCTCGGGACGGTCTTCGCCGGCATGGATCTCGAGGCCACTTCCCGGGTCCGCACCCGCTACGATCAGTTGCCCCCGAGCAGCCCCTCGGTCCTGTTGCTGCAGGACGGCGTGGCCGTCCGGTACATCCACCGCACGGAGATCGAGGGCCGCGATGCGAACGCCTTCGCCGATCTGCTGCGGCAGGCGTACGCCGAACTGCCGGGCTGACCTCGGCAACGACCGTCCGGAGCCGGGACGGTGACGACACCGTCCCGGTTCTTTCGACGCTCGAGGCGGGAAATGGCCTTGTCCCGGATCGGCGCGGCCTATAGCATCCCTTCCCGTCCGTCCACGCCAACCGGGAGCCGCCCATGACACGCATCGTGCGCATCGGCAACGCCGGCGGGTACTGGGGCGATGACGTCCGCGCCCTGCGCCGCCAGCTCGAAGGCGGGCAGCTGGACTACGTCTCCCTGGACTACCTGGCCGAAGTCACCATGTCCATCCTGCAGCGCCAGCGCGCCAAGGACCCGGCGCTGGGATACGCGACGGACTTCGTCGACCAGATGCGCGACTGCCTGCCGTTGATGATGGAAAGCGGCGCGACGGTCATCACCAACGCCGGCGGCGTGAACCCCGAAGGGCTCGGCCACAAGCTGGTGGAGATCGCACGCGGGCTGGGCCTGCGCCTGAAGGTGGGCGTGGTCTCCGGCGACGACATCCTGGGCCGGCTGACGGAGCTGCGCGACGGCGGCGACCCCCTGGACAACATGGAGACGGGCGCGCCCCTGGCGCCGCACCTGTCCCGGGTGTCCGCCGCCAACGTCTACCTCGGCGCCGAGCCCGTCGTGCGGGCGCTGGAGATGGGCTGCCGCGTGGTGGTGACGGGCCGGGTGACCGACACCGGCATCACGCTGGCGCCGCTGATCCACGAATTCGGCTGGGACGAGGACGACTGGGACCGCCTCGCCGCGGGCATCGTCGCCGGCCACGTCATCGAGTGCGGCACGCAGGCCACCGGCGGCAACCTGACCGACTGGCGCGACGTGCCCACCTACGACCGCATCGGCTACCCGATCGTCGAGGTGTCGGCCGACGGGTCCTTCGTCGTGACCAAGCACCGCCGCACCGGCGGTCTCGTCAGCGAGAAGACCGTGAAGGAGCAGCTCGTCTACGAGATGGGCGACCCGCGTTCCTACATCTCGCCCGACGTCGTCGCCCGCTTCGACACCATCCGGTTGGAGGACCTGGGCCGCGACCGGGTGCGCGTCTCGGGCGTGCGCGGCGTGCCGCGGCCCGAGAACTTCAAGGTCTCGATGGCCTACCAGGACGGCTGGAAGGCCGTCGGCACCATCCTGGTCAGCGGGCCCGAGGCCACGGAGAAAGCGGAGACGCTCGCGCGCGCCTTCTGGAACCGCGTCGGCCACCGCTTCGCCGCGACGCACACCTCGGTCGTGGGCACCGGCTCGATCTGGCCGGAGTCGCTCGGACGCTGCGAGACCGACGAGGTGCTGCTGCGCCTGGGCGTCCGCGACCACGACCGCGCCAAGGTCCACGACTTCGGGATGGTGCTGCCGACGATGATCCTCTCGGGCCCCTCGGGCCTGGCGGTGACCGGCGGGCGGCCGAAACCGTCGGAGGTCGTGGCCTACTGGCCCGCCCTGATCCGCCGCAGCAGCGTCGCGGCCCGCGTCACGGCACTGGACACCGACGGCCCCGAGCGCAGCGACGTCATCGCCTTCGCGGACCCGGCGCCACCCCGCCTCGGCGCGGCGGTCGCGGCCGCCAAGGCGCCGCCCCCGCCCGCCGCCGGCGGCCGCACGCGACGCGTGAAGCTGCGCACGCTGGCCTATGCGCGCTCCGGCGACAAGGGCGACACCTGCAACATCGGCGTGCTGTGCCGCAGCCCCGAACTGTACGCCTGGCTGCGCCGCGAGCTGAAGCCGGCCGTGGTGCGGCGCTTCTTCAAGGGCATCGTGCAGGGCCGCGTCACGCGCCACGAGGCTCCCAACCTGCTGGCCCTGAACTTCCTGCTGGAGCGGACCCTGGGCGGCGGCGGCACCGTGTCGCTGATGCTGGACCCGCAGGGCAAGACGCTGTCGCAGGCCCTGCTGGAGATGGAAATGGACGTGCCGGCCAGGCTCGTGCCTCGGGAGTGACGCCGTGCAGGATCTCATCGTCGCCGGCCTGTTCGCCTACCCGCTGAAGGCCGCGCGCGCGGTGCCGCTGGCCGAGGCCGCGGCGCTGGCCCGCGGCCTGCGCCGCGATCGCCGCTGGCTGCTGGTCGCCCAGTCAGGCGAACCGGTCATGCTCAAGTCCCACCCCCGGCTCGCCACCGTGGCGATCGGACTCGACGGCGAGGCGCTCGTCGTCACCGGCGCCGCCGGCTTGCCTCTGCGCGTCGCCCCGCCGCCCGCGGACTCGGCCCCGCTGCCGGTCACCGTCAAGCGCCGCACGCTCGCGGCCAGGGTCGCCGCGCCGGAGGCCAACCGCTACTTCAGCGAGCTGCTGGGCGAGACGGTCTGGCTCGCGCAGCTGGCGCACGGCGAAGCGCCGGCGGGCGAACCGGCAGCCGCCGACCCCGCCGTCAGCGACGGCCTGGCGGGCTCGGCGCCTTACCTGATCTGCGGCGAGGCGTCGCTCTCCGACCTGAACCTCCGCCTCGCCGCGCGTGGCGAAGCGCCCGTCGGCATGGACCGCTTCCGGGCCAACCTGGTGATCGGCGGGGGCGAGCCCTACGCGGAGGACGGCTGGCGTCGGCTGCGCGCCGGCGCGGCCGAGTTCGAGATCCTGCGGCCGTGCCCCCGCTGCCCCAACACGACGGTCGACCCCCTGACCGGAGAGGTCGGGCCGGAACCGCTGCGGACGCTGACCGGCTACCGCACGCTGCCGGGCGGCGTCATGTTCGGCGTGTTCGCGCGCGTGGTGCGCGAGGGGGACCTGCGCCCGGGCGATCCCGTGTCGGTCCTCGATTGATCATCACCGGAGGTGCCTCCATGCGCCGGATCCCGACCCTCGCCTGCTGCGCGCTGCTGCTCGCCGCGGCGATCCCCGTCGCCGCCGCCCGCGCCGAAACGCCGTCGACCGGCGCATTCACCTTCATGGTCGAAGCGACGGTGACCGGAACGCCGGCCGCGGCCTTCGACGCCGCCACCGGCGACATCTCCGGCTGGTGGGACCACACCATGTCCGACCACCCCGTGCGCCTGGTCGTCGAGCCGAAGCCGGGCGGCGCCTTCCTGGAAGTCTTCGACGAGACCGGCGACGGCGTCCGCCACGCCGCGGTGACCTACGCGCGCCGCGGCGAGATGCTCCGCTACGAGGGGCCGCTGGGCCTGGCCGGCCACGCCATCCACATGGTCACGACCTGGACCTTCGCCGACGCCGGCGAGGGGCGCACCCTGGTGCGGGTCGAGGTCCACGCCGCCGGCGAGATCCTGGCGGGTTGGCCGGCGGTGGTCGAACAGACCTGGCAGCACTTCCTGCTGAAGCGGTATGTGCCTTATGTGGAAGGCGGTTGCCGGCCGTTGAAGTGACGTCGACGTCCGGCGGGGTTGAGGGCCGCGTCCGGATCCGGTACCATCGATGTCGGGACTCGCCATTGCACCGCCGAACGGGGCCGTCGCGCCGGCGGCGGCGGTCCGGTTGCTCGATGTCGTGGGAGGGTGGAGATGTACAGGTCGCTGCGAGTTGCCTGCGTGTCCATCGTTTCGATCCTGGCGGCCACGACGGCCGCCGCGCAGCTGACCGTCGCCACGAGCGAGTCGCTGTACGACAATTTCGAGACGGTGGAGATCACGATCCACAACGGCGGCCCGAGACCGGGGCACTTCATCTCGTATCCCGCCTACATCATCTACCACCTCGACACGGCGCTCTGCGTGGACGCGTGCGTCGCGCTGGCCGACGTGTGGGACATGCTCCCCGGGGAAACGATCACCGCTACGTTCGACCTCGACCTGTTCCCCATCCCGCTGGGGATGTACCGGGTCGAACTGACAGGATCTTCGGCCGACCCGGGCTCGATCCTCCACTGCGACTTCGAACTGATCGATGTCCTCGCCGCCGAGAGCGGCTCCTGGGGAGCCGTGAAGGCCCTCTACCGCTGAAGCCTGCAGACAGGGACGCGGGACGGGAGCCGGCGTCGGCTCCCGTTCCCGTTTTCTCCGGATTCGAAGCCGCGCCTCAGCCCGCCCGCTTCCTCTCGTACTGCCGCAGCAGGTCCGCGAACAGCTCCGGGATCATCGCCATGCGCTCGGGCGTCTCGACGTAGGCCACGCGCATCTGGGTGCGGCCCGGGTTGGGCTCCCCCGTGGGCACGCTGTAGAAACCGGCCATCGGGGCGGTCAGCACCGTGAGCGCCCGGCCGCCGACGTCGACCTTCCCCTCGGACGCGCACCACAGGACGAAGTCCAGGGCGTCGAAGTCCGGGGCCGCGACGTTGCGCACGTCCAGCACCGAGTAGATGGCGGCGTCGGGACTCGAGACGATCACGCCGGGCAGGGCGGCCCGCATCCGCGAGGTGAAGTCGAAGAGCATGCCGCGGTAGTAATCGCGCTGCTTGCCGTACCAGGCGCGCAGCGTCGCGTGGTCCTCGTGGGCCAGCGCGCCGAAGACGTGCTGCCCGATCACGCTGCTGCAGAGGCTGACGGTGTGCTCGGCGATGGCCTTGCGGTGGAAGGGCTCGTTGTCGGTGACCAGGGCGCCGATGCGCAGGCCGCAGGCGTTCCAGACCTTCGAGGTGGTCTCGATGCCGATGCGGCGGCCGGTGATGCCGGGCGCCTCGGCCTCGGTCACGCCCCAGACGCTGGTGCAGCGGCCTCCCGTGTAGTACAGCTCGCGGTAGGCCTCGTCGCTCACCAGCCACAGGTTGTGCTTCACCGCGAGTCGGGCCAGGGCGACCAGCGCCTCGTGGTCGTAGTACTGTCCGGTCGGGTTGTCGTAGGGGATCACGACCATCGCGCGGGGCTTCTTCTCGCGGATGACCTGCTCGATCCGCGCGGGGTCGGGCAGCGAGAACTTGCCGTCCTCGCCCAGGCTGCGCTGCACCGAGCAGGTGGCGCGGCCGAGACGCTGGCAGAGCGTCTTGTAGTTGGTGTAGGCGGCGTCGATCAGCAGCAGCGGGGCCTCGTCGGTGCCGGCGGGTCCGCAGACGCCCACGATCAGCAGCTCCATGGCCTGGGTGCCGCCCTCGGTGATGTGGCCGTGCAGCCCGGCGGTGTCGAAGCCGCTGCTGGCGATCACGTTCATGAAGGCGTCGACGCATTCCTGGGTCCCGGCGGTCGACGAGTACTTCACGACCCCGTCGCGGAAGGGGCTCTGTGGCGCGCCGAGGTTCCGCAGGCGCTCCTGCATGGCCGGGTACATCGGCAAGGAGACGTTGCCGATCGCCACGTTGATCGCCTCGGTGCCGTCGCGGCGCTCGTCGAAGCGGAGCTGCGCCATGCGGATGACCGAAGGCTGGCGCCCGGCGAACTGGGCGGACATCACGGGCGTCCGCGCGGTGGTCTGTTCCATGGGACCCTCCTGGTGGGTGTGCGGCCCCTCCAAGGTGCAACGGGGAACCGCCGGCCGCAAGGTCGGCTTGTGGTCCCAACCCCAAGTGTTATATTAGGATCCGGGAGGCGGCATGCACGAGATGACCCTGGTCGCCGGCATCCTCGAGATCGCCGAGGAACGGGCCCGCGAAGCGGGCGCCGCGCGCATCAACACCGTCACGGTGGAGATCGGGCGGCTGGCCGGCGTCGAGCTGTCGGCGCTGGTCTTCTGCTTCGAGACGGCCCGCCTCGGGACCATGGCCGCCGGCGGCGAGCTGGTCGTGCGCGAACTGCCCGGCCGCGGACGTTGCCCCGCCTGCGGCGCCGACGCCGAGATCGACTTCTACGCGGCCCTCTGCCCCGCCTGCGACGGCTGCCTGCAGGTGGTGGGCGGGCGCGAGCTGCGCGTCGCCTCGCTCGACGTCGACTGAACACCGACCCCCTGGAGGGCGCCATGTGCGACACGTGCGGCTGCAACCAGCCCCCGGACGCGGTGACCTACCGCAAGCCCGGCGGGCACGACCATCCCCATCGGCACGGCGACGCGGAACACGCCCACCCGCACGACCACGACCACGGCCACCATCACGACCACGACCATGATCACGGCGGCGGCCGCCGCCTGTCGGTCGAGCAGGACATCCTGCGGCGCAACGACGTCGTGGCCGAGCGCAACCGGGGCTGGTTCGAGGGCCGCGGCGTGCTGGCGTTGAACCTCGTGTCGTCGCCCGGCTCCGGCAAGACATCGCTGCTCGAGCGCACGATCCGCGACCTCAAGGACGAGATCCCCCTGGCCGTGATCGAGGGCGACCAGCAGACCCTCAACGACGCCGAGCGCATCGCGGCCGCCGGCGCCCCGGTGCTGCAGGTCAACACGGGCTTCGGCTGCCACCTCGACGCCGAGATGGTCCGCCGCGCGCTGGCCGAACTGGAGGTGCCGGCGGGCGGCGTGCTGCTGATCGAGAACGTGGGCAACCTGGTCTGCCCCGCCCTGTTCGACCTGGGCGAGCACGCCAAGGTCGTGATCATCTCGGTGACCGAAGGCGACGACAAGCCGCAGAAGTACCCCGCGATGTTCGCCGCGGCGAGCCTGTGCGTGATCAACAAGACCGACCTGCTGCCCTACGTCGACTTCGACGTGGAGGCCTGCAAGGACGCCGCGCGGCGCGTGAACCCGGCGCTGACCTTCGTGGAGCTGTCGGCGACCGGCGGCGAGGGGCTCGACGGCTGGTACCGGTGGCTGCGGGACCGCCGCGCCGCCGCGGCCAGGTGACACGGTGGTACGGTGAGATGACGCGGCAGCGGCAACGGCTCCGCGTCGACGGCGTCGTGCAGGGCGTGGGCTTCCGGCCCTTCGTCTTCAACCTGGCCGAGAACCTGGGCTTGGCCGGCCATGTCGCCAACGACAGCGAGGGCGTGATCCTCGAGATCGAGGGCGACCCCGCCGTCCTCGCGACGTTCCGCCGCCGGCTCGAAGCCGAAGCGCCGCCCCTGGCCCGCATCGAGTCGGTCGTCGCCGAGCCGATCCCCGCCGTCGGCGCCGAGGGGTTCGGCATCCTGCCGAGCCGCGACGCGCCGGGCACCTCGACCTGCGTGCCGGCCGACAGCGCCCTGTGCGCCGACTGCCGCCGCGAGATCCTGGATCCGGACGATCGCCGCCACGGCTACCCCTTCACCAACTGCACCAACTGCGGCCCGCGCTGGACGATCATCGGGCGCATCCCCTACGACCGCCCCTTCACCAGCATGGCGCCCTTCGCGATGTGCCCCGACTGCGCCCGCGAGTACCACGACCCCCGCGACCGCCGCTTCCACGCCCAGCCCAACGCCTGCCCCGCCTGCGGGCCGCGGCTGCGCCTGGAGGGCGAGGGCGTCGATCCCGCCGCCGACCCGCTGCGCGAGGCCGCCCGTCTGCTGGCCGCCGGCCGCATCCTCGCGGTCAAGGGGCTCGGCGGCTTCCACCTGGCCGCGCGCGCCGACGACCAGGCGGCCGTGCTCAGGCTGCGCGCGCGCAAGGGACGCGAGGCGAAGCCGCTGGCGCTGATGGTCGCGGACCTCGACGCGGCGCGGGAACTGGCGCACGCCGGCGAGGAGGAGGCGGCGCTGCTGGCCTCGCCGCAGGCGCCGATCGTCCTGCTGGAGCGCCGCCCGAGCGCGGCGCTCGCGCCCGCCGTCGCGCCCGGACACCGCCGGCTCGGCGTGATGCTCGCCTACACGCCCCTGCACCTGCTGCTGCTGGCGGAGGTCCGGGCCCTCGGCGCCGGCGCGCTGGTGATGACCTCGGGCAACGCCGGCGACGAACCCATCTGCCTCGGCGACGACGAGGCCCGCGCGCGGTTGCGGGACATCGCCGACGCCTGGCTGCTGCACGACCGCGGCATCCTGCGCCGCGCGGACGATTCCGTGGTCGAGGTCGTCGGCCGCCGGCCGCTGCTGCACCGCCGCAGCCGCGGCTACGCGCCCCTGCCGGTGCCGCTCGGCAACCGCGGCGCGCCGGTGCTCGCGGTCGGACCCGAGCTGAAGAACACCGTCTGCCTGCTGAAGGAGAACCGCGCCTTCCTGTCGCCCCACGTCGGCGACCTGCAGAACCTGGCGGCCTACGGCTTCTTCAAGGAATCGATCCGCACGCTGCAGGAGCTGCTGGAGTGCGAGCCGGAAACGATCGCCCACGACCTGCACCCGGGCTACCTGAGCACGCGGTGGGCGCAGGAGCAGGCCCGCGATGCCGGCAAGCGTCTGGTCGCGGTGCAGCACCACCACGCCCACCTGGCCGCCGTCCTGGCCGAGCACGGCCACCACGAACCGGCCCTCGGCCTGATCCTCGACGGCACCGGCTACGGCACCGACGGCACGATCTGGGGCGGCGAGATCCTCGCCGGGAACGCGGCCGCCTGCACGCGCGTGGGACACCTGTCGTGCGTGCCGCTGCCCGGCGGCGACGCCGCGATCCGCCACCCCCGGCGCATCGCGCTGAGCCACCTGCGCGCGGCGTTCGGCGACGAGTTGCCGGATCTGCCCTTCCTCGCGGACCAGGAGACGGCGGTCGTGCTGCGGATGGTGGACGGCGGCGTCCACTCCCCGCTCACCAGCAGCTGCGGCCGGCTGTTCGACGCCGTGGCGGCGTTGACCGGCGGCTGGCGCGAGGTCCGTTACGAGGCCCAGGCGGCGATCGAGCTGACGGCCCTGACCACGTGCGCCGCGGTCGAAGCCGCCCGTCCCTTCGCCTGGGAGATCGACGAGGCGAGCGACGGCCTGCTGCTGCCCTGCGGGCCGATCATCCGCGGCGCCGTCGCCGCCGTGCGGGCCGGGGCGGACGCCGCCGAGGTCAGCGCGCGCTTCCACCGCACCCTGCTGGACCTGTTCGTCGAGGCGTCCCGGCGCGCCTCGCGGCTGACCGGGCTGCGCACGGTCGCCCTGGGCGGCGGCAGCATCCAGAACGAAGTCCTGGACGCCCTGCTGCCGCCGCGGCTGGAGGCCGCCGGCCTGCGGCCCCTGCTGCCGCGGGAACTGCCGCCCAACGACGGGGCGGTGTCCCTCGGCCAGGCCGCCGTGGCGCGGGCCGTGCTCGCGTGAGCCCCCGCCGCGTTGGACGGGACCGCCCCGGTGGCCTATCTTCGCCCCAGCGCCCCGCACCAGGGAGGACCGCCATGTGCCTCGCCGTTCCCGGCCAGGTGATCGAGATCTACCAGGAGAACGGCCTGCCGATGGGCCGCATCGACTACGCCGGCGTCGTCGGCGCGGCCTGCCTGGCCTACACGCCGGAGGCCGTCGAGGGCTCGTGGGTCATCGTGCACGCGGGGTTCGCCCTGCAGGTGCTCGACGAGGCGGAGGCCGCGGCCTCCCTGGCCACGCTCTCGGAGCTCAACGAGCTGATCGAGGCCGACAGCCTGCCGGACGTCGCCGACGACGCCGACCGCGACGGGAAGCTCCCGTGAGGTTCCTGCAGGAGTACCGCGACCCGACGCCGTGCCGCGCGCTGCTGGCGCGCATCGCCGCAGCGGCGACGCGCCCGTGGACGATCATGGAGATCTGCGGCGGCCAGACGCACGCCATCCTGCGCCACGGACTCGACCAGATGCTGCCGCCCTCGCTGACCCTGGTCCACGGCCCCGGCTGCCCTGTCTGCGTGACCCCGCTCGAGACGATCGACCGCGCGCTGGCCATCGCCGCGCGACCCGGCGTGATCTTCACCTCCTTCGGCGACATGCTGCGCGTGCCCGGTTCGCGGGACGACCTGATGCGGGTCAAGTCCCGCGGCGGCGACGTGCGCTTCGTCGACTCGCCGCTCGAGGCGCTCCAGCTGGCCCGCCGCCACCCCGACCGCGAGGTCGTGTTCCTGGCCGTGGGCTTCGAGACCACCGCGCCGGGCAACGCCATGGCCGTGCGGCAGGCGGCGCGCGAGGGGCTGACGAACTTCAGCGAGCTGGTCAGCCACGTGCTGGTGCCGCCGGCGATGGCCGCCATCCTCGGCGCGCCCGCCAACCGGGTGCAGGGCTTCCTGGCCGCCGGACACGTCTGCGCCGTGATGGGCTGGCGGGAGTACGAACCGCTGGCCGCGAGTTTCGGCGTGCCGATCGTGCCGACGGGCTTCGAGCCGGTCGACCTGCTGCAGGGGATCCTGAGCTGCGTGGAGATGCTGGAGCGTGGCGAGGCGGGCGTCGAGAACCGCTACGCCCGCATCGTGAAGCGCGACGGCAACCCGGCCGCGCGCGCCGTGGTGGACGAGGTCTTCGAGGTCTGCGACCGCCCCTGGCGCGGCATCGGCGTCATCCCCGGCAGCGGCCTGCGCCTGCGCGCCGCGTACGCCGCCTACGACGCCGAACGGCGCTTCGACGTGGGCGACATCGCGCCGCAGGAACCGCGGGAGTGCATCAGCGGCGAGATCCTGCAGGGCGTGAAGAAACCCGACCAGTGCGCCGCCTTCGGCAAGGCCTGCACGCCGGCCACGCCGCTGGGCGCCACCATGGTCTCGAGCGAGGGCGCCTGCGCCGCCTACTGGAAGTACCACCGGAGGAACCCGTGACCGACGCCCCCGGCTTCGAAGGCCTGTCCTGCCCGGCGCCCCTGACCGGCCACGACACCGTGCAGCTGGCTCACGGCGCCGGCGGGCGGCTGTCGGCCGAGCTGATCGACGCGCACGTGCTGCCGCGCTTCCGCAACGACCTGCTGGCGCAGCTCGAGGACCAGGCCGTGTTCACGCTGCCGCCCGGCCGCGTCGCCTTCTCCACCGACACCTTCGTGGTCACGCCGCTGGAGTTCCCGGGCGGCGACATCGGCGACCTGGCCGTCAACGGCACCGTCAACGACGTGGCCATGAGCGGCGCGCGCCCGCTCTACCTGAGCGTGGGCCTGGTGCTGGAGGAGGGGCTGCCGCTGGCGCTGCTGGACCGGATCCTGGGCTCGATGGAGCGGGCGGCCCGCGCCGCCGGCGTCAGCGTCGTGACCGGCGACACCAAGGTCGTCGACCGCGGCGGCTGCGACGGGATGTTCATCAACACGTCGGGGATCGGGGTCGTGCCCGAAGGCGTGGCGCTGACGGCCGCCGCGCTGCGGCCGGGCGACGCGGTGCTGGTCTCCGGCACGATCGCCGACCACGGCATGGCCGTGATGTCGGTGCGCGAGGGGCTGAGCTTCCGCTCGACGATCAAGAGCGACACCGCCGCGCTCGGCGGCATGGTCGCCGATCTGCTGGCGGCGGCGCCGGGCCTGCGCGCGCTGCGCGACCCCACGCGCGGCGGCCTGGCCACGACGCTGAACGAGTTCGCCCGCGCTTCGCGCGTCGGGATCCGAGTCGAGGTCGGGGCCGTGCCGGTGCGGGACGACACGGCGGCCGCCTGCGAGATCCTGGGCCTCGACCCGCTGAACGTGGCGAACGAGGGGAAGCTGGTGGCGGCGGTGCCGGCGGGCGAGGCGGCGGCGGCCCTGGCCGCGCTGCGGGCCCACCCCCTGGGCCGCGATGCGGCCGTGATCGGCGAGGTCGTCGCCGGCGAGCCCGGGCTGGTGACCGTGCGCACGGCGCTCGGCGTGGAGCGCATCCTGGACATGCCGCTGGGGCTGCAGCTGCCGCGGATCTGCTGAGTTTCGCTCGGGGATTTTGCGCTTTCATGCCGACCAGCCCTGACATCAGGGATGGTCGTGTTCATCCCTCAAACTGATCGATGGTCACCGGCGCGCCGATCCGCAGGGCACCCCCCTCACATCCGACTCAGGACGCTTCCTGCTGCCGAGCGAGTTGCAGCAGCGTTTCCCGCGCCACCGGCCGCAGGATCAAGGCCCGCTTCTCGGAAACCAACCGGTAGAAGTACTCGGACGCGAACTGCGGCTCGATCCGTGGCGACGCGTGCGGCGTCCAGTCGGTGTCGTAGCCGTAACGAATCAGGAAATCCTCGTAGATCGTGCGGAAGAGTGCCGCGTCTGTCGGCCGGAACCAGTGGCGCCAGTCGCCGGACGACTTCGTCCTGACAACCCTCGCGTGTTTCGGATCGACGTCTGACGAACCCGAGAGCTCCATGCCGAGGTACTCCGACAACGCATCCAGACGCCCCGCCACGAAATCCTCGTACTTGAACGCGAAGAAATCCGGGTAACGTGCGTAGAAGTCCTCGATCCTGCCCCACTCCGCCGCGTAGTGGGCGCGGACGGTCGCATCATCGTGTGCGATCCCCCGCAGCGTCCAGTCGAAGCGGATGAGGTCCAGGACGCCCAGTTCGCCGCCCGACGCCTCCAGCCGTCTCAGGAACGCGTACATGAGCGCGACCTGGCGGTCGTCGCGGTCGTAGGGGCTGTGGTAGCCGATGCCGTACATCAGGCGGCTGATCAGGGTGTCGCGGGGATCGCGGACGATGGCGATCTTGCGGTCGAAGTGCAGGTAGGGTGTCAGGTCCTCGGTGTCGGGATTGATGACGACCTTGGCCAGGACGCCGCGCTCGTCGTCGCCAGGTTCGGGTCGGTAGGGCTCTGGTTCTTCGAAGAGAAGCCTCGGGCTGCCCCCCTCCCAAGAATTTCGTAACTTGTAGTAAAGCCCGGTAGTTCCGGTCTTCGGCGAGCCGGCGATGAGGATCATCATGAGCTCTCGGACCTCCTTGTGGTTGGTACACCCTGCCGTCGGGGTGACTGATCACCGACCGTCCGCTTGAACGCACTGTATTGATCACCATTTCTTCGAATATCGTCGAATGCCGACAGCATGCTGTACAACGCTGAAGCGCTGAGATAGCCCGGTCCGGCTTCGGCCGGGATTCACCCCTAAGGCCGGGGCAACGAATCACCGAGACCTGCTTCCGGGGGTACGTCCCCCACCCCCTCGGCATCCAGCAGCGCTTTCGCCTCCTCGAGATCCTTCTCCCAGACCAGCAGCTTGATGGCGCGCAACTGCGCCATCGCCGGGTACATGCCGCCGGCGTCGTCGGTGGACACGAGCGATTCCAGGCCGTAGGCCTGGAGCATCGCGGCCGCCATCTCCGCCTCGAGCTCGGTGCCGTAGGTCCGCAGGACCTTCATGCCGTCGATCACGGCGCCACCTCCGTCGTCGCGGGTGTCCAGGGCTGCTCGCCGGCGGAGAAGGCCGCCGGGTCGTAGCCCTGGCGCTCCAGAAGGATGTCGATCTCGGCCCGCTGTGCCGGCGTCAGCCGCGGCTCGCGCGCCAGGATCCAGCCGTACTTGCGGTCGGGGCCGCCGACCACGGCCCAGCGGTAGTCAGGCTCCAGGCCCAGGATCCAGTAGTCGGCCTTGACCGGCGCGAGGCCGAGGATCTTGAACGGCGTCAGCTTCAGGCGGGCGTTGGAGCGGGTGTCGACCACCTCCGCCTCGGCGGTGAACTCGTCCAGGGTGCCGTCGGCCCTGCGGCAGCGGTTGGTCACCGACAGCTTGCCGTCGGCGCGCAGGGCGTAGGTGGCCGTGGCGCAGCAGCCGCAGTCCTTCTGGAAGCGGTTGGGGACGTGGGCGATCTCGTGCCAGGTGCCGCAGTAGCGCGGCAGGTCGACGCGTTCGACCACGCGGGGGCGGAAGGGGACCCGCGCCGGTCGCTCGGCGAAAACGTCGGCGGCCGGCAGCGCGAGCAGGGCGGCGAGGGCGGCGAGACGGACGAAACGCACGGGATACCTCCGGGACAGGGGCACCCGCCCATGATGCCACAACGGGGTCCGCGCCGCCAGGCATGTCCCGGCGCCGGGCCGGCGACCGTCACTCCGGCCAGATGAAGCGCTTGCGGAAGCTGGCCTTGGCGGCCGGGGCGTCGGCCTCGGCGACCACCACCGAGATGCTGTTGACCGAGGAGCCGAGCGAGAGCGTGTCGATGCCGTCTCGGCACAGCGCGTGGTAGACCTCGCTGGCCAGCGCGATGCGCTCGTAGAAGTGGGGGCCGTAGAGCGTCAGGATCGTGACGGGCTCGCGCATGTCGAGCGCCTTCGGCTGGTGGTCGGCGCGGATCGTCTCCAGCAGCGCGTTGGTCGCGTCGTAGCGTTCGCGCGCGACGCAGAGCGAGAGGTTGCGCAGGCCGTCGGCGCCGTTGCCGATGGTCAGGTAGCACAGCGGGATGCCGGCGTCGGCGAACAGACCCAGGATCCGGCAGGAGCGGCCCGGCTGCCAGCGGTAGGCCAGGACCTCGACCAGGCACAGGTCGCTCTTCTCGATGAGACCGCCGCACTCGGTACGCATGCTCAGGCTCTCCTCAAGGTCGCCGTGAAGGTGCTGCCGCGGCCCGGCTCGCTGGCCACCGCGATCTCGCCTCCCATCTGCTCGATGAAACGCTTGACGATGGGCAGCCCCAGACCCGTCCCCAGCGTCGAGGCCGCCTTGGCCTCGGGCGTGCGGTAGAACTCGTCGAAGATGCGCCCGAGGTCCTCGGGCCTGATGCCGATCCCCTCGTCGGTCACGGACACGCGCACGGCGTCGCCCAGGTCGTGCATTTCCACGATCAGGCGGCCGCCGTCGCGGTTGTAGCGCACCGCGTTGCTGACCAGGTTGCCCAGGACCTTCTCGACCATGGTCTCGCTGGCCCGCAGCAGCACGTCCTCGGCAGGCAGGCGGGCCTCGACGCGCAGCCCCCGCGACTCGATCAGCGACTGCTGGCCGTCCAGCAGGGCGGCGACGACCCGGTTGAGGTTCACGTCGCGCACGTCCTGGCCCTGGTGCAACGGGCCGCGCGTCAGGTCGCTCAAGCCCTGCACGATCTCGGTCGCCTGGCGCAGGCGCTCGACCGTGCGCCGCAGCAGGTCGCGCGGCTTCTCGGCCATGTCCGCGCCGGCGACGGCCAGCACCGCCTCCACGGCGCTCTGGGCCGTGACCACCGGGGTCTTGACCTCGTGCGACACGTAGCGGAAGAAGTCGATCTTGGCCTTGTCCGCCGCCATGAGCTGCTGCTGCCGGACCACCAGGTCGTCCTTGATCGCCCGGTTGTGGCGCATGATCGAGGCGCTCAGGTAGACGCAGGCGACCAGCACGAGCCAGAAGGCCGCCAGCCCCGAGGCGACGAAACGCCAGTCCCGGCTCATCTCCGGCCCGCTGGACAGGTGGTGGTGCGGCACGAGCCCGGTCGCCTCGCCCAGCACCTCGGCGGTGAACAGCAGGCCGGCCAGCAGGGACATCCGGCGGATCTCGCTCCCCTTGAACAGCAGCCCGGCCAGCAGGACGTGGATGATGTAGATGAAATGGAAGGGGTTCTCGATGCCGCCGCTGAAGCCCAGCAGGACCGTCAGCAGCAGCAGGTCCAGAACCATCTGGAGCTTGACGACGAGCAGCTCGGCGCGGATGTCGGCCGCCGGCACCCGGCGGTTGCGCAGCGTGTAGGTGGTGTTCATGGCCAGCAGGGCGGCGGCCGCCAGCAGGATGGGCAGCAGCGGCAGGGCCACGCCGCCGAACTCGACCGCCAGCAGCGAGACCGCCACCATGCCGACGGCGGCGATCCAGCGCATGCGGTTGAACCAGTCGGAGCGCAGGCGCAGCGACGCTGCCGAGACGAAGTGGGCCGACTCGGCGGCGATCGGTTCGGGTGCGATCTGCGCGACGGCGCCCGCGGTCCTGCGCTCCATGGCCTCCTAGATCGTCGGCGGCAGGTGCTTGCGCACCAGGTCCACGAGCCGCCGCGGGCTGACCGGCTTCTCGAGGTACTCGTCCACCGGCAGGAAGTCCGAGTCCTTCTCCGGGTCGAAGGCGTACCCCGTCTGGTCGGCCACCGCGGTCAGCATGATGATCGGGATGTCCCTGGTATTGTCACCCTTGCGCAGCTCGTAGGCAACCTGGAATCCCTCGTCGATCTCGCCCATCATCACGTCCAGCAGGATCAGGTCTGGCTTCCGCTCGCGGGCCAGCTCCAGGCCCCGGGCGCCGTTCTGGGCGTCGATCACGCCGAAGCCCTCGCTCTCGAGGGTCAGCCGGATGATCTCGACCAGGTCGATGTCGTCGTCAATGACCAGGATGGTCCGCTTCATCGGAATGAACCTCCGCTTTGATGATCTCCAGCACCTCGGGGACCGCCGACGCCACCGCGTCCGAAAGGCCCCGGTCGATCTCCAGCGTCTGCGGCTCCACGCCCACGATCACGAGCCGCCGCGGGAGGCGGTCGATGCGCTCGGCCAGGGCGAAGGCCTCCGCGAGGCCGAACCCGTGCAGCGAGAGCCGGTCCCCGGCGAGTCCCAGGGCGACCTCGCCCGGGACGAAGCGCGCGACGCGTCCCGGCTCCAGGCCCATGCGGGCCGCGTCCACGATCACGTGCAGCTCCCCGTCCGCGAAGCGGTCGATCAGCGACAGGGCGTCGGTCCCGGCGTCGATCAGCTCGGCGCCCGGGAAGGCGTCGGTGGCGCGCGCCCGCTCCAGGACGGCCGCCCCCACCCCGTCGTCGCCGTACAGCGGATTGCCGACCGCGATGAGCTTCACGCCGCTCCTACCTCGTGAACTTCACGTCCAGCATGTGCACCGAGCACGAGATGCAGGGGTCGTAGGCACGCACCAGCATCTCCAGCAGGTGCGCGATCGCGGCCTCGCCGCGGTCCACGACCTCGGGCACGAGCTTGACCATGTCGTCGTCGATGTTGGCCAGGTTCTGCCCCGTGGGGATGATGCAGTTGGCGGCCGTGATGCGGCCCTGCCGGTCGTAGGTGTACTCGTGGTACAGGATGCCCCGCGGCACCTCGGTGGCGCCGATGCCCGTACCGTGGCGCGTCGGGTCCTGGTTGGGGACCTCGTCGCGGATGCCGGCCGCCAGCAGGCGGTCCAGGACGGCCATGGCGTCGAGGCAGCAGTGGACCGACTCGACGACCTGGGCAACGGTGTTCATGAACGGGTTGTGGCAGCCCGGCTTCAGGCCGAGCTTCGCCGCCACGCCCAGCGCCTCGGGGCAGAGCCGGTCGTGGTTGTTGTTCCAGCGGGCCAGGGCGCCCACCATGTACGAGGACCGGTTGACCTTGCAGTGCTTCGAGGTGCTGTGGGGCACGATGAACTCGTTGCTCATGCGGCGGTACTCGCGGTCCGGCACGCGGCCGGTGTCGGTCGAGCAGATGTCGCCGTCGTAGAGCGCGTAGTCGTCGTCGCTGCGCAGGGAGATGAACTCCGTCTCGCGGGTGAAGTCCGGGATCTCGCCCGCCAGCGTCGCCACGACGTCGGCCGCGAAGACCAGGTCCGGCAGCATCTGCTTCTCGAGGCGCTCGCGCAGCACGGCCAGGGATTTCGCCGACGGGAGCTGCGTGAAGCCGCCGGGCACGCAGGAGATCGGGTGGACGGCGCGGCCGGAGACCACCTCGCCGATGTCGTTGGCCAGCCGCTTCATGCGCAGGGCGGCCTTGACGACCTCGGGGTGCGTGCCCACCAGCGGGAACACCGAGCCGACCTTCAGGAGGTCGGGCGCGGCCAGGAACAGCGCGTGCAGCACGTTGGACTGGATCGTGGCGCCGTGGACCAGCAGCTTGCGCAGCAGGACCGTCTGCTCGCTGACCTCCAGGCCCAGCGCCTGCTCGGTGGCCTTGAACGAGGTCATCTGGTGGCCGAGCGAGCAGATGCCGCAGATGCGCGAGGTGATGATCGCGGCCTCGTGGAAGTTGCGGCCCTTGAGCATGGCCTCGAAGTAGCGCGGGGCCTCGACGATCTCCAGGCGCGCCTTCTCCAGCACGCCGTCGCGCATGTTGACCACGATGTCCCCGTGACCCTCCACCCGCGTCAGATGATGGACCTTGATGTCCAGGTTGGTGCCCATCAGGAGACCCCCTCGAGCTGGTTGGCGTTGAACATCTGCAGCTTCTTGCGCGCGTCGTCCATCGACAGGCCGTGGGAGACCAGGATCTCCTCCATCGCCCCGATGTTGGGCTCGGGCACCAGGCCGCGGCAGCCCGTGCAGTACTGGCCGAAGGTGGGGCACTGCGCGTCGCAGCCGGCGCGGGTGACCGGCCCGAGGCAGATCATCCCCTTCTCGTAGACGCACTCGTTGTCCTTCAGCTTGCACTCGGTGCACACCGCGTTGCCGGGCTCGATGGGCGTCTTGCCCATCACCAGGGCGGTGAACACCTTCAGGAACTCCAGCTGGGTCATGGGGCAGCCGCGGACGTTGACGTCGACCTTGACCACCGCGCTCAGCGGCAGCGCGGGCAACGTCGGGAACAGGTACTTGTCCTGCCCGTAGACCTCCTCGCGCACCTGCTCGATGGGCCGGATGTTCTTCAGGGCGTTGATGCCGCCCTGCACCGCGCAGGCGCCCAGGGCCACCAGGACCTTGGACTTGCGCCGGATCTCGTGGATCCGCTTGATGCAGTCGGGCGTCGACAGGGCGCCCTCGACGAAGGCGATGTCCAGCGTCTCGGACCGCCCGTCCATGGCCTCGCGCCACTCGACGATCTCCACGTGCTCCAGGATGTCCAGGAGCTGATCCTCGAAATTCAGCTGGTTGAGCTCGCAGCCCTCGCAGCCGGTGAAGTCGAAGATGCCGACTCTCGGTTTGTTCGCCATCACAGAGCCTCCCGGAGTGCCTTGATGTCGGGGTAGTGGTAGACGGGCCCGTCCTGGCAGACGTAGCTGCCGTTGATCTGGCAGTGCCCGCACTTGCCCACGCCGCACTTCATGCGGCGCTCGAGGGACATGTAGATGTTCTCCTCGGGGAGGCGCTTGGACTTCAGGGCCAGCAGGACGAACCGGTACATGACCGGGGGCCCGCAGACGCAGGCCAGGGTGTTCGGGAGATCCAGGTCCAGGCCCGGGATCAGGGTCGTGATGACGCCGGTGCGGCCCTGCCAGCCCGGCGATCCGCGGTCCACGGTGAGGTGGAACTCGACCCGGGGGTCGCTCTCCCACCGGCGCCGCTCCTGCTCGAACAGCAGGTCGGTGTCGCACTTGCTGCCGTAGCAGATGATGAGCCGGCCGAAGTCGCCGCGGTTGTCCAGGACGTAGTTGATCAGCGACCGCAACGGCACCAGGCCGATGCCGCCGGCGACCACCAGCACGTCCTTGCCTTTGAACTTGGACATGTCGAAGCCGCTGCCGAAGGGGCCGCGGATGCCGATGCGCTCGCCGGGCTGCATGCGGTGGATCATCTCGGTGAGCATGCCCACCTTGCGGATGCCCAGCTCGAAGGCGCCTTTCTTCGTCGGCGACGAGGAGACCGAGATCGGCGCCTCGCCGACCCCGAACAGCGACACCTCGACGAACTGCCCCGGCCGGTGCCCCAGCTCGGCGCCGCCCGGCAGCCTGATCTCGAACAGCTTCTCCAGCGGCGTCATCGACCGCACGTCCGTGATCTCCGCCATGACGGGCAGGTACAGGTCCTTCGTCGCGGCGGGAGTGATGAGTTCTCGCTTGGTCATCTTGCCTCTCCTTGACGGGACCTAGGCCTTGACGGCGTCGTAGTCGTTCACCAGACGATTGACGATCGAGACGATGCTGATCCCGGCGGTGCAGGACGCCGTGCAGCGCCCGCAGCCCACGCACCAGGGTTCACCCGTCTCGTCGGAGATGTACTTGAACTTGCGGAACACGCGGTGGCGCTGGCGCGCGGACGGCTCCTCGCGGAAGACCTCGCCGCCGGCCACCTCGGTGAAGCTGCGCAGCATGCAGCCGTCCCAGCGGCGCTCGCGGCTGCCGCGGGTCACCGTGATGTCGACCCCGTCCTCGACGTCGAAGCAGTAGCAGGTGGGGCAGACGAGGTTGCAGGTGCCGCAGCTGGTGCACTTCTCGGCCTCCTCCTCCCACACCTCGCTGTCGTAGCCGTGGGCCAGGACGTCCTTGAGCTTGGCCTGCGGGACGTAGATGTGCTGGTGGAAGGGGGCCGCGGCCGGCAGGCCCGCCGTGTGGGCGGGCAGCGGGAAGCCGGCGATCAGACCCTCGCCGCCGGGGGTCAGCGCCTCGAGCGCGTAGCCGCCCTCGCACGGGTGCAGGAACAGGTCGCAGCCGGTGGTGTCGCCGGCCGGGATGCCCACCGAGCCGCTGAAGTGGAACCGATCGGGCGTGAAGCCCACCCCCACGATCAGCGCGCCCTGGCGCCGCGTCAGGTAGTTCCGCTCCGGGTTGCCCGTCACGAAGTTGTGGTCGAGCTTCAGCACCGCGTGGACGTCGTAGCTGTGGACGCCCAGGAACACGGCGTCCAGCGGCGCGACCGCCGGCTGCTCGCAGGTGTTCTCGACCAGGTTGAAGCTGAGCAGCTCCTCGCGCGGCGGCAGGAAGTACCTCTTGATCGAGCTGACGCTCCGCGGGTAGTCCAGCACCACGTCCTGCGGCCGCTCGACCGGCGCGAACGCGAACGCGTTGCGGCCCTTGCGGTGCGGCGCGTACACCGTCTTCTGCTGCTGCAGATGGCCGATGAACGCCGCAACCTTGCCCTTTTCCAGATAGAATCGAGCCATGCGAGCACTCTCCCCTGTGGTGGTACGGCCCGGGTCGATCCCGGAATCCGCCACAAATGTTTTTTCTGAAACACCTTATGTCAAGAAATAAACAGGATTCCCGGCGACGACTGCTCCGGCGGATGCAGGCTTCGTGCCTCGCGGTTCCCTGTCGGGCCACACAATCTCCTGGCAGATCCCTCCTGTTACATTATCGTTGAGTCTCGATATCGACCGGGGCGGACCTCCGCCGGCCGCCCCGGCGCATCCATCCTTGACAGCACCCCGCCCGGCGGGGATAACAGACCACGGTCTTCCAACGCCTGTCGCCAGACCGGCGCGCCCGGGCTGCGGGCCGCCGCGAGGTCGCCAATCCCGAAAGAGGGGTCGTCATGTTCCGTGCGCTCGACCACGCCCGGCCCGGGTCCGCCACGCCCGCCCGCCTGGCCGCGGCCGCCACCGCGCTCATCCTGCTCCTCGGCGCCGCCCCGGCGGCCCTGGCCCAGCACGCCCCCGGCGGCGAGGCCAACCTGGTCCTGCCGCCCCTGACCGAGGGGCGAGGGCTGCTGACGGCCGGCCTGCTCGTCTGCGTCCTGGGCATCGGCTTCGGGCTGCTCATGATGCAGCGCGTCAAGAGCATGCCCGTGCACAAGTCGATGTCGGAGATCTCGGCCCTCATCTACGAGACCTGCAAGACCTACCTGATCCAGCAGGGCAAGTTGCTGCTCGTGCTGGAGCTGTTCATCGCCGTCATCATCCTGCTCTACTTCGCCGTGCTGCTGAAGTTCGCCGCGATCAAGGTCTTCATCATCCTGCTGTTCAGCCTCATCGGCATCGCCGGCAGCTACGGCGTGGCCTGGTTCGGCATCCGCATCAACACCTACGCGAACTCGCGCGTCGCCTTCGCCAGCCTGAGGGGCAAGCCCTTCCCGCTGATGGACATCCCCCTGCAGGCCGGCATGAGCATCGGCATGATGCTGATCAGCGTCGAGCTGCTGATGATGCTGCTCATCCTGCTGTTCATCCCCGGCGACTACGCCGGGCCGTGCTTCCTCGGCTTCGCCATCGGCGAATCCCTCGGCGCGGCCGCGCTGCGCATCGCCGGCGGCATCTTCACCAAGATCGCCGACATCGGCGCCGACCTCATGAAGATCGTCTTCAACATCAAGGAGGACGACGCGCGCAATCCCGGCGTGATCGCCGACTGCACCGGCGACAACGCCGGCGACTCGGTCGGCCCGAGCGCCGACGGCTTCGAGACCTACGGCGTGACCGGCGTGGCCCTGATCACCTTCATCATGCTCGCGGTGCCCCAGGCGGCGACGCAGGTCCAGCTTCTCGTCTGGATCTTCACGATGCGCGTGCTGATGGTCGTCACCAGCGGCCTGTCGTATCTCGTCAACGGCGCCGCGGCCAAGGCCCGCTACGGCGAGGCGAAGAAGATGGACTTCGAGGCGCCGCTGACCTCGCTGGTCTGGCTGACCTCGATCATCTCGGTCGCCGTCACCTACGTCGCCTCCTACTTCCTGATCCCGGACCTCGGCGACGGCACGCTGTGGTGGAAGCTCTCGACGGTCATCACCTGCGGGACGCTCGCGGGCGCCATCATCCCCGAGCTGGTCAAGGTCTTCACCTCGACCAACTCGCGCCACGTGCGCGAGATCGTGACCTCGTCCCGCGAGGGCGGCGCCTCGCTGACCGTCCTGTCCGGCCTGGTGGCGGGCAACTTCAGCGCCTACTGGCTGGGCCTCGCCATCGCCGCCCTGCTGGGCATCGCCTACGGCGTCAGCACACTGGGCCTGGGCGCCCTGATGGCCGCGCCGGCGGTGTTCGCCTTCGGCCTGGTGGCGTTCGGCTTCCTGAGCATGGGCCCGGTCACGATCGCCGTGGACTCCTACGGCCCCGTGACGGACAACGCCCAGTCGGTGTTCGAGCTGTCGGTGATCGAGAACATCCCGGGCATCAAGGAGGAGCTGAAGCGCGACCACGGCTTCGACGTCGACTTCAAGCACGCCAAGGACCTGCTCGAGGAGAACGACGGCGCCGGCAACACCTTCAAGGCCACGGCCAAGCCGGTGCTGATCGGCACCGCGGTGGCCGGCGCCACCACGATGATCTTCTCGATCATCGTGGCGCTCACGCACGGCCTGACCGAGAACCTCGACAAGCTGTCGCTCCTGCACCCGCCGTTCCTGCTCGGCATGCTGTGCGGCGGCGCGATGATCTACTGGTTCACCGGCGCCTCCACGCAGGCCGTGACCACCGGCGCCTACCGCGCCGTGGAGTTCATCAAGCGCAACATCAAGCTGGACGGCGCCGAGAAGGCCTCGGTCGAGGACAGCAAGAAGGTCGTGGCGATCTGCACCCAGTACGCGCAGAAGGGGATGTTCAACATCTTCCTGGCCGTCTTCTTCGCGACGCTGTCCTTCGCCTTCTTCGAGCCCTACTTCTTCGTCGGCTACCTGATCGCCATCGCGATGTTCGGCCTCTTCCAGGCCATCTTCATGGCCAACGCGGGCGGCGCCTGGGACAACGCGAAGAAGGTCGTCGAGACCGACCTCAAGGAGAAGGGCACGCCCCTGCACGCCGCCACGGTCATCGGCGACACGGTGGGCGATCCCTTCAAGGACACAAGCTCGGTGGCCATGAACCCCGTCATCAAGTTCACGACGCTGTTCGGCCTGCTCGCCGTCGAGCTGGCGGTCGCCCTGCGGGCGGACAACCCCGCCCTGGTGCTTTTCCTGTCGGGGCTGTTCCTGCTGGTGTCGATGACCTTCGTCTGGCGCTCGTTCTACCGGATGCGGATCCCGGTCGAAGGCGAGTAGCCGCCACCGCACCGGCCCGAAAAAACGAGGGCGTCCCGCGACGGGGCGCCCTCGTTCTCATCGGTGCCGGGAAGCGGCTACTCGGCCGGCGCCTCGACCTTGCCCTGGACCCCCAGCAGCTCGACGTCGAAGGTCAGCGTCGAGTTGGGCGGGATCACGCCCAGGTCGCGGTCGCCGTAGCCCAGCTCGGGCGGGATGGTCAGCGTGCGCTTGCCGCCGACCTTCATGCCCTTGACGCCGATGTCCCAGCCCGGGATCACGCGGCCGGCGTCCAGTTGGAACTCGAACGGGGAACCGCGGTCGAGCGAGCTGTCGAACTTCTCGCCCTTGACGCCGTCCTTCATCAGCCAGCCGGTGTAGTGCACCTGCACGACGTCGCCGGACTCGGCGGCGGGGCCGCTGCCGGTCGCCGTGTCGGCCATCTGCACCTCGGGGATGGCGACCAGCTCGACCTCGAAGATCAGCGTGGAATTGGCCGGGATCTTCGGCGTGTCGCGATCGCCGTAGCCCATGGCCGGATCGAGGATCAGCTCGCGCTTGCCGCCGACCTTCATGCCGGGGATGCCCTCGTCCCAGCCCTTGATCAGGCGGCCGGTGCCGATCGGGAAGGTCGCGGGCACGCCGCGGGTCACGGAGCTGTCGAAGGGCTCGGCGGCCTTCTGGCCACCCGTGTACACCCAGCCGGTGTAGTGGACGGTCACGAAATCGCCCTTGGCGGCCGCGCGGCCGCCGCCGACGGTCAGATCCTTGATGTTCAGTCCCGGCACCTGGACCACGCCCTTCGCTTCCGAGGAATTCCTGCCGGCGGCGTCGCCGTCCTTGCAGCCGGCGAGCATGGTCGCCAGGATCAGGATGATTGCGATGACCGCCGTGGTGGTGCGCTGCATAGGCCTCTCTCCTTTTCAAGTCGGATGGGGGGCGACGCCCGAGGCGGCGCGCGAAGGGGTGAATATACCCGCAGCGGGGCGGGGACGCTAGGATAGATCCCGCCGGGGAACCAGGGCCAACGCCGCGAGCCAGGCCGCGTAGACCAGATGGGCGGCGGCCATGGCCCAGGCCACGGCCGCCGCTCCGCCCAGGGGTGCCGCGACCGCGGCGGCGGCGGCGGCCAGGACCGCCCCGACCGCCAGGGGCGGCAGGCCCGCGGCCTGCCGATCTTCGGCCACCAGCGATTCGTGCAGCAGCAGGGCCAGGGACAGGGCGGCGTAACCGACCACCAGCACGGCGAAGACGGTCGCCGAACCGGCGAATTCACGTCCGAACAACCACCGCACCAGGGACCCGCCGAGCAGGACGCCCGCGGCGGCGAGCACCCCGAGCGCCAGGGCGGCCCTCGCCGCGGCGCGCCTCACGCCGCGACGGTAGGCGGGCAGGCCCAGCCGGCGCAGCCGGACCAGACGCGGCAGGACCGCCCCCAGCGACGATTCGGTGACCGTCACCAGGACGAAGGCCAACCGGCTCGCCGCTGCGTAGCGCCCTGCCTCGACCGGCGCCGCCAGCAGTCCCAGCACGACCAGATCGACGTTGAACAAGACGCGGCGCAGCAGGTTCGCGGCGCCGATGGGTGTCGCGGCGGCAAGGTCATCCCGCGATCCGGTCAGCGTCGGCCGCTGCCAGCGGGGGCGAGCGCCGAGCGCGCGCGCCGCGCCTGCGGCGGCCACGAGGTTGCCGGCGAAGAACCCAGCCAGGTAGGCGAGCGGCGCCCAGAGACGCAGGCCGGCGCCTTCGCCCGCACCCACCCGGCCGAAGAGCAGCAGCACGAGCAGGGCGGTCGCCAGGCTGCGGGCGGTCCGGGCCGCGGCCGCCCAGGCGGGACGGCCGAGACCGAGCACGACCCAGTCGGCCATCAGCGCCTGCGGAAGGACGCCGGCGAGGTAGAGCCAGAGCAGACGGGGGTCCTGCCGCGGGGCCCCGAACCACGGCAGCAGGGCGCAAGCCGGCAGGACGAGGACCAGCGCCAGCAGCAGCAGCAGCCCGGTCCGCCGGGCGACGAGGTCGCGGGCGCGGTCGTGTTCCAGGGGAGCGAGGCGTGCGAGGTCGCGCACGCCGAGGGTGAACAGGCCGGCTTCGGCCGCGAGCAGGACGTAGGCGGACACGGCGGCCGCCACCTGCACGACGCCGAACCAGTGGCCGCCGAGGGCGCGGGCGACCAGGACCAGGGCCGCCAGGTTCAGCAGCTGGGCCGCCCCCTGGCCGGCCGCCAGCACGCCCAGGTCGCGCCAGAAGCCGGCGCCGCGGGTCACGGCCGCACGGACGGGTTCCGCAGGATCTCGTCGCGGTGACGCGACAGGTAGTCCCAGCCGACGGCCAGCGACAGGCCGCCCAGCAGCCCGGCGGCCGTCAGCAGGCCCAGCACGCGCAGCTTGCGCGGGCGCACGGGCCGCTCGGTGACCATGATGGTGCCGATCTGCTCCAGCGGCGTCAGCACCTCCAGCCGCGACTGGAAGACGCGCACGTCGTCGGCGATCTTCACCAGTTCCTGCTCGAGGGCCCGGTCGCGGTTGATCTCCATCTCCTTGATCTCGGACTCGAGCAGGGCCGCCTTCTTGCGCAGGGTATAGGACTCCTCCAGCAGCATCTGGCGCCGCTTGAGGTCCTCCACCCGGTTGGCGGAGCGCAGGTCGAGGGCCTCGAGACGGTCCTCGTACACGGAGGATTCGGCCTCCATGGTGCTCAGCAGCAGCCGTCCCGCGAGCGAGGTCCGGTCCTGGACGAAGTCGGGCAGCCAGGGCGCCTCGGTGCCGGGCGGGAGCGCCTCGACCAGCAGCGTGTCGCGGCTCTCGGTAAGGCGCTCCTTCTCCTTCATGCGCTCGAGGTAGTAGGACATCTCCTGCAGCCCGCTCTCCATGACGTCGATGCGGGCGTCGAGGCTGGCGGCCTTGTCCTGCCGCAGTTCGGCCTCGACGAGGAACTCCTGGATCCTCAGATCGAGCTTCTTCTGCTCCATCGCCACGCCCTCGAGCTCCTGCCGCTTGCGGTCGATCATCAGGTTCAGCAGGTCGCGCTTGATGGCGATGTCGGCGCGGTCGTTCTGCAGCTTTTCGATCTCGTTCTGCAGGCTCTTGCGGGTCAGCGACAGGCTGTTGCCCACGGAGTTGATCTCGGCGTACTCGTTGAAGATGGCGATCGACGTCTCGAGGATCGCGCTCGCCTGCTGCCGCGACGGGCTCAGCGTGACCAGGGTCACCACGTCGCCGCCCTGGGAGCCGACGCCGCGCGGGATGAAGTCGGCCATGATGTCGGGGCGGTACGAGCGCTCGGGCAGGCCGAGCTTCGCCTTGACGCCCGACCCGTACATGCCGCGGCTGTACCAACGCACGATGTCCTTGAGCTGCCAGCCGCGTTCCGGCTGCCAGGCGGCCGTGTAGTTGGTGATGCCGGGGCGCACGGTGGCCGACGCCTGGTACAGCGGCTTGGTGACCACCAGGAAGAGCAGGGCGGCGGCGAGGCCGGCGGCGGTCGCCGCCAGCACCAGCCAGCGCCGGTGCCAGATCACGCCGAGCAGGCTCGCCAGGGAGAAGACGCCGGCTTCGGGCTCGGCGCGTCGGTGCAGGGTCGGGTCGTCGTGGGACAAGGCGCACTCCTCGCGCGTCGGCCGCGCCGCTTCCATGCCTGGTTCAGGGCTTCAGCAGGCGGGCCAGGACCTCCGCCGACGCCGACGCCACGTTCGCGTGCAGGGACTTGCCGTGGGCGTCCATCGTCACCACGGCCGGGAACTTCGCGACCCGGAACTCCCAGATCGCCTCCGGCGAGCCGAACTCCTCCATCAGGTGCACGCCCTCGACGGCCGTGACGCAGTCGGCCAGCACCTGGGCGGCGCCGCCGACCGCGTGCAGGTAGCAGGCGCCCACCTTCTGGCAGGCGGCCAGCGTCTTGGGGCCCATGCCGCCCTTGCCGATGACGCCGCGCAGCCCGTACTGCTCCATCAGCGGGCCCTGGAATGGTTCCTCGCGGATCGAGGTCGTCGGGCCCGCGGCCTTCACGACCCAGCGGCCGCCCTCCTTCACCACCACGGGTCCGCAGTGGTAGATGATGGCGTCGCGCAGGTCGACGGGCGGCTTGCCGCCCTCGTGCAGGTACTTGTGGACCGCGTCGCGGCCGGTGTAGACCACGCCCGTGATCTCCACCAGGTCGCCCACCTTCAGGGCGCGCATCTTCTCTTCGGTGAACGGGGCTTCCAGCAGCATGGCGTTCCTTTCGGCGGCTAGTCGTACAACCATTTGGCGATCCTGCCCGCGGCCGACAGCTGGAAGCCGTCGCGCCGGTACGCCCAGCACATGTAGGAGACCGAAACGAAGAACGAGGCCGGCACGCGGTTGCGCGCGGTGATCTTGACGCCGAGCAGGGTCGTGGCGCCGCCGAAGCCCATCGGGCCGATGCCCAGGGTGTTCGCCTCGTCCAGCAGGCGGCGCTCCAGCTTCGCCAGCACGGGGTCCTCGTGGTCGTCGTCCAGGGGGCGCAGCAGCGCCTCCTTGGAGGCCACGTAGCCGGTGGCGCGGTCGCCGCCGATGCAGACGCCCAGCACGCCGGGCCCGCAGCCCTTGCCCTGGGCCTTGTTGACGGCGTCCAGCACGCAGCGGCGCACGCCTTCGAGGTCGCGGCCGGCGCCGAGGCCCGTGTCGGGCAGGCTGTACTGAGCGCCCACGTTCTCGCAGCCGCCACCCTTGAGCATCAGCCTGGCCGTGAGCGCCTTGGCCGTCGTCTCGTGGAAGTGGATGACCGGGCTGCCGGGGCCCAGGTTGTTGCCCGAGTTGCGTCCGGTGATGGAGTCGACGGAGTTCTGCCGCAGGTAGCCGACGCGCGTCGCCTCGTCCACGGCCTTCTCGAACGCGGCGCGGAAGGCGCGCTCGCTCACCCAGTCCGGGCGCGCCACGTCGCAGATGATCGTGCCGGTGTCCTGGCAGAGGGGTTGCGACTTGCCCGCCGCGAGCTTGATGTTGTCGCGGATGACCCCGAACGCGTACTTGGCGTTCGTGCCGGGCTTCTCGCGGCGCCAGCCCTTGTCCACCGCACGGATGACGTCGGGGGGCAGCTCGCAGGAGGTGCGCCTGATCAGTTCCAGCAGCCGCGCCTGCAGCATCTTGGCGTCCATGGGATCTCCTTTTCGGCTGGATGGCGCCGTGCGGGCCGACCCGGAGGCGCTGCCGGGAGTCTAACCCCGGCCCCGGCCGGCGTCAAAGGACGGATCGCCGCCGACCGTGACATTTTCGAGCGTGACATTTTCGGGCCGTTGCGGGCGGCGACACCGGGTGTTACGGTGCCCGTCCCCACAGGAAGGATCGACCATGCGCCACCTGCTGCTCGGCGCCGGCCTGCAGGGCCGCGCCATCGCCTGGGACCTGCTGCGCCACGCCGCGGGCGTGACGGGCCTGACCGTCGTGGACCGCGACCGCGACGCGCTGGCCTCGCTGGCGGACTGGCTCGACGACCCGCGGCTGCGGACCGTGGCCGGCGACGTCACCGACCCCGCGCTGCTCGCCCCGCTGCTCGACGAGGCGGCGGCCTGCACCAGCGCCGTGAACTACTGGTTCAACGACGACCTGACGGCCCTGGCGATCGCGCACCGCACCCATTTCGTGGACCTCGGCGGCAACAACGACGTCGTCGCGGCCCAGATCGCGCGCGACCCGCAGGCCCGCGCCGCGGGCGTGACGGCGGTGCCGGACTGCGGCCTGGCACCGGGTCTGGCCGGCCTGCTCGGCCACCACCTGGCCGTCGGCCTGGATGCGTGCGACGCCCTGCGCCTGCGCGTCGGCGGCCTGCCGCTGCACCCCCGCCCGCCGCTGGACTACATGATCGTCTTCTCGGTGCAGGGGCTGATCAACGAGTACATCGAGCCCTGCCTGGTGCTGCGCGACGGCGAGGAGCGGACCGTGCCCGGCCTGTCGGAATTGGAGAGCCTCGAGTTCCCGCCGCCCTTCGGCCGGCTGGAGGCCTTCCAGACCAGCGGCGGCGCCTCGACCCTCACCCGCACCCTGCGCGGGCGCGTGCGCGACCTCGATTACAAGACGATCCGCTACCCGGGCCACCGCGACCGCATCCTGCCGCTGCACGAACTGGGTTTGACCTCTTCGCAGCCCCTGCGGCCGGTGGGAGCGGGCGGCGACGTGCGCCCGCGCGACGTGCTGGCCGCCTGCCTGGAACTTGCCTGCCCCAAGGACGGCCCCGACGTCGTGCTGCTGCGCGTGGAGGCCGAGGGGACCGCCGGCGGCCGTCGCGTGCGACGCACGCTGACGATCATCGACCACGAGGATCCGGCGACCGGCCTGACCGCCATGATGCGCATGACCGGCTTCCCGGCGGCGATCGTGGCCGACCTGCTGGCCCGCGGAGAGGCGGCGCCCGGCGCCCGACCCCAGGAGCTGGCCGTCCCCGCCGGGCGCGTGCTCGCGGAGCTGGCCCGCCGCGGCATCCAAGCCCCGCTGGTCGAGACGCCCCTGGACTGAATCCCGGCGCCGGCGCGCGAACGAAGAGGGAGCCTCGCGGCTCCCTCTTCCCCTTCCGGTTCACCGGCGTCGCGTGCGTCTACTGTGCCGCGGGCCCTACTCCATTGAGCATGTCGCGATGCACCATCAGCGTCAGCATCTTCAGCGCGACGTAGTCCGCGTCGAACATGTAGTAGCCCTCGTAGGCGCCCAGCCGCGAGCTGCGGTTGCTGTCCTTGATCAGGAACCAGTCTCGCCCGCCCAGGGTGGTCAGGCCCACGGCGTGGACGCCGTGGTCGTCGCCGGTCTGGCCGGTGGCGATGCGGAACTCGCGGCTGCCCTGGTCGATCAGCTCGCCGGGGATGTCCCAGCGCGGCACGATCGCCGCGTCCACCATGCCGTCGACCCCGGGCTCGGAGTTGTCGCCGCCGAAGGCCACTGTGTAGCCCGCGCGCAACGCCTTCTCGGCCGTGGCGCGGAAGACGTCCAGCGGCAGGTTCAGGTAGTCGGCCTTGCGCCGCCAGTTGTCTTGCACGTCCAGCAGGCAGGGCTGGTGGAAGGCGACGCCCGGCTGTTCCATGCGCGACACGCAGGACACGTAGGCGCCGGGATCCAGCCGCAGGGCCTCCAGCAGGAACGAGCGCGGGCTGAAGGTGCGGCCCTGCCAGGAGAAGGTCTCCGGCGGGCGCCCCATGTGCACGTCGAGGATGGCGCGGGCTCCCTCCACGACGCGCGCCTCGTCCCAGACGCCGTTGTCCTCGGCCCACTTCAGCCAGGACTTCAGCTCGTCCATCAGCACGGCGTGGTCGTGGCGGCCGTCCGCGAACAGGACGCCGGTGTAGATCTCCGCGGGCACGACGCCGTACTTGGCGTAGATGTCCAGGATCGCGTCGCCCTGCGAGCCCTCCTCCACCGCGCTGTGGCCGTACTCGCGCACCCAGCGGCGCACCTTCTCCACGTACTCCCAGTAGACCAGCCACATCTCCGACAGCTTGACGTTGCGCTTGGTCAGCCGGATGACCTCGGATTCCATGAACGACGTGGCCGAGAAGGCCCAGCACGAGCCGGTGTTGTACTGCGCCACCGGCGGCAGGTGGGCCAGGCGGATCTTGAAGGCGTCGGGGCCGGCGGGGCGCTCGACGCCCGTCCAGTCCGGGCGCAGGGACACCGCGGCGTCCTGCTTCGCTTCCTCCTGCTCGGCGTACTTCGCGTCGACGGCGGCCTTCGCCTCGGTCACGAGCGCCTTGAGGGAGTCGCGGCGGGCCTCGATCTGATCCAGGACCGGGAACTTGTACTTGGCTTTGTAGACGGGCCCCTGGGCGGCGGCGGCCGTCGCGCACAGGACCAGCAGGCCGATCACGGGCAGGCGCTTCACGGCGATCCCCTCTTTCAGTTGGCGGTGCCCGACAGGTCCGGCATCCCGCCGAACAGCATGCCGATCACCACGGTGACGGCGATCATCGCCAGCCAGCCCAGCACGCACACCAGCACGGCCCGGGCGGTGCTCGTGTAGTCGAGGGCCTGGCGCACCGCGACGACGGTGGCGGCGAGCATCCAGAAGAAGGCGACCAGGCTGACCAGCCAGCCCAGCACCGGGATGGAGCCCAGGACCCGGATCAGGCCCGGCGAGGAGGCGAAGCCCAGCGTGCGCAGCAGCTGCCCCAGGTCGGCTTCGGTCGCGGTCTCCGGCAGCACCTTGGTGCCGAGCACGTAGATCACGCCCGACCAGACCACCCAGCCCACGACCGAGGCGACCAGGCCGCCGAACAGGCCGTTCACGCCGCCGAGACCGAGATTGCCGATTCCCGCGGCCACGCTCGACAGCAGCACCACGAACAGGGCCTGCATGGTGGCGCTGCCGTCGTGCTCGACTTCCTCGTACAGCGCCGGCTCGAGCCGCGCGGCGCGGATCATGCGCTGGATCATCACGTTCAAGGTCCACCTCCGTCGGTTGGGATTCCGGCGCAGGATGCCACCGCCGGCGCGGCGGGTCAAGGGCTGCAGGTCGGCCGGGCCGCGGGTTGGCTGCGGAACGGCCGTGTGTTATCGTCCGGCGGTCCGGATCCCGCGGCCCGAACCACCAGGAGTCGCCTTGGCCACCCCGATCACCACGGATTTCCAGGCCCAGATCCGCCGCGGCCTGCCCGCCGACCCGCCGCCGCCGCCGCCGGCCGACCCGGCGGTCAGCCGCGCCCCGCGCCGCCCCCTGCCGCTGGACGCCGCCGGCAAGCGCCTGGCCCTGCGCAACGCCCTGCGCTACGTGCCCGCCGCCTGGCACCGCGAGCTGGCCCCCGAGTTCGCCCGCGAGCTGGCCGAGCTGGGCCGCATCTACATGCACCGCCTGCGTCCCGCCTACGAGATGCGGGCCCGCCCGCTGGGCGAGTACCCCGCCCGCACGCGCCAGGCCGCGGCGATCATGCACATGATCCAGAACAACCTGGACCCGGCCGTCGCCCAGCACCCCTACGAGCTGATCACCTACGGCGGCAACGGCACGGTCTTCCAGAACTGGGCCCAGTACCTGCTGACGATGCGGTACCTCAGCGAGATGTCCGAGGACCAGACGCTGGTCATGTACTCGGGACACCCGCTCGGGCTGTTCCCCTCGCACGCCGACGCGCCGCGCGTGATCGTGACCAACGGCATGGTCATCCCGAACCACTCGTCTCCCGACGACTACACCCGCCTGGCCGCGCTGGGCGTCACCAGCTACGGGCAGATGACTGCCGGCAGCTACATGTACATCGGGCCGCAGGGCATCGTGCACGGCACGGCGATCACGGTCATGAACGCCGGGCGGCTTTACCTGGGCTGCCAGAGCGAGGAAGAGCTGCGCGGCAAGGTCTTCGTGACCGCCGGCCTCGGCGGCATGAGCGGCGCGCAGGCCAAGGCCGCGGTCATCGCCGGCGCGGTCTGCGTCGTGGCGGAGGTCAACCCCGAGGCGGCGCGCAAGCGCCACGCCCAGGGCTGGGTGGACGAGCTGTACGAGGACCTCGACACGGTCCTGCGCCGCATGGCGGAGGCCCGCGCCACGCGGCAGCCCGTGTCGATCGCCTACCTGGGCAACGTCGTGGATCTCTGGGAGAGGCTGGTGCGCGACGGGATCGACGTGGAGCTGGGCAGCGACCAGACCAGCCTGCACATCCCGTTCACGGGCGGCTACTACCCCGCCGGCCTGACGCTCGCCGAGGGCAACCGCCTGCAAGCCGACGACCCGCCGGCCTTCAAGGCGGCCGTGCAGGCCTCGCTGCGACGCCACGTGACGGCGGTCAACGCGCTCGCCGGGCGCGGCATGAAGTTCTGGGACTACGGCAACGCGTTCCTCTTGGAAGCGGGCCGCGCCGGGGCCGACGTGATGGCCGCCGACGGCACCTTTCGCTACCCGTCCTACGTCGAGGACATCATGGGCCCGATGTGCTTCGACTACGGCTTCGGCCCGTTCCGCTGGGTCTGCACCAGCGCCGACCCGCGCGACCTCGCGACCACCGACGCCCTCGCCGCGGAGGTCATCGCGGAGCTGGCCGCCGGCGCGCCCCCCGAGACGCGCCAACAGTACCTGGACAACCTGCGCTGGATCCGCCGTGCCGGCGACAACCACCTCGTGGTGGGCAGCCAGGCCCGCATCCTCTACAGCGACGACCAGGGGCGCCGCCGCCTCGCGGCCGCCTTCAACGCGGCGATCCGCGACGGGCGCCTGTCGGCGCCGGTGGTCATCGGCCGCGACCACCACGACGTCTCGGGCACCGACAGCCCCTACCGCGAGACGGCCAACATCCGCGACGGCTCGCAGTGGTGCGCCGACATGGCCGTGCAGAACTTCGCCGGCGACGCCTGCCGCGGCGCCACCTGGGTCTCGCTGCACAACGGCGGCGGCGTGGGCTGGGGCGAGGTCATCAACGGCGGCTTCGGCCTGGTGCTCGACGGCACCGCCGACGCCGACCGCCGCCTGGACCTGATGCTCAACTGGGACGTCAACAACGGCATCGCCCGGCGCGCCTGGGCCCGCAACGAGGGCGCCGAGTTCGCCATCCGCGCGGCGATGGCCCGCGACCCGCTGCTGCGGGTGACCGTGGGCGAGCACGCCGACGACGAACTGATCGAGCGCACGGCCAGCGAAACCTTCCACGACTAGACCGCAGGAGCCGCCGATGCAGCCGCAGGCCGAACGCGTGACCCGGGCCGCCGTGCCCGCCCTGGACGAGCTGCTGGGCGTCGTGCTGCCCGTGCTGGACGACGGCTTCGTGCGCGTCGTCGATTACATGGGCGACGACCGCGCCGTCGTGCAGGCGGCCCGCGTCTCCTACGGGGACGGCACCAAGCAGGTGAGCGAGGACCGCGGCCTGATCCGCTACCTGCTGCGCCACCGCCACACCACCCCCTTCGAGATGTGCGAGCTGAAGCTGCACGTGCGCGTGCCGATGGACGCGTGGCGGCAGTGGATCCGGCACCGTTCGGCCTCGGTCAACGAGGTGAGCTCACGCTACTCGATCGTGACCGACTCGGCGCAGCGCACGGCGCCTGGCCAGTGGCGCCGCCAGGCCGACGACAACCGGCAGGGCAGCGCCGGCTGCTTCGGCGAGGCCGAGGGCGCGGCGTTCACCGCCGGCGAGCGCGAGGTCCACGCGCTGGCGCGCCGGGTGTACGAGGAGAAGATCGCCCGCGGCGTCGCCCGCGAGCAGGCCCGCAAGGACCTGCCGCTGTGCACCTACACCGAGGCCTACTGGAAGATCGACCTGCACAACCTGCTGCACTTCCTGTCGCTGCGCATGGACGCGCACGCGCAGCAGGAGATCCGCGCGTACGCCACGGTGATCGGCGAGCGGATCGTGGCGAAGTGGGTGCCGCTGGTGTGGGAGGCCTTCCTCGACTACCGGCTCGGCGCGGCGTCGCTGTCGCGCATCGAGCAGGAGATCCTCGGGGCGATCGGGTCCGGGGACGGCGAGCGGGCCCTCGGGATCGCACGCGCGGCGGGGTGGCTGGAGCAAGGGGCCGGCGGGTTGAAGCGGCACCGGGAGCGGGCGGAGTTCGAGGCGAAGCTCGCGGGCTGGGGGATGATCGCTCCCTGGGCCTGACCGCTGCAGGTTGACTCCCGCCGTTCCCGCGCGGTACCATCATGACATGATATTCTCATCGCCATCGGTACGGATACCCGCGACCACCATCATCCGCTGGAGGCCCCCATGCCGAGCCGAGATCGCATCTCTTTGCGCGTCAACGCGTTAGCGTCAATGCTGTTGACCCTGGGCGTCCTCGTCCCGAGCGCTCCGGCTCCCGCCTCGGCCACCCCCGCGATCGGCGTGAAACCCGAGGCGCTGACGGTCGCGCTCCCGCCCGGCGGCACCGCCGAGCGTTCGCTGCTGATCACCAATGCGGGCACGGGCGACCTGAACTGGACCGCGTTCACCTCCGACGCCGAGGCGTTCTACCCTCGGACCCGCGGGTCCGTCTTCACCTACCGTGACCTCCCCCCCGATCCGGCCGACCGGCCCGCGGCCGGCGACAACGGCGGTGCGGCCGACGACCCCGGGTTCGGCACGCGCATCTGCACCGCCGATCGCGCGACGGGCGACGAGCCCCGCATCCTGGTCTACGCCTCGCTCGACCCGTCGCACGACGCCTTCGTCCTGGCCCTGCAACGGATCGGGCTCGGCTGCACGATGGTGACGGGATGGACCTCCCTGGGCGCCGCGCTCACGAACGACGGCCCCTGGGACCTGGTGATCGTCAACAGCTACTCGATGTACCCGACGACCGCCAGCCTCGACGCGTTGACCCTGCACGTCGACACCGGCGGCTCCCTGATCTACGCCGACTGGTCCCTCTTCAGTTACCCGGCGCACGACCTGCTGGCGCGACTGGGCGTCTCCTACCAGTCGTCCTTCACCCAACCATACGACTTCGCGGCCGCCACCCCCTTGCACCGCTGCTTCCGGCGTCCGAACGAGATCGCCGCGCTCCACTGGAACCTGAACCAGCACAACTACGACGGGCAGTTCGTCTCCGTCCTCGACGGCGCGTCCGGGCTGGCGACGTTCCAGGGCCATCCGGAGGCCGCCGCCCTCGTGCTGGGCGCGTCGGGCCGCACCGTCTTCAACGCCTTCCAGGCGTCGAATTTCCAGGCCGACGACGACGGCGACGGCCTGCGCGACGTGGTCGAACTGGCCGAGAACGAGATCAGCCTGGTCGGTTGCGGCCGCCGCTGGCTGACGATCGCGCCGAACGGCGGCACGCTGACGGCCGGCGCCACCCAGGCCGTAACGGTGACGTTCACCGCCGCGCCCGACTGCGGCGTGCCGGGCTCGACCCTGATCGTGGTGGAGAGCGACGACCCGCTCGTGCCGTCGGCCGCGGTGACGGCGACGATCACCCCCCTTTCGCTCCCGCACCTCGTGGTCGCGCCGGAAGGCTTGGATTTCGGGACGCTGCTGCTCGGCGCCGCCGTGAACGACACGCTGTACCTGACCAACACCGGATGCACGACGCTGTCGGTCGACGCCGTGTCCTCGGACCACGCCGCCTTCGTCGTCGCGCCGACCCCCCCGTTCACGCTGGCGCGCGACGCCTCGCGCGCGGTTCCCGTGACCTACGCGCCCGTGCAGATCGGGACCGCGGCCGGAACGCTGACGATCCTGAGCGACGATCCCGTCACCCCCGCGTCCACGATCCCGCTGACGGGGACGGCCGCGACGCCGCCGGTGATCGTCGTCAGCCCCGACTCCCTGCGCGCATCGCTGGACCCGGGCGGGAGCAGCACCGCGCTGTTATCAGTCCGCAATGCTGGGGGATTCGCCCTGGAGTGGTCGGCGAGCGTGAGCGCCGCCCGCGCCCTCGCGCTGCGGACGCGCGGCGCCTCCTTCACGATCAGCGACCTGCCGCGGCGCGCGGTCGCGCCGGACGCCGGCGTAGCCAACGGCACCCCACCGGGCGAACCCTGGATCGGCCGCCGCCTCTACGCCGGCGACCGGTCGGCCGGCTACGAGCCCCGCGTCCTGCTGCTGGCATCCTACCAACCGGCGAGCAACGCCTACAGCCTGGCCCTGCAGCGCCTGGGCTTCGGCCACACCCTGGTGCCGGACTGGTTCGAGCTGGAGTCCGCCCTCGAGAGCGAAGGCCCGTGGGATCTGGTGATCGTCGACAACTACTTCGCCTCCCCGACGGCAACCGGCCTGGATGCGCTCGTCGACCACCTCGACCTGGGAGGCTCGCTGATCTTCGCCGACTGGGCGGTCTACAGCTACGACCACCACACGCTGCTGGCCCGTCTGGGGATCGACTACGCGTCGACGTTCACGACGCCGCTGTACGTGTCGGCGATCAACCCGCAGCACCGCTGCTTCCGGGACCCCAACGCGGTCAGCAACCTGTTCTGGAACGTGGACCTGACCACGCGCGACGGCCAGATCGTCGCGGTGCGCGACGGCGCCTTGCGCCTGGCCGAGTTCGAGGGGCATCCCGGTTCCGGCGCGATCGTGCTGGACGCGACGGGCCGCGCGATCTTCAACGGCTTCCAGAGCGCGAACTACACGTCCAGCGACGACGACGACGGCCTGCGCGACGTCGTCGAGCTGGCTGAGAACGAAATCCTGCTCGTCGGCTTCGGCCCTTCGTGGCTGACGCTGGAACCGGCGGCCGGCGTCGTGCCCGGCGGCGGCACCCAGGTGCTGACGGCGACCTTCGACGCCACCCGCCTGTGCGACGGTGACCTTGCAGCATGCCTGGAACTGGCGAGCAGCGACCCCGCGACACCGGCGATCGCCGTGCCGGCGGCCTTGCACGTGAGCGGGGGGGGCGACCTCACCGTCACGCCAGCATCCCTCGACTTCGGCTCCTGCTTTGCCGGGACCACGGCGTCCCTGATGCTGGACCTCGTCAACGACGGCTGCCGCGATCTGACCGTCACCGACATGACCTCTGATCACGAAGAGTTCGCAACGACCCCGGCCACGCCGCTCACCATCCCCCCGAACACGCGGCAGACCCTGCAGGTGGACTATCGTCCGGTCACGCACGGCCCGATCGCGGGCAATCTGGTGATCGCGAGCGACGACCCCGACGAGCCGACGGTGGCGGTACCGCTGACCGGCACCGGCCTGCCGGCGCCCGTGATCTCGTTGACGCCGGGTTCGCTCGCAGCGGAGCTCCATCCCGGCGCCGGCACGACCCGATCCCTGACGATCGCCAACACCGGCGACCACGACCTCGACTGGACGGCTTCGGTCCTGGACGCCTCCACGACGCGACCGTTCGATCTGCCCGCCCTCGGTTTCGAACCGGAGTCGCGACTGGCGGCCGACCTGCAGGATCTGTCCGGCGTGCGCGTCATGTGGGCCGCCCACCACGGCCAGGCTCAACCAGCGGGCTGGTCGTCCATGATCGGGGATCTCGAGCTGCGCGGCGCCGCCGTCGTGGTCAACACCTCGCCGGTCACCTCGGATCTGCTGGACGGGTTCGACCTCGTCTGGACGGTCAACTGCGCCGCAGGCTGGTCGGCTGGCGAGCTCGACCTGCTGGCCGCCTGGGTGCAGCGGGGTGGCGGGCTGCTGCTCAGCGGCGACTCCGATGCCTCGGTGCCCGTCTTCAACGCGATCCTGTCCGCATCGGGCGCCGACATCACCTACAGCGCCGATGACGCCGTATCCGGACCGACCACGAGGATCACTCCGCACGCCACCACGTCTGGCGTCACGCGCCTCTCCTTCGCCAGCCCCGGCGCCCGGCTCGCCGCCGTGGTCCATCCGTCCCGGATCCTGTTGCGGGACACCGTGGGCAACCCCACGGGCGCCTGGTGCGAAACGGGCCGGGGCCGCCTGATCGCGCTGAGCGAGGAGATGTTCGGCAACGGCGAACTGGGCACCTACGACAACCGGCTCTTCGGCAACCAGGTGTTCGACTGGCTGGCCGTGGACAACTGGCTGCGGATCGATCCGGCCGGGGGCTCGGTCCCGCCCGGCGCCGCGCAGGACCTGACCGTGGTGTTCGACGCCTACGGCCGTTGCGGCGACGCGCTCTCGGCGCGGATCGCCGTGGTCAGCAACGACCCGCAGACTCCGGAAGTCTCGGCCCCGGCGGCTCTCGACATCTTCGGCGAAGCGGACCTCGCCGTCGCGCCGGCCACCGTCGCCTTCGGCGCCGTCCACCCCGGCGATGCGACGACCGCCACGCTGACCCTGACCAACGAGGGATGCTCCCCGCTGTCGATCGCCTCGCTATCGACGGGCAACCCCATCTTCACGGTCGATCCCGCCGGGCCGGCGCTGCTGGCGCCTCAGGAAGCGCTGGTGGTGTCCATCGCGTTCTCGCCGTCCGTTGCCGGGTCGCACGCCGCCGCGCTGTCGATCGCCAGCGACGACCCGGACGAGCCCGTCATGTCCGTGCCCCTGATCGGCGCGTGTACGGAACCGTCTTCGATCACGACGACTCCCACATCGTTCGCGGTCGCTCTGCCCGCCTTCGTCGGCGAGACCGCCCTGCCCCTGACGATCAAGAACCACGGCCAAGGCGACCTGGTCTGGTCGGCCCAGGTCCGGCATGCCGCGGCCACGCGCACGTACACGCTGCCGCCGCACCCGGGCGCCGCCGCCTGCGGAGCGCTGACCGCCGAGCTGCGCGACCTGACCGGGCTGCGCATCCTGTGGGACCGCCGCCATACCCAGTCCGATCACGCCAACTGGAGCTCCATGATCGGCGACCTCGTGCTACGCGGCGCGACCGTGACGGTCAACTGGCAGCCCATCACCGCAGAGATCCTGGCGGGAAGCGACGTCCTCTGGTCCAGCGCCTGCTCATCGGGCTTCACGACGGCCGAGCTCGCGACGCTTTCGGCATGGCTGCGCCAAGGCGGCAGCCTGATCCTCGAAGGCGACACCGACACTTCCGTGGTGTATTTCAACGCGATCCTGTCCGCGGTCGGCGCCGGCATCGCGTACGGCTACCCCAACCCTCTCGGCGGCACCACGTCAGGGATCGAGCCGCACGCGACCACGGCCGGCATCGGCGCCCTCTTCCTGAACAGCCCCGGCGCGACCCTCGCCGCGACGGCCGTCCCGGCCCGGATCATCGTCAGCGACGTCCGGGGCGCCGGCGTCGCCGCCTGCTCGCACGTCGGGCGCGGTCGGGTGATCGCGTTCTCCGACGAGTTGTTCGCCGTCTGGGGCCTCAACAGCGACGACAACCGCCTCTTCGGCAACCAGGTCTTCGACTGGCTGGCGGGTTCCGGGTGGCTGCAGATCGAGCCGGAAGCCGGCACGGTTCCGCCCGGCGAGAAGATGGAAGCCAAGGTCTGGTTCAACGCGCTGGACATCTGCGGCGGTGTCTTCACGGCGGACATCGTCCTGAGCAGCAACGACCCGCTGACGCCGGAATCCGTGCTGCCGGCGTCGCTCGACGTGCTCGGCGAACCGGAGATCTCGATGTCGCCGTCGGCCTTCGACTTCGGAGCGCGCTACGTCGGATCGCGGACTGATGCCGTGCTGACCATCGCCAACATCAGCTGCGCGCCCTTGACGGTGACCGCCGTGACCTCCGACCACGTCGATTTCATCGCGACGCCCGCCGGACCGTTCACCGTGCCCCCCGGTGCGACGCGGGACGTGATCGCGACCTACGCCCCGTCGAGCGCGGGCCCGGTCACCGGCACCCTGACGGTCGAGAGCGATGACGACGACGAATCCGCGATCGCCGTGCCGCTCACCGGTACCGGCCTGAACGCGCCCGTGATCGCGGTGACGCCTGAATCGCTGGTCTCGCAGCTCTACGTCGGAGAATCGGAGACGAGAACCCTGTCGATCGCCAACTCAGGAACGGGCGACCTGATCTGGACGCTCTCGACGTCCGTCGTCGACAGGCCTGCCGGCGGGGATCGCGTCGCACCGAGGATCCTGTTGCTGCCCTCGCTGGACATGGCGACCGACGTCTTCATCACTGCCCTGAACCGGCTCGGACTCGATTTCACCCAGACCACGAGCTGGCAGGAGTTCACGACCTGGCTGCTCCAGGGCGGCCCCTGGGATCTGGTGATCGTCAACAACGCCACCCTGTACAACGACTCGAGCGCCTACAACGCCCTGAAGACCCATCTCGACCTAGGGCGGTTCCTGATCTTCTCCGACATGGCGAACTACTCCCAGAGTGACGCCGAACTGATGTCCCGCCTGGGCGTCGCGTACCGGGCCTACAGCACGACGCCGTTGGACTTCGCCGCGGCAGATCCCGATCACCGCTGCTTCCGCATGCCCAACTCCGTGCACTCCTTCCACTGGGATCTGGACTCGAACAACATCGACGTCATCATCGTCGAGACGGGAACGGGAGCGCGCGCCCTGGCCTCGTTCCAGGGCCTCGCCACCTCGCCCGCCGTCGTCCTGAACCCGTCGGGACGGGCGATCTACAACGCCTTCCCGCCGCGCATCTACACCGGTGACGACGACGGTGACGGTCGGCGCGATCTCGTCGAACTCGCGGAAAACGAGATCATGATGCTAGTGGACGCCACGCGCTGGCTGTCCGTATGGCCGACCATGGGCGTCATCGCCCCCGGGGAATCCCAGATCGTGACGGTGGGCTTCGACGCCACGTTCCTGGCTGAGACGACGGACTACTGCGCCGGCGTCTTCGCGGCGCGGATCGTCGTGGGCAACAACGACCCGCGAATGCCCACGCACGACATCCCGGTCACACTGCAGACGCTTGGCGAACCTTACATCCAGGTCGCCCAGACGGGCGTTGGCTTCGCTCCCCAGCAGATCGGCGCCACGACCACGCGATCCCTGCCCGTCGCCAACCGCGGTTGCGAGCCGCTGACGATCGACGCCGTGTCGTCAGACCATCCGGAGTTCACGGTCTCTCCCGCCGGTCCGCTCATGCTGGCGCCGGAAGAGACACGGGTCTTGTCGGTGATCTACACCCCGGCATCCCTCGGCGAGGTCGCCGGTGCGCTGTCGATCACGAGCGACGACCGCCGCCAACCGACGATCACGATCCCCCTGTCCGGAACCGGGCTGGCGCCGCCGGTGATCGCGGTGTCGCCGGATTCTCTCGCGGTCACCCTGCCCGTCGGCGGCTTTGCGTCGCGGATCCTGACCATCGCCGACCAAGGTGCAGGAGAGCTGAACTGGTCGGCGATCACCTGCCTGCCGATCCCCCCCGACACGATCCCGGGCAGCCCCGCCTTCAGCTTCCGCGACCCGCCGAACGCGTCGAGCGGCCCCAAGACGGGTGAGTGGAACTGCGATCAGGTCATCTCCACGTCCTTCGGGAACCGCGAGTATCTACCCGTCCTGGCGACGCCGGATGCCCCCCGCATCCTGCTGCAGTCCTCCTTCGAAGCGGAGAACGACGCCTTCACCATCGCGTTGCGACGAATGGGTCTGGGCCATACCCTGACCACGACCTGGGAAGACTTCGTAGCCGCGGCGACGAACGACGGTCCCTGGGACCTGATGATCGCCAACAACTATTCTCAGCCGACCTCGGCCACGGCCCTGAACACCATGCTGGCGCATCTCGACGCCGGCGGCTCCCTGATCTTCGCCGATTGGGGTCTGTACTATTACGTCAGCCACGCCCTGGTCCCACGTCTGGGCATCTCGTACCAGTCGACCTTCACCACGCCGCAGGATGTCGCTGCCTTCGAGGAACGGCACGTCTGCTTCCACTGGCCCAACGAGATCCATGATCTGCGCTGGGACGCGAACCAGCACATCCGCGACGGCCAACTCGCCACGGCGCTGCCCGGCGCCCGACGGCTGGCGTCGTTCCCCGAATACCCCAACTCCGCCGCGATCATCCTCGACGCGACCGGCCGCGCGATCTACAACGCCTTCCAGACGGCGAACTACACTGCCGACGACGACGGCGATGGACTGCGCGACGCGGTCGAACTGGCGCAGAATGAGATCTTCCTGGTGGGATTGAGGGCCGACTGGCTGACGGTGGCGCCGACGACGGGACTCGTGCCGCCAGGAGGGACGCAGGACGTGACGGTGTCGTTCGAAGCGTCGAACGTCGCCGCCGGCACGCACCGCGCCATGATCGTCCTGCAGAGCGACGACCCCTTGAGACCGCTGGTCTTCGTGCCGACGGACCTGACGGTGAACGGTTCCGCGCTCACGGCCGCATCAGCCACCCCGACGACCGGCACCTGGGCCCTCACGATCGGAATCGAAGGCGCCGCCTCCAGCATCGTCATCGGCCAGCACGCCGACGCCACCGACGCCCGCGACCCCGCCAAGGACCTGCCCGCACCGGCAGGCGCCGCCGGCGAGCCGAGGCTCGCGTTGCTGCGACCCGACTGGGCGGACGCGGGGGTACAGCTGTTTACTGCCGACATCCGCGCCGCGGACGCGGTTCGTCCCGTGTACGCGGCTCGCCTCGAGTCGGCGGCGGCGCGAAAGATCCATCTTCGCTGGAACCGGGACGATCTTCCCGCCGACCTCGACCTGGAGCTGCGCTGCGCCGGCCGTACGCTGCTGCCCTCGCTGCGCGGCGAGGACGGAGTCACGCTGACGCTGGACGGATCGCCGCTCGATGTGGAATTCGCCGTCATCGGCGCGACCGGCGCACCGGACGCCGTCGGCCCCGCGCTGTACAACCGGCCCAACCCATTCAATCCGAGTACATGGATCAGCTTCCGTCTCGATCGCAGCGGCTCGCCTGCGGTACTGATCCACGACGCATGCGGCGTGCTGGTGCGCCGCCTCGAGGGTGGCCTCTTGCCGGCCGGCCCCGCCAGCCTGGAGTGGGACGGCCGCGACCGACGCGGACGCGAGGCGGCCAGCGGCATCTACCTGTACCGACTGATCGTAGATGGCCGCCAGCAGGGTGAGGCCCGGAAGATGGTCCTGGTGCGCTGAGAGCAAAGTCCCGGACGATTGCCGGCCGGGGTGCCGCTCAGCGCTCCCCGGCCTCCGCCACCAGCGACCGCCCCCCCTCGAAGTCCCACAGCGTCTGCCGCCGCAGATCCGCCCCCGCCAGCTGGTACTGGATGAAGGCGTCCAGGTAGGCCAGGCTGGCCTGGGTGAGCCGGCTGCGGTCCAGGGCGAGGTCCTGGCTCGTGATGTCGCCGTTGTCGAAGCGTTGCAGGCTGATGTCGAGGCCGCGGCCGGCCACCTCGACGCTGCGGGCCAGGGCCTCGAGGCGGGCGCGGCTCTCGGCCAGGTTGCTCAGGGCCGCGTTGACCTGCAGCACGACCGCTCGCCGCTGGCGGTCGATGCCCAGCTCGCTGCGCTCGAGCGCGGCGCGGGCCGCCGCCACCTCGGCGCCGTTGACGCCGCTGTCCCACAGCGGCACCGAGAGGGTGAGCGCCACGCCCTTGTTGCCGGGCCGCTGCCGCAGGTCGTCCCAACTCAGGTCCCACATGCCGCGCAGGGAGAGGTCGTCGTCGCTGCTGCCGACGCCGGTGAGGCCGTAGTAGGCGCGCAGCTCGCCCTTGATGGCCGAGCGGGCGTCGGTCTCCGCGACGGTGATCTCGGCGCGGCGCAGGCCGGCCTCGGTGTTGCGGATCTCGGCGCGGTGATCGAGGGCGTGCCGCAGCGCCAGGTCGGGGTCGACCTCGTAGAAGCGCGGCGCGGTCTCCGCCTCCACCCGCAGGGCGGCGTCCAGCGGCAGGCCCACGTCCAGCTTGAAGCGGTCGGCGGCGCGGGCGACGGCCCCCTCGGCCCCGAGCAGGTCGTTGCGGCTCTGGGCGAGGTCCACCTCCATCTGCAGGGCCTCGACCTCGGGGATCAGGCCGGCTTCGAACTTGCGGCTGGCGAGCTGGAAGGCCTCCTGCTGGCGGGCGAGGTCGGTGCGGGCGATCTCCAGGCGGCGCTGGGCCCTCAGGTACTCGTAGAAGCGGGCGGTGACGTCGTAGACGATCGAGAGCCGGGCTGCGGTGAATTCGCGCCGCGACTCGTCCAGGGCCAGCCGGGCGCGCTCGAGCGACAGCTTCAGGGCGTTGGGCACCAGCAGCGGTTGCGCGAAGTCGATACGGTAGCTGTTGAAGAAGGTGCGGCTCTCGAGGTTGGCGTCGGTCAGGTCGTCGTAGACGGTGTCGGTGCGGTGGTAGACGTCGCCTGACAGCCCGATGCTGCCGTTGGTCGGCAGGGGCTGGGTCAGCGACAGGCCGGCGCGCCACTCGCGGCTGCCGTAGGTCGTGTACTGCGGCAGCTGTCCCGGCACGCTCACCCCTTGCACCGACTCGTCGTAGTTCGGGGCGTCGAACTCCAGGCCCACCTGGGTCTTGAAGCGCCCGCGCGCCGCGGCGACGTCCTGCTCGGCCTGCAGCAGGTCCAACCGCACGACGCGGGCGTCGTAGCCGTCGGCCAGCGCCAGGTCGAGCGCCGCGTCCAAGGTCAGCGAGACGGTGTCGGCCGGGGCACCGGCCGCGGCGGCGAGACCGGGCGCGGCGAGCGCCGCCAGGCAGCATATGAGCAGTGTTTTCATCACTCGTACCTGATGGAGTCGATGGGGTTCATGCGCGCCGCCCGGCGCGCGGGGTAGTAGCCGAACACGACGCCCACGACGGCCGAGACGCCGAACGCCAGCAGCACCGACCACGGCGCGATGGCCACCGGCCAGCCCGCGTAGCGGGCGACGGCCTGCGCCAGACCGATCCCGCAGGCCACGCCGATCAGGCCGCCCAGGAAGCTGACGCCGACGGCCTCGAGCAGGAACTGCAGCAGCACGTCCCTCTGCGTGGCGCCCACGGCGCGGCGCACGCCGATCTCGCGGGTGCGCTCCAGGACGCTGGCCAGCATGATGTTCATGATGCCGATGCCCCCGACCAGCAGCGAGATGCCCGCGATCGCCCCCATGACGATGCTGAAGATGCGCTGGGTGGACTGCTGCTGCCGGATCAGCTGCTGGGGGATCACCAGGCGGTGGTCGTCGACGCCGCGGTGGCGCCGCTCGACGAGCGCACCCAGCACGGCCGCCGTCTCCAGGATGCGGTCGGTATCCCCGACCTGCGCCACCAGCCGGTGCAGTTCGCTCTCCCCGACCTTGCGGGGCAGCCGCTGCAGGGCGCAGCTCACCGGGACGTAGGCGTCGCGGTCGGTGTCGCGCACGTCCTCGAGCCGGTCCCCGGCCCCGGCGGGCGGCCCGGCCATGACCCCGATCACGTCGTACCAGTCGCGCCCGATCTTGACCCGCTCCCCGAGCGGGTCGGCGAGCAGGAACAGCTCGCGGGCCAGCCCCGGACCGAGCACGCACACCCGCGACACCGAATCCACCTCGGAGGCCGTGAAGAAGCGCCCCGCCGCCGGGCGGCTGCGCATGACCGCGACGTAGTCGGGCGTCGTGCCGACGGCGCTGGCCGATACGCGCTTGCGTCCCGCCTGCACGTCCAGCTCGACGATGCGCAGCGGCACCACGCGCCCCACCCCGGGCAGCACCTCGCGGATCGCCGCGGCGTCGGCCAGCGACAGTCCGGGGCTGAAGGGGCGGCCCTGCTCCGCGTCGTCGGGCGCCGGCGGCGGCTTGTCGACGACCAGCAGGTTGTCGATGCCCAGCAGCGCGAACTGCGCCATCACCTGCCGGCGTGCGCCCTCGCCGATCGACAGCATGGCGATGACCGCCGCCACGCCGAAGACGATGCCCAGGGTGGTCAGCAGCGAGCGCAGGCGGTGGGCCGCGAGGCCCGCCACGCCGACGCGCGCCGTCTGCAGCAGGGGCATGCTCAGGGCTTCGCCTCCCGCGCCGCGTCCGGGTCGGGAGCCGCCGGCAGCGGCCGCTGCGGGTCCCGCAGCGAGACCGTCTCGCCCGCCTCCAGTCCGGACTCGATCTCCACGAAGTCGTCGCTGCGCTCCCCGAGCGTCACCGGCCGCGCCGCGACGCGGCCGTCGACCGCGAAGACCACGCTGCCGCCGTCGCGCTCGAAGACCGCCTCCAGGGGCACGATCACCACGTCGGCCAGGCGCGCGACGATGATCCGGCACTGGGCGGTCATGCCGGGGCGCAGGTCGCCGGCGGCGCCCTCGATCAGGACGTCGACGTCGAAGACCTTGACCTTGGCCTCGCCCTCGGCCCGCGCGAGCGTGGCGATGCGCGTGACCTTGCCGCGGAACTCCAGGCCGGCCAGGGCGTCGACCGTGACGACCACCTCCTGGTCCACGGCGATCCGCCGCACGTCGATCTCGTTGACCCGCGTGCGCACCTGCATCTGCGAGAGGTCGGGCAGGTCGATCAGCTCCATGCCGGGCCAGACCTGGTCGCCGACCTTGATCTTGCCCCCGCGGAAACTCTTGTAGACGACCAGCCCGGGCTCCGGCGCCGTGATCGTCAGCGACGCGAGCGCCTCGCGCGCCTGCGCCATCTGCATCTCGGCGTTGCGCACGTCGTACTGGGCCTTGGCCAGCTCGGCCTCGGCGATGATCCGCTGGGCGGCCAGCCGGTCGCCGGCCTCGCGCAGCGACAGCTCGGCCTTCTTCAGCTCCAGCTCCTGCTCGCGGCGGCGCACCTCGGCCTCGAAGGTCATCAGGTCGTAGCGCAGCCGGGTCTGCTCGTAGCCGTACTCCTGGTTCAGGCGCGCGCTCTCCAGCTCCGCGAGACGCTGGTCGATCTCGGCCCGCCGCCGCGCCAGCTCGGCCCGCGCGTTCAGCAGCGAGTTCTCGACCTGGTCGAGCTGCTGGCTGGTCGTGGTCTGGTCGAGCTGGACCAGGAAGTCGCCCTCCTCGACCACGCTGCCCTCGGGCGCCATCTGCGCGATCTGCACCGCGTCCCACGAGAACCCCGTGCGCTGGCGGGAGACGCTGCGGCTTTTGACGGCCTCCACCTGGCCGACGGTGGCCACGTCGATGACCAGCTCGCCCCGCTTGGCGACGGCGGTCACCAGCGCGTCCGGCCGCCGGCGCGAGCCCAGGGCCAGGATCGCCGCCAGCAGCAGCGCCGCCGGAACGGCGACCGTCAGGATGCGTCGACGGGACGGGATGGTCATTCTTCCTCTTTCGGGGGCGCGGCGACCAGTTCGGTGCCGGCGGGCAGTCCGGTGCCGTCGGCCGCGCCCGACGCCACCGCCACGGTCATCGCCGTCACGGCGACGGGCCGCACCGGCTGCGGCCGCGGCCAGTCGGCGCGCGGGTAGACCAGCCACTCGCCGTCGCGCTCGACGACCGCGGAGCGCGGCACGAGCACGGCGTCGGCGACCTCGCCGAGCCCGATCTCCACGATGGCCGTCATCCCCGGCCGCAGCCGCGGATCCGACCCGTCGATGCGGGCCACGGTCGCGAACCCGCGCACGCCGGTGCCGGCCTCCAGCTCCGCGGCCAGGCGCGCGACGCTCTCGATACGGCCGGTGAAGACCGCCTCGGGGTACGCCTCCAGGCGCAGCGTCACCGGCAGGCCGGTCGCCACGCGGTGGCGGTCCACCTCGTGCACCATCATGGTCACCTGCATCGCCGACAGGTCCGGGATCTGGATGATGGGCCGCCAGGGATCGATCGCGTCGCCGACCCGGGGCTTGGTGCGCTTGCCCTGGCGGTCCTCCTGCTCGAGGTAGACCACCAGCCCCGGCAGCGGCGCCAGCAGCGACCTGGCCCGCCGCCGCTCCAGCAGCGACGCCCGCTCGGTGCGCGCGTCGTCCAGCTCGAGGTCCGCCTTGGCCAGGGCCAGGCTGTCCAACACCGCCTGCGCCACGAGCTTCGCGCGGGCCTCGTCCAGCGCGATGCGGGCGCGCTCGGCCGTCAGCTGGGACTCCTGCCGGCGGGTCTGCGACTCGAACTGCAGCTTGGTGAGCTGCAGCAACGCCTGCTCGCGGCTCAGCTCGGCCATGGCCACCGCGTCGACCAGCGCCTGCCGCTGGCTGGACTGGCTGGCGACCGTCCCCTCGCGCTGGGCGGCGAGGTTGCGCAGGCGGTCCTCGACGTCGGCCAGGGGCCGCGCCAGGGAGCTGTCGTCGAAGCGCGCGACGGTGTCGCCCACCGCCACGACGGTCCCCTCGGGCGCCAGCTCGACGATGGTCAGCGAGGATTGCCAGTCCTGCGGCGGCCGCAGGTCCTGCGCGCGCACGGCGGCGATCTCGCCGGTCTCGACCATGACCAGCGGCAGCGCGCCGCGCTCGACGCGCACGACGTCGAGCCCGCCGTCGCCCGCACAACCGGCGAGCAGCGGCAGCAGCAGCCAGGGCCGGAAGGAAATTCGCCGTAGGGTCGTCAGGATGGAAGCTCCCTGATAGCCGGGCACCAAAGTACGATAGAGTGTTCAACACCCGGTTCGCAACACCGGTTCCGCGAGTCAGTCCAGCGGGTAGTCCAACCCCTCGCAGGGCCGGCCCAGCAGGCGGCACATCGCGGTGAGCTGGCCCTGGTGGTGGAAGACGTGCGTCAGCACGCGCAGCACCACGTGCTGCGGCGCGAGAGTCTTCTCCCGGTTCCCCCAGGTCGTCATCGGCCGGGCCGCAGCCAGTTCTTCAGCGGACACGGCGCGCAGGTACACCTCGGTCGCCGCGAAGACCTGTTCGCGGAGGCGCGCGAGCGCCTCGACCGTCGGGAAGTCGGGCGCGTCCTCGTCGGCGTCGATCCGGCCCTGCAGCACGCCGATCCAGTAGCGCTGCGCGCCGATGACGTGGTGCAGCTGCAGCTGGACGGTCGGGTAACCGAAACCCGGCAGCTCGCGGTGCAGCTCTTCGGCCGTGAAGCCGCGGCAGTGGACGAGCAGCGCCGCCAACCCGCGGTGGGTGCGTTCGTGCAGATCGAGCAGGGATGCGGAAGTGTGCATGGTTTACTCCTGTTATCCGCAACGTCCGGCTCGTAGAACCCGGCTGACCAATCGATCCAGTCGCGGTTCACCGATACCTACCTCCCGCAGGCCATCCTACCATGCCCCGACGCCGCAGGCACCATCGCAATCCCGCCTCGGAACCGGGCCCGGCGACTTGACGCCCGCAGCCCTGAGGTGGTAGAAGCGGTCGGGTGATCGGATGCCGACGGGTGGCCGCCTGTCGACCCGACACCGGCTCACAGTCGCGAAGGACTTCCCATGCGCCCCACGATGCCTGCCGTGCTCACCGTCCTGCTTTGCGCCACGGCCGCCCCGGCCACCACCGATGTCCCCGACGCCTTCCCCGCCGAACTGCAGATCACCGGTACCGACACCGTGTGGGTCATCACCGAACCCATCGTCGTCTACGGGTCGACGGCTTCCGGCACGACCGACCCCGCGGCCTCGTCCGTCGACGCCATCGTCCTGGGCGCCCAGGACCTGCAATCGGCCGCCGACCTGGCGCCCGTGCTGCCGGCGACCCGGACCGTGGTCAACTCCCGCGGCGAGAGCGTGTTCATGGTGCGCGGCGCGTCGGAACGGCACCTCCGGCTGTGGCTGGACGGCATCCCGCTGAACGTGCCCTGGGACGAGCGCGTGGACGCCGGCCTGGTGCCGGTCGACGCCATCGGGTCGGTGCGCGGGGTTCGCGGCGTCGGCAGCGTGCTGGAAGGGCCAAACGCCCTGGCCGGCACCATCGAACTGCGCCCGCAGACGATGCCGGCGGACGGCGCGCGCACCCGGCTGGGCTTGCAGTTCGGCGAGTCGGTCCTGCGCGAAGGCCGCCTGCTGCACCAGCGCCGGCAGGGCGCCTGGGAGTTGCTGGCGGCGGGATCGTGGCGCGAGCAGGACGGGTACGTGGTGCCGGCCGATCTCTCGGCCGCGACCAACCAGGGCCCGTCGCGGCAGCGCCTCAACAGCGACCTGGAGCAAGCCTCGCTCCTGCTGCGCCTGCAGCGCCGCAGCGCCTCGGGCGCCGTCTGGCACCTGACGTTCCTCGGCTCGGACGGCGAGAAGGGCGTGCCGCCGGAGACGCACCTTGGCCCGGACGCGCGCTTCTGGCGCTACCCGTCGGCGCGCCGCGGCCTGCTCGGCGCCGGCCTGCGCACGCCGCTGGGCGGGGGCCACGACTGGGAGCTCATCGTCGATGCCGCCGCCGACCTGTTCCACCAGGAGATCCGCGCCTTCGACGACGCGACCTATGCGACGCCCGTACTCGCCCCGAATATCGACTACGAGACCGACGACGACCGCACCGGCTTCGCCCGCGCCCGCGCGACCTGCTACCTCGAACGCGGCAGCGTGGCCGTGCAGGCATCGGCGCGCTACGCCCGCCATCGCGAGTCGCTGCAGTACGCCGCACCGGCGCTGACGTACGCCCAGTTCATCGGCGCGGCGGCCGTCGAGGCGGACCTCGATCTCGGCGGCGGGTGGCGCACGCGCGCCGGCGGCGGCTGGGATCTGGCATCGACACCCGAATCGGGCGACAAGCCGGCCCGAGACGCGACCGGGGCGGCGGCGGCGTTCGCGCGGCTGGAACGCCTGCTGAGCGGGCCGCTGACGCTGCATGCCTCGTACGCGCGCCGCAGCCGGTTCCCGGCCCTGCGCGAGCTCTACTCCGGCGCGCTGGGACGCTTCGTGCCCAACCCCGGCCTGGCACCCGAGGTGCAGGACCTGTGGGACCTGGGCGCCGTGGCGCGGCGGGGTCCGTGGGAATTCGGGCTCACCGGGTTCGCGAGCTACCTGGACGGCGCGATCGAACGCGTGGGCCTGAACGACGGCTCGAACCGCTTCCAGCGCGTGAATCTCGACGCGGTGCGCACGCTGGGCGTCGAGGCGGTGGCGGTGTGGCGACCGGTGCCGGCGTGGGAGATCGGCGGCCACCACAGCGTGATCGACACGCGCCGGCTGCAGGACGGGCGCTACGAGGGTGCGGTGGAGGACCGGCCGGCCTACGTGTCGTTCCTGTCGGCCGCGTGGCGCGGCGGCGGCTGGCAGGCGACGCTCGAGGGGATGGCGCTGGGTCCGCGGATGTCGGCCGACGTCAACGATACTGGCGACGGGCTGAAGCGGTTGCCGGCGCAGGGGACGGTCAACCTGCGCCTCGCGCGCTCCCTGACCGGCGGGCCGGGGCCGCTGTCCCACGGGGCCGTGCACCTGCGGGTGGACAACGTGTTCGACGCGCTGGTGGAATCGCAGGTCGGGCTGCCGCTGGCGGGGCGGACGCTGGTCTGCGGGTTCGAGGCGTGGTTCGATGCGCGGACGCCGGCCAAGGATCCGCAGGAACATTGACGCCGAGCATAACCACCTGATATCATAAATTATGTCTTGAGCTGCATACCGATCGTTATCGAGACCGCATCGGCCCAACATCTCGTGAAAGAGGTCGCCATGAGCTGCCGCACCGCATCCTGCCTGGTCGCATCGCTGCTGCTGCTGGTCGCCGGCGCCGGCCGGCCTGTATCCGCCCAGCAATGCGCCGACTACGGCGCGATGCCGCATGCGATCATCGAGGGGACGTTCCACGCGAACAGCGCCCTCGATGTCGACGACGAACATCTCTGTTGCGCCACCAAGGCGCCGTTGGCGGAACTCGGCGGCTGCGAGGTGGGCTGGTTCCGCATGGATGCCGGTGCGGGCTTGCACCGCGAAGGGACCTATGTGGCTGATGTCGCGAGCCTGGTCGGGGTGAAGGTCTCGGGGAGCTTGGCCGTGCTCGCCGTCGGCGGCACGCCGGCGTTGCGTATCGTCGACTTCGGGGACCCGGAAGCGGCTGTCGTGCTATCGGAATTGGAGGCCCCGGGAACAATTTATGAATTCCAGGTTACCGACAGCCTCGTCGTCGCTGCCGTTTCGAATTCCCGACTTTGGATCGTCGATATTTCCGACCCGCATACGCCGATACAAGCTTCACTCATCGAAGGATATAATTACCCCATAGCTTGCGAGAACGGCACCTGTTGGACTACCGAAAACAGCTACTCAGGAGACAGCCTTGTGACCCTCGACATCTCCGATCCGACTGCACCTGTGGAGCTGAACAGGGACAAACAGGACGAGGAATACTATACCATTTGCAGTCTGGATGTGCATGACGGCATCCTTGCCAGGACCTCGAAGTGGACCTACTTCCACCATTTCGACCAAAGACACAACACCCACTATTATGGTGTGAGCAATGTCACCGACCCAGGATCTCCGGTCTCGATCGGAGGAGGGGTACTGGGCACGGACTCGGATTACTTCACATGCCATGGCTGCGCCGTCGGCCCTAATCTGATCCATATCTCCGACTATTACAGCGGATTCTCCACGATCAGGATCATGCCGGGCGGTCAACTCGAGTATGCCTATTCGGTGAACCCAGCAATCACCGGTTATTCCTACTGTTGCAACGGAGGGGATCTCTGGTTGGTCGGCACCGACATCATCCGCATACCTTCAGGTAATTACACCCACCCATTTGTCGGCACAGTGCCTTTCATGCGTGACGGCAGCAATCTTGTCGATCTGCAATTTGCAGACACTCACGCTTTCACCTCCTTGTTTTTTGAAGGTTACGATTTCTATGTCGGATTCAGCGGGACGAACGTTTACGATATGTCCGCCATTCCGGAACCGACGCTCATCGGTACCGTAGCGACCTACGATTTCGGCGCCTACAATCACATCACAGGGTATTCGCACTTCATTTATACCAACTCCGATCACGCCGGAACGTGGGACTGGACGACGAACACACGCGTCAGCGACTTCCACATCGAACGCGGCTTCGTCGTCGCCGATCAGGCCTTGTACGCCGTGGCGCCGGCAGGACTCGAGATCTTCGATCTCGCCGAACCGGCGGACCCGCCCTACGTCGGATCTCTACTGGCAGGTCGTGCCATCCAGCATCTCACGCTCGGCGCAGACCGCGCCTACGTCCTGAGCACGGAATACCTCGATATCCTCGACATCCACGATCCCCTGGCGCCCACCGTCACGAACACGATCGAGTTGGCGGCTCCGGGACGCCGCCTGGCGATCGCCGGAGACAAGCTTTTCATGGCCGGCACAGATGGATTGTTCATCTTCGAGCTGTCGGATCCGGATCAGCCGCTTCCCGTCGGACAGATGGCGGAATTTCCCATCACCGATGTCGAGGTGTCCGGCAACGTGGCCTACCTGGCTGCCGGAAGTCTCGGTCTGCTCGTCATCGACGTCGGCGACCCCGCCGCCCCCCGGACTCTCGGCAGCCTTACGGCCGGCTCCCTGACGGACATCGCACTCGTGGGTACCTACCTCACCACCATCGACTTCGCGAGACGATTCGCCATCCTGGCCCTCGACTGCGCCGACCCCCTGCCGGTCGTCGTCGAGGACTTCGCCGCCGCCTGGGACGACGCCGGTTTCCGGATCGACTGGCGCTTGGGCCGCGAAATCCCCGATATGCGACTGGAAGGGATCCTCGGCGACCGCACCTGGATCGTGCCCTGGCACCGCGAAGACGCCGGATATTCCGCGCTCGACCTCGACGGCATCCTGCATCCGGGCGAGGTGATCACCTACACCTTGTCATCACGCGGGGTCGGCGATACCTGGGCCGAATTGTGCCGCGCAATAGCCACCGTCCCCGCGCTGACGACGATCCTGCTCAACCCCCGCCCGAATCCCTTCAACCCGAGCACGACGCTGGCGTTCACGCTGGATCGACCGGGGCAAGCGGTGCTGACGATCCACGACCTCGCCGGCCGCGAGGTGCGACGGTTGAACGACGGACCGCTGCAGTCCGGCAGGCACACGCTGCAGTGGGATGGCCGCGACGAATCGGGACGGGAATTGCCGGCCGGGACATATGTGTCGCGGCTGCGGACCGGCGATGCGACCCAGAGCCGGAAGCTGTCCCTCATCAAGTGAATCCGGAAGGGGACCAGGCGTCACGAACATCGATCGTGACGCCTGGATCTCAGTTCACTGCTCCGCGATCTCGGCCTCGACGAGCTTCGCCAGCATCACGAGCGATTCCTGCCACCCGAGGTAGCACATCTCGACGGGGATCACCTCGGGGATCCCCTCCTGCACGATGTCCAAATCGGTCCCGCAGGACACCGCCTTCAGGGTGATCGTCGCGATCATCTCCCCGGGCAGGTTCGGATCATCGAACTTGTCGCTGTAGCGGATCCGCTCGTTCGGCACGAGCTCGAGGTACTCGCCTCCGAAGGCATGGCCGCCCCCGGTGGTGAAGTTCGTGAACGACATGCGGAACGTGCCGCCGACCCTGGCGTCCAGATGGTGGACCTTGCCGGTGAAGCCGTGCGGCGGCAGCCACTTGGCCATCGCGTCGGCGTCGAGGAAGGCGCGGTACACCCGCTCGGGGGGCGCCCGCAGGACGCGGTGGAGTCGGACCGTGCCGGTTGCCATGATGATTCCTTTCGGCGATGACCGGAATCGCGGCCATCGGATCGGTATGAACCGGGCGCGCTGGCGCCGATTATTCAGGAATGCATCACGAAAGACACGAGTGCCGCGATCCGCCACTACCTACCACATTCGGCCCGATTTCTACTCTTCACCCGCCGACATGATCTTCCGGATCACCTGCTCCAGCGCCCGGTTGAACTCCTCCGGCCGGTCCATCATCAGGAAATGATCCGCGCCCTTCAGGATCACGGCATCGTAGGAGACCATGTGGCGCCGGTTCGCCTCGACGTTGACGGGCCACAGCTCGCCGTTGACGGTCATGACGGGGATGCGGAAGGCATCGAAGACCGCGGATGCTTCTCCCGTGACGTACTGCATCATCATCTCTTCCATAGCGCTCAGGGCGACCGCCGGCGGCGCGCTCGAAATGTCCGCCAGGATCCACTCGCGCAGCCCGGCATCGGTGTCGGCAGCGAACATCCCCGCCACGAAGCCCCGGCTCCCGGCCCGGAAATCTGCCTTCAGCGGCGCCAGCATCCCGTCGAGCTCCTCGCGCGACATCCGGTACTCGACGTCCTCCAGGGTGTCCACGCCGATCAGGCCCGCGACGAGGTCCGGCATGAGGCGTGCGGCCTCCGCGATCACCGAGCCCCCCATGGAATGCCCGATCAGGATGACGCTGCGGGCACCCGACGCCTCCACCACCGCCCGCACGTCCTCTCCGAAGGACGCCATCGTGCACCGCTCGCGCGCGGCGCCGGAGTGGCCGTGGCCGGCCAGGTCCAGCGTGATCACGCGATGCTGCTTCGAGAAATGCGGCACCTGCTCGCGCCAGTAGCGGGCGTCGCAGCTCCAGCCGTGCACGAACACGAGCGTGGGTTCCCCGGAACCGCAGACCTCGTAGGAGATCGGCACGCCGTCGCCGGATGAAACGACACGCGGCCATTCCGTCTGGGCCCACGCACTTCCCGCGGCCAGGACCAGGAGCGCCAGACAACCGGCCACTCCACCAACACGGATCGCCCTCGCGCCGACCTTCATGATCCCCTCGCTTTCCCGGTGAAGTCCCGTTCTTGCCTACTCAATCCCGGATCGCGGCCGGTACTGGCCGCGGGCGTCCAGATAGTACGCCCAGAGCACCCGGGCCGCGACCGATCGCCAGGGCGCCCACGCGGCCGCCAGCGCCTGCTGCTGCACCCGTGTCGGCGGTGCGCCGAGACGCTTGACGTCGCAAAGGGCCGCCGCCAGCGCCAGATCCCCCTGCGGCCAGACGTCGGGCCGGCGCAGGGCCATCAGGTAGTAGATGTCGATGCTCCAGGGCCCGAGTCCGGGGACTTCCAGCAACGCCCGACGCCCCGCGTCATCGGACCCGCGCGCGACCGCCGTGAGATCGAGGCGGCCGTCGAGGACGCGGTCGGCCAGGCCGTGGCAGTAGGCGGCCTTCTGCCGCGTCAGGCCGAAGTCCCGCAGCCCGCCCACCCCCGCGGCGTGGACAGCGGCCGGAGTCATCCCGCCCAGGTGGCGGGCAAGCCGCTGGTAGAGCGTGCGCGCTGCGGCCAACGACACCTGCTGTTCGAGGATGATCCGCACGAGGGTCGGGAAGCCGGGATTGCGACCCCACAGCGGAGGCTCGCCCAGACGGTCGAGGACGGCGGCGAGATCGGGGTCCGCGTCGGCCAGATGGCGGACCCCGGCCCCGAGCGTCTCCAGCGTCAGACGACGGGGAGGCTGAACCTTGCCTCGTGGACTTCCCGTCCTCATGACCCCTGCTTCTTGAGCGTGAACTCCGGCAGTCTCTCCCCCTGCGCCGAGTAGATCTTGAGCTTGTCCAACCGCCTCAGGCGGGTCGCCTCCTGCTTGGCGCTGACGATCCACCAGTTGATGGCCTTGCGGTAAGATGCAGGCTGCCCTTGGTAATACTTCCAGGCGGCTGCGTCCTGCTTGAGCAGCCCGGCGTAAGGTTCGGCCAGGTCCACACTGCGCTGTTCGTAAGAGTAGACGCCGGTCCTTTTCTCGCGCTTCGCTTGGAAGGCCGCCAGGCCGGCGGGACGCATCCGTCCTTCTTCGATCAGCGCCTGGGCCCGCGCGACGTTGACGCTGCTCCAGGTGCTCCCGGCCCTTCGCGGCGTGAAGCGGATCGTGTAGCTGCAGTCGTCGAGTCTCCTGCGGACGCTGTCGATCCACCCGAAACAGAGGGCTTCGTCGACGGACTCGGGCCAGGTGAGGCTCGGCTTGCCGGAGTCCTTCTTGTGGAAACCGACCAGCAATTCCACCGCCGTGGCATGATGCTTTGTGAGCCAGGCCCTGAATGCGGCCGGTGTACGGAAGAATGTCGGTTCCATGCCGGCTCCGGTGGTCGAGGGATTCAATCGACGATGAACAGCTTCGCTCCGGTCTCGGTGGAGGAGCGGTGAGGCTCCGCGCCGTCCGCCACCTGATAGCTCATGCCCGGCGTCAGGGTGACCCTGCGGCCGTCCCCGAGTTCGGTGTGCAGCACGCCTTCGAGGCACAGCAGGATGTGGCCCTTGTCACACCAATGATCGGCACGATAGCCGGGCGTGTATTCGACCATCCGCACGCGGATGGGCCCGAACTGCCGGGCCCGCCAGTAGGCCAGACCGCTCTCGCCCCCGTGCTCGGTTCGTGCGATCTGCGACCAATCGGTGACCCCGAAGGGGATGCCGGACATCTGCATGCTGGCTCCTGTCGTGCTCTCGATCGCCTCCGCGGAGTGTGCCGGATCCCCTAGCGGGCATCATGATCCGGCGTGAACACCTGATCCGGCATCACCGCCTTCGCGGCGACGTACACGAACACCGAGGCCGCCATCACCAGGCCGAGCCGATCCGCACCATTCCGGTAGACCTCGATCCGGTCGACCGATTCATGGGGGATGAGTTCGACCGGAGGCCGGCCGTCGCTTCTCGCGATCACGAGCCCCTCGGGGCGCATTGCCGTCAGCGTCCCCTCGATCGTGCGCGGATCCGCCGTGAACACCCGGACCCGGTCACCGAGGCGCACCTCGGTCGGCGAGCTGAACTCGGTGAATTCCATCGTGCTGTGCCAGGGATGTTCCACGGTCTGATATCCGGCACAACCGGCCGCGAGCAACAGGAGGCAGCATGCAGAAGTGATCGTCGCTCCTCGCGCCATCATCTTCCCCCTCGAATACCGATCAGGAAACCGGCGTTGTCGAATCACCGTCCCGAAGCGCCTGAGGACGGCGGCCAGGTCATCGGCACGATCGTTGATCATGAACGTCGACTAGCTTGGCGCGCAGTGCGACAGGGTCGTTCGCGTTGAAGAAGATCCCGCCGATACCCGTCACTCTCTTCATGCGAGCCTCCGTAAGGTATACCCGCCGCCTACCGCACCAGCATCACGACCCTGCTCGCCCCCCCGTCGCCGGCTTCGACCCGCACCACGTACCCGCCGGCCGCCGCCGCCCGGCCCGCATCGTCGGCGCCGTTCCAGTCGAAAGCCAGCGGGCCGGCTTCCCGTCGCTCGCCGTCGGCCAGCCGCCGCACCACCCTGCCCGCCAGATCCAGCACCTGCACGCGCACCGGTCCCGCGGACGTCAGCTCGAAGCCGATCCTCGTGCGAGGATTGAACGGATTCGGGGAGGCCGTCAGCCCCCGGATCGGAGCGACCGGCGGCGTTTCCTCCCGCACCGCCTCCCCCTCCAGCGCGAAGCCCAGTTCCACCGAGAAGGCGAACGCGCCGTCCCCCGCCAGCTCGACCTCCTCGGTCAGCGCCAGATCCCGCCGGTCCTCGCCGGCGTTCAGCGGGCTCGCCACGAACGCCGCCGACCCGCGCCGCACCGTCACCTGCGGCGCCGCGAAGCCCGGCTCCCCGGCGTACAACGTGTACGTGTTCGAGGTCTCGGGCGTGGCCCCGTCGTGAGCCCGGTGCAGCGCCGCGTGTCCGTCCATCAGCAGCCGCCGCGGGTCCGGACTCAACCCCAGCCGCACGTACAGCGGCCCCGCCGCCGACTCCTGCACCGAAGTCTCCAGCGCCACCGCCCCGCCGGCCAGCGTGTGCGTCATCTGCACCAGCCCGTCCGGCGAGGTCGCCACCAGGCTCCCGCCGGCCGGCGTCAGCGTGAACACCTGGTCCGCGTACCCGCCGTTCATGACCTTGTAGCCGCTGCATCGCGAAGCCCGCCCGTCGGCGTACTCCTCCTCGCCCGGCGCGCTCGGGTTGGTCAGCGGGTTGCCGATCAGCACCACGGCGGCGTCGCGGGCCTGGTTGAACTGCACGCCCAGCAGGCACCGCCCCCCGCGCGCCTGCCACAAGGTCCACGCACGCCCGTTGCGCAGCACGACCTCCAGTTCGCCGTCCAGGTCGGCGTCCACACGGTAGCACCGCGTCGCCGCCCCCGAGGCCAGCAGCCCGTCTCGCAGCGAGTCGCCCCAGGCCGCGGCCAGCGACAGCGCCACCGCGTCGCGCGCGTGGTTGTGCAGCCGCAAGGCCCAGCCGCTCAGCCCGTCCCAGCTCCCGTCGGGATACAGCCAGTCCCCGAACCCGTCGCTGTCGGCATAGTCGGTGGCGTCCTCCTCGTGCCAGGCCGTCTCGTAGATCATCGCCGAGTACGAAGCCTCGGCCAGCAGCTTCAGTTCGCCCTCCGGCATCGCCGCGATCGCCTGCCAGGTTTCGTGAAGCAGCGTGCCGGGGGTGTTCAGGTCGCCGAAGATCTTCTGCGACGGCAGCCCCGGCCCGTCGGCCCACGGCCCCACGCCCCGCGCGCGGTAGTCGCCCTGCTCGCCCGAGATCACCGGCACCAGGTCGTAGAAGCTCTGCTCGTTGCCGGTCACGCCGCCCGCGCGGTCGTAGTACCAGTTGTGGTAGCTGTCCTCGCAGGCGTGCTGCAGCCAGTGGTAGGTGGTGATGTCCAGGTCCGACCGCTGGCCGTGGTCGACGACCCACGACGCCGGCGCCTGCTGCGCGCGGGCGGTCATGTCGGCCAGCGTGACCATCTCGACCCAAGGATGGTTGGCCAGCCAGCGCACGGTCTGCTGGTACAGGTTGGGGTTGTCGTTCGGGACCATCTGGCCCGAGACCGCGGCGAAGCTCTTGCCGGCCAGCGCCTCCCAGTCGTCGAAGACCAGCACCAGCTGCGGGTCGCCCGACAGGGCCTTCTCCAGCAGGCTGGCGCGCGCGTCCAGGTGCAGGCCGCCGTCCTGGATCCAGAACTTGGTCGCGTCCTCGCGGTGGTTGATCATCCAGCACAGCACGCCGTTGATCCGGTGGGCCTTGTGCCGGTACGCGGCGTCGGGCCACAGCGACTCGGAAGGGTGGAACCACCGGTGCAGGTGCGCGGCGGCGTCCAGGTAGGTCGCGTCGTAGCCGGCGTCCAGGATGTCCGCGAAGGTGAACCCGTCCAGCGGCGACAGGCCGGTCGGCAGCGAGCGGATCACGCGCTCGGGCACGTGCATCACCTTCAGCGACGACGGGGCCAGGCCGAACATCCGCGCATGCAGGCTGTCGGCCGCCGCGAAGCTGGCCGCGTTGGCCGCGCCCTCGAAGTACGGCAGGATGTGCTCGGCGAACACGCCGCCGATCAGGGCGCCGGGGCGGTCCTGCTGGTCGGCGTCGGCGAAGCGGCCGATCTCCGCCAGCAGCGACGGTCCGTCGCTCGGATCCGCGGCGCCGCCAGGCGCCGGCGACCACTGCAGGCCCGACAGCAGCGTGCCGCTGGCGTGGATGTTCAGGGGCACCCCGAAGATGCGGTGGGTGTCCAGCGTGCGCACGAAACCCGTGCCGCCGCTGATGCCCGTGCTGCCGGGCGGGTCGTAGACGTGGACGCGCAGTTCGGACGCCCGGTTCAGCGACTGGTTGCCGTGCGCCACCGACGCGTACTGGACGCGCCCGGCCGTCGCGTCGGACATGATCGCGCCGTCGAGCACGCCGTCGCCGCAGCCGCGGTCGTCGTCGACGATGGCGTCGGCCAGGTCGCTCGAGGCGCCGCCGCCCGCGCACGACCCCTCGACGAAATCCTTGGCCGTGGCGACCTGGAAGACGACAGCCGAGGTGCCGTTCCAGCCGGCCGCCGTCAGCAGGGAGCGCGGCACCTTCAGCTCCACCGCGTCGAGGTCCGCCCGCCACGAGCTGCCCCCGAACCAGGAGTTCCAGCCCGTGCCGTAGCCGCTGTCGTAGACGTTGTACGTCGTGCCGGCCGCGTCGCCGGCGGCGTACAGGGCCAGGCAGATCTCCCACGGGTGGTCCGTGCGCACGTCCAGGAAATCCGGCAGCCATGCAGCTCCGCCGAGGGCGCAGTCGACCATCACGTACAGGTTGAGGTTCCCGGTCCAGCCGTCGCGCAGGTCGAAGAAGTCGACCCGCAGATAGACCTGGTCCCCCTCGAACCGCGAGCAGAACGCCACCAGGTCGCGCGAGGTGTCGTGCCCGTCGCTCCACGCCGCGACGTCGCCGTGCTCGTCGAGCGCCCGCAGGTCGGCGTGGGTCCAGTCCTGCAGGTCCTGGAACCAGGTCGTGCCGGCAAGGTCGGAGCCCAGGGACGGACCCGGCCCGATCGTGATCGCGGCGGCGGCGGGGGCGATGCCCAGCGCGGCGACGGCGACGGCCGCGAGGGTGATGGCGACGATGTTGCGAGGCATGGACCGCTCCGTGGGTGACGCTGGAGGACGGGATGTCGCCTACGATCATAGCACAGGCACGTCGGACGGGTGGCGGGTCGACGAGTCGCGGCTGCCCCTAGACTAGGAGCAGGAACATCCGGGCGTTCAGCCGTAGCCGAGCCAGTAGTGCTGGTAGGGGAGCAGGCATTTCTGGAGGTAGGCGGTCGCCGTCGCACGGTCGTCGAAGGCCCTGATGTCCTGGCTGCCGAGATCGTAGGACTCGACCACGGCCCACAGTTCGCCGATGCGGATCAGCCGCAGCAGCCCGCCCGCGCCGGTCACGTGGGATTCCTCGACGCGGACCACGTCGAGCAGCGGCTCCCACTCGGCCGTCCCGAGATGGACGCTGAGGCCCTTGGCCAGTCTGGTTTTCAGTGTTCTGATCGTCATCGCCGGCCCGGATCGCGGTTCGAGACACCCGCCTGTGAAGTTATTGTCTGATTCGGTTAATTCCACAACAATCTTAACGCCGGGTGGCGACGGTATGGATAATTATTTTCGATTCAAGGTGTTGCGGGTCTGTTCCACGTAGTCGTAGGCGGCGGCGCCCCCCTGCCAGCGCATCGACAGTCCTGCGAAACCCAGGACGGACAGGTCCTGCTCCACCCACCACAGATCCGCGCGGACCGGGTCGACGACGATTTCCATCGAGCCGGGGATCGCGCGCAAACCGAGCCGGCCGCGCCGCCAGGGGACGCCGGGATGGACCGACACGGTCCAGCGGCCCGGCGCATCCAGCGGCACGGTGAGGAACGATTCGGGCGCGGGTTCGACCCGCAGCGAATCGGGCCGGCTCCCGCCCCGCGGCTTGTAGATCAGTTCCACCTGATCGCCGAACACCGGCTCCGCCCCCACCGCGCGGGCCACCGGCGCCACCACGGGCCGCGCCCAGGCCGACGGCATCAGCTGCGTCTCGATGACCGGGCGCAGCGTCACCACCGCGACGGTCGCGACGCCGGCGACCAGCCCGCCCAGCAGCAGGCGACGCGGCCGCGAGCGCAGCTGCGCGCGGTGGGTCCAGCCCACGCCGGCGGCCGGCAGCAGCAAGGCCAGCAGCGGCAGGTTCAGCCGGGAGAAGGCGACCGTCAGCAGCGGCCCGACCGCGCCGGCGAGGGTCAGCATCAGCAGGGCGCGGCGGTGCCGCAGGCGGTCGGGGATCAGCAGGCCCCGCAGCGCGAGGCCCGCCAGGCAGAGGTAGGCCGCGAACGTGAGCGTCCAGATCACCGCGATCAGGGGCAGCGGCTGCGGCCGCACCACCGCGTGCACGAGGTGGCGCACCGTGAACGCGTCACCCGACCAGAGCAGGCCCGCACGCTCGACGACGCGGCGCAGCGCGGCGGCGGGGTCGCGGGAGATCTGGTCCAGCGCGTAGGCCTGCATCGCCGCCTCCGGCGTCTGCCCGCGCGGCGCGGCGAAGTCCGCGACCTCGCGGCGCAGGCGCGCGTGCGTCTCGGGGCCGAGCCACGTGGCCCCCTCGCCGTCGGCGATCAGCGGGTTGTTGCCCAGCGCCAGGTTGAAGCCGGTGCCGGTGGCCAGCAGGACCGGGCGTCCCTCCTGCCGCCACAACGTCAGCTCCCAGGGCAGCACCGTCAGCGCCGCGACCAGGACCATGACGCCGGCCGCGCGCCGGCGGCCGGGCCAGCAGCGGCGGGGCCCCAGGAAGGCGAGCGGCAGCAGCAGCAGGTACGGCAGGCCGGCCGGCCGCGTCAACGACAGCAGGCCCAGGGCCAGGCCGGCGGTGGCGGCGCGGCGCAGCTGCGTGCGCCCGCCGGCCTCGCGTCCGGCGACGTCGCGCGCCGCCAACGCCCTCTCCCAGGCACCCAACAGAAGCAGGATGTAGAGGGGTTCGGCCCACAGCGAGGCGCCGAAGAACGAGAACGCCGGGTAGATCACGTGCAGCCAGGCGGCGGCCGTCGCGGCGCGGCGGTCGGCGAGCCGGCGCGCGATCAGGTAGACCAGCGGCGTCGCCAGCGCGCTCCACAGCGCCGACAGCGCGCGGGCGCGGGCGGCGCCGGCGCCGTCGGCCGTGTAGACCGCGCTCATCAGCAGGGGGTGCAGCGGCGGCTGGAAGCCGCGGTCGTAGGCCTGCCGCCAGTGTTCCGGGGCGACCGCGCCGCGGGACAGGTCGGCGGCGACGGCCTGCCAGCCCTGCGCGCGGCGGTCGTAGCCGTACTCGTCGAAGGAGGGGCGGGCGTCCAGCTTCAGCAGGACGGCCACGGCGGCCAGGCGCACCAGCAGCGTGGCCAGGAACAGCAGCAGCACCAGGCGCCGCTCGCCCCTCGGCACGCTCACGAGCGCCCCGCCGCGGCCCGCTCCACGGCCTCGGCCATGCGGTCCCACGAGTAGCGCGCCTTCTCGCGCGCCACCGCGACCGAGAAGGCGGCCGCGCGGTCCTCGTCGAAGAAGCGGATCAGCGCCGCGGCCAGGGCGGCCGGATCGGCGGGCGGCACCAGGAAACCTGTCTCGCCCTCCAGCACGACCTCGGGCAGGCCCCCCACCGCGGTGGCCACCACCGGCCGGTCGTAGTTGTAGGCGATCTGGACGATGCCGCTCTGGGTGGCCGACACGTAGGGCAGCGCGACGACGTCGGCGGCCAGGAACCAGTCCTCGACCTCCTCGTCCGGCGCGTAGCCGTCGCGCCAGACCAGGATCCCCTCGCAGCCGGCCGCGCGCCGCGCCGCGGCGTAGACCTCGCCGTCGCCGTAGACGTCGCCGACCACCGCCACGCGGATCCCGTCGCCGTAGCGCTCGCGCAGGCGCGGCAGCGCCGCGATCAGGTGGACCACGCCCTTGTAGGCCTTGATGAAGCCGAAGTAGAGCACCACGCGCCCGTCGGCGGGCAGGCCGAGCGCAGCGCGGGCTTCCGCGCGCGTGCGGCGCGGGCGGCCGGGCACGCCGAAGTCGTAGACCGGATGCGGGCAGTCGGCGACCAGGGCCGGGTCGGTGCGCGGCGCCGTGGCGAACAGGTCGCGCCGCACCTGGTCGCTCTGCGCGATGAACGCGTCCCCCTGCCCCAGGGCGAGCCGGGACAGCGGCCCCGCGAACGGGTAGCGCTCGTGCGCGACCACGTTGTCCAGCACGTAGACCACGCGCACGCCCCGCGCGCGCAGCCGGCGCGCCACGCCCCAGTAGCCGGGGGCGAAGAACGGCAGCCAGAACTTCATCACCACCGCATCGGGCCGGAACGCCAGCAGGTCGTCGGCGGTGCGACGCCAACTCCGCGGGTCCCAGGGCACGAAGCGGCAGGAGTCGGGCGACGGCATCCAGGCCGCCGTGGCGCCGGTCTGGCTGCGGCCGGGGAAGAGCCGGTCGGGGTACTGGCGGCGGAAGCCGGCCCAGTGCACCTCGTGACCGCGCGCGGCCAGCGCGCGGTGCAGCATCGCCAGCCAGGTGACGATGCCGCCGTGGAAGGGGGGAGCCGGGCCCAGCAGGCCGATCCTCATCGCGCCGCCGCCTGGCGCAGGACCGCCGCGCGCACCGTCGCGGGCCGCAGCGTCGGCAGGCAGGGCTCGCTCTCGCGGCACCGCGACGCGAAGTAGCAGGTGCAGGCCTTCTCGGGTGCGAGGATCTCGCCGCGGCCGTACAGCTCGAACTCGGCGGGGTTGAAGATGTTGTTCAGCAGCACCAGGCGCTTGCCCAGACCGATCGCCAGGTGCATGGCCATCGTCACCGCCGAGACGACGACGTCGCAGCGGTCCATGACGCCCACGAAGCCGTCCAACGGGAAGGTGCCGGGGTAGTAGGCCCCGGTGGCTTCGGCCAGGCGACGGTTGCGCGCGTCCTCTTCGGGGCCGCCCAGCAGCATCACGCCCAGACCGTCCTCGCGCAGCCGGGTCGCCAGGTCCGCCCAGTGCTCCTCGGGCCACAGGCGGCTGGTCCAGCGCCCGCCGCAACCGGTGTTCAGGCCGACCAAGGCGCGGCCGGCCGGCGCGTCGAGGCGCGGCGGCGCGGCCGGGCGGTCCAGCTCGTAGGGCTCACCCGCGAACTCCCAGCCGCAGATCGCGAAGATCTCCTGCAGGTACGACTGCGTGTTCGCCCGGCTGAGGTCGTCGAACAGGCCGGTCAGGTACTTGGCGCGCGCGGCCTCGCGCACCGCCGGCTGGCAGAAGCCGTCGTTGCGCAGGGTGAAGCCCATCCGCCGGGACGAGCGCGACTCGCTCGTCAGCGCGCAGGCCTCGGGGTCCTTGTCCAGGTTGATGATCAGGTCGAAGTCGGTGTTGCGCGCCCAGAGGATCGAGGCGGCGTCGAAGCGGCGCCGATCAGGCACCGAAGCCGGCACCAGCTCCGGGTAGTACGACAGCCAGGTGAGCAGGTGACGCGGGTAGTACCGGCGCAGGGCCGCGAGCAACGGCGTCGTGCGCACGACGTCGCCCGCCGCGCCCAGCTTGATGAAGAGGATGCGCCCGCAGCGCGGCGTGAACTCGGGACAGCCTTCGCAGTGGACGCCGCGCTCCTTGTGGGGCGCGCAGGGCCGGTCGCCGCGGAAGTGCAGGCAGTCGCGCCGGACCTCCATGTCAGGGGCCTCCTTCAAGATCGAGTTGCCGCAGCAGGGCGTCCGCCTCCCGGTCGAGGTCCCCGGGCAGCCCCAGCTCTCGGGCCAGGTCCAGAGCGGCGCGGGCCTGGCCGGGGTTGGCCAGCGCCAAGTGCAGGCGGGCGAGGTCGAAGGCGCCCAGCGCTTTCTGCCCGCGGTCGGCGGCGCCGCGCACCGCCGCGTCGAAGGCCTCCAGGGCGCCGTACCGGTCGCCCCGTCCCTGCAGGATCCGGCCCAGGCGGCGCTGCGCCTCGCTGCGGGCCCAGGCCGTGGCGTCGGGTTCGTCCAGAGCCCGTCTGCAGAAGCGCTCGGCGCGGATCGTGTCGCCGGCGGCCAGCATCTCGTCGGCGTCGGCCAGCAGCGGCGAACCGTGGACGCGCACAACGTCGAGCTGGCGGCGCAGCTCGCGCTCCACGTCGGCGAGTTCCGGCGGCAGCCGGTGGCCCAGCGCCCGGTCCAGGTGCGCCGCGGCCGTCTCCGCCTCGCCGCGGTTCTTCGCGAGGCCGGCCAGCATCAGCTCCGCGACCGCCGCGTCCTCGCCCAGGCGGGCCGCCTCGGCGAAGCACGCCCCGGCCAGCTCGAGGTCCCCGCTCTCGAGCGCCTCGAGCCCGCGGTTCATGTCGTACCCGTAGGCCTGCCGCGTCTCGTCCGGCGGCGGGCCCAGGAACTTGACCGTGAAGACGCCGCCCCCGGACAGGTCGGCGGTGATCGTCACCGCGACGGCCTCGTCGCGGCCCCAGGGGACGCGGACCTCGTGGTGGGACTCGTTGTTCTGCTGGTAGAGCAGCGAACCGTCCGCCAGGCGCAGCACGTTCACGTGGCAGAGCAGCTGGTCGCCGTCGACGGTCAGCCGCCAGGCCCGCACCGGGATCTGCGGGTACTCGATCCGGAACTGCACCGACTCCCCGCCCCGCAGCAGGTACGTCTCCTGGCCGCGGGCCGTCCAGAGCCCCTCGGGCACCCCCTCAGCCGCGGCCGAAGCGGCGGCGAGCAGCAGGGCGGCGATCATCGCGCAGGCGGTTCTCACGGGGTTTCTCCTTCGACGCGCCCGGCTTCGGTGCTATCTTGGCCGTCGCTCCGAAGATATCGGAAGCGGCCGCCGGCGACAAGCAGCGTCACTCCTGGAGGAGAGCCATGAGCGCCACCGTGAACCTGACCCTGGGCCACTCCCCCGACCCCGACGACGCCTTCATGCACTACGCCCTGGCCCGCGGCAAGATCGACACGGGGCCCTACCGCTTCGAGCACGTCCTGCAGGACATCCAGACCCTGAACGAGCGGGCGACACGCGGCGAGCTGGACATCACCGCCATCAGCGTCCACGCCTACGCCTACGTGGCCGACAAGTACGCCCTGCTGCCCTCGGGCGCCAGCATGGGCGACCGCTACGGCCCGATGGTCGTGGCCCGCGAACCGCTCGCGCCGGACGACCTGCGCGGCCGCCGCATCGCCGTGCCGGGCCTGATGACCAGCGCCTACCTGGAGCTGCGCCTCGCGATCGGGGACTTCGAGCCGGTCGTGACGCCTTTCGACCGGATCATCGAGGAGGTCGCCGCGGGCGAGTTCGACGCCGGCCTGATCATCCACGAGGGCCAGCTCACCTACCGCAACCAGGGCCTGCACAGCTGCCTCGAGCTGGGGACCTGGTGGGACGAGCTGACCGGCGGCCTGCCGCTGCCCTTGGGCGCCAACACCATCCACAAGCGCCACGGCGAGCGCATGCCCGAGATCGCGCGGATCCTCGAGGCCAGCATCCGCTACGGCCTCGAGCACCGCGCCGAGGCCCTCGACTACGCCCTGGGCTGGGCCCGCGACATGGAGGTCGCCCTCGCCGACGAGTTCGTCGGCATGTACGTCAACCACTGGACCCTCGACTACGGCGACCGGGGCCGCGCCGCCATCCGCGAACTCCTCGACCGCGCCCACCGCGCCGGTTTGATCCCCCAGGTCCACGATTTGGAATTCGTGACGACCTGAAGACCGGAGCGACCGGCGTCACGCGCCGATGGCCGCACGTCCAAGTCTATGGAGTTGCGATTTTGACCATATCGTGGCATAATTGAGATAATGTTACTGAATTCCTCCACCCGGGAGTCCTCATGCGCTCGAAGCTCGCCCCGTTCCTGGCCTGCCTGCTGATCTCCTCGGCCGCGGGCGCCCAGACCTACACGCTGGCCGACACGTTGACCGTGATCCAGCGCCCGCTCGTCAACCTCCCCTCGCTGGTGTTGCCGGGGCAGGACCTGCTGATCAGCTGCGAGGCCCCGGTCGGGACCACCGGCTGGACGGCCCGGCTCGAACGCGGGGCGCTGCAGATCCCGCTGACGGTCGTCGGGGCCGTCTACGACCCCGCGACCACCTGGTGGACCATCGCGGCCGCGGTGCCCGACGTGCCGGTCTTCGAACTCTACGACCTGCGCGTGACCGCCACCGGCGGGATCGACGACCGCGCCCGCCACGCGGTGCGCGTGCTGCCGCAGTGGCGCACCGACTTCACCTTCGTGCACATCACCGACACGCACCTGCCCACCTACCTCTACTACTACGAGAGCGGCGCGGCGACCGACAGCACCACCAGCGTGGGGCTGCGCACGATCCTGGACGACGTGGCCATCATCAATCCGGAGTTCATCCTGCTGACCGGCGACCTGGTCAACGAGGGCGAGCTCGAGGACTACCTCGGGCGGCGCTACTACAGCCGCGCCCAGCAGCTGCTCGCCGAGTCGGACGTGCCGGTGTTCCTGACCGGCGGCAATCACGACCTCGGCGGCTGGGACAGCACCCCCCCGAGCGACGGCACCGCGCGGCGCGACTGGTGGCGCTTCTTCGGCTGGCGGCGCCTCGGCAACCCGCCGCCGGGCGCGCCGGCGCGCACCCAGGACTACGCCTTCGACTACGGCCCGGTCCACTTCGTCGGCCTGGAAGCCTACGACAACTACGACAACTGGCGCGCGGACATCTACGGCACCGAGAGCTACACCAACGCGCAGGTGTCCTGGCTCCAGCAGGACGTCGGGGCCGCCTCGGCCAGCGAGGCGATCGTGCTGTTCAGCCACTACGACTTCCAGAACGAGCTGAACCTGCCCGCCCTGAACGTCGACCTGAACCTGTGGGGCCACATCCACAGCGACACCGACGATGCGACCGCGCCCTACGACGTCTCGACCGACAACGCCAGCGGCTCCAACCACCCGTTCCGGGTGATCCGCTGGACCGGCGGCCAGTTCGACGTGCGACCCACCCTGGACGCCTACACCGGCGGCAACCTGACCACGGCGTTCACGCCCGACGACAGCGGCACGTCGGACACCGTGTCGGTGCTCGTCCACAACGGGTACAGCGAGCGCTTCCACAACGCGCTGGTGAAGGTGAACATGCCCGCCGACGCCCCCGGTTTCCTGGTCACCGGCGGCACGCTCGTGCAGGTGGACGACACCGGGCCGGTCGCGGTGTGCTACGTCGAGGCGGTCCTGAACCCCGCCAGCAACCTCACCGTCACCGTGACGGTGGACCCGGACGCCCAGACCGGCGCCGGCGACGCCCCGCACCCCCGGCTGCTGGCCGCGCACCCGAACCCGTTCAACCCCCGCACCGAGGTCGCCTTCGACCTGCCCGCGGCCGCCGTCTGCCGCCTGACCGTGTTCGACGCGCGCGGCTGCGAGGTCGCCGTCCTGGCCGACGGCCCGTTCCCGGCGGGGCGCCACGTCGCCGCCTGGGAGGGCCGCGACGCCGCCGGCCGCTCGCTGCCTTCGGGCGTCTACTTCCTGGGCCTGCGCGCCGGCGCCTTCAGCGAGACCCGGAAGATCACCCTCGCCCGCTGAACGGAACCGCAACGCGGCTTCACCCGCGGCGTGAACTCTGCTAACCTCCCGGGCAACCCTAACGTTGCCCGGGAGGACCCATGTCCCTGTCGCGCACCCTGCTGCTCGCGGCCCTGCTCGCCGCCGTCGCCTTGACCGGCTGCAAGCAGCCGGCCGACGACCTCGACGCCTTCCTCGCCGACTACAACGTCCTGTACCGCGACCTCTGGCAGAGGGCCGAGGGCGCGCGCTGGGACGCCAACGTCGACGTCGGCGAAGCCACCTCGGCCGCGCGCGTCGCCGCCGAGGAGGAGTTCGCCGCCCGCCTCGGCGAGGCCGGCCTCATCGCGAAGGCCCGCGCCTTCCTGGAGCGCGACGACCTGACCTTCGTGCAGCGCCAGCAGCTGAAGTACGTGCTGCTGAACGCCGCCAAGTTCCCCGGCACCATCCCCGAGGTGACCTCGCGGCTGATCCGCGCCGAGGCCGCGCAGAACGAGCGCCTGTTCGGCTACGCGTTCTCGGTCACGCTGCCCGACGGCACGGCGCGGCCCACCGACTCCAACGAGATCACCACGATGCTGGCCGACTCGCGCGACCTCGCCGAGCGGCGCGCCTACTGGGAGGCGAGCAAGGCCATCGGCCCGACCCTGCGCGACGGTCTGGTCGAACTGCGGGACCTGCGCAACGAAACGGCGCGCAGCATGGGCCACTCCTCGTACTTCGGCATGGAGGTCAGCGAGTACGGCATGACCCCGGCGGAGATGATGGCCCTGATGGACGAGGTCCTGGCGGGCCTGCGCCCGCTCTACGAGCAGCTGCACTGCTGGGCGCGGTACGAGCTGGCCGCCCGCTACGGCGAGCCCGTACCCGCCCTGATCCCGGCCCACTGGCTCGGCAACAAGTGGGCCCAGGACTGGCCCGGCATCGTCGAGGGCGTCGACCTTGACGCCCTGGTCGCCGGCCGCGACCCGAAATGGATGATCGAGCAGGCCGAGCGCTACTACACGAGCATGGGCTTCGAGCCGCTGCCCGCTTCGTTCCACGCGAACAGCGACCTGTTCGCGCTGCCCGACGGCGCGACGCGCACCAAGAACTCCCACGCCTCGGCCTGGCACATCGACCTGGATCGTGACGTGCGCTCGCTCATGAGCGTCGAGCCGACCTTCGACTGGCTGCAGACGACCCATCACGAGCTGGGCCACATCTACTACTACCTGTCCTACAGCAACCCCGAGGTGCCGTTCGTGCTGCGCACCGGCGCCAACCGCGCCTTCCACGAGGGCGTCGGCACGCTGATCGAGCTGGTCGCCGGCCAGACCGCCTACCTGCAGGAGATCGGCCTGATGACCGCGGCCGACGAGCCCGACCGCATCAGCTGGCTGCTGAACCAGGCCCTGCTGGGCCCGGTCACCTTCCTGCCCTTCGCCTGCGGCACCATGACGCACTGGGAGCACGACTTCTACGAGGAGCCGCTGGCGGCCGACCGGATGAACGCGCGCTGGTGGGAGCACGTCGCCCGCTTCCAGGGCGTCGCCCCGCCCGCCCCGCGAGGCGAAGAATGGTGCGACGCGGCGACCAAGACCCACATCAACGACGATGCGGCCCAGTACTACGACTACGCGCTGTCGAGCGTGATCCTGCACCAGCTGCACGACCACATCTGCCGCGAGATCCTGCACCAGGACCCGCAGACCGCCACCTACTACGGCAACCGGGAGGTCGGCGCCTACCTGCGCACGATCCTGGAGCCCGGCGCCACCCGCGACTGGCGCGAGCTGATGCGCGAGGCCACCGGCGAGGACCTCTCCAGCCGCGCGATGCTGGCCTACTTCGCGCCGCTGCAGGCGTGGCTGGAGGAGCAGAACCTGGGGCGGGCCGTCGGCTTCTGACAGTGATGGAAGTGCCGCGATGATCCGTACCGTGAGCGCAGCCATGCAGGCGGCAACGTGATCATGGGAGCCGGTGGCGGATGTTTGTGCTTTCGATGCCGACAACGCGCAGATGACCAACAATCTGGCTTGTAGTTATGTTATAATTGATGCCTCGCTCATATCGGTCACTTGAGGATGGCCTGCAAATATATGCAATTATCTAGGCGCTGTGCTCACTTACCAGCATGGGGGAAATCATGTGTCGTAGATTTTACCCGATCGCCATAGCGGCAAACATTGCCGTTTGCTCCATTGGGTTAGCTGGTGCTCAGTGCATTGACTACAGAGATTACCTGCATCGGATTGGTGGCGTGGATACACCAGGAGAAGCCGTAGACGTGGTTCTCTCCGGTACACTGGCCTATGTGGCGGTCCGTGATTCCGGTCTCTATGTCATCGACATCTCAAACCCTGAATTCCTCCGGATCATTGGCAGCGCAGATACGCCGGGGGACGCCATGGGGATTGCATTGTCGGGGACTCATGTCTATGTCGCCGATGGTTACAGTGGACTTCAAATCATCGATGTCACCGATCCTCTGAACCTCCGGATCGTGAGTTCGTACGACACCCCCGGTGAAGCGCGTAATCTGGTGATCGATGGCGCCTTCGCATATATAGCCGACGATGGAGGGGGCTTGCAGGTGGTCGACATCACGGATCCCGTGGCCCCCCAATACATCAGCAGCCTCGCTATGACCGGCTACGCCACCGGTATCGATCAATCGGGCTCATATTTATACATCGCGACGCGAATCTTTGGTTTGCAGATCGTCGACATCACAGATCCCCACCATCCGCAGTTGATGGGTAGTGTCCAAACACCTGGGGGTGCGAGCGCCGTTTCTGTTTCAGGTGCTTACGCATATGTCGCGGATATTCGTTCTCTTCAAGTGATCGACATCACGGATTCAATGCACCCTCAGATAGTCGGCAGCTTTGCGATCGATGTTTTCGATGTGGAGATAGCCGGCGATTGCGTCCTCGTGGCATCCGACTCTAGCTTGCGGGCGATCGATATCACGACTCCTCAGAATCCGCAACTGATCGGCGGGGTAATGATGACCGGCGGTGCCGGTGGAATGTACACCGCTGGCGCCTATGCGTACGTCACGGCAGGATTCACCGGCCTCCAGGTCGTCGATATCACGAACCCCCATAGTCCTGAAATTCTCGGAAGCGGAGACACGCCGGACGCCGCCGTACATGTGGCAGTTTCCGGCATGCATGCTTACATCGCAGATCATTGGTCCGGCTTCCATATGTTTGATGTATCGAACCCAAACAATCCAGTCCTGACCGGTGGTTTACGCACACCTGGAATCGCCTGGGGAGTTGCCGTGTCCGGCTCCTATGCCTATGTCGGAGATGATACGTGTGGTCTGTCTGTGATCGATGTCTCAGATCCTCAAGTCCCTCGAATCGTGGGCAACACACGGATCAATAGCGGAGCTTTCCGCGTAGCTGTCACAGACTCTTTCGCATTCACAGCCTCTGGGCACGAAGGACTTTATATCGTCGACATCTTGAACCCCCAACATCCGGTGATCGTCGCGAACGTGGACACGCCTGACTATGCCTACGATGTGGCCGTCTCATCTTCGTACGCCTATGTGGCAACTGGGCAATCAGGCATCCAGGTGGTCGACATCACGGACGCTCGAAATCCCGCCATCGCAGGCAGTCTGGATACAACGGGAAATGCCTTTGCCATCGCTGTCTCGGAATCCCATGCTTACGTCGTGGATTATGACTATGTACCCAACTACGTCTCCAGTTTGCACGTGATCGACACCACGAATCCCAGCCAGCTTCATGTCGCAGGCAGCGTACGCATGCCGGGCAGTGCAAGGGATGTCGTCGTATCCGGTACGTATGCCTATGTGGCGACAACATCGAGCGGCATGCAAGTGATCGACATCGCGAATCCTGAATTCCCCCGAGTCGTAGGGGGCAAGGATACACCGGGATTCGCGCGGGGTGTCGCAGTATCTGAAGGGTATGCCTACATCGCTGATGGCCAACTCCTGATCCTGCCGACACAATGCGAGACCAACGTCTCGAATCTGCTCGCCTCGTTCACAGCAATTCTGGATTGCACATCACCGGCACCGCCAGTTCAGCCAGGGCTACCTGGCTACGCACCGGTTCAGCAGCGAGCAGTAACCCTGGCTTGGACCATGACGGAGTGTGTCGCCCCAGAAATGATGCGCCTGACCGCCAGCGCAGGTGGCGCGACTTGGGATATCCCCATTGTCCTAGATGCGGTTGATACGGACGGCTGGCGTTTCGTCGCCCACGACCAAGCAATTCTGCTTGCATCTGTTTTGCAGACGCAATACACGCTTTTCCATTCGGATTCCCCGGGAACCTGGACTGCTCTGGCCGAGAGGACGATCTCCTTTGATTCCCTGGGGACACCGGGAGCCTTGGCCCCGACTCTGCACGCCTACCCGAATCCGTTCAATCCTCAGGTTCAAGTGTCGTACACGCTCACTCGCCCCGGTCAAGTGAGCGTCGCTATCTACGCGTTAACTGGCAGTCTGGTCAAGATGCTCACAGATGGTGTGCAGCCAACCGGACCGCACGCTGCGACGTGGGAAGGCCGAGATGCAGACAATCGCGACGTGCCGGCAGGCGCCTACGTCGTACGGATCAGCACCGAGACCGGAACGAGTGCCATCAAGGTGATGCTGGTACGATAAGGTCGAACTCGATCAGATTCTTCGCCTACCTGCAGGCACGATGAGATAGTGCTGGCGAAAACCAGAATTCTTATGTTTGCCTAATGGCGCACACATACAAGGGAGAGCAGCCTTGTAATCGCGCACGACCTACTGCCGGGAACTCGAACGCTGGCTCGATTCGGCGACGTTCATGGCGCTGGACAAACCCAGCCAGGCAGCGCTGCAGATGCTGCTGGTGGGGACGCGCGGGCCGCGGACGGTAGGGAAACTGGCGGCGGCTCTACCCATCGACATGTCGGTCTTCACGCCGCTGCAGGCGTGGCTGGAGGAGCAGAACCGGGACCGGGCCGTGGGTTTCTGAACACCGGGAGGGACGCAGGCATGAAGCGACGCATCACTCGGACCATCCTGTGGGCCGCACTGCTGGCCGCCGCCGCAGGCGCCGCGAACGCCCAGGACTTCGGACCGATCCCGGAGACGGCCACGGAGCTCGCGCCGGGCCTGCACCTGCTGCAGGGCGGCGGCGGCAACGTGCTGGCCTGCGCCGGCGACGGCGGGCTGCTGTTGATCGACGCCGACGTGGAGCAGATGGCCGACAAGCTGCTCGCGGCCGCAGCGGCGCTGGAGTCCGGACCGGTCGCCCTGGCCGTCGCGACCCACTGGCACTTCGACCACGTCGGCGGCTTCGGCGCGCTGGCCGCCTCGGGCGCCGTGCTCGCGGCCCACGAGTCGGCCCGCGACTGGATGGCCGCACCCCAGCACCTGGACGTGCTGGACTACGACGTACCGGCCTCCCCGGCCGCGGCGCTGCCGCAGATCTGCGTCGACGACACGCTGACCCTGCGCTGGGGCGGCGAAACGGTCGGCCTGCGCCACGTGGCCGGCCACACCGGCGGCGACCTCGTCGTCCGCCTGCACCGCGCCGACGTCGTGCACGCGGGCGACCTGTTTTTCAACTGCGGCTACCCCTACATCGACACCGCCCACGGCGGCTCGATCGACGGCATGATCGAAGGCGTGGAGTATGTGCTGGGACTGTGCGGGCCCGGCACGCGCGTCATCCCCGGCCACGGGCCCGTCGCCACGCCCGCGGAGCTGCGCATCTACCTGGACATCCTGAAGGACTACCGACGGATCGTCGCCGCCGAGAAGGCGGCCGGCCGCTCCCTCGAAGAGGTCGTGGCCGCCCGCCCTGCTGCGTCGCTCGACGAGCAGTGGGGCAAGGCCATGTTCCCGCCCGAAGCGTTCATCGAGATGATCTGGCTGTCCCTCTGATCACCGGGCCGGTTCCCGCCAGGATCTTGCGGGCGGAGAAGAATGGGCATATATTTGCATCGTGGTGCATTCATGCAAGGGAGAACTCACATGAAATCGCGCACGACCTGCTGCCGTGAACTCGAACGCTGGCTCGAGCCGGACACGTTCCGGGCGCTGGGCGAACCCAGCCGCGCAGCGCTGCTGATGCTGCTGGCCGGAACGCCCGGCCCGCGGACGGTAGGCGAGCTGGCGGCGGACCTGCCCATCGACCTGTCGGTCGTCTCGCGGCACCTGAAGGTGCTGAAGGACGTGGGCGTGGTTACGGCGGAGCGCCGCGGCAAGGAAGTGCGCTACCGGTTGGCGTGCGGGGATCTCGTGCACATGCTGCGCAACCTGGCCGACGCCCTGGAATCCTGCTGTCCCACGGGAATCACCGAACTGGAGGTCAGACGATGAACGGAAACCGCAGACCGACCGATCCCGACGCCCTGCGCCGGGCCGTTGCCGAGGGATACGCGCGCATCGCCGAGAGCGGCGGCCTGGGCTGCTGCAGCTCCGGCTGCGGCTGCGGCGCGCCCGCGGACGTCAGCCGCGAGGTGGGCTACCGCGACGCCGACCTCGCCGCGATCCCCGCCGACGCCGACCTGGGCCTGGGCTGCGGCAACCCGGTCGCGCTGGCCGACCTGCAGCCCGGCGAGACGGTCCTGGACCTGGGCTCGGGCGCGGGCATGGACGCCTTCCTGGCCGCGTCGAAGGTCGGCCCCGGCGGCCGCGTGATCGGCGTGGACATGACCCCGGCCATGCTCGAGCGCGCGCGGCGCAACGCCGAGCAGGGCGGCCACGCCAACGTCGAGTTCCGCGAGGGGCTGATCGAGGCGCTGCCGCTGGACGACGCGAGCGTGGACGCGATCCTCTCGAACTGCGTCATCAACCTGTCCCCGCAGAAGGACCGGGCCTTCCGCGAGGCGCGGCGCGTGCTGCGGCCCGGCGGGCGCATGGTCGTCTCGGACCTGGTGCTGGAGGCGGAGCTGCCGGCGGCGATCGCCGAGCGGATCGACGCGACCGTCGGCTGCATCGGCAACGCGTCGCTGCGCGCGGACTACCTGCGCACCGCAAGCGAGGCGGGCTTCGGCTCGGTGGAGATCCTCAAGGAGGGCAGCTACGGCACGACACTCGCGGCGGACTCGCCTCTGGCGCGCGACGTCGCCCGCGACACGGGCCTCCCCCTGTCGCGGATCGCCGAGCTGCTGGGCGGGGTCACCAGCCTGACGCTGCGCCTGCGGCCCTGAGCGGATCAGCCGGTCACGGTCTTCATCGAGGCGTAGTCCAGCGTCGAGCCGTTCAGGCTGTGCGGGATCATGTAGACGGCGAAGACCACCAGCGCCGCCAGCACCGTCACCGTGCGCGCCGTGCGGCCGTCGCCGCGCATCAGGGCCGCCGCCGCCCAGGCCAGCACCGCCGCCGCCAGCTTGTTGTCGGTGAGGTCCTCGCCGAACGGCCACCCGGTCCAGTACGCCCCGAAGGCGTACTTCTGGACCAGGGGCCCCAGGAGCAGCCCGCCGACGGCCAGCAGCCCCAGCGTCCGCCGCGCCAGGCGCGACCGCGCCTCGCCGCCGAAGGCGGCCTCCAGGCCCGCGCGGTTGGACCAGAGCATCCCCAGGAACATCAAGAGGATGTGGGGCGCCAGCACCCAGGGCGGCACGTCGCCCTTGAAGCGCGCGACCACGGCCCGGTCCGCCGGCAGGTCAAGGATCTCGTCGCCCCGCGTCAGCCGCACCCGGTACTCCAGCTTGCCGGCCGAGGCCTGCGCCGGCAGCAGCGCGGCCAGCCTTCCTTCGTCGTCGCGCGACAGGGTCAGCGCGCGCCAGGGCTCGTCCGTCGGGAAGCGGCGCCAGCGGACTTCGCCGGCGACCTGCGGGTCCGCGGCGCGGACGCGCACGGGCAGGTCCCCCGAAACGCTGTGGGTCCGCGCCAGCCGCGCGCGGACGGGTTCGCCGGCCAGTTCGGTGCGCACGCGCACCGGGTACGACGGGCCGGTCATCCTCTGGTAGAGGGCCGAGGCCAGGGTCACGACGACGGCGAGGATCCACAGGGTCCGCGTGCTCAAGGTCCGCTCCTCCCGACTGCAGGTGTCGACGGAAAATAACCCGTCCGCCGCCGGGAATCATCCCCCGATTGACCGCTTCCGCCGGATGGCCTAGATTCCACAGATGCACCCGACCGCCGGGGCGCCGCGCCCCGGCCCGCATCCGACCGCAATCCGTGGAGGATCCGATGGCTGCGAACACGGCAACCGCGAAGGGCCAGCCCGCTGGCCTGAGACCCCTGTTCTTCACGGAGATGTGGGAGCGCCTCGGCTTCTACCTGATGCTCGGCATCCTGCTGCTCTACATCACCGACAGCGAGCGTGGCGGCCTGGGCTTCTCGACGAAGCTGGCCGCCGAGATCTACGGCACCTACATGGCCTTCGTCTACTTCACGCCCTTCATCGGCGGCATGATCGCCGACCGTTTCCTGGGCTTCCGACGCTCGGTCTTCATCGGCGGCCTGCTGATGGCGGCCGGCTACTTCTGCCTCGGCGTGCGCAGCCTGCCGACGTTCTACGCCGGGCTGACGCTGCTCTGCCTGGGCAATGGCCTGTTCAAGCCCAACATCTCGGCCATGGTCGGCAACCTCTACACGCCCGACGACCCGCGCCGCGACTCCGGCTTCAACATCTTCTACATGGGCATCAACATCGGCGCCTCGCTGTCGGCGTTGCTGTCGGCCCCGCTGCGCAACCTGTGGTCGTTCAACCTGGCCTTCACCGCCGCCGGCGTGGGCCTTTTGATCGGCGTCGTGATCCTGTCGTTCAACTGGCGCCAGCTCGCCAAGGCGGACCGCCAGACCGAGCGCAGCGCCGACGACATCTCCTTCAAGCAGGTGATCCTGACGATCCTGCTGCCGGCCGGCGCTTTCGGCGTCATCGGCTACTTCATCGGCGGCCGGATCCCGTTCATCCAGAACACCGTCGGCGCCATCACCTGCGGCTTCATCGTGGGCATGCTGCCGGTGATCACCTACTTCGCGCTCATCGTCCGCCGCGCCACCTCCGCCGAGAAGCCGGGCCTGACGGCCCTGATCCCGGTCTACGTCGCCGGCGGCGCCTTCTTCATGATCCTGCACCTCAGCGGCGGCCTGATGACCGTGTTCGCCGAGCGCAACACCGACCGCCGCGCCGAGTGGATCCCCGCGGCCACCGAGTTCTACGCCCAGAAGGCCATGCCCTCCTACTTCAGCAACGCCGGCGCGGAGCTGCCGCGCCCCGACGAGCGCACGCTGCTGACGGTGACCCCCGAGGACGAGGCCATGTTCGGCGCCCGCATCCTCAGCGACCGTCTCGTGCTCACCCTGGGCGCCGACGCCGGCCTGCGCGTGCTGCAGGCCGAGTCCGTTCCCGTCGACCAGCGCTTCCTCGCCTGCAAGGTCGTCGCCGCCTCCGACGTGAAGATCTCCACCGGCACCGACGCCCACGGCGTGCCGACCACCACCGCCAAGGCCGCCGAGGGCGCGGCGGTCCTGGACGAGGTGGTCGTGGCCCGGGCCATCGACGGCCGCGACGTGCCGGTGCTGCTGGTCTCCCCCGCCACCCGCGAGGCCGTCTACAAGCGCGCCGACGCCGGCACCCCGACCCTGCCGCCGGGCAAGTACGTGCGCCTGATCAACGCCGAGATGCTGACCGGCCTGCTCAACCCCCTGTTCGTGGTCCTGATGACCCCGGTGGTCGTGGCCTTCTTCACCCGCCTGGCGACCCGCGGGCGCGCGGTCACCACGGCCCGCAAGATCTTCATCGGCATGCTCATCACCACCGCCTCGCTGCTGATCATCGCCCTGGGCGCCAGCCTGGGCCACGACGGGGCGGCCAAGACCGGCATGATCTGGATGGTGATCTACTACCTGGTGATCACGTGCGGCGAGCTCTGCCTGTCGCCGATGGGCCTGTCGCTGGTCACCAAGCTGTCGCCCAAGCGCCTGGTCGGCCTGATGATGGGCGGCTGGTTCCTGTCGACCTCGATCGGCAACAAGCTGTCGGGCTTCATCAGCGGGCTCGAACCGAGCACCCAGATGTTCGTCATCCTCGCCGTCGCGATCCTCGGCGTGGCCGGCTTCATCTTCGTGATGCTGCCGAAGCTCGACGCCGCCATCAAGAAGTACGGCGCCTGATCGCAGCGACGCCGGACGCAGCAGGGGTCCCCGGACAACGGGGACCCCTTTTTCTTGACGGAACGAGGTCTCGAAATCTCGCGACGTCGCGCTCGCTCACGAGTTCTCGCGATGCCCCGGGATGGCGCCGCTGGATAACTTGTTGTCCCGCAACGCTAATGATGGGGGCAGGTTTGGCACGAACCGTGCGTAAAGAGGGGTGTGGATCAAGGGGCGGTCGCTGGACCTGTATCTCCCTCCAACCCCCGCAGGCCCTATGGCCGCCCCCCACACCCCGCGGGTGATGGACAGGACAACGCAACAGCTCGACACCTCCCGTATCAACGAAGACCGGAGCCTCCCAGGCTCCGGTCTTTTTCTCGTACGGGCCGGCTCAGAAGTAGTAGTAGACGCCGACCTGGGGGAAGAGCATCAGCGTGTCCTTGTTCCCGCGGTCGATGAACGTCGCCTCGGCCTGCACCGCCGTGCGCTCGCCGAAGAGCCGCTCCAGCCCGACGCCGAAGCCCACGTTGATGTGGTCGCGGGTGCGGCCGGACTCCTGGTGGTAGAAGTGGGCGGCGCCGAGGCCGCAGTAGAGCTTGTCGCGCCCGCTCTGGCGCAGGATGTACTGCAGCTCCAGGCCCAGGTTGTGGCGCTTGTCGTTCTGGTTGTTCCAGATGCCGCCGCTGGCCTGGGCGTACAGCCACCATCGCAGCGGGAACTTGTAGGCGAGCCCGACCCCGCTGCCGAAGCCGAAGTTCAACCCGAGCGCCTCGTACATCGGGTCGTCGAGCCGGTTCCAGTCGAGCGTCTGCGCCCGGGCGGTCGTGGGCAGCACGGACGAGACGGCCAGCAGCAGCAGAGCGAGCGAAAGGATCCTCAAACCGGAACGCATGGACGACCTCCGTGTCGGACGATCAACAGCAACGATGCACGCCACAACCCCGCCCCTCGGCGCCGGGTTCCCAGGCCGCACGATACCACGCCCCCCTCCTCCCCGCACCCATTTACGGCCGCGCGTAGCGACATCTCGTCCTGGAGACATGCAGCCGCCCCGGCGGGGGTGCCTGCAGGCCGCCTGCGCCAGGAGGGCGCAGGCGGCCGTAAGCCAAGCGCGCCGGACACAGGAGGTGTCCGGCGCGCGTCCCCCGACGGGGCGGCTGCATGTCTCCAGGACGATGGTGTCCTAGGAGCAGCCGCTGGTTGCGGCGCAGTTGAGGCACTTGTAGCAGGCCCCGTTGCGCACCATGATCATCCCGCACTCCGGGCAGGGCGGCGCGTCCATCTCCTTCTGGAAGACGGTGCCCTGCCCCTCGTCCATGGTGATGCGGTTCGTGGGCTCGACGGCGTACGCGGGGTCCGGACCGAGGCCCGTGTCGTACTCCGGGGTCTCGGTCGCCGGTCGCCGGCTCTTGCCGAACTTCAGCTCCATCCAACGGAACAGGTAGTCCATGATGGACTTGGCCATCGGGATCTCGGGGTTGGTGGTGAAGCCGCTCGGTTCGAAGCGCGAATGGCTGAACTTGGTGATCAGCACATCCAGGGGCACGCCGTACTGCAGCATGATGGAGCAGGCGGTCGCGAAGGAATCCATGAGCCCGGAGACGACCGAGCCCTCCTTGGCCATCGCGATGAACATCTCGCCGGGCTGCCCGTTGGGGTAGAGCCCCACCGTGATGTACCCTTCGTGGCCGCCGATGCTGAACTTGTGGGTGACGGCCGTCCGCTCGTCCGGCAGGCGGATGCGGTGCGGCGCGGGCGGCGCCTGGCGGGTCTCCTCGGGCGTGGGGACACGGGCCGCCGCGACCGTGCTCTCCGGCTTCTTGTCGCCGGTGTTCAGGGGCTGGGTCCGCTTCGAGCCGTCGCGGTAGATGGCCACAGCCTTGAGGCCCAGCTTCCAGGCCTCGAGGTAGGCCTCGGCGATCTCCTCGACGGTCGCGGACTGCGGCATGTTGACCGTCTTGCTGATCGCGCCGGACAGGAAGGGCTGCACGGCGGCCATCATCCGGATGTGACCCTTGTAGTGGATCGAGCGCTTGCCCTGGGTGGGCCGGAAGGCGCAATCGAAGACGGGCAGGTGCTCCTCCTTGAGACCGGGCGCCCCCTCGATCGTCTCCTGCTCCTCGAGGTGGGCCAGGATCGCGCGGCGCTCGTCATCGCTGTAGCCGAGGCGCTCGAGCGCCTCGGGCACGGTGTTGTTGACGATCTTCAGGACGCCGCCGCCCACGAGCTTCTTGTACTTGATCAGGGCGATGTCCGGCTCGACGCCGGTGGTGTCGCAGTCCAGCATGAAGCCGATGGTGCCGGTCGGCGCCAGGACCGTGACCTGGGCGTTGCGGTAGCCGTAGTCGTAGCCGACGGTGTAGGCCTCGCTCCAGACCTCGCGCACGGCGGCCAGCAGGTCCTCGGGCACGCGGTGGGCGTTGATGCCGTTGATGTGGGAGCGGTGCTTCTGGATCACGCGCAGCATCGGTTCGCGGTTGGCGCCGTAGCCCTCGAAGGCGCCGAAGCGCTCGGCCATGCGGGCCGAGGTGAGGTAGGCCTGGCCGCACATCAGCGAGGTCAGCGCGGCGGCGTAGTCGCGGCCCTCGTCGCTGTCGTAGGGCAGGCTGCGCGACATCAGCAGCGCGCCGAGGTTGGCGAAGCCCAGCCCGAGGGGGCGGAAGCGGCGGGAGTTCTCGGCGATGCTGGCGCGGGGGTAGCTGCTGCCGTCGACGAGGATCTCCATGGCGGTCAGCAGCGTGTCCACGGCGTGGCGGAAGCCCTCGATGTCGAACTCGCCGTCCTGGCGGCGGAACTTCATCAGGTTCAGCGACGCCAGGTTGCACGCGGAGTCGTTCAGGAACATGTACTCCGAGCACGGGTTCGAGCCGTGGATGCGGTCGGTGGCCGGGCAGGTGTGCCAGTCGTTGATCGTGGTGTCGAACTGCAGGCCCGGGTCGCCGCAGACGTGGGTGCCCTCGGCGATCATGCGCATCAGCTCGCGGGCGCGGTAGGTCTGCATGGGCCGGCCGTCCTTGACGGCCGTCGTGGTCCAGGTCCGATCGTCGACGATCGCCTGCATGAACTCGTCGCTGGCGCGGACGGAGTTGTTGGAGTTCTGGAAGAAGACCGAGCCGTAGGCCACGCCGTTGAACGAGCCGTCGTAGCCGGCGTCGATCAGGGCCCAGGCCTTGCGCTCCTCGTCCACCTTGCAGTTGATGAAGTCCACGATGTCGGGGTGGTCGGCGTTGAGCATGACCATCTTCGCGGCGCGGCGGGTCTTGCCGCCGGACTTGATCACGCCCGCGAAGGCGTCGTAGCCCTTCATGAACGACACGGGGCCCGAGGCCTCGCCGCCGGTGCTGAGCTTCTCCTTGCTGGAGCGCAGGGGCGAAAGGTTGGTGCCGGTCCCGCTGCCGTACTTGAAGAGCAGGCCCTCGGTCTTGGCCAGGTCGAGGATCGACTCCATCGAATCGTTCACCGAGTTGATGAAGCACGCCGAGCACTGCGGCGTCTCCTCCACCCCGACGTTGAACCAGACCGGCGAGTTGAAGGCGGCGTGCTGGTGCACCAGCAGCCAGCTCAGCTCCGCGCGGAAGGTCTCGGCGTCCTCGGCCGAGGCGAAGCAGCCCTGGTCGCGGCCCCAGCCGGCGATGGTGTCGGCCACGCGCGACACCAGCTGCCGCACCGAGGTCTCGCGCTGCGGCGTGCCCACCCCGCCGCGGAAGTACTTCTGGACCACGACGTTGGTGGCCATCATCGACCAGTTGCGCGGCACCTCGACGTCCTTCTGCTCGAAGATCGTCTTGCCGCCTGCGTCCTGCAGCGAGGCGGTCCGCAGCTCCCACTTGACCTCGTCCAGGGGATCGACCCCGGGCCGGGTGTGGCGCCGCGCGAAGGCGAGGCCCCGGCGCTCGACGACCGGGCGCACCGCGGCGACCAGATCCTCGGGCGCGGAGGTCAAGTCCTCCAGGTCCAGCTCGGGCGCCGCGTGTCCGACGATCCGGGATTCCATCCCGCGATCGGCGCCGGCGGCCGCCTCCAGTTTCTTCTCCGTGCGATCCGTCATGGGAGAACCTCTCTTGGCACGATTGCGGGTGGCGAGGTCGATCCTGGCTCTATGTCCGGTCCGGGACGGGCGGCTCCGGCTCGGGGGCGGCGCCCGGGCGCCGCGACCGAGCAGCCTGCTGATCCTGACGTGGTCTGGTCGTGTTCTCGATGCCGGGATGTCTTGGAAGTGCCTTAACCGGGCTCAGTTCCGCGCTTGGACATCCGTGTGGCGGACCCCCAACATCTTGGGGGAGGCCGAAGCTTATGCCACCACCCATGGCCCAACAAACGGGATTTTTCCCCAGCCGGCCCGTGGCCAAATCCGAGCGTGGCGTACGCCATTTCCGGCGGGGCCGGCAGGGCCGGATTCGCGCCGATCCGCCCGTCGGGTAGACCGTCACCGCACCTCGCCGCCGTGTGAAAAAAAGATGAAGGCAGGCCCGCGGTCGGCCCTGCGGGAAGGCTGGGCCGTTTTGACAGCGAGTTGCCGAATGGCGCAACCACAAGTTCGGACGGGGGTTGTGATCGGACTCGATCGGGAGCGAAAACCCGGGCGGTCGCCGCGCGATCAGGAGCCGCCCAACGACGCGCGCGCCTCCAGGACGACATCCCGGATCCGGTCGCGGGCTTCGGCGAATGCCGCCCGCAGTTCGGCCTCGCTGCCCCGCAACCCCATCGGGTCGACGACCGGCCGGCGCCAGTGCCGCTCGGGATGCGCCAGGCGGGGCAGGAACTGGCCCGACTCGCGGCTGAGGGTGACCACGAGGTCGAAATCGTCCAGATCGAGGCCGTCCAGGGGCTTGCTGCGCTGACCCTCCATGTCGAGCCCCACCTCGGCCATCGCCGCCCTGGTGCGCTCGGTGATGGGAAAGGTGACCAGCCCGGCGCTGGAGACCGACCAGTCGCCGGGGAAGAGCCGGCGGGCCCAGGCTTCGGCCATCTGGCTGCGGCAGGAATTGGCGGTGCACATGAACAGGACCTTCACGGGCGGATCTCCGTGGTTGCGGGCGCGGCGGCGTCCTTCAGTTCGATCAGCATCACAGCGCCGAGGATGAACGCGGCGCCCAGCAGGCTCCAGCCGGTCAGGCGTTCTCCCAGCAGGAACCAGGAGAACGCCGCGGCGAAGACGGGCTCCGCCGAGAAGATCAGCGCCGCGCGGGTGGCCGTCGTCAGGCCCTGGTAGCGGTTCTGCAGGTAGAGGGCCAGCAACGTCGACAGCAGGGTCGTGACCGCCAGGGCCGCCGCCAGGTGGGGATGCCAGTGCCAGACCCGGGTCTCGACCGTCAAGGCCAACAGCATGTTCCAGGCGGCGCAGACGGCCACGGTCCAGAACAGCAGCGGCAGGTAGGGCACGCGTTTCAACGCCGCGCTCAACCGTTCCAGGTAGATCGCGTAGGCCACGGCGGTGCCCAGCGTCCAGAGATCCCCGGTCCGGGCGTGGCCCAGGTCCGGGCGGGTGAGCAACGCCAGGCCCAGCAGCGCCAGCCCCAGCCCGGCCAGGACCGGCAGGCCGGGCTTCTCGCCGTGGACCAGGAACACCAGCACGGGCACCAGCACGACGCTCAACGCGGTCAGGAAGGCGCTGTTGTCGGCGCTGGTGGTGGTCAGCCCGACGGTCTGGCTCGTGTAGCCGGCGGCGATGAGGGTGCCCATCAGCAGGCCCCAGCGCAGGGTCGGCGCATCGCCCAGGATCCGGTAGCCGCGCCGGCGCACCGCCGCCGGTTCGGCGCGCATCAGCCAGGGCCAGAGGGCCAGCAGCAGCAGCGTCGCCGCCGAGAACCGCACGGCGACGAACAGCGCGGGCGAGGCGTGGTGCGTCGCGGTCTTGATCGCGGCGAACGACACGCCCCAGCAGACGGTCACCGCCAGGAGCATCAGGTCCGCCACGCGGGACGGCGATCGCTTGAAGATCATGTCAGGCGCTCCGCGGCGCGGGGGGCGGGGCGGCGCGCAAGGCGAGCCGGGCCGCCGCGGCGCCCTGGTCGATGATCTCGTGGAGGAGCCGGAAGTCCTCGATGTTCACGTTCGGCATCGGCGGTGCGATCAGCAGGTCGGGCGGCTGGTCGGCCAGCTGCCGGCGGCAGACCTCGGTCTGCAGGATGTCGACCGCCTTGAGCAGGATGTCCGCGGCCAGGTAGCGGCGACGGAAGGTGAGCGCCTCCCAGAACCGGCTCCAGTCCAGCGTGTTGGACGTCTGGCTCGGCACCACGGGCCGGTCCAGCGGCGGCTGGAAGTCGCAGGCCACCACGTAATCCGTCGCGCCGGACGGCAGGCAGCCCACCGGAACGGTGCTCTTGAGACCGCCGTCGACCAGGTGCCGCCCGTCGCGCTCCACCGGCACGAAGGCGCCCGGAAAGGCGCACGTGGCCCGCACCGCCGACACGAGATCGCCGCGGTCGAGGCGGACCAGTTCGCCGGTATCGATGTCGGTGGCCGTGCAGACCAGGGGGAAGTCCAGCTCCTCGAACGTCGCCGGCAGGTGGTCGGCCAACCAGCGCTGGAAGCGCTGGCCGCGCAGGATGCCGCCGGCGCCCGCGAAGTCCAGGACCTCGCGCCAGCGCGTGCCGGTGGCCAGCGTCTTGAGCTCGTCCACGGAGAAACCGGCCGCCCAGAAGGCGCCGACCAGCGCGCCCATCGACGTGCCGGCCACCGCCGCGGGCTTCAGCCCCGCCCCGACCAGCACGTCCAGGATGCCGATGGCGGCCACGCCGCGGGCGCCGCCGCCGCCCAGCACGACGCCGATGCGCAGGTCTTCGGGAAAGCGTTCCACCGTCGCCTCACTTCCCGGCTGCGTCGCCCTGGTCGGGGTCGAGGTCGAGCAGGTGATCGCCCATCGCCAGGATGCGGCCGGCCTCGACGTGGATCCGCGCCACGCGCCCGGCGCAGGGCGCCGTCACCTCGGTCTCCATCTTCATCGCCTCGAGGATGACCAGCGGTCGCCCCGCCGCCACGACCTCGCCCTCGGCCACGAGCAGCTTCACGACCTTGCCCGGCAGCTGCGCCCGCAGGTGCGGGCCCGCATCGACGGCATCCTCGTCGAGGTCGCCGCGATCCTCGTCGGCCAGGGCCAGCACGAAGGTCCGGCCGTCGACGGCCACGTGATGCTCGGCGCCGCGGACCGCGACGTGCGCGCGGTGCGTCACGCCGTCCAGCGCGAAGCCGACCACGCCGTCGCGGACGTGCACGGCCGACACGTCCAGCTCGCGACCGTCCACCGCGACGAGCCAGGCGCCGTCGCGCTCGCGGACCGTGACCTCGCGACGCCCCCGCGGCGTGCGGAATTCCAGGTGCATGGTCAACCCAACCCCTTCAGCCGGAAGCGGCCGACCGCGGGCCCGGCCGCCGCGGCGCGCGGCGCACCGCCCACGGCGGCCCGTCCGGTCGCCGCGCCGGCGACGGCCGCCTGCAGCGCGGCGGCGACCAGGGCGGCCGTTTCGGCCGACTCGTTTCCGGCGTCGGCGTCCGCGTCGGGCCGGGCGCCGGCGACGTGCTCCTGCAGGAACCCGGTGTGCGTCTCCCCGGCGGCGAACGCCGGGTGGGCCAGCACCGCGTCGAGGTAGGCCGCGTTGGTCGCGATCCCGAGCACGACGTAGTCGCGCAGGGCCGCGCGCATCCGCGCGATCGCCGCGCCGCGGTCCTCGGCGTGGACCGAGAGCTTCGCGATCATCGGGTCGTAGTGCAGCGTGATCTCGTCACCCTCGGCCACGCCGGCGTCCACGCGCACGCCCGGCCCCGACGGTTCGCGGTAGCGCAGCAGCCGACCCAGCGACGGCAGGAAGCCGTGCGCGGGATCCTCGGCGTAGAGGCGGCACTCCAGCGCGTGCCCGCGCGGAGCCAGGTCGGCGTCGGACCAGGGCAGCGGCTCGCCCGCGGCCACCAGGATCTGCGCCCGCACCAGGTCCAGCCCCGTCACCCATTCGGTCACCGGGTGCTCGACCTGCAGGCGCGTGTTCATCTCCAGGAAGTAGAACTCGCCGCCGGGCGTCAGCAGGAATTCCACGGTGCCGGCGCCGATGTAGCCGGCGGCGCGGGCGGCCGCCACCGCGGCCTCCCCCATGCGCCGGCGCAGCCCCTCGTCCAGGGCCGTCGAGGGCGTCTCCTCGACGATCTTCTGGTGGCGGCGCTGGATCGAGCACTCGCGCTCGCCCAGGTGCACGACCCGGCCGTGGCGATCGGCGAAGATCTGGAACTCGACGTGGCGCGGCCGCGCCAGGCAGCGCTCCAGGTAGACGGTGCCGTCGCCGAAGGCGCCGGTCGCTTCGCGCACGGCGGCCTCGGCGGCCGCCACGGGATCCTGGCCGGCCTCGACCAGACGCATGCCCTTGCCGCCGCCGCCGAACGCGGCCTTGACCAGCAGCGGGTAGCCCACCGCGTCCGCCGCCGCGCGCACCGCGGCCGGGTCCAGGGCGCCGCCGGGACCGGGCGGCGGCAGCGACGCGCCCGGCACGACGGGCACGCCGGCCGCGGCCATGAGCCGCCGCGCCGCCGTCTTGTCGCCCATCGAAGCGATGACCTCCGGCGGGGGGCCGATGAACGTCAGCCCCGCCTCGGCGCAGGCGCGGGCGAAAGCTGCGTTCTCGGCCAGGAACCCGTAGCCCGGGTGGACCGCTTCGGCGCCGGTCGACAGGGCCGCCGCGATGATCAGGTCCTGGCGCAGGTAGGAGGCGTCCGGCGGCGGCGGACCGAGCGGCACCGTCCGGTCCGCCAGCCGCGCGTGCGGCGCCGAGAGATCGGCCTCGCTCGCGACGGCGACCGTCGCGATGCCCATCTCGCGGCAGGTGCGGATGACCCGGCACGCGATCTCGCCGCGGTTGGCGATCAGGATCCTCCCGAACGGGGCGCTCACGACTGCCCGTCCCGGCGATCGCGGTTCCAGTCCGCGAGGTCGCGCGCCCACGGCGACGGCTCCTTCGCGAAGAAGGCGTCGAGGGCCGCCAGCGCCTGCGGCGTGGTGCGGGCCTCGGCGATCATCCGCGCCGTGAACTCCAGGCTGTCGGCGAAGGGCAGAGCGGCCGCGCCCTCGACGAGTTCCTTGATCCGGCCCAGGGCCTCGGGGCCGCCCTGCAGCAGCGATCGCACCGCGCCGGCCACGGCCGCGTCGAGCCCGTCGCCGTCGGCCAGCACGTCCACCAGGCCGATGCGGTGGGCCTCGCGGGCGTCGATGCGCTCGCCCAGCAGGCAGTGCAGGCGCGCGCGGGCCGGCCCCAGGCGGCCGATGACCAGCGGCGAGATGACCCCGGCGACCAGGCCGAGCCGGGCCTCGGTCAGCGCGAAGAAGGCCGACGGTCCGGCGATCACGATGTCGCAGGCGCAGGCGAGCCCCACGCCGCCGCCGAAGGCGCCGCCCTGGACGCGCGCGACCACCGGCACCGGGCACAGGCGCACCGCGCGGAACATCTCCCCCAGCTCGCGGGCCGCGGCGAGGTTCTCGTCGCGCCCGGCGCGGCCCAGCCGCCGCATGTCGTTCAGGTCGCCCCCGGCGCAGAAGGTTGTGCCCGAAGCCCGCAGCAGCACGGCCCTTGGGCGATCGGCGGCCGATCCGACCCCCGCGAAGACGTCGCGCAGGGCGATCACCATCGCGTGGTCGAAGGCGTTGCGCGCCTCGGGCCGGTCCAGCGTCACCGCGAGGACCGGTCCCTGGCGTTCGATCGAGATCGTGGGCACGTCACCACCTCTGGAGGTTCGGATCGACGAGTCGCCGCCGGACCGGCGATCGCGCTCGCCGTGCGGTCCGTCATGATAGGCCAGAGTTCACGGCCGATCCAATCCGTTGTCGGGAGCGACCTCGCCCCATCCTGAAAGCCTATATTCAGATTAAACTACTCCGTATTGGCGGCGCCTGTGCTATCATGTGCCCCTGACAACCGCCCACCTGCCCCACAACCTCTCGAGAGGTGCACCATGAAGGCTACGTTATCGGTCCTGCTCCTGCTCGTGCTCGTCTCCATCCCCGTGATCGCCTTGGCCGATCCCATCCAGGGGATGTACACCTCCACCGACCTCGGCGGCCAGCTCCTGACCGGCCGCGCCGCGACCTGGCGGTCCGGCATCAACTCCGGCTTCCCCCACGTCCTGCACGCCCAGTCCTGGGACGGCGCCGCCCTCGGCGCGCAGTGGGAGATCAGCTGCCCCACGTCCTCCAGCATGACCGTCCAGGACAACCGCGTCGGCGGCGTGGGCACGATCGTCTACACCTCGACCTTCGACGGCGGCACGTTCTCGTTCTTCGCCGGCGGCTGGCCGTGGGGCGACGGAACCGGGACGCTGGGCGCCATGACCGTCATCACGACCGTCCAGTACGTCCTGATCGGCGGCGTCAGCACGGGGGTGGCCGCGGTCATCAACGGCAACACCAGCGGCACCTTCGCCAACGGCTGCACGCTGGTCTTCGCGATCGGCAACGGCGTCGGCGCGGGCGAGACCACCAGCCTCAACCCGGCGATCACCAAGCCGGCGGGCTACCCGACGTTCCTGGACGGCTCCTGCGGCCCGGCGTCCGCCGGCCAGCAGTACGGCTCGTGGGGCTCGGTCATCACGATCACGTTGCAGATCGACTGCGCGGTCCCGAACGAGGACGCGAGCTGGAGCAGCGTGAAGGCCGCCTACAGGTAGGCCGGCGCACACCACCGGACAGCGAGGAACCCCCCGTCTCCGTCAGGAGGCGGGGGTTCGCCTTGGCGCCCCCTACATCCGGAACACGCCGTAGGCCGCCGGCGGGATCGGGGCGCAGAGGCTCATGGCGATGCCGAGCCCCAGGGCGTCGCGCGTCTGCAGGGGATCGACGACGCCGTCGTCCCACAGCCGGGCGCTGCTGTAGTAGGCGTGGCCCTCGGTCTCGTACTTGGCGCGGATCGGCTCGACGATGGCCGCCTCGCCGGCGGCGTCGAGCGCCTGCCCCCGGCGCGCCAGCTGGTCCTGCTTGACCTGCAGCAGCACGCCCGCCGCCTGCTCCCCGCCCATCACCGAGATCTTGGCCTGCGGCCACATCAGCAGCAGGCGCGGCTGGAAGGCGCGGCCGCACATGCCGTAGTTGCCGGCGCCGTAGCTGCCGCCGATGATCACGGTGAACTTCGGCACCGTGCTGTTGCTCACCGCGTTGACGAGCTTGGCGCCGTCCTTGGCGATGCCGCCGTGCTCGTACGCCTTGCCCACCATGAAGCCGGTGATGTTCTGCAGGAAGACCAGCGGCACGCGCCGCGCGTTGCACAGCTCGATGAAGTGGGTGCCCTTCAGGGCCGACTCGCTGAACAGGATGCCGTTGTTGGCGAGGATGCCCACCGTGTAGCCATGGATCCGCGCGAAGCCGCAGACCAGCGTCGCGCCGTAGCGCGGTTTGAACTCGTGCAGCCGGCTGCCGTCGACCAGGCGGGCGATCACCTCGCGCGCGTCGAAGGCCTGGCGCGGGTCGGCCGAGGCGACCCCGTAAAGCTCCTCGGGGTCCTCGTGCGGCGGCTCGGCGGGTGCGGTCGGCACCGCAGCCGTCTCGACCGGGCCGAGGTTCTCCACGATGTCGCGCACCAGGCGCAGGGCGTGCGCGTCGTCCTGGGCGAGATGGTCCGCGACGCCCGAGATGCGCGTGTGCACGTCGCCGCCGCCCAGCTCCTCGGCGGTGACCTCCTCGCCGGTCGCCGCCTTGACCAGCGGCGGGCCGCCCAGGAAGATCGTGCCCTGCTCACGCACGATCACCACCTCGTCGCTCATCGCCGGCACGTAGGCGCCGCCCGCGGTGCAGCTGCCCAGCACCGCCGCGATCTGCGGGATGCCCAGCGCCGACATGCGGGCCTGGTTGTAGAAGATCCGCCCGAAGTGGTCGCGGTCGGGGAAGACCTCGGCCTGCAGCGGCAGGAAAGCGCCGCCGGAGTCCACGAGGTAGACGCAGGGCAGGCGGTTCTCCAGGGCGATCTCCTGGGCGCGCAGGTGCTTCTTCACCGTCAGCGGGTAGTAGGTGCCGCCTTTGACCGTGGCGTCGTTCGCCACGACCATCACCGGCCGGCCGTGCACCGTGCCGATCCCGGTCACCAGCCCCGCGGCCGGCACGTCGTCGCCGTAGACGCCGTGGGCCGCCAGCGGCGACAGCTCCAGGAAGGGCGCGCCGGGATCCAGCAGCCGCTCGATCCGCTCGCGGACCAGCAGCTTGCCCTGCCCCGCGTGGCGCTCGCGCGCTTCCGCCGGTCCGCCCTCGCCGATGCGCCCCAGCAGCGCCGCCAGGTCCGCGGACGCGGCCCGGTTGCGTCGGTCGTTCTCGGCGAAGGTCTTGTCGTGCTTGTCGATCTTCGAGACGATCCGCTTCATGGCCCTCCCGGCGGGATCGGGTTGCGGCGTGCTGCCGGCCAGTATAGAGGCCGCGGCCGGACCGGTCCACCCCCGTCGGAGGGACGCCCTTGTGGACCGCGTCGCCGCCGCCTACTGTTGCCTCATGACCACTCCCGAATTCCACCTGCGCAACGCCCTCGTGATGACCGGCAACGGACCGGCCGCCGCCGACGTGCACGTCCGCGACGGCCGTGTCGTCGACCTGCACGACCGCAACGGCCCCTCGACCGTCGCGGCCGGCGACGTCGACGCCGCCGGCCTGTGGCTGCTGCCGGGCGGCGTGGACCCGCACGTCCACTTCGGCATGCCGCTGCGCGACGGCCTGTCCAGCCGCGGCTGGCGCGAGAGCAGCGCCGCCGCCCTGCTCGGCGGCACGACCACGGTCATCGACTTCGCCAACCCGTCGCGCGGCGAGCCGATCGCCGACGCCGTCCTGCGCTGGCAGGCGGCGGCCGACGGCGCCTGCCTCTGCGACTGGGGCCTGCACGCGACGGTCTGCGACATCGCGCCGGAGCGCCTGGCCGAGCTGGACGGACTGGTGCACGCAGGCATGCCGACCTTCAAGGCCTTCCTCGCCTACAAGGGCCGCCTGATGCTCGCCGCCGCCGAGCTGCGCCTGCTCATGCGCCAGGTCAAGGACGTCGGCGGCCACCTGCTGCTGCACGCCGAGGACGGCGAGATGAACGCCGCCGCCGAGGCCATCCTCGCCGCGACCGGCCGCACCGGTCCCGAGTGGCACCCCACGGCGCACGGGCCCGAGTCCGAGGTCGAGGCGATCCGCCAGGCCATGCTGCTGGCCGAGGAGACCGGTTGCCCCCTGACCGTCGTGCACCTGTCGACCGCCGCCGGCCTGGACCTGATCCGCGGCGCCCGCGCCGTGGGCGTGGACCTGCGCGCGGAGACCTGCCCGCAGTACCTGTTCCGCGACGAGTCCCTCTACGCGGGCGGCGGCGACGACGCCCTGACCGCGCTGATGGCCCCGCCCCTGCGCTCGCCGGCCGACGCCGCCGCGCTCCTGGGCGGCCTCGCCGACGGCGACATCGCCTGGCTGGCCACCGACCACTGCGCCTTCCCCCTGGAGACCAAGCGCCGCGAGGCCGCCCACGGTTTCGCCGCCGTGCCCAACGGCACCGCCGGCGTCGGCGAGCGCCTGCTGGCCGCCTACACCCTGGGCGTCCGCCGCGGCCTGCTGACCCCGGAACGTTGGGTGAGGGTCTGCTGCGAGGCGCCCGCCGGGCGACTCGGCCTGGCCGGCCGCAAGGGACGCGTGGCCGCCGGTTACGACGCCGACCTGGTGCTGTTCGACCCCGAAGCGACCGGCACGCGCCTGCCCGTCGACGGGCACCCCGACCCCTCGTTGTGGACGGGCGACGACTGGTGCGGGCGGATCGTCGACGTCTGGCGGCGCGGGGAGCAGGTGGTGCGCGACGGGAAGCTGGTGCCGGGCATTTCGGCCGGGGTCTTCCTGCCCCGCCGCCTTTCCGACTAGCTGGCCAGAGCCGCCGAAACGCGACATTCCATTAAGATATTATATATCAACATGATATAAAGACAGCCAGCTAAATTGACCAACACAAATATGGATAATAAGTCATATTATTTGATATAATATTATATCTCCATCACCCGAGCGGGAGGCTGCCGTCCATGCATCGTCGCGCCCTTGCTGTCCTGGCGTTGCTCCTGACGTGCACCACGACCGGTTCGTGGGCGGACGACCCGTCCCTGCGGACGTTGGCAGCCCGACCGCAGGTGCCGGTCGTGGGGGACGCGAGCACGAACCCTCGCCTGCCTTCGGCTGCGGCCGCGGTCCGGACGAGCAGGACCTCCCCCTCCCGGACCGGGAAGACGCCGCGCCCCGAATTCCCCGACGTGGACCTGACGGCGGACGCGACCGGCGGCGCCGTGGTGCAACGGTCGGTGCAGGGCGAGTCGATCCTGCCGGCGGCCCTCCCTCTGGACGGGCTGCGCGGCCTGACGCCGGGACGCTCCCTGAAGCTCGCCGCTCCCGATCCCCGCGGCGGCGACAAGGACGCGCCCTGGTCGGCGGACCGCCTGCTGGCCAACCCGACCAGCATGGACGACGGCTACGTCTCGCTGGCCGTCAGCCCGGCGACCGGCTGGATCTACGCCGTGTTCGAGGCCAAGGACCTCGGCGGCACCGACCGCGACATCCACATCGCGCGCAGCCAGAACGCGGGCCTGACCTGGACCGTCTGGGACCTGCCCTCGTTCAGCCAGGACGAGACGATGCCCGAGATCGCCATCGACGGCGCCGGCTTCCTGCACGTGGTCTGGCTGCGGCTCGACGGCTACATCGTGCGCGTGCGCTCGAGCAGCGGCGACGACCCCGCCGCCTGGTCGTCGGTGCGCGGCCTGTTCACCGACTCCACCAACGCCACGCCGAGCCTCGCGGTCAGCGGCGCCGGCGATTTCGCGACCCTCTTCATCGCGGCCGCCTACCAGGAGATCAACTGGGACCTCTACCAGTGGGAGTGGACGCTGATCTGGATGTACTCCACCAACGCCGGCACGACGATCTCCTACGACGCCCTGGCGCCCGACGGCTACCCCGACCTGTGGCCGGACTGCGCGCTGGACGACGGGCTCGTCCACCTGGTCAACGCCGAGGTCGACCCGGGCTCGGGCCTGCCGCGCATCCTGGTCAGCAGCGATGCCGTCAGCGGCGGCTTCAACGACATCACCGACCTGTCGTCGTGGACGGCGAACGGCTGCGGCTTCCCGCAGGTCGCCTGCCAGGACGGCGACGTCTTCGTCGTCTACCAGCACGACTACGACGACGGGCTGGGCAACCTCGACGGCGACATCGTCTACTGCTTCTCCTGGGACGCGGGCGCGACGTTCTACGGCCCCTACGAGATCGTCGCCGACGAGTACGAGAGCGTCGGCCCGACCGTCTACGCGCGCGACGGCGTCGTGGGCGCGCTGTGGCTGGACGCGCCTCCCGGCGGCGACGAGTTCGACGTCGCGGCGCGCCAGGCCGGCGGCCGCGGCCACCCCGACAACTGGGGCGACATCGAGACCGTCAGCGACCAGAACCACGCCGAGCCCCAGTTCCACTACCTGTCGGGCGCCGCCGGCGCGGGCCGCCTGCACGCCGCCTGGATCGACCGGCGCGACTACCCGACGCAGGGGCTCAACGTCTACGCCGCCGACCGCGCGGTGCGGCCGAACCTCGCGGAGTTCACGCCGGCGGGCTGGGGCGGCTCCCTGGTGGGCGGCCTGGTCCCCGGCGAGCGCAAGGTCGGCTGGTTCGCCGCCGACCGTCCCGCCTACGTGAGCTTCGCGGTGACCAACGCCGGCCTGGCCGACGCCACGGCCGACGTCCTGGTGCGGCTGCGGGTCGACGGCGCGGTCGCGGCCGCCTGGCAGATCCAGGGCGGGCTGCCGGCCGCCGCCTACGCCGCGGTCGAGGACCACGAGCTGACGCTCGGCGCCGGCCTCCACGAGATCTCCGTGGTCCTGGACCCGCTGAACGCGGTGCCCGAGGACGACGAGACCGACAACACCGTGCTGCGGACCTGGACCTGGCTCGAGGGCGATCCGAGCCTGCGCGTCGAACCGGATCACATCCGCCACGACGTGGCGGAATCGCGTGCGGCGGCGACGCGCGCCCTCGTCGCATCCCCGCCTACCCGTCTGGAAATCCACCTGCCGGTGCTCGACGAGCGCCTTGCGACGACGGCAGCCGCCGCGCCGGACGGCACGGTCCTGCTCGTGGTCGTCCCCGCGCGACGGGTCGATGCCGCCGCCCTGAGCGCCGGCCTCGACGCCGCCCTCGGCGATGACCTCGGCGGCGCCGGCAAGTCGCAGCGCCGCGACACGGTCGCCGCGGCCCTGCGGACGAACCTGGCGCGATCGCGCGCCGAGCTGGAACCCCTGTTGAAGGACCTGCGCGGCGAAGGCCTCGCCGGCGAACCGGTCGAACTGTGGCTCGCGGGCGCCCTGTCCCTGCGGGCGACGCCGGAAGCGGCCCGGCGGCTGGCGGCGCACCCGGCGGTCGGGCGCGTCTGGCTGGACGACCGGCCGAGCGAAGCCTCCGGCGGGCCGGCCGCCGCAACCTCGTCGGTCGGCGATCTTCCGTCCGCGGTCCCACAGGCGCTCGCCTGGCACCTGCCCCGCATCGGCGCCGACGCGGCCTGGGCGGAGGGCTACGACGGCGCGGGCGTGCTCGTCGGCCACGTCGACACCGGCGTCGGCTACACCCACCCCGACCTGGCGGGCCGCATGTGGGACGGCGGCGCGTCATGGCCGCACCACGGCTGGGACTCGGTGGACGACGACGACGATCCGGTCGAGGGCGACCCGACCATCAACCACGGCACGCACACCGCCGGCCTGGTCGTGGGCGACGGCGCGCTGGGCACGCGCACCGGCGCCGCGCCCGGCGCCACGCTGATGGCGCTGCGCGCGGTGCCCGGCTCCTACGCCGACCTCATCGAGGCGATGCAGTTCGGCCTCGACCACGGGCCGGTGGACCTGTTCACGATGAGCGCCGGCTGGGGCGACCCGCCCGCCGACCTGAAGGAAGGCAACCGGGCCAACGCCGAGATCCTGCTGGCGATGGGCATCCCCTGGTTCTGCGCCGCCGGCAACGGCGACAACTACGGCGGCCACTACGCGGTGCCGCAGGACATCAGCTCGCCCGGCGACTGCCCCGATCCCTGGTACGGCGCGGGCGGACACTCCGCGGTGATCACCGTCGGCGCGACGACGTCGGCCGACGCGGTCTGGGCCTACTCCAGCGTCGGGCCCACGGTCTGGAACCTGACGGCCGCCGGGTACGGCGACTACCCCTACCCGCCCGGCCTGACCAAGCCCGACCTCGCGGCGCCCGGCGACGGCGTCACGTCGACGATCGGCACGGGAAGCTACGCCGCCTATTCGGGCACCAGCATGGCGACGCCGCTGGTGGCGGGCGCCGCGGCGATCTGCCTGCAGGCCTCCCCCGGCGCCACCCCGGCGCAGCTGGCCGAAGCCCTCGAAGCCTCCGCCCGCGACCTCGGGACCGCCGGCCGCGACAACCAGTCCGGCGCCGGCCTGCTAGACCTGCCGGCGGCCCTGGCCGCGCTGCCGCGCGTGGGCGTCGAATCCTTCGTGATCCACAACGACGGTCCGCTGCCCCTGCTCCTGCAGGACGCCGCCTGGACGGCGGGCTGGCTCGCCGTCTCGCCGCGCTCCGCTGCCGTGGCGCCCGGCGATTCGCTGGCGGTGCGGGCGTCGTTCGACGCGGGCGGGCTGCCGACGGGCATGTACTACGACGTGATCACCCTGGCGTCGAACGACCCATCAGGTCCCCACCACGTCCTCGTCACGCTCGCGATCGGCGGCGCGACGGGCATCGACGACGGACCGCCGGCGGCATCGCACGCCGGATTGTCCGGCTGGCCGAACCCCTTCAACCCCCGCACGACGGTGCGCTTCGATCTGTCGCGGGAGGGCCGGGTCGAACTCGCGATCTACGACCTTCAGGGACGACGCGTACGGACGCTGCTGGCGGGGATCGCGGCGGCGGGCCCGCACGAGGTGCTCTGGCCGGGCGACGACGACGCGGGCCGGACCCTGCCCAGCGGCGTCTACCTGGCGCGGCTGCGCGGTCCCGACGGGACGGGCGCCGAACGCAAGCTCACGCTCGTGCGGTAGGGGGAACTAGAAGACCCGCCGGCTCAGGAAGGTCCAACCGCCCTCGACGACGGCCACGCCGGTGATCTCGCGCGTCTCCAGCCGGCGGTCCTGCGCATCGACCAGGTCCACGCGCAGGTCGTGCGTGCCGGGCGGCAGCGCGAGGCGGGCCATGGCGATGCCGCGGGGCAACGTCAGCCAGTTGCGCGTGTCGGCCTGCTCGGTGGCCGCGCCCAGCAGGTTGACCAGCAGGCCGGCGACCTTGCCCTTGTCCTCGGCCTGCTCCTGCGCGGCGTACTTGGCCAGCGCGCGCACGATGGTCTTCAGCACGATCCTGCCCTGGGCGTCCTGGAAGTACTGCCGCGACCTGCCGGCGACGTCCTCCACGGGCACGGCGCGCGTCCGGCCGTCGATCGTCCCGGCCGACACGCGGGCGCCGGCAACCGCCGGCGGCTCGTCCACCAGCTCGGGCAGGGCGAAGCGCAGCCAGTAGTCGATCTTCTGGTCGCGGTCCCAGCCGTGTTCGTAACGGTGCCGCAGCGAGAGGCCCCAGGCGTCGCGGTCGTCGCGGCGGTCGTCGCTCTTGAAGATCGGCACGTCGGCCGCCCGCGAGATCCGGCGCGGCGCGAACCCCGTCTCCAGGAACAGCACGACCTCGCCGGTGCCCGCCGGGGGCGGCGAGGACGGCAGCAGCTCCGGCAGCTGCGTCCGCAGCTCGTCCAGCTCGGCCGCGAAACCCAGCGCGGTCCCGGTGCGCAGCAGGTCGGCGCCGAGCCAGGGCGGCGTGATCACGTCCAGCAGGCCCTCGCTGTCGCGGTAGGCCAGCGCGGCCTGGCGGTAGGCGATGAAGGCGTCGTTGGCCTCGCCGCCCCAGTCCAGCAGCATGGCCCGCAGGTAGTGCAGGAAGGCGTCGTTGTCCAGGGCGCCGGCGCCGGCCTCGCCGCCCTCGCCGTCGTCGCGCAGAGCGCGGGCCACTTCCGCGTATTCGCGCAGGTGCAGCTCGGCCTTGCGGGCCTCGACCACGGCCTCCTCGCGGTCGCCCAGGTAGACGTAGTTCAGCGCGCGGTAGTAGGGCACCAGCGCCATCTCGAAGGGGGCGGCGCGGTAGGCGATGGCGCCGTCGTTGGTGACCAGGGACAGGACGGCCTCGCTGACGCTCTTGGTGTAGAGGTCCGCGGCCAGCAGCTCCGCCTCCTCGAACACCGCGTTGGACTCGGCCCAGCGGTCGGCGTAGTGCAGGACCAGGCCCTTCTCCAGCAGGTTCGCCAGGCGGTCCTGGTCGCGCGCGCCCGCGTCGATCCCCGCGAGCGCCTCGTCGAAGCGGCCCGCCGCGAGGTCGGTGCGCAGGCGCTCGTGGCGGTCGGCGTAGGTGGAGCAGCCGGCGGCGCCGAGCAGCGCCGCGGCGAGGGCCAGGCGGGCCGCCGCGCGGACGGCGGCCGGCCCGGCCGGGAACGTGCGGAACCGGGTGCTCAAGGCTTGTGACCGCTGCGGCTGACGTACTTCTTGATCTTTTCGACGCCCGCCCAGACCTTCGTGTTGTCCTCGAGATCCACGAGGTACACGTCGACCTGGTAGTACTTCACCTCGTCGCCGTCCTCGCGGTCGATGATCGTGTTGATCTCCCCGAGCATCATGTAGTCGGCGCCCTTCTCGCGGCCCCAGTCCTTCATGGTCTCGGGCGAGGAGTACTGCTGCTGGTCGGCACGCTCGTCGCGCACGCCTTCGCGCTCCTCGGACGAGGCGACGACGGCGACGCGTCCCGAGTTGATGAACGAGCGCTCGACGTCGGCCACGAAGGTCTTGACCGGGATGTGCTCGGCCGACTTGTTGGCGATCTGCCCCACGATGAGCACGGGCTTCTTGCCGCGGGCCAGCAGGTGGTTCTCGACCCAGGGCGCGGCGGTGATCTGGGCGATGAGGGTCTCGGCGACCTGGCGGCTGTCCGCGTCGTTCCAGTTGCCGGACAGGTCGATGGTGGTGTCGGTTTCGACCCGCGTGACGGTCTTGCCGCCGCCGCAGCCGGCGACCAGCGCCAGCGCGAGCATCGCCAGGATCGCCAGCGCCGGCCGCGCGGTCCGCCGCAGGGTCGGGTTCGTCGGTACCAGGTTCCGCACGTCGTTCTCCTTCGTTGGGATCCGCCCGGCTCCCGTCGGGAATACCGTCCACGGATCCGGTCACGTCCACGCCGGGCTGCCCACTTTCCAGGTCGATCCGGGCGTCGGCGGGCGCCGGTCGCCGGTTCGTGCAGGAACCGTGCTAGCGGGATGTTGCCCGCACCGCCGCCGCGGGGCATTATAGACGAAGCGGCCCGCAATCCCAACCCTGGAGCTGACCATGCGCGACCCGGACCTGTTCCTGCTCGAGCACGCCGATCCTCTGGTCTCGATGGATCCGGCCCGCCGCACCCTGGACGACGGCTGGGTGGCGGCGCGCGACGGCCTGATCGTCGGGGTGGGCGCCGGGCCGGCGCCCGAGATGATCGACGGCGAACCGCGCGCGCGGTTCCGGCGGCTGGACGCACGGGGCCGGGTCGTGCTGCCGGGCCTGGTCAACACCCACCACCACCTCTACCAGACGCGCACGCGGGCCTGGCCCGGGGCGATCGACGCGGAGCTGTTCCCCTGGCTCGGGACGCTCTACCCGGTGTGGGCCGGGCTCTCGGACGAGGACTTCCACCGCGGCGCGCTGGTCGGCTGCCGCGAACTGCTGCGCTCGGGCTGCACCACCACCACCGACCACCATTACCTGTTCCCGCGCGACGCCTCGCCGGAGCTGATCGACATCACGGTGGCGGCGGCCCGCGAGGCGGGCATCCGCTTCCACCCCACGCGCGGCAGCATGTCGCGCTCGCGCAAGGACGGCGGCCTGCCGCCCGACTCGGTGGTGCAGGACCACGACACGATCCTGGCCGACAGCGAGCGGCTCATCCGGCTGCACCACGACCCCGCGCCGGGCGCGATGACCCGCATCGCGCTGGCTCCGTGTTCGCCGTTCTCGGTCACCCCGGAGCTGATGCGCGACACGGCCGCGCTGGCGCGCCGGTTCGGCGTGCGCCTGCACACGCACCTGTCCGAGACGCGCGACGAGAACGACTACTGCGCCGCCACCTACGGGAGGCGCCCGGTGGACCTGCTGGAGGACTGCGGCTGGCTCGCGGACGACGTCTGGCTGGCGCACGGCATCTGGTTCGACGACGCGGAGATCGCCCGCCTGGGACGCGCCGGCGTGGCGATCGCCCACTGCCCCACCTCCAACATGCGCCTGGGTTCGGGCATCTGCCGCGTGCGCGACCTGCGGGCCGCGGGCTGCCCGGTCGGCCTGGCGGTGGACGGCTCGGCGAGCAACGACTCGTCGCACCTGCTGGCCGAGCTGCGCCAGTGCCTGCTGCTGCACCGCGTCCTGGGCGGCGCCGGCGCGATGACGGTCGGGGAAGTGCTGGAGATGGCGACCCTGGGCGGCGCCGCCTGCCTCGGCCGCGGGGACGTGGGCTCGCTCGAGCCGGGCAAGGCCTGCGACCTGGCGCTCTTCGACCTCGGGGACCTCGCCCACGAGCGCGTCGGCGACAGCGTGGCCGCGCTGCTGCTCTGCCACCCGCGCGATGCCGCGGCGGTCGTGGTCGGCGGCCGCGAGATCGCCCTGGACTGACCGGCGGTCAGGCCCCGTCGCCCTCGCAGTGCGCCTGCAGCCGCTTGCGCTCCCGCTCCCACTCCTCGTCCAGCATGGCGAAGATCACGTCGTCGACCCACTGCCCGCGGTGCCAGTGGCTGCGGCGCAGGTGCGCCTCCTGGCGCAGGCCGAGCCGCTGCAGCACGGCGACCGAGGGCAGGTTGCGCGGGTCGGTGCGGGCCACCACGCGGTGGACCTTCCGCGCATCGAAGAGGTGCTCGAGCATCAGGCGCGTGGCGCAGGTCGCGTAGCCGCGGCTGCGGTGGTCCGGCCGCAGGGCGATCCCCAGTTCCGGGCTCGCGTGCTCTCCGGCCGGGAACAGGATGCCGCAGTCACCGACGACCTCGCCGTCGTCGCGCCGGGCGATGATCAGCTGGAGCCAGCTGCCGGGGACGCCCGGCTCGACGTCGGCCTGGGCGCGGGCCAGCCCCTGGACCTCGTCGAGATCGTGTGGCAGCCAGTCCTGGTAGCGGGCGACCTCGGGCAGGGAGCGGTAGGCGAAGAGGACCGGGGCGTCGGCGGCCTGCATGCGGCGCAGGACGATCCGGCTGGCGGTCAGGGTGAAGTCGGTCATGCGTGGCTCCTTCTGGCTGGGGGCGGGAAGGGCGTCGCTGGGGGATACGGGCGCTGCGTATCCGGGGTTGCCTCCTAGAAGAGCCAGTCCGTGCTCAGGAAGGAGCCGCTCCCCTCGCGCACGATCCGCGAGAACAGCTCCTTGTTGGCCTCGGTGGCCCGGGTGGCGGCCAGGGTGCGGATCGAGAAGACCCGCAGGGCGTCGCTCACCGACAGCGTCCCTTCGGCGGAATCCTTGCGCCCGGTGAACGGGAACGCATCGGGGCCGCGCTGGCACTGGGCGTTGACGTTGACGCGGCAGACCTGGTTGACCAGCCGGTCGACCAGCCGGCCGACCGACTCGGCGTCGCGCCCGAACAGGCTGGCCTGCTGGCCGTAGGGCGACTCCATGATCGCGCGCACCGGCTCCTCGACGTCGTCGAAGACCGCCACCGGCACCACGGGTCCGAACTGCTCCTCGTGGAAGACCCGCATGCCGGGCGCCGCCGGGTACAGCACGGCCGGATGGACGTAGGTGCCGTGCACGGCGCCGCCGTCGGGGTTGAGCACCTGCGCGCCGCGGGCGCGGGCGTCCGCGACGAGGTCCGCGAGGTACTGCGGCTTGCCGGCCTCCGGCAGCGGGGTGACCTGCGCGCCGGGATCCCAGGGCAGGCCGGGGCGCAGGGCGTCCACGGCGGCGACCAGGCGGCGGTTGAACTCCGCGGCGAGGCTGCGGTGGACGAAGATCAGCTTGAGCGCCGTGCAGCGCTGGCCGTTGAACGACAGGGCGCCCGCGACGCATTCGGCCACGGCCTCGTCCAGGTCGGCGTCGGGCAGCACGATCGCGGCGTTCTTCGCCTCGAGCCCCAGCACGCAGCGCAGGCGGTGGGGCTTCGGGTGCTGCTTGCGCAGGATGTCGGCGACGCGGCTGGTGCCGATGAAGGCCAGCACGTCGAGGCGGCCCGAGGTCATCAGCGGTCCCACGACCGTCTCGCCGTCCCCGTACACCGTGTTGACCACCCCGGGCGGGAAGGCGTCGCGGAAGTCCTCGAGCAGCGGGCTGTGCAGCAGCACGCCCAGCTTGGGCGGTTTGAAGATGACCGGGTTGCCCATGACCAGGGCGGGGATCAGCGTGGTGAACGTCTCGTTCAGCGGGTAGTTGAACGGGCCCATGCAGAGCACGACGCCCAGCGGCGAGCGGCGGATCTGGCCGACGATCCCCTCGTTCTGCTCGAAGCGGGACGAGGCGCGGTCCAGTTCCTTCATCGCCGCGACCGTGTCGTGGATGTAGGCGACCGTGCGGTCGAACTCCTTGCGCGCGTCGGGCAGGGTCTTGCCGATCTCCCACATGATCAGCCGCACGACCTCGTCGCGGCGCCGCGCCATCCGCGCGGCGAAATCCTCGACGTGTTCGAGACGCCGCCGCACCGGCATCGCGGGCCAGAGGCCGCCGCCGTGGTCCCAGGCGGCGCCCGCGGCCGCGAGCGCCGCCAGCGCCTGCTCGGCCCCGAGCCGCGGGTAGGAGCCGATCACGGCCTGTTTCAGCCCCGCGTGCGAAGGCACGCACACCGGCGACAGCACGCGCTGGGTGGCCCCCTCCCAGCGCCGCAGCTCGCCGCCGCACAGCCAGGTCGACTGCTCGACCAGCCCGGGCAGGCGGTGCTCCGGCGGCACGGCTTCAAGGTTCGGGAACAGACGTTGGAATCGTTCGGATCCGCTCATGGGGGCCGCCTTCCTGGTGGGGGCGCGCAGTCGCGTCCGGCGACATTCTATGCTAGGCTGCCGTCGCGGACCATGTGAAAACCCGGCGAAGCGCCGGCGGGAGGCCCGGACCCCATGCGCACCAAGTCGTTGATGATGCCGCTGCTCGCCGTCGCGACGCTGGCGGCGGCCGTGCCGGCCGGCGCGGCCGCACGCCCGCTAGAGCGCCTCGGCGCCATCGAGCGCCTGCCCATGCCCGCCCGCCAGGCCGCGGCTTCCGCCCTGCTCGCCGACCACCCCTTCAACCCCGTCTTCGCGGGCGGCGACACGCTGCTTCTGTTCTACCGCGGCCCCGGCCACGACGTGCGGCTCGCCGGCGACCAGACCGCCTGGCTGCCGACGCTGCCCCTGGCCCACCTGCCCGGCACCGACCTGTGGTCCTGCGTCCTGACCCTGCCGTCGCGTTCGCGGGTCGACTACAAGTTCGTGATCGACGCGCTGTGGCTGCTCGACGCGCGCAACCCGCGGACCTGCACCGGCGGCTACGGGCCCAACTCCGAACTGCGCGGGCTGGACTACCACGAGCCGGAATTCGTGGCCGCCCCGGCCGCGGGCGCCTGTCGGACGGATCGCTACGAGCTGCCGGCCCCCGCCCTCGGCGGCCCCCGCGAGGTGCTGGTGCTGACGCCCCCGGGCGAGCCGCGCGGCCGACGCCCCTGCCTGCTGGTCCACGACGGCCTGGAGTACGTCACGCTGGGCGGCCTCGACCGCGCCCTGGCCTGGCTGGCCGAGCACCGCCCCGAGCTGGACCTGCCGATCTGCGTCTGCGTCCCGCCGGGACGCCGCACCGACGAGTACGCCGGCGGGCTGCAGGAGCCGTTCGGCCTCTGGGTGACCGGCACCCTGCAACCCTTCATCGCCGTGCAGCACGACGTGGGGACGACGTGGGGCGTCATGGGCGCCAGCTACGGCGGCAACGCCGCGCTGGACCTGGCGCGCCGCTACCCCGGCAACTTCGACCGCGTCGCCGCGATGAGCCCGTACGTCGCCCCCGAGCAGTCGGTCGCCTACGCGGCGATGCCCCCGCAGCGCGTGCGGGTCTACCTGAACTGGGGCTCCTTCGACCTGCCGCAGCTGATCCCGATGGACCGCGAGTTCGCCGCGCTGCTGGCCGGGTGCGGCTTCGCCTGCCTATCGGAAGAGAAGCCCCAGGGACATTCCTGGGGCTTCTGGCGCGACAGCCTGCCGGCTGCCCTCGAGTACCTCTACGGGCCGTAGCCCGACTACTTGCCGACGCCCTCCCCGGGCTTGCTCTTGTCGGGGTAGGCCGGCGCGGCGGGAATCCGCCACGTCGCTCCCTCGTCCTTCAGGCGACCGAGCAGGTGCCCGATCGCACGGTCGAGCTGGTCGTCCCGGCCGGCCACGACGGCGGCGGGCTGGTTCTGCACCTCGATGTGGGGCTCGACGCCGCGACCCTCGATGATCCACTTCCCGTGCAGGTCGTAGAGGCCGAACTGGGGCGGCGTGACCGTGCCCCCGTCGACGAGGTCCTGGTGCGGCTCGATGCCGATGGCGCCGCCCCAGGTGCGCATGCCGATCACGGTGGCGAGGTTGCGGACCTTGATCGCCTCGGCGAAGAACTCGCCGTTGCTGCCGGTGTCCTCGTTGATCAGGACCGCCAGCGGGCCGTGGAACGCGCGCTCGGGGTTGCGGCCGGGGCCGCCCTCGCGCGGGATGGTCATGGACCACAGCACGCGCTCGAGCCGGTCGATGATCATGTCGCCGACGAAGCCGCCGCCGTTGTCGCGCTCGTCGATGACGATGCCCTCGCGGCCCGACTGCGGGTACCAGTAGGCGCCGAACTCGACCAGGCCCGGCTCGCCCATGTCGGGCAGGTGGAGGTAGCCGAGGCGGCCGCCCGACTTCTCGTCGACATAGCGGCGGTTGGCCTCCACCCAGGCGCGGTAGCGCAGGCCGCCCTCGCCGCGCAGGGGCTCGACGACGACCGTGCGCGGCTGCTTGCCCTCGGCGTTGTCGGCGACCGTGAGCTCGACGGTGCGGCCGGCGGCGTCGGCGAGCAGCTCGTAGGGGTTGGCGCCGGCGGCCAGCGGCCGGCCGTCGACGGCCAGCAGGAAGTCGCCCTCGCGCACGTCCACGCCGGGTTCGGCCAGCGGCGAGCGCGCGGCGGCGTCCCAGACGCAGCCGGGCAGGATGCGGGCGATGCGCACGCGTCCGCTGCGCGGGTCGGCGGCGAAGTCGCAGCCGAGCATCGCCGTGCGCGACGGCGCGCCGGCGTGCTGCTGGTCGCCGCCGTAGACGTACGTGTGGCCGATGTTCAGCTCGGCGATCATCTCCCCGATCAGGTAGGTGAGGTCGCCGCGGGCGCCGCACCAGGGGACCAGGGCCGCGTACTTGTCGCGGATCTTCCGCCAGTCGACGCCGTGCATCCCCTCGTCGTAGAACCAGTCGCGCTGGATGCGCCAGGCCTCGTCGAGCATCTGCCGGTACTCCTGCGCGCGATCGACGCGCAGGCGCACGCCGTCGAGGTCGACAGCGCCGTCGCCGGGCTTGAACTCCTGGCCGGCGTCGACCACGCCGTAGGCGCTGCCGGCGCGGTACGCCAGCTTCTTGCCGTCGGCCGAGAGGTGGTAGTTGGCGAGGCCGCCGCCCAGGTCCTTGGCCTCGCGCTCCGCGACGTCGTACGCCACCAGGGTGAGGTCGCTCTCGGCGGTGCGGTCGTCGACGTTCTGGTACTTCAGGAAGATCGGCTCGTCGCGGCGCAGCATCAGGCAGCCGTCGACGGTCGCGGTGAGGCGGAAGTAGTTGCCGCCCTCGACGCCGGGCACTGCCAGGACGCGGCCGCCGAGGCCGTCGAGGTCGACGCGGGCGGCGGCGGACTTCTCTCCCTCGCCGCCCTTGCCGCCCTTCTTCTCCTCGTCGGCCTTCGCCGCCACCAGGCCCGGATCCTCGAAGAACGGCGAGCGGACGCCGTCCTGCAGCAGGACGAGGTAGGGCTTCGCCATGTCCACGAAGATGTGGTTCTGGTCCTGGCGGTCCATGATCGGGGTGAAGGTGCGGTTGCTCAGGAACCAGAGGTAGCGGCCCTCGGGGTCGAAGCTGGGCGACCAGCTGGTGAAGAAGTCGTCGGTGACCTGCGTGATCTTCCCGGAGGCGAGGCCGTAGAGGCAGATCACCTCGTTCATGTTCGCGGTGTTCTTGGTGTAGGCCACCCACTGACCGTCCGGCGACCAGACGTAGTCGAGGATGCCCCAGCGCTCCCACGCGTCGTCGTACCCGCCCGTGTCGATGACGGTGACCTTGCCGGTGGCGACGTCCACCATGTTCAGGCGCATGAACTTGTCGCCCCAGAGGATCCGCTGCGAGTCGGGCGACCAGACGGGCTGCAGCAGGAAGCCCCGGTTGTCGGTAGTCAGCGGGCGCCAGGCGTCGCGGCCGCGCTGGTCGGCGAGGTAGAGCTGCTCCTCGCCGCCGCGGTCGCTGACGAAGCAGACCCAGCGGCCGTCGGGCGACCAGGCGGCGTTCTTCTCGCGGCTCGCGCTGGTGCGGGTGAGGTCGAACCACTCGCCCTTCTCGGCGGGCAGGCTGAGGATCTCGCCGCGGGCCTCCAGCAGCAGGCGTTCGCCGGCCGGCGACAGGCCGAAGCTGCCCGTCGACGGCGCCGCGTCGACCAGCTCGGAGCGCATCGGCGCGCGGTCGGAGCCGACGTCCAGGACGACCTCGCGGTCGGCGCCGGTGGCCAGGTCGAGCACGTGCAGGCTCCCGGCGTGCTGGTAGACGACGCGGCCGGCGCCGCAGCCGGGCGACTTCACGTCGTAGTCCCGGTAGTTCGTCAGGCGCGTGACGTCCGCGCCCGTCGGGCTCATCGCGTAGAGGTTGAGGGTGCCGTCCTCGCGGTCGCTCAGGAAGACGATGCGGTCCTGCCACCACATCGGGTAGCTGTCGGTGCCCTCGAAGTCGGTGACCTTCGCGATGGCGCCGGTCGTGAAGTCGGCCACCCAGACGTCCTGGGCCATGCCGCCGCGGTAGCGCTTCCACGTGGCGCCTTCGCGGGCGATCCGGTTGTAGGCCAGGCGCTTGCCGTCGGGCGAGTAGCTCGCCAGCGCGCCGCGGTCGACGGCCACCTTCTCGGGCAGGCCGCCCTCGCGGTCGACCAGGAACAGCTGGGGCTGGCCGAGCGGATGCTCCCGCGACGAGCGGAACAGGATGCGCCGGCCGTCGGGGTGCCAGTCGAGCACCTGGTCGGCTCCCGGATGGAAGGTCAGGCGGCGCGGCTCGCCGCCGGCGGTGGGCATCACGTAGACGTCGAGGCCGCCGTCGTAGTCGGCGTTGAAGGCGATCCACCGGCCGTCGGGGCTGAACTTGCCGGCGGTCTCGATGCCGGGCCCGTTGGTGAGCCGGCGGGCCTGGCCGCCGGAAGCGTCAGCCAGCCAGAGGTCGTCCTCGTAGGTGAAGACGAGGTGCTCGGCGCTGATGTCCGCGTTGCGCATGAGCTGCGACGCGCTCGCGGCGGCAGCGGACGCGCACGGGGGCGCGGCGGCCGCCAGCGCGGCCGCGAGGGTGAGGATGGCCAGTCGTTTCAAGGGATTCGCCTCCTGGGAAACTGCAGGTGTCGGACCGGGGATCGCTCGCAGGCGCGCGGACATCAGCCGGGTATCCCCGGCTTGACCATGAACGTCTTCTCCTTACGGATCTGGACCGTGCCCGGTTTCGCGCCGGGCGGTTTCGTCACGAACCGGGCCTGGGTCCCGGAGACCGCCACCAGCTTGGCCTCGCGCACCTTGCTGTGCCAGGCGGCGACCGCGGCAGCGGCCTCGAGCGCCTCGCGCGGCGGCTCCTCCCCCGCCGGCACCTGCAGCACGACGTGGCTGCTGGGGCGGCCCTTCACGTGGAACCACCAGTCGTTGGGCTTGGCGATCTTCAGGCTGAGGCGGTCGTTGTCCGCGTCGGTGCGGCCGGCCAGCACGACCCAGCCGCCGGGCAGTTCGTAGCGCCACAGGGCGGGTTCCGGGGGGCGGCGGTCGGTCATGTCGTCCCTCGACGCTGGGAGTGGAGGCCCGGGAGCCGCCATCTTACCCCTGAAGGCGCCGGGAAGCCCGTATTAACTGGAACCGGGACCCCAGTTTCGTGTAGATTGGCGCCGATCGTCCGGCGGTGCCGCCCCATCCGGCGGCGCCCGTCCCGTCGTGACGCGCGCCGGGCGCTTTCCAAGCCAACCCTTCGATGGAGGACTCTGAGCGATGATCGAGGTACGTGACGTCACGAAGCGGTTCGGAGCCACCGTCGCCCTCGACGGCGTCTCGTTCCGCCTCGACAAGGGCGAGATCCTCGGCTTCCTGGGGCCCAACGGGGCAGGCAAGAGCACCGCCATGAAGATCGTCACCACGTTCCTGGCCCCCGACGGGGGCACGGTCAGCGTGGACGGCATCGACGTGCTCCGCAACCCCCTGGAAGTCCGCAGCCGCATCGGCTACCTGCCGGAGAACCACCCCCTCTACGTGGACATGATGGTCCACGAGTACCTGCAGTTCGTCGGCCGGGCGCGCGGCCTCGCCGGCGACGAGCTGCGGCGGCGGCTGGAGTGGGTCGTGGAGGCCTGCGGCCTCGGCAGCGTCTTCCGCAAGCCGATCAACGAGCTGTCGAAGGGCTTCCGGCAGCGCACCGGCCTGGCGCAGGCGCTGATCCACGATCCCGAGGTGCTGATCCTCGACGAGCCCACCAGCGGCCTGGATCCCCTGCAGATCATCGGCATCCGCGAGCTGATCCAGGGCCTCGCCCGCAGCAAGACGATCATCTTCAGCACGCACATCCTGCAGGAGGTGTCCCCGGTCACCGACCGCGTCGTGATCATCAACGGCGGGCGGATCGTCGCCGACGGGCGCATCGGCGAGCTGGAGCGGGCGGCCATGGGGCGCAACCGCATCTTCGTCGCCTACCGCGCCCCGGCCGCCGAGGCCGAGGCGGCCCTGCGCGGACTGGGCGGGCTGCACGAGGTGCGGCCGGTCGCCGGGCGCGACGGCGCGGCCCGCTTCGAGGTGCGCGCCGACTTCGGGCAGGACGTGCTGGCGCCCCTGGGCCGGCTGGGCCAATCGCGCGGCTGGGACCTGCTGGAGCTGCAGGAGTCGCCGTTCAGCCTCGAGGACACCTTCATCGCCCTGACGCGACAGGGCGCGGCCTCCCGGGAGGTGAGCCATGTCTAACGCCGGCGTGATCTTCCGCCGCGAGTTCGCGGCCTACTTCAACAGCCCGATCGCCTACATCTTCATCATCGTGTTCCTGGTGCTCAACTGCGGGCTGTTCATGACGCCGTTCTTCCTGGCCCAGCTCGCGGACATGCGCGATTTCTTCGGGAACCTGCCCCTGTTCCTGATCTTCTTCATCCCCGCGGTGTCCATGCGGCTGTGGGCCGAGGACAAGCGCAGCGGCACCTTCGAGCTGCTGATGACGCTGCCCATGAAGTCCAGCGAGGTCATGCTCGGCAAGTACCTCGCGGCGATGGCCTTCTACGTGGTGGCGCTGCTCGGCACGCTGCCGATCCCGATCATGCTGGCGATGCTGGGCAACCCCGACCTGGGCGCCGTGTTCGGCGGCTACCTGGGCGCGCTGCTGCTGGGCGGCCTGTACATGGCCGTGGGCATCTTCACCAGCGGCCTGCTGCGCGACCAGATCTCCGCCTTCATCCTGGGCATGCTGGCCTGCTTCGCCCTGTTCCTGGTCGGGGTGCCGGCCGTCTCGGCCACCATCGACGGCTGGATCGGCGGCTTCGGCTCGTTCCTGCAGAACGCATTCGGGCTGATGCCCCACTACCAGGCGCTGCAGCGCGGCGTGCTGGAGCTGGGCGACCTCGCCTACTTCCTGGGCCTCACGGCCGTGTTCCTGGTCCTGAACGCCGTCTGGCTGGAAGGGAGGAAGTACTGATGAGCACCAAGCGCCGGAACTTCCGCGTGACCTTCGCCGTGACCGCCCTGCTGCTGCTGGCGGTGTCGGTGCTGCTGACCGACGTGCTGGGCGGCTTCGGCGGCGCGCGCGTCGACCTGACCAGCGAGCGCCTGTACACGATGGCGCCGGCCGCCAAGGACATCCTGAAGGGCCTGAAGGCCCCCGTGCAGGTGAAGCTCTACATCACCGGCGCGGCGTCGATGCCGACCGAGCTGAAGACACTCGAGCGCGACGTCACCGACAAGCTGCGCGACTACGCCCAGGCGTCCGACGGCATGATCCAGTACAGCATCCACGACCCGCAGGACGACGAGGACCTGCAGGGCAAGCTGGCCGAGCGGGGCATCCAGCCCTTCCAGGTCCAGTCGATCGAGAAGGACGAGATCGGCGTCAAGCTGATCTGGAGCGCCATGACCGTGGCCTACAAGGACCGGCCCGAGGAGATCCTGCCGCAGGTCCTGCCGCAGTCCCTGTCCACCTTCGAATACGACCTGATCTCGCGCGTCTACCGCCTGACCCGCGACCGCGACCCCAAGGTGGCGCTGGTCGCGCCGCTGCAGGAGATCGACCCGCAGATCGCCATGCAGTACCTGCAGCGCGGCATGCAGCCGCCCGAGCCGACGGACGTCTACACCTCGATCGCCCAGTACCTCCAGCAGGAGCACTACCAGGTCGAGCGCGTGTCGCTGACGGCCGACTCGCGCATCCCCGCCGACGCCGACGCGCTGCTGGTGCTGAACCCCTCGGGCTTCGACGAGCGGCAGGCCTTCGAGATCAACCGCGCCATCAGCAACGGCATCGACGCGCTGATCGCCGTGCAGCTGCACACCTACGGCTACCAGCCGGGACAGCGCGGCGGTTTCACGATCAGCGGCGCCAGCCAGACCAGCGGCCTGGAATCCGTGCTCGGCGCCTTCGGCGTGACCGTCGACACGCGGCACCTGCTGGACGCCAGCCACGAGACCCTGGCCGTGCCGCGCACCCAGAACATCGGCGGCATGCGCTTCCAGACCAGCGAACCGGTGCGCCTGCCGGTGCAGGTCAAGGTCACCGAGACGCAGATGAACCAGGAGTCGCCCCTGAGCAACCGCATCGCGAGCCTGCTCTACCTGTGGGGCAGCGCCCTGGACCTGGACGACGCGACGATGAAGGCCGGCGGCCTGACCTCGACGGTGCTCTTCACCGGCAGCGAGCGCGCCTGGCGCGCGCCGTTCACCGAGGGCCTGCTGCCCGGCAGCCTGTTCACGCCCGAAGGCAAGCAGATCGAACCGCGGCTGCCGCTGGCGGTGCTGCTCGAGGGCAGCTTCCCCGACGCCTTCGCGGGGCGCCCGACCCCGGCCTGGCCCGCCGCGGCGACCGACGGCGCGGTCGCGCCGCCGGCGGCCGACGCGGCGACCCCGCTGCGCGCCGCGAAGGCCCGCGTCGCGGTCGTCGGCTGCGCCAAGATGTTCGACGACATGGGGCTGCAGGCCGGCCAGAACGCCCTGCTGCTGCTCAACGCCGTCGACGCGCTGACCCACGGCGAGGACATGATCTCGATCCGCTCGAAGGCCCTGACCCAGCGCGTGATCCGGCCGGTCGACGACGGCGAGAAGCTCTTCTACCGCCTGTTCGCCGCCGTGCTGGTGCCCGTCGCCCTGGCGGCCTTCGGCCTGCTGCGCGCCGCGAAGCGTCGCAAGGAGGCGGCGCGATGACCCGCAACCGCCCCCTGACGATCCTGGCTTTGGCGGCGGCGCTGCTGCTGGTCGTCAGCGTCGCGCAGCGCGTGCTGCACCGGCGGGCCGTGACCTCGCCCGCCACCGCCACCGTGGTGGCGGCGGACTTCGAACCGGCCGACGTCAACCGCGTCACCGTCGGCGCCGGAGCCGACACCGCGACGGTCGTGATCGAGCGGCTGGGCGCAGGCTGGGTCACCCGCACCGCCTGGGACCATCCCGCCGACCCGCGCAAGATCCAGGAGCTGCTGGCCGCCATGGACAGCCTGCAGGGCGATTTCCGCTCCGACGAGGCGGCGATCCTGGACGACTACGGCCTAGGCCCGCGCTCGGCTCCCGTGGAGGTGACCCTGTTCGGCAAGGACTGGCAGCCGGTGTGCGCGCTGCTGCTGGGCAAGCGGGCCGACGACGGCGCGGGCGTCTTCGTGCGCGCGCCGGGCAGCAACGCGGTCTACCTGGCGAGGACCGAGGTGCGCGGCAAGCTCGGCCTGTGGTCGCCGGAATCCAGGCCCGAATCGCGCCACTTCCTGGACCTGTCGGTGTTCAAGACCGACGCCGCCGGCATCCGCAAGATCGCCCTGCACCAGGGGGACAAGACCCTGGTCATGGAGAAGGTGCTGACGGCCGCCGGCCCTGGCGACGGCGACGCGCCGCCGCCCCAGGACTGGGAGTGGACGCTGACCGCGCCCTCGCGCCGCGCCCTGGCCAAGACGAAGGTCGACGGCGTGATGAACGCGCTGGCCGCCGTCCAGGCCGCCGACGTCGCCGATCCCGGGGTCGGCATGGACCGCTACGGGCTGTGGAAGGCCGAGCGGCGCGTCGAGGTGACGCTGGCGGACGGTTCGACCTTCGAGCTGCGCGTCGGCGACGCGCGGCCGGCGACGGGCGGCGCCCAGGAGGGCCGCTACTGCATGACGTCGCTCGACCGGAAGATCTGGGTGATCCGCGACTTCAAGATCGAGCAGATCTTCAAGAAGCTCGAGGACCTGCTGCCGGACGCCTGATCCCGGCGCCGCGGAACGCCCGGGAGGCCCTCTCCCGGGCGTTTTTCCTTGCAGATTCAGGGCCCGGAGGTGATCCTGAACCGGATCAGGAACGTTTCGCCCGACGCGCCCCGCACCGGAGGCCAGGACTTGAAGCAGACCGCGAAAAGCGCCCCCGGGGTGCTGCTGACCAACGCGAACGTGCTGGACTACCTGCCGCCGCAGATGCACGCGGCGCCCGACCCGCGCGTCGAGCTCGCCGACCTGCGCATCCAGGGCGGCCGCATCGTCGAGCGCGGGCGCGGGCTCGCCCCCCGGGCCGGCGAGGACGTGCGCGACCTGGACGGCCGCACCATCATCCCGGGCCTGGTCAACGCCCACCACCACCTCTACTCCACGCTGGCGCCGGGCATGCCGCCGCCGGCCAACACCCCGCGCAGCTTCCAGGACGTGCTGACGGAGATCTGGTGGAAGCTGGACCGCGCGCTGGACCCCGAGGCCATCCGCATGAGCGCGGTGTCGGGGGCCTGGGACGCGCTGCGCTGCGGCGCGACCCTGATCTTCGACCACCACAGCAGCCTGACCTCCGTCGGCGGCTCGCTCGACCTGGTGGAGCAGGGGATGCGCGACGCCGGCGTGCGCGGCTGCCTCTGCTACGAGGTGACCGACCGCGGCGGGCCCGGCAGCCGCGACACCTGCCTGGAGGAGACCCGCCGCTACCTGCAGAAGACCGCCGCGCCCGGCGGCGAGAGCGTGCCCTGGTTCAAGGGCCTGGCCGGCGCCCACGCCGGCTTCACGCTGGAGGACGGCACGCTGGACAGCCTGGCGGAGATCTGCTCGGAGTTCGACACCGGCGTGCACATCCACCTGGCCGAGGGCTCGACCGACCGCGAGATCTGCAAGGACCGCGGCTGGCCCGACCCCCTGGAGCGGCTGGACCGGCACGGCCTCGTGCGCCCGCGCAGCCTGCTGGCCCACGGCGTGGACCTCACGCCCCTGGACCTGCAGACGATCGAGGAGAAGGGCGCCTGGCTGGTGCACAACGGCCGCTCGAACATGAACAACGGCGTCGGCCGCGCGCCGGTCGACCGCTTCCCGCCGCGCAGCTGCCTGGGCACCGACGGCCTGGACGGCAACATGTTCGGCGAGCTGCGCACGACGTTCTACCGCGGCAACGAGACCGGCCGCGGCCCGCTGGGCTTCCACGGCGCCGAGCGCTTCTGGATCGGCGGCTACCAGCTGGCCCGCGAGATCTTCGGCGAGCCCTTCGGCTCGCTGGACGCCGGCGCCCCCGCCGATTTCCTGATCGGCTGCGAGGACCAGAAGCAGCCGCTGCACCAGGGCAACTGGCTCGGCCTGCTGCTGTTCGGCATGCAGCCCCGCCTGATCCAGGAAGTGTGGGTCGACGGTGCGCCGCGCTACCGCCGCGGCGATCCGGCGCCCTACGACGGCAAGGCCTGCCGCGCCGCCGCCAAGCGCATCTGGGACCGCATGGCCAACCTTTGATCCGCGATCCCGGCCGGTCGCCCGCGCGTCGGGCGCGCCCGGCCGGGGCGTGTCCGGAGCCGCGATGACACAGATCGACATCCACGCCGCCGCCCGCGCCCTCGAGGCGCCCATGATCGCCTTCCTGCGCGACATCGTCGCCATCCCCAGCCTGTCGGGGCAGGAGGAGCGGGTCGTGCGCCGCGTCGCCGCCGAGATGGAGCGCGTCGGTTTCGACGAGGTGCGCCTCGACGGCCTCGGCAACGTGCTCGGGCGCCTCGGCGACGGGCCGCGCGTGGTGGCCTTCGACGCCCACCTCGACACCGTCGACGTCAGCGACCCCGCGCAGTGGCGCTGCGACCCCTTCCAGGGCAAGCTGGAGGACGGCCGCGTCTACGGACGCGGCGCGGTCGACCAGAAGGCCGGCATGGCCGGCATGGTCTACGCCGGCAAGCTGATGAAGGACCTCGGCCTGCTCGAGGGCTGCCAGGTGTGGATGGTCGGCTCGGTCATGGAGGAGGACTGCGACGGCCTCTGCTGGCACTACATCCTGCAGGAGAAGGTGCTGCGGCCCGAGGTCGTCGTCTCGACCGAGCCCACCGGCCTGACCCTGACCCGCGGCCAGCGCGGCCGCATGGAGATCCGGGTCACCTCGCACGGCGTGTCGTGCCACGGCTCGGCGCCGGAGCGCGGCGTGAACGCCGTCTACAAGCTGGCTCCCGCCTGCGCGGCGATCGAAGCGCTGAACGAGCGGCTCGGCACGGACGGCTTCCTGGGCAAGGGCACCTGCACCGTCAGCATGTTCCAGAGCCTGTCGCCCAGCCTTTGCGCGGTGCCCGACAAGGCCGAGCTGCACATCGACCGCCGCCTGACCGCGGGCGAGACGCGCGAGGGGGCGCTGCGCGAGGTGCGCGAGGCCCTGGCCGCGGCCGGCGTCGAGGCCGAAACGCGGCTGCTGACCTACGAGGTCCCCGCCTGGACCGGCCTGGTCTACCCCATGGAGAAGTACTACCCGACGTGGCTGATGCCGCAGGACCACCCGGCGGTGCGCGCCGGCGTGGCGGCGCACGCGGGCGTGTTCGGCGCGCCGCCAGAGGTGTCGCGCTGGACCTTCAGCACCAACGGCGTGGCCATCAACGGCCTGCACGGGGTGCCCTGCATCGGCTTCGGGCCGGGCCAGGAGGCCCTGGCCCACGCCCCCAACGAGTACGTCCCGGTGGACGACGTCGTGCGGGCCTGCGCCTTCTACACGGCTTTCCCGCAATCCTTCCTGAACAGCGACCGAGGTGCGACATGAGCAAGATCCTGCAGGGCAAGCATTTCATCGACACCGAGGACTGGGCCGACGACGAGCTGGAGCTGATGCTCGCGACCGCCGGCGACCTCAAGCGCAAGTTCTACCGCGACGAGCCGCACGCGCTGCTGCGCGACCGCACCCTGTTCGCGCTGTTCTTCGAGCAGAGCACGCGCACCCGCAACTCCATGGAAGCGGGCATGACGCAGCTCGGCGGGCACTGCCATGTGCTGACCCCGGACAAGCTCCAGCTGAGCCACGGCGAGACGGTGATGGACACCGCACGCGTGCTGGGCCGCATGGGCCACGGCATCGCCATCCGCAACTGCGATTTCGGCGTGGGCAACAAGTTCATGCGCCAGATCGCGGAGATCTCGCGCGTGCCGCTGATCAACCTGCAGTGCGACGTCTACCACCCCTGCCAGGCCGCGGCCGACATCATGACCGTGCGCGAGAAGTTCCGCGGCGAGACGCGGGGCCGCAAGATCGTCGTGAGCTGGACCTACGCCCCCAGCTACGTGCGCCCGATCTCGGTGCCCCAGTCCGAGATCCTGATCATGACGCGCCTGGGCCTGGACGTAACGCTGGCCCACCCGCCCGAGTTCAAGCTGATGCCTGACATCCTGGAGCGGGCCCGGGCCAACGCGAAGCGCAGCGGCGGCAAGTTCGAGATGGTCGACGACATGGACGCGGGCTTCGAAGGCGCCCACGTGGTCTACCCCAAGAGCTGGGGCTGCCTGGTGCATGAGCCCGACCGCGCGGCCGCCGTGCAGCACATCGAGAAGTACCCCGGCTGGATCTGCGACGAGCGCCGCATGAAGCTGGCCGCGCCCGACGCGATCTACATGCACCCGCTGCCGGCCACGCGCGGCCAGGAGGTCACCGACGCGGTGATCGACGGCCCGCAGTCGGTGGTCTGGGACCAGGCCGAGAACCGCCTGCACACGGCCAAGGCCATCATGGCCCTCACCATGTAGGAGCCGGGGGCGCGCGATGCAGCTGCCGCGGGTCGGGACCAATCCGCACTGGACGGGATACGCCTGCGGGTTGTGCGGCAGGGCGCACCCGACGGACCACCGCGGCTTCGTCTGCGCCGCCTGCGGCGACGAGGGCATCCTCGACGCGACCTACGACCACGCGGCGATCCGCGACGGCCTGCCCGACGGCGACCCGTTCCCGGCGCGGGGCCGTCCCGACCTCTGGCGCTACGCCGCCCTGCTGCCGCTGCGTCCCGAGGCGCCCCATGCCTGCTGGTCGCTCGGCGACACGCCGCTGCACGCCCCGCACCGCCTGCGCGAGCACCTCGGGCTGCCCCACCTGCTGCTGAAGGACGACACCGCCCTGCCTTCGGCCAGCCTGAAGGACCGCGCCACGGCCATGGCGATGGCCGACTGCGCCCGACTGGGCGTCGCGCACGTGGCCGCCGCCTCGACGGGCAACGCCGCCGCCAGCCTCGCGGTGCTGGCGGCGCGCGCGGGCGTGCGCACGGCCATCTTCGTGCCGGCCGCCGCGCCCCGGGCCAAGCTGGCGCAGCTCGAGCTGCACGGCGCCGAGGTCCGCCGCATCGACGGCACCTACGACGAGGCCTTCGACCTGTCCGTCAAAGAGACGCGGGAGCACGGCTGGTACTCCCGCAACTGCGCCTACAACCCGCTGCTGGTCGAGGGCAAGAAGACCTGCGCCCTGGAGATCGCCCACGCCCTGGATTTCCGGGCGCCCGACGCGGTGTTCGTGCCGACGGGCGACGGCTGCATCGTGTCGTCGACCGCCAAGGCCTTCGTCGAACTGGCGGAGGTCGGACGGCTGGACCGCGTGCCGGCCGTGTTCGGGGTGCAGGCGGCGGGCGCCGCGCCCCTGTTCGCCGCCTGGCGGGAAGTCGGTCCGCGAGCCGCCGCGCTCGCGCCGCGCGAGGTGCTGGCGGCCGTCGCTCCGGTCACGCCCGCGACCATCGCCGACTCGATCAGCGTGGGCGTGCCCCGCAACCGGCTGAAGGCGTGGAAGTACGTCGCGCGCACCGGCGGCGGCTTCCTCGCCGTCGAGGACGAGGCGATCCGCGAGGCCATCCGCCTGCTGGCCCGTCTGGCCGGCGTCTGGGCCGAGCCTTCGGGGGCGGCGGGCTTCGCCGGCCTGGTGCAGGCCCGCGCGCAGGGGCTGATCGGGCCGCACGACAAGGTCGTGGCGCTGGTCACCGGGCACGGGCTCAAGGATCCACTGGCCGCCGTGCAGGCCTGACCGTCGACGCCGACATTTCCAGGAGCTTCAGGACGGTGGTCCAGTTGCGCGACGTGACTCCGCCGCCGCCGAGGCGCAGGCAGGCCTGGGTGAGCCTGCTGTCGGCGACTCCCCGCGCACACCACAGGTAGGCCGCCCGCCGGCCGACGGCGACGGCTTCCGGCGACCACGACTCGTCGAGCAGGCGCCTCAGGGCGTCCAGCGAACCAGCATCGGGCACGAACGCCACCAGGTGCCTGGCCGGATCGGCGGCGATCCCGGCCAGCGGATCCTCGCCGACGACGGCCGCCAAGTCCGCCGCCGTCACCACCACCACCGGCACGTCGAACCCGCACTCCCCCTCGACGGCCGCACGGATGCACCGCGCGTGCTCTCCTGTGTCCGGACTCGTCGCCGTGAAGACGACGTTGCCGCTGTTCAGCAGCGTGCAGACGTCGGCATGGCCGAGGCCGGCGACCAGGCGCCGCAGGTCTGCCATGGCGACGCGCTTGGCGCGCCCGACGTTAATCCCCCGGAGCAGGGCGACGCATCGGGTCAAGCCGGGCCTCCCGTGTTCGAGCGCGGCCGCTACGCGCCCGGGATGACGATGGCCAAGCCCGACACGGTCGCGGCGTCGACGATCTCGATGACGCCGGCGGCGTCCCAGTCCGGCGTGGCGGGGTACCAGGTCGTGCCGGGTGGCGGAGAGCCGGTCGCGTCCCAGTAGAGGTCCGAAGACACCGCACCCAGCTTGTAGCGGCCGTCGGGCAGGCCCAGGAGCTTGAACTCGTGATTGGTGTTGGACACGGCGGTGTGCCCCCACTCCGGACCCGGGCTTTCCGGATACACGAAGGCGTAGAAATAGTCGGCCGGCGATGCCGGCAGCTCCAGGCGCCCGGAGATCACGCCGCCGGCCTCGAAAGCCAGCTCGAGCGTGACGATCTCGCCCGGCGCGGCAAGCAGGATCGGCCTGGCCGCTGCCGGGGTCGCCGCGAGGTCGAACCATTGCGGCAGCCAGGAGATGTTGCCGGCCATGCCTTCTCTGTACTCGATCCGCAGCAGGTACGTACCGGGGTTCAGGTTGGGGATGCCGAGCTGATAGTTGTCCGAGAAATTGACAAAATGACGCCCGAACAGGTCGGTGCCGGTCTCATCGTATAGGCAACACTGCGCATCGCCGTAACCGGTGGGCGGATCCGCGATGCGGAGGCGTAACCCACACTGCAGATACTCGAGGTCCGTGAGCGATTCCCCCGGCCCGAGGTTGAAGACTTCGGCGGACTCGAAACTCGGGCCACCGAACCAGCTCCCCGTCTCGGAGTAGTGGGCGACCCGCAGCTTGAATTCGGCCGGCAGGAGCAGGTCGAAGCCGAAGGCGCCGTCCTCGTCGACCGCAAGCCGGTCGATCAGCGCCAGCGAGTCCGGATCCACCACCCACAGTTCCGGTTTGTTCGTCGCACCCAGTTCGAGCCAAGCCCCGCCGACGCGGCCGGCGACGCGCAGGGGTTCGACCGCGACCGGACAGGTGACCCGCGTGATCGTGCCGGCGACGACGTCGAACCGCATCGCCCCCGCGGCGCCGCGGGTGCCCGGCAGCCAGACCCGTTCGCAGGCGTACGAATAGGACCCGTTCCACGGGGCCTCGATCGCGAGCGAGGCCAGGTATTCGCCGGGCACCAGGGGGAACGACGGCAGGAGGATCCAGCCGTTCTCGACTTCCGCGCGTTGCGAGGTGAACGACGTCCGCATGTCCCCGCTCCCGTCATCCCCGGGCACGTGGAAATCGACATACCCGTCGTACCCTTCGAGGCCGGGAGGAAGCGTCAGATCCAGGTCCAGACCGCCGAGCGCGAACTCGAGGCGGACCGGCGAGTTCGCCGTCGCGACCAGGACCGTGTCGGCCTCGGCTTCTTCGTAGACGGGGTGCGGTTCGGCGTGGTAGATCGTCGCGTTGGTCCCGTTCACCCTCAGGGACACCAGGTACGCCCCGGCCGGCACGTCCACGCCGTAGCTGCCGTTATCTTCGACCTCGATGCTGCCTGCGAAGCGCTCCTGGTCATCGCCGTTCAGCCTCTCGAAGCGGATCTCGGCCTCGACGGGCGACGCGCCGGTGGTCACGTGGCCCTCGATGCGGCCTGCCGGGACGCCCGTCCAAGGGTCGCCGAACTCGGCGCAGCCGTACCCGACCGCCAGGGAAAGGACCAAGAACGGCAGCAGGGTTCGTCGCGCGTGACGGCCGCGGGTCATGGCAGGCTCCCTCCCGCGGGCGCCGGCAACGTCCAGGTCAGGCCGGTCACGGCGCTGTGATCGACGATGCCGAGCGCGACGGCGCCGCCGAAGTCGTACGAGCCCGGGTACCACCACAGCACGCCGCCGTCGAGTTCGAGGTTCAGGTAATAATCGCCGTCGGCAAGGCCGGCGAAGGCGAACGCGCCGTCGTCGGCGTAGGACCGCGACTGGCACCACGGCACGCCCCGGTCGTCGCAGAGCGCGACCCAGAGCGACCCGGGATCGGCGCCGCCGGCTCCCTGCGCCATGCCGGAGATGCTGCCGCCCGGCGCCAGGGCGACGTCCAGACGGCGGCGCTCGCCCGCCACCACGTCGACGGGCGTGGCGTCGGCCGGAGACGCCGCGCCGTCGAACCACTGGCCGGCCCAGCTCTGGCGGTTGCAGACACCGTCCAGCCGCAGCAGGTAGCGGCCCGGTTCCAGGTTGCCGATCCGCACGGGGTTCCGCCATGTGATCGTGGACATCAGGAGGTTGCCTGCCGAGTCGGCGAGGCTGACCGTGACCTGGCGTTGCGCCAGATCACCGGGCCCGTCGAGCCAGATCTCGAGCCCGCCTTCGACCGCATCGACGCCCGTGAGGCGGTCGCCCGCCTGCAGGGCGAACGGCGCGGCGGTCTCGAACGAATCGCCTCCGTACCAGCGGTTCGTCCCGTTGCAGCTGAACCGGAGCCGCACGTCGAGCGGGAAGAGCTGGACGATCACGTAGCGTCCCTCGGCGTCGCAATCGGCGTCCGCGACTTCGCGCGCCGCCGACGAGAAGGCGGCCACCCGCATCGAGAGCGCCGGCGCCACCTGCCAGCTGCCCGTCACCCGCCCGGAGATGGTGGCGCAGGTGTCGGTGAAATCCATCTCGTAGACGGCCGCGGCCTCCAGCCCCACGACCAGGGTGTCGGCCGCCGCCGCCTCCAGCGTACCCGGCAGGTAGATCCCATCGCCGATCTCCGGACCGAACAGCTGCATGACGTAGGAACCCGGCTCCAGGGCCTGGATCTCGAACTCCGCCCATCCGTCCTCGACACGATCGCTGTCCCGGGCGTCGTAGCTGGTGTCGTTCTCGAGATCCAAGTAACAATAGCGAGCTTCCAATTCCGGGGGCACCCGGACCCGTACCCGCGCCAGCCCCCGCCGCAGATCGTGGCGCAGGACGGAGGGGTCGATCTGCACGGTGTCCGCCCGGCTGTCGCCGGTGGAACCCGTCGCGGAATTCTGCGTGTCCAGGAGGTAGCGGCCGGTCGGCAGTTCGAGCCGGTACCAGCCCGTGGAGTCCGACTGCGTCCGGGCCTGGATCCAGTCGCTCCAGCCGTAGGGATCGGACATGAACAGTCTGGCGGTGACATCCATGGCCTGTCCCTGCCCCGCGACGAGCACGTAGCCCTCGACGGCGCCGACCTCGAACAGCGCGACGTCGGGCTCGGGCTCCCCCGTGCAGGAGCCGAGCGCGAGCAGCGCGAGCAGCGCCAGCAGCAGCAGTGCGGACTTCGCGGTCGGATTCGGCATGGATGCGGTCTTCCGATGACGACTAGTTGATGTAGCCCAGCGAACGCAACTGCTTGCGGATCTCCTCGCCCACCTCGGGGTCGAGCCCCGCTTCGGCGCCCTCGACGGGGCACAGTTCCATGTAGGAGGGCACGCGGTGCTTCTCCAGCTGCTTGACGTGGCGGCGGCCCGCGTCGGTCAGCCCCTGCGCCAGGATCGCGCCCGGCATGTCCTTGGCCGGCGGCAGGCCCAGCAGCGAGAGGAGGGTGGGGCAGACGTCGAGCAGTTCGATGCGGTCGATGACCGCGCCCGCTTCGTACAGGGGGCTGCGCACCAGGAAGATGCCCCACTCGCTGTGCTCGGCCGTGCCGCGGCCGTTCGGCCGGGGGCCGAAGAAGCCGTGGTCCGACAGGATCACGGCCTGGCGGTCGGGGGGGAACCAGGACAGCACCTCGCCCACCGCCTCGTCGACCCAGTCGTAGTAGAGGGGCAGGATCTCCCGGAACGCCGCCAGCTCGGCCGGGTCGTTGCGCGGCGACGCCGGATCGTCCTTCAGGTAATGGTGGAACGAGTGGCTCATCATGTCCGGGCCGCGCAGGTAGAAGAAGAAGAGGTCGAAGTCCGCGACGTCCTTCAGCAGGCGGGCCACGTTCAGGTAGCCCAGGTCGGCGGCCCAGAACTCCCGCAGGTTGCGCAGCTGGCGCGGGTAGGCGGTCTCGAGCGCCGCGACGTCGGCGCCGGGAGGCAGGAACCGCGCCAGGTCCCGCGCCCGCAGCGAATCGGGATCGACGCGGCAGGCGACGACGCGCGCGCTCAGCGAATCGGGGTACACCAGCCTGGCCAGGGGCACGCTGCGCTCGCGGCCGTAGGGCAGGTAGTCGCTGACCATGACGCCGTCGATGGGCCGGGCCGGGTACGTGGTCCACATGCCGCTGACGGCCGTGCTCCGGCCCGCGGCGCCGATCAGGTCCCAGATCGCCGGCGCGTGCCAGGCGCTCCCGGTGGGCGCCTTGCGGCCGTCTTCCCCCACGAAGGAGGCGACGCCGTGCACCTCGGGCCCGACGCCGGTGCAGATGCTCGCCCACAGCAGCGGCGACTTCTCCAGCGGCACGAAGGTCTTCATGCGGCCGGAAGCGGACTGCGCGCGGAAGGCGGCGAGGCGGGGCAGGCGGCCCTCGGCGATCATGGGGTCGAGCAGGCTCCAGTCGGCGGAATCGATCCCGATGACCAGCAGCTCGGGCGGCGAGGCGGGCGCGGCGCGGTCTCCCCCGTCACGGCCGCAACCGGACGGCAACACGCAGGCGATCAGGAGCAAAAGCGTCAGGAACGGGTAGCGCAGGCCTCTCATCTCGGCATCCTTCTCCCGCCGGGTCCTTGGCAACGACCGCAGACGCCCATGGTACCCCGCTTCGGCGGGCGGGACAACGGGAAACGGCGCGGCCCGGATTGACAGGCCCCGCCAACGGACCTACGCTGCGGGACGGGTGTCCCTCATCCGACCGCGGCAGGCGGCAGGAAGCGCGAGGCAGCATGAAACAGGTGTCGAAGGTGGCGATCCTGGGCTCCGGCGTCATGGGCAGCGCCATCGCGGCCCACTTCGCCAACGCCGGCGTGCCGGCGCTGGTGCTGGACATCGTGCCCCCCGGCCTGCCCGAGAGCGCCGGCCGCCAGGAGCGCAACGCCCTGGTCGACGGTGCGATCGCCGCCATGGCGAAGGCGAAGCCCGCTCCCCTGTTCACGCCGGCCTGCCTGAAGCTCATCGAGACCGGCAACTTCGAGGACGACCTGGCGCGCCTGAAGGACGCCGACTGGATCGTCGAGGTCGTCAAGGAAGACCTCTGCATCAAGCGGAAGGTGCTCGCCGCCGCCGCCGCCCACCTCAAGCCCGATGCCTGGCTCACCAGCAACACCTCGGGCCTGTCCCTGGCCGCGATGTCCGACGAGCTGCCCGAGGCGGTGCGGCCGCGTTTCCTGGGCACGCACTTCTTCAACCCGCCGCGCTACATGAAGCTGATGGAGCTGGTCCCCGGACCGCGCACCGACCCCGCGACGCTCGCCGAGGTGGCGGCCTTCTGCGAGGTGCGCCTGGGCAAGGGGATCGTCGTGGCGCGGGACACGCCCAACTTCGTGGCCAACCGCATCGGCGTGCACGCCATGATGACCACGTTCCGGGTCATGGAGGCGATGGGGCTGACCGTCGAGGAGGTCGACGCCCTGACCGGCCCCGCGGTGGGCCGCCCCAAGACGGCCACCTTCCAGCTCGCGGACCTGGTCGGGCTGGACACCTTCCTGCACGTCGCCGAGAACGTCCATGCCACGGCCACCGACGACGAGGCGCGCGAGGTCTTCGCGCCGCCCGCCTTCCTGCGCACGATGGTCGGCAAACGCCTGCTGGGCCGCAAGACCGGCGGCGGGTTCTACCGGATGGTCAAGGGCGAGGGCGAGAAGACGATCCTCACGCTGGACCTCGGCACCTTCGAGTACCGCGAGAAGCGCAAGGCCGCGTTCCCTGAGATCGAGCGGGCCAAGACCATGGACGACCTCGCCGAGCGGCTGCGCTTCCTGGTGCTGGGCCAGGGCCGCGCAGGCTCGGTCCTGTGGGCGATGCTGGCGCCGACCCTCTCCTACTCGGCGATGCGGGTGGGCGAGATCTGCGACGACGCCTCGGCCATCGACCGGGCCATCCGCTGGGGCTTCAACTGGGACCTCGGCCCCTTCGAGACCTGGGACCGGCTGGGCTTCCGCGCGGTGACCGACCGGCTGCGCGCCGACGGGCTCCCGCTGCCCGCCTGGATCGACGCCTTGTACGCGAGCGGCGCCGAATCCCTGTACCGCGAGCGCGACGGCCGCCGGGAGTCGCCCACCGCAGCGCCGGGCGTCTTCACCCCGGTGCCGGTCCACCCCCGCGCCTTCGACTTCGAGCAGCTGCGCCGCGGCCACCGCGAGATCCGCCGCAACCCCGGCGCCTCGCTGCTGGACCTGGGCGACGGCGTCTTCTGCCTGGAATTCCACGCCAAGATGAACGCCCTGGGCCAGGACCAGATCCAGATGGCGATGACGGCCTGCCGCGAGGCCGAGCAGAACGGCCGCGCCCTGGTCGTGGCCAACCAGGGCGAGCACTTCTCGGCGGGCGCCAACCTGGCGCTGCTCTTGATGGAGGCCGTCGAGGGCAACTGGGACGACATCGACCTGATCGTGCGCGCCTTCCAGGGCATGACCGACCGCCTCGCCTTCTGCGGCGTGCCGGTGGTGACCGCCCCGCACGGGCTGGCCCTGGGCGGCGGCTGCGAGGTCACCCTGGCCGGCGACCTGGTGCGGGCCGCGGCCGAGACCTACATCGGGCTGGTCGAGTTCGGCGCCGGCGTGGTGCCGGCCGGCGGCGGCTGCGTGCGCCTGTACGGGCGCAACCGGGAGCGCTTCGCCGACGCGGGCGACCTCTACCCCGCCCTGCGCGCCACCTTCGAGACCATCGGCACGGCCAAGGTCGCCACCAGCGCCGCGGAGGCCCGCGAGTTCGGCTACTTCCGCGCCGCGGACACCTGGAGCCTGAACCGCGACCTGCAGATCGCCGACGCCAAGCAATTGGCGCTCGCGCTGGCCGACCGCGGCTACGCGCCGCAGACGCCCGACCCGGCGATCCCCGTGATGGGCCGGGCGGGCATCGGGCTCTGCGAGTCGGTGCTCTACAACATGGTCGAAGCGGGGCACGCCTCGGAGCACGACCGCAAGATCGGCGGCTGCCTGGCGCGGATCCTCTGCGGCGGGGACGTGCCCGGGCCGACCGTCGTCTCGCACGCGCACCTGCTGGACCTGGAACGCGAAGGATTCCTGAAGCTGTGCGGCGAGCGCAAGACGCTCGAGCGCATGCAGAGCCTGCTGAAGACCGGCAAGCCGCTGCGCAATTAGAAAGGACCGCCATGAGAGAAGTCGTCGTCGCGCTGGCGCTGAGGACCCCCGTCGGCAAGGCGGGCAAGGGCGCGTTCGCCAGGACACGGCCCGACGACCTGGGCGCCGCGGTCGTCCGCGGCCTGCTGCAGCGCGCCGCGGCCCTGGACCCCGAACGCATCGGCGACGTGATCATCGGCTGCGCGATGCCCGAGGGCGAGCAGGGCATGAACGTGGGCCGCAACATCGCGCTGCTGGCCGGGCTGCCCGACGTGGTGCCCGGCATGACGGTCAACCGCTTCTGCTCGTCGGGCCTCGAGACGATCAACCTGGGCGCCCTGAAGATCGCCTGCGGCCAGGCCGACCTGGTGATCGCCGGCGGCGTCGAGTCGATGTCGCTGATCCCGATGGGCGGCCTGCGCTACCTGCCCAACCCCGACCTGGTGGCGTCGGCGCCGCAGACCTACCTGAACATGGGCCTGACCGCCGAGCGGCTGGCCGAGCAGGATGGGATCACGCGCGAGGCCCAGGACGCGTTCGCCGTCTCCAGCCACCGCAAGGCGCTGGCGGCGGCGGCGGCCGGCCGCTTCCGCGACGAGATCGTGCCGGTCGCCGCGCGCTCGACGCAGCCCGGCCCCGGCGGCAAGCCGATCGTGCGCGAGTCCGTGCTGGAGGTCGACGAAGGGCCGCGCGCCGACACCACGCCGGAGGCCCTGGCGAAGCTGAAGCCGGCCTTCAAGGCGGGCGGCACGGTGACCGCCGGCAATTCCAGCCAGACGAGCGACGGCGCCGCGGCGGTCCTGCTGGCCACGCCAGAGATCTGCGAGGGCCTGGGCCTGACGCCGCTGGCCCGGTTCGTGTCCTACGCCGTGGCCGGGGTGCCGCCCGAGATCATGGGCATCGGCCCGGTGGCCGCCGTGCCGAAGGCCCTGGCCCAGGCCGAGCTGTCGCTGACCGACATGGACGTGATCGAGCTGAACGAGGCCTTCGCGGCCCAGAGCCTCAGCGTGCTGAAGCGGCTGAAGCTGTCGGCGGACGACGAACGGATCAACCCCAACGGCGGCGCCATCGCCCTGGGCCACCCGCTGGGCTGCACGGGCGCCAAGCTGACCGCCACCGCCCTGCACGAGCTGCGGCGCCGCGGCGGCCGCTACGCCCTGGTCACGATGTGCATCGGCACGGGCATGGGCGCCGCGGGCATCTTCGAAGCGATCTAGCGTCAACGCCACCGGGCAGGAGGAACCATGAGCCAGCAGACCTATCCCACCGGCGGCGAATTCCTGCTGCGGGCGGCCGCGCCCGCCGAAGTCTTCACCCCCGAGGACTTCGACGAGAACCAGCGCATGCTCGCGCAGGCGGCCCGCGACTTCATCCAGCAGAAGATCGAGCCCCGGCGCGAGGAGATCGAGTACAAAGGCGACACCGCGCTGGGCGGCCCGCTGCTGAAGGAGGCCGGCGCGATGGGCCTGCTGGCCGTCGACGTGCCGGAGCGCTTCGGCGGCATGGGCGCCGACAAGGCCACGGTCATGATCATCAGCGAGCTGATCTCGCGCAGCGGCAGCTTCGCGGTGCAGCACGGCGCCCAGGCGGGCATCGGCACGCTGCCGATCGTCTACTTCGGCACCGAGGCGCAGAAGGCGCGGTACCTGCCCCGGCTGGCCACCGGCGAGCTGCTGACCGCCTACGCCCTGACCGAGCCCGGCAGCGGCAGCGACGCCCTGGCGGCGCGCACCACCGCGGTCCTGAACGCCGCCGGCACCCACTACCTGCTCAACGGGGTCAAGCAGTACATCAGCAACTCCGGCTTCGCCGACCTCTTCATCGTCTTCGCCAAGATCGACGGCGACAAGTTCACCGGGTTCATCGTCGAGAAGGACTTCGGCGGCGTGGTCATCGGCGCCGAGGAGAAGAAGATGGGCATCAAGGGCAGCAGCACCTGCCAGGTGATCCTGGAGGACTGTCCGGTGCCGGTCGCCAACGTGCTGGGCGAGGTCGGCAAGGGCCACCACATCGCCTTCAACATCCTGAACGTGGGCCGCTTCAAGCTGGGCGCCAGCAGCGTCGGCGGCTGCAAGCTGGCCCTGGAGTGGTCGGTCCCCTACACCTCGCAGCGCGAGCAGTTCGGCGCGCCGATCAACAGCTTCGGCCTGATCCGCGCCAAGATCGCCGACGTGACCGCCGCCGCCTTCGCCGCCGAGTCGATGGTCTACCGCACCGCCGGCCTGCTGGACCGCGCCATCGCCACCCTGGACAAGGGCGCCCCGGACTACGACCTCAAGTCGATCCTGAAGGTCGAGGAGTTCAGCATCGAGTGCTCGATGATCAAGATCTTCGCCACCGAGGCCATGGCCCTGGCCGCCGAGGAGGGCGTGCAGATGCTGGGCGGCTACGGCTACTGCCAGGAGTACGGCCTGGAGCGCCTGTACCGCGACGAGCGCATCAACCGCATCTTTGAGGGCACCAACGAGATCAACCGGCTGCTGGTGCCGGGTCTGCTGCTGCGCAAGGCGCTCAAGGGCGAGCTGCCCCTGCTGCAGGCCGCCCAGAAGATCGCCGAGGAGCTGATGGGCGTGCCGGAGTTCGCCGCCCCCGGCGAGCCCGGCTTCCTGGAGCAGGAGGCCAAGCAGATCGCCAACCTCAAGAAGACGGCGCTGGCGGCCCTGGGCATCGCCGCCCGCACCTTCGGCGACCGGCTGAAGGACCAGCAGGAGGTGCTGGCCGACTGCGCCGACCTGGTCATCGCAGCCTACGCCTGCGAAAGCGCGCTGCTGCGCACCCAGAAGCAGGCGGCGCGGACCGGCGCTGACCCCGCCGGCGTCGCCGTCATGGCGGACCTGACGGCGCTGTGCGTCAACGACGCTGTTGAACAAGCCGCCGCGCTCGGCCGCCGCGCGCTGGCCAACACGCTGGCCGGCGACGAGCTGCGCACGATGCTGGCGGGCCTGCGGCGGCTGACCAAGCACGACCCGGCGCCGCGGGCGAAGCTACACGACCGCATCGCGGCGGCGGCGATCGCGGCGGAGGGTTATCCCTTCTGAACGACCGGCGGACCGCGCCGATCGATATCTTCGTCGCGGAGCCGTTCGACTACGACGCCACCGAAATCCGTTCCCTCACGGCAGAGGTCGAAGGCGTCGATTTCCGTTACGTCGACCTCGAGACTCTCATCCGGATGAAGGAGGATGCCGGCCGCCCCATCGACCGGGATGACGTATTCCACCTGAGGATGCTCCAGGATGGCTGACGGAAGCTGGAAGATCGCCGCCGGCGCCGAGGATTGGCAGTGCGACTGGACCAGCGCCAAGCGGTTCCAGCTGCAGTATTTCCGCGACCTGCCGATGATCGACAAGATCCGTGCCGTAGAAGAGATGTGCCGTCTGGCCCGGGCCCTGCAGGGCCGCGGGAAACCGACCGCCCGACCGGATTGATCGCCTGCCACCGCGTGCCGGCGTCCGGCGCGAGCGAGCGGCCGAGAGGCCCGCTCAAACGTATCCGAACAGCGGCGGAAACACGACCACGACGATCGCCGCCCACAGGGCGTAGACCGGCAGGTAATCGGTCTGCCAGCGCTCGAGGCGCGAGAACGGATCCCGCCCGCGCAGGAACCGCACGTAGAGCACCGTCGACCAGGCGAGGTTGACCAGCAGGATCGCGTTCTCCCCCAGCGCGGCCACGCGGTTGGGGCTGAAGCCGAACTCGGAGATGCGCGCGGCGATCGCCCCGAGCGCCAGCGCGTCGGCCAGCAGCGCCCCGACCAGCAGCGCCACCTGCAGCACGTCGAAGACGCCCGGCGGCGCCCGGTGATCGCGGGCGGACACCGAGTAGAGCAGCAGGCCCAGGACCACCACCAGCAGCAGGTCGAAGGCGATCAGCACGTCGCGCCGGACATCGACCCCGCGACCGGTCCACAGCTGGGTCGCCAGGAAGACCACCAGCATGACGGCGAACAGCGGCGTGAACAGTCGCGTCAGCACCGGTGCCATGTTCTCGATCACGCTCTGCTTGGCCTCCACCAGCCAGGAGGCGACCAGGACCGCGCCCAGGGCGCCGCAGGGCAGCAGCCACTGCTCGAAGTAGGGCTCGATGTCCACGCCGATGGCCTGGAAGATCAGCCCCGTGAATCCCGCCAGCACGCCGCCGCCGAGGGCGATCAGCACGTAGTAGATGAACAGCTCGCCCGAGAAGCGGATGAAGTCCATGCGGCCCTCCGCCCGCCCCCAGCGGCCGCCCGCGTACGCGACGCCCACGGCCAGCCAGAGCGCGATCGGCAGGTGCAGGGCCGCGAGCACCTCGGTCGAACCCCCGGCGGCGAACGGGTAGAGGTTGGCGAACACGCCCGCCGCGACGAACGCCGCGGCCAGCAGCCGCACGAGGCCGGCGTCGGGCCTGCGCTTCCAGAGGAAGAAGCCGGCCAGCAGGGGCAGCACGAACAGGCTCAGGTTGCGGGCGTAGAAGCCCTCGTCCTCGCCCCAGCGCAGGCCGAAGAGCGCCGGCGCCTTGACGGCCGCGGCCGCCGCGACCGCCAGGCCGAAGGCGACGGCGGCTTCCCGGCGGGCGCTCTCCGGCGTTTCCCCCGGAGCCGGGGATTCCAGGACGAGCTGCTTCCAGAGCCGGTCCGAGTGCTCGCGCGCGAACTCCCGCGAGAGGGCGTCGAGGTTGCCGAGGCGTTTGACCGCCACCAGGAAGGCCTCGTCGGCGGCGAGCCCCGCGTCGGTCAATCCCGCGATCTGCTCGCGCAGGTGGTCCTCCAGCTCGGCCACGTCGACGGCGTGGATCGCCTGCCGGCGCCGGACGTAGCTCCGCCATTGCCCGATCAGTTCTTCGAGCGCGGCTGCCAAGCCTTCAGTCGTCATCGTTCAAGCTCCTTGGTTCAACGGCCCGGCGTTCGCCGGCAGGCCGGCCGTGACGGCATCCGCCATCGCCGACCAGAGGCCCCGCATCGTCGCGTCCACCGCCTGCCACTGGCTGCGCTCCTGGGCCAGCTGGGCACGGCCGCCGTCGGTGATCCGGTAGTACTTGCGGCGGCGGCCGCTCTCGGCCACCTCCCACCTGGCTTCGACGTGGCCGAGCCGCTCCAGACGGTGCAGGACGGGGTACAGCATCCCGTCGGTCCACTCCAGGCGCCCGGCGGACAGCTCGCGGACCCGCCGGATGATGGCGTAACCGTAGCTGTCGGCTTCGGCCAGGATCGCCAGGACGATCGGCGTCGAGGAAGCGGCCATCAGGTCCTTGCTGATCTCCATGCTGCCCTGTCCGCACTCTCTGGCTGGGTTCATGCTTCTCGTACCTGGCAGCACTATACATTGCATTTCTATGTATGTCAACGTTGAATCGACACCAGCAAACCGGCCACCCCCAGCAAGCCACCCCTGGATGAATCCGCGCGGAACCCGAACGGATCCTTCAAGATCCCCGAAGTTGACAGCCGGGGCCGACGCCACCCATCGTCGTGGGCGCCCCGCAACCGACTGGTCCGGCGACCGTATCCAGGAACCGCCGGCGGCGGCGGGAGCCCGGCTGCCGTCGGCACGGAACGTGATTCCCGCCCCGTTCACCGAAGGAGCGTCGATGAACCAGCGCCGCATCGCACCGGCAGCCGTCGCGACCGCGCTGCTGTTCGCGCTGGGCACGGCGCCGGCGCGCAGCGGGTCGGCCGTTCCCGACACCGCGACCGCCGACACGTCGGCGACGGTGGTGACGGCGGCCACGGACACGCTCGACGCCTTCTGGCGCAGCCTGGATCCCCCCTGGTACGAACCGCTGACGGCCCGCGACCTCGACTTCGGCCTCACCGACGCCGGGCTGGACTCGCTGACCGGCGAGGGCGACCGCGTGATCGCGGGCATGCGCGCGGGGCGGCCCTGGCGGCTCACGCCCTCCCCGCTGGCGCGCTCGAGGTTCAACCGCGCCGAAGGCCCGGTGCTGGGCGGCGAGGTCGCGCTGTACCGCGCCGGGGCCCATCAGCCGCGACTGACCACGGGCGTGGACTACGGCTTCGCCTGGCATCGCGGCACCCACGATCACCGCCTGGAGCTGCCGCTGCGGATCGCTCGCCCGCGGGACGCCGACGGCCATCTCGAACGCGCCCCCTGGGTGGGGCTGGCCCTCGAGGCCGAAGGCGGCAGGACGATCGACCGGTTCGGCGGCGACCGCCGGCCCCTGGATGACCCGAGCGCCCTGTTCGCCGGCGACGACCCCTGCCAGTACTTCGAGCACGAGCGGTGGCGCATCGCCCTGCGCTGCTCGCCGCACCCGGCGACGACGCTGCGCCTCGGCTACGGTGCGGGCGCGCAGCGTCCGCTTGGGACCAGGACGACCTGGAGCCTGTTCGGCGAACGCGCCGACGTCGGGCCCGACATCGCTGCGTTGCCGCTGCACCGGCGGTCGTGGACCGCCGAGGCGGCCTGGCGGCGCCACGGGCTGGAACTGTCGGCGGCGAAGACCTGGCACCGGGTCACCGACGCGCCGCTGCCGGCGCTGGCGGCGGACCCGGACGCCGCGGTCTGGTTCGGCGTCACCCGGCTCACGGCGCGCTGGAGCGCGCGGGACTCCCGCGGGAACACCTGGCTGGCGCGGGGCGAGTGGCAGCGCGTGGACCGCCCGGGCGCGCCGCAGTGGCGCACGCACCTCGGCGGCTACGGCACGCTCCACGGCGAGCAGCCGGACGCCCTGGTCGGCGAGCAGGGTGCCTGGGCGGTGGCCGAGTTCCTCTGGAACCGCCGGCTCGGCCTGCTGCCCGACTTCTCGATCCTGCGGTTCCAGCCTCTGCTGCACGCCGAATGGGGCCGCGCCTGGCCGGCGGGCGGATCGACGCGGGAGGTCGTCAACCTCGGCGGCGGGCTCAACGCGGATCTCAGGCTGGGCGGGACCACGGAGGCGCTCCAATTGCTGCTGGTCGTCCCGGTCGTCGGGGACGGGGCGGAGGTGCGGCTGGCGGCCGTGGTGGCGGTGCGTTGACGGATGATCACGGATAACGGCCGCACATGCGTCCCCGGGCAAGATGCTCTGCGTGATGGGAAAGAGAGAGCCAGCATCGCCAGCTTCCGTGGAAATATCGGCAACTAATTCCTTTCAAGGCGAAAATGCTAGACGAAAGCCCAGGTCAAGGCACCTGTCGCCACCGTGCACCCCGACCCCGGCCTTCCAGCAGAACCAACCCCTCGTCACGCATAGCGGCCAATTCCCGCTTGATCGTGGGCAGGCTGACGCCCGGGCATCGGGTTTCGAGATCGGCCAAGGCGAACGGGCCGACCATGCTCGCCACGGCTTCGCGCACGGCGGCAGCTTTGCTGCCCGCGCCACGGTTCAGCCCGCTCACGCGCTCGGTGAACTCGCTGTAGGCCCGCAACATGACGCCCCAGAAGTAGTCCAGCCATGGATGTGGATCGTGGTGGCCTTCATGCCATCCCCGCGAACTCCGTGCGAGGGCCTCGTAGTATGTCTCCTTGGATTCCTCGGTGACGCGCTCGAGGCTGATGTAGCGCCCCACCTGGTGTCCCAACCTGTAGAGCAGCAGGAGTGTCAACAGGCGAGACACACGGCCGTTGCCGTCGGTGAAGGGGTGGATGCACAGAAAGTCGAGAACCGCCAGCGGCGTCACGACCAGTCCCGGCCGCTCCTCGGCCTGCATCGCGCGACGGACGCCCGCCGTCAGGTCCTCCATGGCCTGCGGCGTGGCCACGGCGGGGACCGGTTTGAACCGTACGCGCAGCACGCCGGCGGCGTCGCGTTCGACGATTTCGTTGTCGACCATTTTCCAGCGGCCGCCCGGCTGCGGCAGGTAACGATACATGATCGTGTGGAGCTGCCGGATAACGTTGGCGGTCACGTCCATGTCGGCGGCCGCTTCGTGGACGAGAGCCAAGGCGTCGCGGTAGCCCGCGATCTCCTGTTCGGATCGGTTCTTTGGCGCCGTGCCCTCGATGACCAGGCCTTGGATGCGTCGGCGGGGCGCCTCGATGCCCTCGATGCGATTGGACGATTCGGCCGACTCGACCTGAGCCACCCGGCGCATCGTCTTAAGCACTTCGGGAAAGCGTTCTGCGTAGAGGGCCTGCTTGCCCTGATACTCGCCGATCCGGTTCAGAGCATCGAGTTGCTGGGCGGAGAACTGGAGATTGTCCAAGTAGGAAGGCGCCAGGGAGTGCACGGGGGCTCCTTCACAAAGGTTCGGAATTGGATCAAACTACTAATATTTGGATCATTTTGGCATTACTTGATCCGTTTGTCCATGTGTTTGGATCATTTTAGAGCCATCGATGATCCAATCAGGCGCCACTCGCTATTCATGGTCCCAACGCTTTATTTATTAATGGGTTATGCCGGCAAACCGATAATCTGCCATCATGTTGAGACTCATCCTTCACGCCCTGCTGTCCGCTTTCCGGGCGCGCCGTTCCCTCGCCCTCGAAAACCTGGCCCTGCGCCAGCAGATCCTGATCCTGCAGCGCGCCAACCCGAAACCGGCCTTCAGGCCGCTAGACCGCCTGTTCTGGGTCCTGCTGAGCCGGCTCTGGCCCGGATGGCGACGCCCGCTGCGGCTGGTCAAGCCGGAGACGGTCATCGCCTGGCATCGTCAATGGTGGCGGATGTGGTGGCGCCGGAAGAGCCGGCCGCAGGAACCGGGGCGGCCCCGCATCCCCTTCGAGCTGATCGAGCTGATCCGGCGCATTTCCCGCGAGAACCCGACCTGGGGCGCGCCACGCATCCATGGCGAACTGCGGATGCTGGGCTTCGAGGTTAGCGAGGCAACCGTCGCCCGCTACATGATCCAACGGCGCGGGCGGCCGACCCAGGATTGGAAGACGTTCCTGACGAACCATCTCGGCGAGACCGTCGCTGTCGACTTCCTGACCGTGCCGACCGTCATGTTCAAGACGCTGCACGTGTTCGTCGTGCTCTCGCTGGAGCGACGGCGGATCGTGCACCTCAATGTCACGCGGCACCCGACGGCGGCGTGGACGGCGGCACAGCTGCGCCAGGCCTTCCCTTTCGACACGGCGCCCCGGTTCCTGGTGCGGGATCGCGACGCGATTTACGGGTTCGAGGTCCAGCAGGCCATCGATAGCCTGGGGATCGAACAGTTGGTGATCAGTCCACGATCACCCTGGCAGAACGGCTACTGCGAGCGGGTCGTGGGGACGCTCAAGATGGAGTGCCTCGACCACATGATCCCGCTGAGCGAAGGGCATGCGCGGCGGATCCTGCGTGGCTACCTCGAATACTACCATGGCTCGCGCACTCATCTCGGACTGGACAAGGACACTCCCGATGGGCGTGTGGTCGAGACTCGGGATCTCGGTCCGGTCAGGCGACGGGCGATGGTCGTGGGCTGCACAGTCGGTATTATCGCGAAGCAGCCTAGTCAAGAGCGATTGGATCCAGATCGGATTCGGCTAGTGGAGCGGCGTGTCTACAAGTCGCTTTATGCTCCTTCTAGCCCAATCATACATCAACGTCTCAATGATCTGGTTGACTTCATGGCTATTCAGTCGGACTAGTACCACCGTAGAGGGCGGACGGCCGTCTTCGGCGACGATGTCTTGACCGGATGGGGTTTTGAGTAGGGACAGCGTACTGCAGGGACTTGCCGCATCCGGAGCCCTCCCCTACAATCCCCTCCCATGAACACCACCTGTCCCCACTCGCATTGCCGGCGACCCCACCACGCGACCCGCAGCACCCTGGCGGCCCTGCTAGCCCTGGTCGCCGTCACCACCGGTCCCCACCCGCGCGCCGCTGCCGCGGGCGACTTCCCCTACGATCTGGACACCCCGCGCGAGACCGCGCTGTTGGCCGCCGGTGCCGGGCTGCTGCTGACGGGCGTGCTGCTGGGGAGCGACAACGAGCCGTTAACGCCCGAACAACTGGCGCAACTGGACCCCGATGGAGTACGCGCGCTGGACCACGCCGTGATCGGCCACTGGTCCCCGCGCGCGTCACGGGTGAGCGACCGCCTGGTGCTAGCGCTGGCGCTGGCACCGCTGGGGCAGGCCGCCGCGGGATCCGGCCGCGAGCGCGCCGGGCGTCTGGCGCTCATGTACGCCGAGACGCATTTGCTGGCCGGCGGGGTGACCTCGCTGCTCAAGCAAGCGGTGCAGCGGCCGCGCCCGTTCGCGTACGGCGCCGACCCGCGTGTGCCGGCGCAATGGCGGACATCGGGGATGGCGCGGCGCTCGTTCCCGTCGGGGCATGCAGCGCAGGCGTTTGCCGCCGCGGTGTTCATGGGCTCGGTGCAGCACCGACTACAGCCGCGCGGCGAGGGCTGGCTGTGGGTCGGCGGGCTGGGTGCGGCGACGACCGTGGGCTGGCTGCGCGGCGAGGCGGGCGCGCACTTCCCGACCGACATCGCGGCGGGCGCGGCCATCGGCGCGCTGGCGGGGTGGCTGGTGCCGCACCTGCACGAGGCAGAGGGCGCAGGCGGCTCCGCGGCGGGCGCCACGCTCACGTTCGGCTTCGCGTTTTAGCGGAATCTGCGCTTCAGAAGGACGTGCTCGGTAGCGGCGACGCACCGCTCATATCGATCAACAGGCGCGCGAACAGCGCCAGCAGGTCCGCAGCCATAAATGGTCGGTCCTCAAGCACGTCGAACAGAGATTCCACGCTGATGCGCAGCAGCACCGACGAACTGGTCGCCACGCCGTCGGTCAGGTGCGGCTGGCCGGCCAGCGCCACGAAGTTCTCCAGGTGGTGGCCGCAGCCGGCGCGCACGCAGTCACAATCGGGGCGGCGGCCCTCGACGTGGCCCTGGACGAATATGTGCAGCGCGCGCGCAGGGTCGCTGCGGCGCCAGACGACGTCGCCGGGGACTGGGCGCAGCTCCTCGGCGACGTGAGCCAGCTCCATCATCGCGTCCATGTTGAACGTGCCGATGCGCGTGTGGCGGCGGATCACCGTCAGTCGCTCGACGATGTCCAGCCGGCGGGCCGGTGCGTGCAGGTCCGCCGGCGGCGGCGGCAGGCGGTCGGCGGCGCCGGGGGCCGCGGCCCAAGCCTCCACCAAGTCGGAGCAAACCTGTTCGATGGCCGTGCGGCGCATCACATGGTTGTCCTCCATCTCGCGCAGTAGGTTCGCCACTGAACCCTCCAGAACCAGTGTTTTGCGGCGCGCCACCGCCGACAGGCCGCGTCCGTCCCTCGCCAGCGCGCTGAGTATACCGAATATCGAGCGGCTACCCGCGCGCTGCGTGTCGCCGGCGCCGCTGACGATCTCCACCTCGCCGTCCACCACCACAAAAAAGCGCTCGGGTATGGTGCCCAACGCCAGCAACTGCTCGCCCTTGCCGAACGTGCGCTCGGTCAGGTGCGCGGCCATGCGGCGCAGCGTCTGCGCGTCCAGGTGCGCGAGCGGCAGGCTCTTCAGGTAAAGCAGCCGCTCGATCTCGCTGATGACGACGGTGGTAGGGGTCACAACGCCAGCCTCTCGATCTGCGGGTCGTCCAGCATGGCCAGCGCACGCCCGGCCACCTCGCACAGGCGCGACGAGTGCGACGAGCGCAGCGCCACCAGCTGCGGCCGCAGCGAGTCGCGGCCCAGCTCGCCCGCGTGGTAGACAGCCAGGCAACGCAGGTGCAGGTCGTCGGCCTCGATCATCGCACCGAGCAGTCCCGTCAGGTCGCGAGGCGGCGGCAGCAGCGTCGGCGGCGCGAATTTCATGCGCTCAGTGGGCGGCAGGTTTTCCAACAGGCCGGCCACCGGGCGGCGCAGGCGCGGCGGCAGGTACTCGCCCAGCAGCTCCAGACCCGCGGCCAGCGTGGCTGCGTCGCCGCGCCCGATGCCGCTGTGGATGCGCTTGAGGTCCTGCGGCGCGTAGAACATCGCCAAGATGCGTAGCAGCCATTCACGCGCCATCTGTTCCTGGTCAGCCAGGTAGTCGGCGAGCATCTCGCCCACCGCCGTGCGTGGCTGCGTGCCCGGACCCGTCAGCGTCGCCAGCGTCAGCCGCCACTGGTGGCTGCGGTAAATCTGCAAGACCATGTGCTCGCAGGCGGCCAGCACCGGTCCTTCGGGCTTGGGCAGGTGTGGGTGTTCGGCACGCAGTTGGCCTAGGCCGCGCACGATCTTGAAGGCGATGGCTGGGTCCATGCGCATGCCCAGGTGGCGCAGCAGCAACTCGTGCGCATTGTCCGGCTCGAACCGGCTGATGGTGCGCGGCAGGTGCTGGCGCACCTCGTACGGCTGAGCCGAGTCCACCAAATACCGCTCCAGATGCGGCAGCGCGTCCGGTCCGATGGCCACCAGCGCGCAGCGTGCGGCCCACCGCAGGCGGAAGTCGGCCAGCAACGGCAGCAGCGCCGGGATGTGGGCCGTGTCCGGGTGCTGCGCCATGGCCTCGGCTGCGGCCAGGGCCACCTCGCGGTCGGCATCGCCCGCCAGCTCACGCAGCCAGGGGCCGAAGCCGCCGCGGTGCGCCAGGCGGATGGTGCGCGCGGCGGCCAGACGCGCGCGCGCCTGCTCCGGCGGCGGCAGCAGCGCTACGCGGGCGTGCACGTCCTCGGCCGGAAGTCGCGAGGCCGCGGCCAGGCCAACGAGCGCGGCGGCGCGCACGGCCGCGTCGTCATCGTCGAAGGCGGGTCCCGCGCAGGCACCGCCAGCACGCGCAGCCACCAGCGCCTGCGTCGCGCCCAGGCGCACGGCCGCGTCGTCGTGGCGCAGCAGCGCCTCCAGGCGGGGCGCCGCCGCGGCGTCGGGCGCCGCGGCCAGCGCCGCCAGAGTGCGCAGCGTCACTGCGGTCTCGGGGTGGTCCAGCAGTGAGGCCGGTACGCGGCGAGCGTGGCCCATCTCCAGGAGGACGTCCAGCGCGCCGGTCACCTCGTCCGGCTCGTCGCTACGCAGGCGCGAGACCAGCATCTCCAGTGCATCGACGTGCAACTCGTGCACCTCGACGCGGCCGGCTTGGCGGCGGTCGTCCAGCACGTGGCGAATCACGTTCAGGTAGTGAACGCGCAAGTCCACAGCCAAGCCTAGCCAGGCCAGCGCCAGCATGCCAGCCAGCGCCGCCAGGTGGGAGTGGTCCAGGCCCAGCGTGGTGAACAGCACCAGCAACAGGGCGGCGCCGGCCTGGCCGCCACGCTGACCCACCACGTCGGCCACAGCCTTGAACCGGTCACGCAGGTCGCCGGGCAGCGGCACGAACAGCAACTCGTTGGCCGTGCGGTTCAGCGAGTGGCGCAGCGCGCCGTCCACGCTGCGGCCGGCCAGCACCGCCAGCAGCGAGCCACCGGCCAGAAACCAGCCGCAGCAGACAGCCAGCAGCGCCGGCAGGGCCATGCCAGCACCCACCACGCCGACGACTCGCACCAGCCAGCCCACCAGCGCCAGTTGCACCAGCAGCGAGGCCAAGTTCAGCGACAAGTAGAACGTCGAGAAGAACCGCGGTAGCTCCGCAGCCGGCACGGCCGCCACGGCGCGGCTTTTGAACAGGTAGTCCATCACCGTGGCTGTGGCCGCCGTCACCGTGATCAGCAGGAGGATGCGCAGCACGTAGGGCCGCGCACGGATGACGGCCAGGTCGGTACCCAGTCCCGCGGCGGCGTTCCCGGCGCGCGCGTCCGGCGGGATGCCTCCCCCGGTCTCGCGCCCGCCCCCCCAGCGCGGCACACCCGCGGCCGCCAGCAGCAGCGCGGCGGCCGCCAGCAGCAGCGGCCGCCAGCAGCAGCGCGGCGGCCGCCAGCAGCAATGTCGGCGTGGGCAGCGTCTGCACCATCAGCCGCGCCAGCGCGGTGCCGGTGATGGCGCCCAGGATGCCGCCCGAGCCGATCGGAACGAACAGCCGCTTCGCCTGCGCGATGGTGAACAGGCGCCCCATGAAGGTCCAGAACGCGGTTATGACGATAGTGGCGAACATCGCCGGCCACGCGTACAGCGCGTAAAGTGCCCAGGTGGCACCGTCGCGCGCGAAGAACCACAGCACGACGGTCAGGATCGCAAAGTCCACGAGCAGGAAGGCCAGGCAACTGCGCCACTCGAAGCGCAGCAACGAGCGCTGGCGCAACTTGACCGCGGCCAGTGACAGCACGGCGATGCCCACGTAGATGGCCGGCAGACGCGTCGCCGGCAGCTCCGCCAGGAACAGCGCGTCGCGCGCCACCTCCAGCAGCGCGTGGGCGGCCATGATGCCGAACAGCGTGATAAAGCCGCTGGCGCTGTTGCGGGCCTCCCCGGGGCGGACATCGAAGTATCGCTTGATCATCCTGGGAATCCCGGGTGCGCGCGGTCGCCGGTCGACCGGATCGAGGTGTTGACGGTGGCTAGGGATCATGCGAGAGTTAGCTTACCATGCCTTTCCACGCTCCACACCTCGAAAGTCACGCTCGGCGGTTCCGTCGCGAAATGCCTGGATCCCGAAGCAAAGGGGTCCGGGCCGCCGTCTGCGCGCTGGGGTTGCTGGCCAGTTCGTGGACGGCGCAGCCGGCCACTGGCGCGTCGGCAGCCGCCCCCGGCGACACGCTCCGGGCCGCGGGGGTCCGCACCTGGTACTGGGGTCCGGCTCCGGCGCGTTCCGACTCGACGGTGGCCGTCTTTCACGACCGGCCGCGCCCGGCCTGGGAGACGGCCGTGCTGGTCCCGTACTGGGTGCTGGGTCTGCCGTTCCGCCTTGCCTTCCTGGCCGGCGACCAGGCTGTCACTGGACTGGACAAGCTCAACCTGTTCGAGTTCAAGGCGGAGTACCCCGGCCTGCCCGGCCCGTTCGGCTCGTACATCGTGCCGGCGCTGTCGGGCGGGGAACTGGAGGGCACCGCGCTGGGTTTCGAAGTCGTCAGGCCGCGCTTCCTGCATCGACAGGGTCTTCTCAACTTACAGGTCAGCCGCTCCACGCGCCACGCCGACGAGGTCTCCGGCGGCGTCTTCACGCCGCTGGGCGGCGCCTGGCTGCTGCAGCTGGGCTTCGGCAGCGAGGAGGTCAACCTCCGCCGCTACCACGGCCTGGGGGGCAACAGCCGCGAGGAGGATCTTTCCTACTTCTGGCTGCAATCGCAGTGGCTGGGCCTGGCGCTGGAGCGCCCACTGGCCGGTGTGGCCGCCTTCGAGCTGCAGGCATACTTCTCTCGCTTGGCCAACCATGAGCCCGAGTACAACGTCGACCGCGCCCTGGCCGTAGTGCACGCGGCAGCCTTGCCGCCCGGATACGGCGGCGAGTCCAACGGCGCCACGCTGCGGCTGTCCATCAACTGGGACGATACCGAGCAGACCGGTCGCCCTGGCACCGGCGCCTTCCGCAGCCTAGCCGTATCGCTGTTCGAACCCACTGACGGCGCCCAGGCGCGCCACCTGGTGATGCACCTGGCCTCGGAGGACTTCTTCCGCCTGTGGTATACTGATCGCACGCTGGCGGTGCGCGGATTCTTCAACCGCGTAGTCCCGATGGGCGATGCGGTGCTGCCGTTCACGCGACTAGTCAGCACGCAGCGGCCGGATTACATACGCGGGTTCTCGCCGAACCGATTCCTGGGCCAGGCCACGCTCGGCGCCAGTGTGGAGTATCGCTGGCCCGTCTGGCGCCCGCGCGGGCGCGACGACTACGGACTTGACACCTACTTCTTCCTCGACGCCGGCCAGGCCTTCACGCACGTATCCGAACTGGGCTGGGACGAACTGCGCACCGCCATGGGCTGGGGCCTGCGTTACATCGACAGCAACCGCAAGCTGGCCGCTCGTGCCGAGGCGGCCGTCAGCAACGAGGAGGTGCTGCTCCGCTTCCGCCTGGGGCAGACCTTCCAGTACGACCGGAAGGGTCTGATGTATGGCCGGAACCCGACAAAGGTGTACTGAGCACCGATCACGGTGCGCGGGCGTCGCGGCGGCGCTGGCGCTGGCCCTCCCTGCCGGCCTGCCGGCCATGGTACCGGCGCCCGGGCACGCGGCTGCCGAGCCGCTGCGCGACACGCCGGTCGTGTGGTTCGCCAACGATGCGCGCGCGGTGCCACTTCCGGCACCTGAGGAGCGCGGACTGGTGCCCTACGCAGTGGAGGCGTTCCTGGGCCGCCCGTTCTCGCGCTTCTGGAACCCGGCACGCCTGGTGCGGCGCCTGGACGGCGACGGCCCCTCGCAAGAGGCGCTGGACGTCAACGCGCTGGACGAGGTGGTGGACTCCGCGTGGTTCACCAACCGCATCGGCGTGCGGCCCTTGTCGGCCGACGAGTTGGCCGAGGGCGCTGCGCACGGCACGACCCTGGCGGCAGGCCCCTTGCGCCCTCTGGTGGTGCTGAAAGCCAAGTCGGCCGGCGTCACGCCCGGCTTCACCGTTCGCGACAGGCGCGGCGACATCTGGCTGCTCAAATTCGACCCGCCCTCGCACCCGGGCATGACCATCCGCGCCGGCGTAGTGGCCAACCTGCTCTTCCATGCGATGGGCTACAACACGCCGGTCGACCGCGTTGTGACCTTCACGCGCAACGACCTGGTGCTGGACGGCGCCATCACCATCAACCTTGAACGCGGACGGGCGCTGGCGGTCAACGCGGCGAACCTCGACTCCATCCTGGCCGCCACGAACTCGCGCTTCGGCGGGTGCTACCACGCGTTGGCTAGCCGCTACCTGGACGGGCGCATCCTGGGCTCGTTCGACGACGAAGGCCGGCGCGACGACGACCCCAACGACCTAGTCCCGCACGAGGACCGCCGCGAGCTGCGCGCCCTGCGGGTGTTCGGCGCCTGGCTGAACCACTTCGACCTGAAGCGGCAGAACACTCTGGATGTCTACGAGGGCCCACCAGGCGAAGGGCACGTGCGGCACTACCTGATCGACTTCGCCTCCACCCTGGGCACGTTCGGCGACCGCATCGTGCCGCGTTTCGGGTACGAGTACGGCATTGACCTGTTCCCCATCCTGGGCCGTATGGCCACGCTGGGGCTGGTGGAGGACGCATGGGCGCGACTGGACACGCCGCCGGGGCTGCCCGAAATCGGCAACTTCACCGCCGAGGTCTTCGACCCCGCTGGATGGAAGCCCGACCTGCCGCACAGCGGCATGGCCAACCTGACGCGACGCGACGGCTACTGGGCGGCCAAGGTGCTCTCGGCCTTCACGGTCGACGACCTGCGCGTGGTCCTGCTCCAGGGCCTGTACCAGGACCCGGCCGCGCAGGAGTACCTGCTGCGAACGCTGCTGGCGCGCCGGCAGGCGATCGTGGATCATTGGTTCGCGCGTGTGCCGCCGCTGGACTTCTTCACGGCCGACGCGCGCGGAGTGGCGTTCACCGACCTGGCCGTCGCGCGCGGTTTCGCCCCGGCCGCCGGCGCGCGCTATCGTTGTCGGCTGGCGGCCGTCGACGCGGAACGGCGTGGCGAGCGCGGTCCGTGGCAGGAGGTGGTCGCCGGCCGCGTGGAACTGGCCGACGCCGGGGGCCGCCTGCTGCCGCACGTGCCGGTTACCGGGCCGCAGCGCCCGTTCCTGGCGCTGGAGCTGCAACTAGATCGCGGCGGCGGCTGGTCGACCTCGACCACCGCCTGCCTGGCGCCTGCCTCAAGACGTATCGTCGCGGTCGACCGCTGAAGGAGCAACGCCCCTTGCCTAACCACCCCGCCACGCCGCGCTGCGGTCCGCTCACGCGCTTCTTGCGGCTCTTCGCCCGCGTCGAGCCCGGCGAGGCCGGCAGCGTGCTGCTGCTGGCGCTCAACATCTTCCTGCTGATGACCGCCTACTACCTGATCAAGCCCGTGCGCGAGGCGCTCATCCTGGGCCACTGGGGCGCGGAGGCGAAGACGGCCGCCTCGGCCGGCCAGGCTCTGCTGCTGGTGGCGGTGGTGCCGCTGTACAGCCGCCTGGCCGACTACCTGCCCAGCCGCCGGCTCATCAACACGGTGCTCGTGTTCTTCGCGGCCTGCCTGGCGGCATTCTACCTCTGCGCGCGCGCGGGGCTGGCCGTCGGCATCGCCTTCTACCTGTGGGTGGGCGTGTTCAACCTGATGGTCGTGGCGCAGTTCTGGTCGTTCGCCAACGACCTCTACCTGCCTGAGCAGGGCAAGCGCCTGTTCGCGATCGTGGGCTTCGGCATGTCAGCCGGCGCGGTGTCCGGCAGCGTCATCGCAGGGCGGCTCATTGGGCCGCTGGGGCTTCACCAGTTGCTGCTGGTGGCGGCGGCGCTGCTGCTGGCGAGCGTGGGGCTGACACGCGCGGCCGACATGATGTGCCGGCAACGCCTTCCGGAAGCCGGCGCCGCCCGTGCCGCCGGTCGCCTTGCCGACGCGCCCATGTCCGGCCCAGGCGGCTTCACGCTGGTCAGGCGCAACCGATACCTGCTGCTAATCGGGTTCATGCTGGTGCTGGCCAACCTGGTCAACACGACCGGCGAGTACATCCTGGGCGCGCGCGTGCGCGCCGAGCAGGACCGCCTGCACCCGGCCGTGGAGCGCACCTCCGACATGGACGACGCGGCGCACGCCGCCGCCGCGGCCGCGCGCGAGGATGCCGTGGACAAGGGCATCGGCCGCTTCTATGCCGACTTTTTCTCGGCCGTGAACCTGGTCGGGCTGCTGGCGCAACTGTTCCTGGTCTCGCGGCTGGTGGCGTGGCTCGGTGTACGGCGGGCCATGCTGGGGCTGCCGCTCATCGCCATGGGCGGCTACGCTCTGACGGCGCTGATCCCGGCGCTGGCCGTGGCGCGCTGGGGCAAGGTGGCCGAGAACGCTACCGACTACTCGCTGCAGAACACCGTCCGCCAGATCCTCTTCCTGCCCACCACGCGCGAGGAGAAGTTCAAGGCCAAGCAGGCCATCGACACCTTCTTCGTGCGCCTGGGCGATGTCGCGGCAGCCGGCCTAGTCATCGGCGGCAGCCGGCTGGCCGGTCTGGGCACCGCCGGCTTCGCCTGGGTAAACGTAGGGCTGGCGCTGGCGTGGGTGGGACTGGCGCTGGGGATCGGCAGTCGATTTGCGCGGCTGGAGTCGGGGCGAACCGCCCTATGAGGAAATCGTGGCGCGCATGGGACGACACCGTCCGTCATGCCCTGTTCCCCACGGAGCAGGAGCGCATCATCGCCCTGCTCGTCGAGCGGGTCGACTTCGACGCCGAGCGTGGGACCGTGGCCATCACCTTCCGGGCTACCGGGATCAGGGCGTTGGCCGATGAGATCGCTGAAGCCAGGGAGGTCGTGGCGTGAGTCAGGAGTTGAGAGTGGAGTTCAAGATGGCGGCCAGCAATCGACGGCCTGTGCCAAAGCCCGAACCGGACCGGGGAGTTGCCCCGAGGTCTCCACTGATCCGGCCGACGGCGCCCAAGTCGGATAGTAGGCACCGGTCCAATCGTGCGGCAGTAGCCGGAGCGGTCAAAATCCACGACACCAATGACTACAGCACCCACCAACACGCATCAGCCTGTACCCGCAGAATTTAGCTTACAAATGCAGCTTTTCGCATATGAGGCGGTGGACCCCTATGGGCTGTCAATCAAAGTGAAATCAGCCCGGGAAAGAGATTCAGAGAGCCTACGGGACACGATTTCACCCCTATTGGACCTCTCCCCCGACCTCTCTTTTCGGCCACCTCAACTACTCCAAAACTCGGCCCCGTAACTGACGAAACCCCAACAAAATACAAAGGCCCCGATCAACATCAGATCGGAGCCCCCGTCAACATCTCTGTAACTCATTGCTAAACTTAAGCTTGATGGCTCCCGGGGTGAGGCTCTCTGCGTGACAGACAAGAGAGGTGTCAGGACTTATAGCTAGTATGCGAATATTCGCAAAGGATGATTCTAGGCCGATAACTGCACTAAACTCTCCAGGAGGCTGAGGCAATCTGGATAGTTGTTGGAAATGCCTTCATGCTTGAACTCGCAAAGAATCTCTTTATGTTTCAAGCTGGGCATTGTAGCGCTCTCATGGGTTGGGAGCAATCACGTGAACTTGGATTGTATCTATCTGCGCGAAGATCATTCATCCTAAAAAGGTGCACAATGGCGCAAATTGACAGCAAACAGGACGACGCCGACTATTACCGTCGTCTACTCCAGGTTTCCGAAGCAGCAAATTCACACCTCGAATTGGCTGGCATGCTTGAGTCCCTCACCGCAGTCATGGGATCCGTCGTACCCCTGGACGGCGCTGGCATCGTAGCCGTCGGAGACGATGGCATGCTGAAGCCGTACTCAATCCACGTCGTGGGAAGGCAGCGGAAGCCGGGCGAGACAGTGGCGCAAATCATGGAGCGGGTCTTGGGTACGATGCAAGGGGCCGCCGCGCTCGCTGCCGCTTGCCGTCCAATCGAAGGGACCACTACTGGATACGTTCGCAACACGCACACCCCCTTGCTTTGCAACAACTTGACCGATGCTGCCCACTTTACCGATCTCGACTCGATGCTGGATGCTGGCGTCCAATCTTTCGTGTGCGTCCCGCTCTTCGTTCAAGATAGATTCCTCGGCGCGATCTACTACCTGCGCAAGAGCCCCCCCCACCTCGACATGGACGCGATGCGCCGGCTTGAGGAAGTCACCATTCCGGTCGCGATGGCGGTTGCCAATTCGATCGCTTACGAGGAAATTCGTCAACTCCGTGATCGTCTAGCTCAGGAACTCGTCTTACTCCGAGAGGAGGTCAACGTCCAGGGCATGTTCGATGAGATCGTCGGCAAATCACAAGCATTACGCCAGGTACTCGATAGCGTCCAGAAGGTGGCGGCCACCGACTCGACCGTGCTGATTCTGGGCGAGACTGGAACCGGGAAGGAATTGATCGCCCGTGCGATCCACAAGCGTTCTCGACGGTCCTCTGGACCTTTGATCAGCGTGAACTGCGCCGCCCTGCCCAATTCGCTGATTTCCTCGGAGCTTTTCGGCCATGAACGCGGCGCCTTCACTGGGGCGATACAACGACGAATCGGACGCTTCGAAATGGCCGCCGACGGTTCCGTGTTCCTGGATGAAATCGGCGATATACCAAACGATGTGCAGATCTCGCTGCTAAGAGTACTACAAGAGAGAGAATTCGAGCGTGTCGGCGGCTCACAGGTCATCCGTACGAATGCCCGCATCATCACTGCCACGCACCGCGATCTCGGCGCGGCGGTTGAGAATGGTACGTTCCGCTCGGATCTGTACTACCGGCTGAACGTCTTTCCGATCGAGATGCCGCCATTACGCAACCGCCCCGAGGACATCCCCCTGCTCGTCGAGTATTTCGCTTTGCGGCATGGTATGCATGCAGGCAAGCGCTTCCGCAGTCTGGATTCGGCCAGCCTGCGTAGGCTGATGGCTTACCCCTGGCCTGGAAACGTGCGTGAACTTGAGAATGTGATCGAACGAGCTGTGATTCTCTCGAACAACGATCGGCTGCGAATCGATGAACAAGCCCTGCGCGACGGCCGTGCAGCGGCTAACAGAGTTTCGGATCAACTCTACACAAGCCTTCGCGTAGGTTTGCGTGATACGGAAAAACGCTTCATCGAAGACGCCCTGTCTGCTTGCAGCGGCAAGGTGTCCGGACCCACGGGTGCAGCTCGAAAACTGGATCTGCCAGCCAGCACACTCGAACGTAAGATCCGTCTTCACAGGATCGACAAACATCGCTTCCATCGACCCTGACCTCCCTACGCTTCACCGCCTGTTCGTTTGGCGACTCTTCATTCCGGATTACCTGCAACGGCCCCCACCAACAATGGTTTATTCGCCATTTATAGCGTTTATTCGAGATGGATAACCGCGTATATTATTATTATTCAACGCCATTGATGTGGCCCATCACTTGATAGCAGTGAAATTAGCCGGCAGAACAGGAGCCGTCATCCTGAACGCCGCGGGATCGGAATTCATGGGCGCCTACGTCAAGGTACGCTCTCGTCTTGCGCAATTTCGTCGAGATCACGACCGAGAGCGGACACGGCACGCTAGGTTCACATCGAATAGTCAACACGCGGCAAGGGAGGAGTTTCATGCAGTCCCTTCGAATCATCGCCTCACGGATCGCTGTACCAGCAACGCTGATCTGGCTGCTCGCTTTCACCGGATGCGGCAGGGATACGATGCCAACATCGACGCCGCGGCCCGTTGTATCTGTCGTTACAGTTGTAACGCAACGCTTGAACCTCACCACCGAGTTGTCAGGCCGCACGGCTCCTTATCGAATCGCGGAAATACGTCCCCAGGTCAGCGGCATGATCTTGAAGCGACTGTTTGATGAGGGGACCGACGTGCGTGCCGGCCAAGTTCTCTATCGGATCGATCGCGCACCGTACCAGGCTGCTCTCGACAATGCGCTGGCGGCCATGGCCCGGGCAGAAGCGAATCGGACGGCGATCCGACTGCGGAAGGGACGCTTCGAGGCCCTGCTCCCCGACCATGCAGTAAGCCAACAGGACTTCGACGACGCGGTCGCTGGATTGGCACAAGCTGACGCCGAGGTTGAAGTCTGGAAGGCGCAGGTGGAGGCCGCACGCATCAACCTGGACTACACCGATATCAAGGCCCCCATCTCAGGCAGGATCGGCAGGTCCGGTGTGACCGAAGGAGCGATCGTCACCGCCTATCAACCCCAGTACTTGGCAAAGGTCCAGCAACTAGACCCGATCTACCTCGACATGCCCGAATCCACCACGGAGATGCTGCGCCTGCGGCGACACCTTGCAGACGGGAGTCTCGACCAGGGGGGCGCCGACCAGAACAAGATCCAGCTCGTCCAGGAGGACGGCACCGCCTACCCCCACAAGGGACTCTTGCAGTTCCGCGACGTCACGGTGGATCCGACCACAGGCTCGGTCGTCATCCGGTCACTCTTCCCCAATCCCGACGGCCTGCTCTTGCCGGACATGTTCGTCCGCGGCATCGTGGCCGAAGGAACACGGGAACACGCCATCCTGATCCCCCTGCAGGGCGTTGCCCGCGATCCCAAGGGCGACCCGTATGCATGGATCGTGGACACAGAGGGTCGGGCACAGATCCGGGAACTCGTCCTCGAGCGTACCGTCGGCGATCAGTGGCTGGTATCCGCAGGCCTGGAGCCAGGAGACCGTCTTATCGTCGAGGGCTCGTTGAGCCTGAAGGTGCCCGGAACTGACGTGGAAACGGTGCCGTTCGAGCCTGCCAGCATCTCTACCGACCTGGCCGGTGAACCCATCGACCGCTCACGTCCGCAAGAGGCGCAATCGGATTAACGGAGGCTCGCAATGCTTTCAAGATTCTTCCTGCAGCGTCCGGTCTTCGCCTGGGTGATCGCCATCGCCCTGATGGCCGCCGGCGGACTGGCTATCTACAACATGTCGATTTCCCAGTACCCCCCCATCGCACCACCGTCCATCGCCATCGAGGCGTTCTATCCCGGCGCCTCAGCCGAAACCGTCGAGAATACGGTCACCCAGATCATCGAGCAGAAGATGACCGGCCTCGACGACATGCTCTACATCTCCGGCAAGAGTTCCTCATCGGGCTTGTCGCGCATGGAGCTGACCTTCGCTCCCGGGACGGACCCGGATCTGGCCTGGGCAAAGGTCCAGAACAAGCTCCAACTCGCCATGGCCAGTCTGCCGGACGTGGTTCAGCGCCAAGGCGTCAAGGTGAGCAAGTCCACCAGGAACTACCTGATGATCGTGGGCCTGACCTCGGCCGACGGCAGTCAGGACGGGGACGCCCTGAAGGACTATGCCCAAGCGAGCATCGAAAAAGTCCTGGCCAGAGTGCCAGGCGTGGGCGAAGTCGAGAGTTTCGGATCCCAGTACGCCATGCGGATCTGGATCGATCCCGACAAGCTGACGAAATACCGCCTCACGTATGAGGACGTTGTCTTGGCCCTGCGGTCCTACAACGTCGAGATTTCCGCCGGCCAATTCGGGGGCTCGCCTGCCGTAGCAGGCCAGCGCATGAACGCCTCCATCGTGGTTCAGCACCTGCTCCAGACACCTGAAGAATTCGCCACGATCCCCATTCGCACCAATCCGGATGGTTCCGCTGTCAGGATCCGGGATGTCGGTGAATCGGTCATCGGCTCGGAGCGCTACGACATGCAGTCCAAATACAATGGCATCCCCACCGCCGGCCTGGCCATCCGACAATCCGCCGGAGCGAACGCCCTGGAGACGTCCGAATCCGTCAAGCGCGCCCTGGAGCAGTTGAAGGAGAATTTTCCGCCAGGCATGGAGGTGGTGTACCCCTACGAGACGACCCCCTTCACCGTGGTGGCAATCGAGGAGGTGATCAAGACCCTCTTTATCGCCGTCCTGCTGGTGTTCGTGGTCATGTACCTCTTCATGGGCAATATCAGAGCCACGCTGATTCCGACGATCGCCGTTCCTGTGGTGATCTTGGGCACTTTTGGCGTGTTAGGCCTGTTCGGGTACTCCATCAACATGCTGACCATGTTCGCCATGGTGCTCGCCATCGGTCTGCTCGTCGATGATGCCATTGTCGTGGTGGAAAACGTGGAACGGCTCATGACCGAGCAGGGCCTCTCGCCTCGTGAGGCCGCCAGCCAATCCATGGGGGAGATCACCAGCGCCCTGATCGGCATCGGCCTGGTGCTCGCTGCGGTATTCATGCCCATGGCCTTCTTTCCCGGCTCTACCGGCATCATCTACCGTCAGTTCTCGGTGACGATCGCCGCCTCGATGTTCTTGTCGGTGATCGTCGCACTGATCCTCACGCCGGTCCTGTGCGCCGCCCTTCTCAGGCCGGTTCTGCCGGGCCACCTGCCTTCCGATCAAGCCCTGCCCATCTTTCGACCGTTCTTCCGCTGGTTCGACCGCGGCTTTAACGGCCTGAGGGATCGCTACGTGGACCTGACCAGGAAATCGCTGAAGCACCGCCTGGCTACCTTGTCGGCGTTCCTGCTGATCGTTGCAGCGATGGGCTACATGTACCAGCGAATGCCGACGTCTTATCTACCGGGCGAAGATCAGGGGATGTTGATGATCCAGGCCATCCTGCCCTCGGGATCGACCATCGAGCAGACCGAGGCGGTGATGGACCGGATCAGGGAGTACTTCATGACCCAGGAGACGGATGCCGTGGAATCCTTCATGGACGTATCCGGCATGAGTTTCAGTGGCCAGGGGCAGAACATGGGCCTGGGATTCGCCAAGCTCAAGGATTGGGATCTGCGTCAGGACCGCGATCTAAAAGTCGGCGCCATAGCCGGCAGGGCCATGAAGTTTTTTTCTCAGATCAATTCGGCGATGGTGTTCGCGTTTCCGCCACCGGCCGTCGTCGAACTGGGCAGTGCCGCCGGATTCGATTTCCAGCTACAAGATCGCGGCGGCCTAGGCCACGCCGCTCTGATGACGGCCCGCAATCAGCTCCTGGGAATGGCGGCCCAGGACGACCGGCTGGTCCGTGTCCGTCCCAACAGCATGGAGGACGTTGCGCAGTACCGAGTCGACGTTGATTGGGACAAGGCCGGCGCCCTGGGCCTTCCCATCTCCTCGATCCACAGTACAATCGCCGCCGCGTTCGGCAGCGCCTACGTCAACGACTTTATCCAGAACGGGCGGGTGAAGAAGGTCTTCGTCCAGGCCGACGCCCCCTTTCGCATGATGCCGAAGGATCTCGACAAGCTGTACGTCCGCAACTCGTCGGGCGGAATGGTACCCTTCACCTCCTTCGCCACCGGTCACTGGGAGAGCGGCTCGCCGCTACTGGAGCGTTACAACGGATTTCCCTCCGTGAACATCTGGGGCGAACCGGCACCAGGCAGAAGTTCCGGCGAGGCCATGTCTGCCATGGAAGAACTCACTTCCAGACTTCCTAAGGGCATTTCCCACGACTGGACGGGACTCTCCTACCAAGAACGTATGGCGTCGTCCAAGACCGGGTTGTTGTACGCTTTTTCCATCTTCGTAGTCTTCCTCACCCTGGCGGCCCTGTACGAGAGCTGGCCCATCCCCATCGCCATCCTGCTGACCTTGCCCCTCGGGGTCATCGGCGGCGTAATCGCCACCAACGCGCGCGGCTATCCCAACGACGTATACTTCCAGATCGGCTTGCTGACCGTGCTCGGGCTGACCACCAAGAACGCCATCCTGATCATCCAGTTCGCCCAAGAAAAGGTCGCCGAGGGCATGGAGCTGGTCGAAGCCACCCTCGAAGGCGCCCGCCTGCGCCTGCGGCCGATCGTCATGACATCACTAGCGTTCGGTTTTGGCGTGCTTCCCCTCGCCTTCGCGAACGGCGCCGGTTCAGGCGCGCAAACCGCGATCGGCACCGGCGTGCTGGGCGGAATGATAACGTCCACGCTGCTGGTAGTCTTCTTCACACCGTTCTTCTACGTGATGATCGCCAGAGCTGTCTCTTCGACACGCGGCGGCAGTGCAACGCAGTCCAAGAATGCCACGTCATCGACGGGGGAAACGAAATGAAGCGGCCATGCGCCTTGCTGCTGCTGTTGACGCTCACGAGTGTCGGCGGCTGCACGCTTGCTCCGAAGTATGTACGTCCCGACGCAACGGTTCCGTCCGGATGGCCGGAAGGACCGGTCTACCCGGACAGCCTCACCTTGTCGGATCTGCCTTCGGCCCCTGAACTGGCCCCGGAGGAGTTCTTCCAGGATCGCAACATGCTCGCCATCCTTGACCTGGCCCTGGATAACAACCTGGATTTGCAGGTCGCCGCCCTCAACGTCGAGAAAGTGCGAGCCTATTACAAGATCCAGAGGGCGGATTTGTACCCGTCGCTCAACGCTGTAGGAGGGGGGAGCCGGCACCGGATCCCCGCCGATCTGTCTTCAACGGGCCAGGCCATGACGGCCGAGGAGTACGACATCGATGTTGGGATCACTTCATGGGAGATCGATTTATTCGGACGGGTACGCAGTGAAAAGAACCAAGCCCGCGAGCAGTATCTGGCGAGCGAGGCGGGCTGGCGTGGCGCCAGGCTCTCGCTGGTGGCCGCGATCGGCCAAACCTACCTGGCACTGGCCGCATCTCGCGAGCAACTCCAGCTGGCGCGATCCACGTTGGTATCCCAGCAATCGTTCTACGATATCATCCAGAAGCGTTACGATATCGGCTTGACCACGAAATTGGATCTTCGTCGTGCCCAGACCCAGGTCGATTACGCCCGACGCGATGTCTCTGCGCTGACGCAATTGGCGGCCCAGGATAGAAACGCGCTTGAGCTTCTCGTCGGCACGGAGGTTCCGGACGCGTGGTTGCCGGACGACTTGAGTGGCGTCACCCCGCCACGAGGCATCGAACCAGGCCTTTCATCCGACATCCTGCTGGGCCGGCCGGATATCATGGCAGCCGAGCACAGGCTGCGGGCCGCCAACGCCTACCTCGGCGTGGCAAGGGCGTCATTCTTTCCCCGCATATCCCTGACGGCCCTCCTCGGCACGGCGAGCGCCGCACTGTCCGGCTTGTTCGACACGGATTCCGATTCCTGGACGTTCAGCCCACAGGTGTTCATGCCCATTTTCGATCTTCGCACACACGCAGCTCTCAAAGCGAGCGGAGCGGATCGGCAAATCATCCTTACCCAGTACCAGAGCGCCATCCAGGTCGCCTTCAGAGAAGTGGCGGATGCCCTGGCCGCCAAGGGCACGATCGACCAGCAGGTCGCATCCCAGGTATCGATCGTCGAAGCAACCGAAGAAGCGTTCAGCTTGGCGCAGATGAGGTACGACGAAGGCATCGACAGCTACCTGAGCGTTCTGGATGCCCAGCGCTCTCTGTATGGAGCCCAGCAAGCACTGGTAGAAATACAGATGCTCAAGCTCGTCAACCAGATCAGGCTGTACGCGGTGCTAGGCGGGGGAGGATGTGTTGCCGAGTGAAGCGGTTCGCTCATGTTCGAGCGACCTCAAACCGTGCGCATCCGATATACCATATATGGCGTATATTCCATTTATGACAACCTCAGTCGCCTCCAGAACGCCATACCATCATATATGTCAACAAGATACATCTGGCACAGTTTATGATTGACGTGTTCGGCGGGGATCACTGGAAGGATGTCCAACAGGAGGCTTGCCATGAAATGTAAGAGATCGGTCCTACCCGCCCTAGTCTCGGTTCTCGTTTATTCCACATGCACTGCTCCCGCTTGGTCAGGATCGGCTGACAGGCATGTGGCGCAGACGGAATTGTCCTTGGCGTTCGGCTGCCATGTGTTCAATGAGACATCACCCGCCATTCCGGAAGCCATGATTGACGTTCCGGTCACCATAGCGCTCACATATCACCTCACACGTATCTGGGGTATCGAAGGAGAATTTTCCTGGATCCAGCCCATTGAACAGTCGATCGAGATCGTCGGATCAGGTGTAGTCGACAAGAAATCTCCGGATATCATGAGCTACCAGGTATGTGTTCTTGCGATGTTACCGATCACGGATAGCGCCTGGTCGCCGTTTGCAGTAGCCGGCGCCGGCGCCATCACATTTCTCTCGAACGATGACGCCAACCGGCAGCCGATACTCACCGACACCCAGACTATGCCGGCCATCAATCTTGGCGTAGGGACCACGTACCGAGTCTCGCCGCATTGGGCTGTCCGTGTCGACGTTCGCGAATACGTGGCCTTCCCCGCCGACGATGCCGAAGGCTTCAGTACAGGGTCGGAATCGGACTCGATCTGGATGGAACGCGGCAGCGTCGGCGCCGTGTACAGGTTCTAGTCAGTCCCTGATGATGGGGGCCTGGGAACATCGAACATGATCCGGTTCGATGCAACGCCGTGGACAATGTGAGGGGTCCCTCCACTCCCCCTACAGCCCCTCGCGGCGAACCGCGACACCCAGGCCCCTTTTCTGATCCATCATGACGTCGAAGGCGAGGTAGTCTCATGTTCAGCATCACATTTCAGAGTATATCGAACAAATGCATGTATTACAAACTGTCCGGCGACCTTCGTGCTTATCACCTGACACGGCTAGAATACGTAGTCCACGGCTGTTGCAGCCACAATATCAGCGTCTGCTTCGATATCGATGAAGTGACATCATTCGATGCGGGTGTACTGCAGTTTTTCACCTCTGGTGTGGGCCGTCAGGCCTTGTTGTCAGCACAATCAACCACGTTAAGTAATTTACTTGAATATCGTAATTCTGCCATCCGTAACCTTACGACCGAGAACCAAAGTTGATGATCGATGATAATGAACTCTGATTCCGGCACCGATCCAACTGCAGCGTTCGACATTGAACTATTGTTGTCACAAGCAACGAGTGCTGACATGCTGATCGATGCCCTTAACGGCATGCCGTTCAAGCGTCATTATATCAAGTTCAGCTACCTAATTGGTTCAACTATCGTAGAACGATGGCCGACAGAGTGGCCATGCGCGCTAGATAGTCTGCTCGTCGGGCTTGCCCACTGCACTGAAACATTTAATCACAGCCTCCGGAACGATGATATCGAATGGGCCGGATGTGCAGCATGCATGATACTCAACCGCTGCGCTACCACCTGCTACAACAGTGTTGATAATAAGCTCTTACGTAATCTGGCTTCTTTCTCATACTACTCGCTCTCCTACATTATTAGGAGTAAGAAACGCTGCACTGTAAACGCCCTGATCACACGTTCTGTACTCATGAGAGGCAACGCTGCGCATTTCATCGACGGGCTGCTGCCCGGTACACCGCCACACATACCCATCATGTGCGCCATTTCTGACTACCACGATGCTCTTGTCAAGTATCGGGAGCTCGGAATTGAAACACCACTCAACTCTTTGACCAGGCACGCCCCCACTACATCCATCGATATCAAGCGAGCGACAAGTTTCCCCGATATCCCTGTAGATATGCAGAACCATGCCGTTGAGGTCGGACATTTCATCCATGCCCATCTCTACAAGACCTGTGGATTGAGCTTTGAGCAAGGTCATTATAACATCTTCAGCATCGCTAATTTAAAATCCATCATCTCAGGATGTTCCGATAAGTAGGTGTTGCCCCGATGGTGCTTGTTTCAAACCCGACTATACCTCAAGCCGTGCCATGCTGTGTATACATCGTGCTGATCGGAGACCCCAATTCAAATACCACCAGGCTCTGCCCGCCATTTTCGGCTTAATCGCCATATTCGGTGTTTCGATGAGCCAGTTCGTGTTATAACGTGTTATTATACAATGAAGTTAATCTGGCCCACTGTTTGATAGGGCATCGATTGGACTTCCATCCAGCGGCTGTATCCGCTCCCTACCAGCGACACGGACGAACATGAACAGATTACCGACAGTCGCCTCACTGCTGCTGCTGCTCGTCGCCGCGACGGCCGGCCCCGCCCGCGCCGAGGCGGAGACGCGCGC
>JADHED010000051.1_pt1 | contig 159249 bp, 144 predicted proteins | sample 8952041 | NCBI WGS metagenome assembly JADHED01 (sample SAMN16124423, study PRJNA663239) | bioreactor sludge metagenome | isolation source: sludge (control) | place: India:Bengaluru | collected 2018-09-08 | reverse complement strand
GCGGTCAATTCATGCGCTACAAAAACCGGTCAACTTGACGCGCTCGCTACAGGTCACGTCCCCGGACCACCCACGCTTCACCGACTCCGAGCCTCGCATAATTGCGATCACGAATAGCTGTCGAGGTTTGCTCTTACGTCGAATTTTGCCCGTTCAGGCAGGCCGCTCGATGGAGCTCGATCCGCGTCGAATTCAGCCTCGGCGGCCGGCTGGGCGACGGGAGCGTCAAGCCCCCGCTTACCCGGCGGCCTTCAACTCCGTCTCCTCGCCCTGGATCCAGCGTTCGAGGATGGCGACGTGGTCGGATTCCTCCTTGACGAACGCCTTCGCCATCGACCGGACCTCGGGGTCCTTCGCCGTCTCGGCAACGTGATGATAGAATTCGAAGCCGCGCCGTTCGCCTTCCAGCGCCGCCTTGAGGGCGTCGAGCTTCGTCAATGCCGGGTCGGCGCCCCACAGACTGGTGAGTTCCGGCGTCTCGAAGTTGGGCCACATGTGGTCCTGCGGCAGGTAGCGTTCGAAATCCTTGCCTGCTGCCCGCGCTTTCGCCTCCTCCCAGTGCAGCCGGGAATATCTGGCGAGCTGGTGAAATAGAGCCGCAACCTTCTCGTTGCCGCATGCCTCCATCGCCACGCCGAGTTCGTCAAAATGGATCGCCGCTTCCTCCTCCACCTTGATTGAGTAGGCGAGGAACATCTCCACGTTCTGCATCTGCACGCCGCCGAAAAATGTGTGGGCGGAGACACTCATCGCCGGCTTCTTCGCCGGCAGCGTCTGATCGCCTTCGAACGAGACGCGGATGTCCTCGTGGCGGATGATGTACTGGCAGGCCAGGCGATGCCGCGATGGCATGTCACGGACCTCGGCGTTCTCGATCTCCTCCTTGGTGATCTTGCCGAGCTGACGGAGAACTTCCTTCTCTTTTTCCTGCATCGAGAGGCTCATTGGTTCACCTTTGTGCTGGTACTGCACCTCGACCAGGCAGGAACCGCATTCGCCGTCACCGCAGTCGAACGGGATCGGCACCTTGTGCGTCTTGGCGAGCGCGAGCAGGGTCCCGCGTTCGCCGGCAACGCCATAAACGGTGATGTCCTTCGCCATCACCGGCGAGTGGAAGGTAACGTTGGCCATGGCAATTCTCCGAGGTGAGGGCTGTCGCCGCCGCTGGGAGTAGCGGCAAAGCAAACCCCATGCCATGTCCGACCGCTTCGCCGAAGCTTCCATTTCCGAGCTATCAACCGTGCCACGATTGGGAGACAAGCTGCATCGCTTATGCGGCCAGTGCCGTGATCGGCTGATGGTCGGTCCTGATCTGAGCGGGTGTCCTGTGGCCGCGGCAGGCGCAATCGGATCACAGAAGCGATTGTTGCCGACGGCTGTCATTCGGTAGAGACCATCGGTGCCGCGCCGCAGGCCGGCACCAACTGCGGTTCATGCATCCCCGAGTTGCGCCGGCTCATCGCCAGCGAAAGCACCCTCCACGCAGCCTGAAGAACGCGGCGCAATAGTTTAATTCTCATTGACGATATGCAAGGAAAGCGCTTGTCATTGTGCACCTGCGTGATAGGCTCATGAGTGATGTGATTGAAAATTGGTGGGTGCCGGGAGGTGCCACCGTCTAACGGTGGTTACGACCGCGCGGAAGCTGGCAAGCAAGGCTGGGCTTTCGTACGGCTGGCCCCGCTGAGGTGCGCCCTCCCCGACAGCCGGCCGCTTTCGGGACCTGAGGGGGGGCGCTATGCCGATCACCAGCATTATCCGTGCGTCAACTGCCGCCGACGGCACGCAAGGGAACGACGAGAGCCTCTTTCCGGTCTTCTCGCCGGACGGGACCAAATTGCTGTTGTGGAGCTACGCCTCCAACCTGGTCGCCGGCGATACGAACGGCTCTTCCGACATCTTCGTCAAGGACTTGACCACCGGCGCGATTAAGCTCGTCTCCACCGACGCGGCGGGCGTGCAGGGGAATGACGGCAGCTACGAGCCGGACTTCTCGCCGGATGGAACCAAGGTGGCGTTCTACAGCAGCGCCTCCAACCTCGACGGACGCGATAGCAACGGCGTTCCCGACATCTTCGTCAAGACGCTTGAGACGGGCGCGATCAAGTGCATCTCCACCGACGCTGCCGGCACGCGGTGGAACGACACCAGCTACGATCCGAAGTTTTCGCCGGACGGGACGAAGCTAGCGTTCGCGAGCTACGCCTCCAACGTCGTACCCGGAGATACCAACTTCACCGGCAGCATCTTCGTCAAGGATCTCACCAACGAAACGGTCAGCTTCGTCTCCACCAACGCCGCGGGCGAGCACGGGAATGGATTCAGCGACGAACCGGCCTTCTCGCCGGACGGGACCAAGGTGGCGTTCCGGAGCGACGCCTCCAACCTCGTCCCCGGCGATACCAACGAAAATTCTGACATCTTCGTCAAGACCTTGGCCACTGGCGCGATTAACTTGGTCTCCACTGCCGCCAACGGCACGCAAGGCAATGGCGGCAGCTACGATCCGATCTTCTCGCCAGACGGCACGAAGATGGCATTCCGGAGCGACGCCTCCAACCTCGTCCCTGGCGATACCAACGGCTCGCCTGACATCTTCATCAAGACTTTGGCTACCGGAGCGATCGCGCGCATCTCCACCGATGCCGCGGGCGCGCAAGCGAATGGCGGCAGCGGCGACCTCGTCTTCTCACCGGATGGGACGAAGGTGGCGTTCAGAAGCGACGCCTCCAACCTCGTTGCTGGCGACACCAATAACCGTGCCGACATCTTCGTCAAGGTCTTGGCCACCAGCGCGATTGAGCGCATTTCCACCGATGCCATGGGCGTCCAGGGGAATGGCTCAAGCTACGAGCCAGTCTTCTCGCCGGACGGGACGAAAGTGGCGTTCAGAAGCGACGCCTCCAACTTCGTCGCGGGCGATACCAACGGCGCGCCCGACATCTTCGTCGTCACGCTTGCCACTCCGCCGACCACGGTCTTCCATAACATCACCGACAACACCAACCGCAGCCTGTTCAAGGCCGTTTACGCCGGTGACGATTCGATCGACGGCACCAGCGGCGCCGACCGCATTCGCGGTTGGGCGGGCCGCGACACCATTCTGGGCGAGGGCGGCAATGACGAGATCCGCGGCGATGGCGTTGGCCTGCCGTACGATCCGGATCTCCCCGATACCGATCTGGCCAGGTTCGCCGACAGCATCCAGGCCGGCGCCGGCAACGACTCGGTGTGGGGCGGCGGCGGCAACGACACGCTTCTCGGCGAGGACGGTAGCGACCGGCTCTACGGCCAAGGGGGCAGCGATTCGATCGACGGCGGCCGCGGCACGGATGAGATCAACGGAGCCGAGAACAACGATGTCTGCCGCGGCGGTGCCGACAACGACTGGATCGCCGGCGGCCCGGGCTTGGACTCGCTCTATGGCGATGACGGCAACGACAAGATCTACGCCTTCGCACCAGCCTCGGTTGCCTCGCCCTTAGGCTGGGTGGACGACGGCGCAGGCGACCAGATGGACGGCGGTAACGGCAACGACACGCTGATCGGCGGTAAAGGCATCGATACGCTCACGGGTGGCGCCGGAAAGGAACTTTTGTCCGGCAGCAGCGGCGACGACATCTTCCGCTATGGCGCGGCGAGTGAGACCGGCAACAGCCTCACCACCTGCGACATCATCACCGACTTCCAGCAGGGCCACGACAAGATCGACCTGAAGGATATCGATGCCAGCAGCGTGCTTGCCGGCAACAATGCCTTCGTCTGGCGCGGGACGGGGCAATTCACCACCAACGGCGAAGGCGATCTGCGCTACCAGAAGTACGACAACGCCGGCACAGCGAACGACTACACGGTGATCTTCGGCGACACCGACGCCGATACCGCGAGCGAGTTCCAGATCAAGCTGCAGGGCCTCGTCACGCTGACCCAGGCGGACTTCATCCTCTAGGCCGGCGGTCGCGGTTGCCTGGCTCCGATCGTGCTGAGGGAACTCCCCTCGTTGCACCCCTCCCGGGCGCCACGTTAGAGCGCCTGGGGGCGGTACAGCGTCGAGATGACGTCATGTCCCGAACGTGGTGTAGGAGCGCGGGAACTACCGCTAACCCCTTGAAGCAATGGTGCCGCAGGAGGGATTTGAACCCCCGGCCCGCGCATTACGAATGCGCTGCTCTACCCCTGAGCTACTGCGGCGTATCTGTGACCGAGCGCTTGCCTGCCGGCGTGAAAGGCAGCGCGCTGGGATCGCCCTCGACGGTCGGACCTTAGCGGTTTGCCCCTCGACGGGCAACCCGCAAGCCGGGGGGCGGGCGGCGCAGAAGGGCGGTTGCGTGACGAGCGACTCCCGGGCTGCTCTCGCCTGGCGCCGCCTTTATGCGCAAGTCCTTCATGCGCGGGCTTCGCTATTCCGTTATGCGCGGGCCTCGCCCCTCCTCAACAGGTGATGACGGCGCGGAAGCGGACCCGGCCGGCCTCGACCCGCTCATAGGCGCGGCCAATGTCGTCGAGCGGATAGGTCTCGGCGTGCACCTTGACCTTGCCGGCGGCGGCAAGCTGCAGCGCCTCGTAGAGATATTCCCGATCGTTCTGCTGGCTGCCCAGCACGCGAATGCGGCGCATGATCAGGTCCCCGATCGAAATCGGCAGCGGCTCCGGCTCGAAGCCCATCACCACCAGCCGGCCGTCCGGCCGCAGGCCCTTGACCGCATCCACCATCGATCTGGCCGAATTGCTGGTCGCCAGCACCACGTCGGCGCCGCCGGCCTTGGCCAGGCCCTCGCCGTCACGGGCGATCGCGTCCGCCCCCATCGCGCGCACGAGCGCGTCCTTGTCGGGCGAGTGGGAGACCGCGATCGTCTCGAACCCGGTCGCCTTGGCGTACTGCACCGCCAGATGGCCGAGCCCGCCGATGCCGACGACGGCGATGCGCTCACCCGGCTTCGGATCGGCCAGGCGCAGGCCGGACCAGACCGTATAGCCGGCGCAGAAGATCGGTGCCGCCTGCTCGTAGGCAAGCCCGTCGGGCAGCGGCATCGTCGCTTCCGCAAACGCCAGCATGTACTCGGCATGGCCGCCCGCCATCTCGGTCGCCGTGCTCAGCGGCTCGGCACAGAACATCGGCCGGCCGCGCAAACACCATTCGCAGCGGCCACAGGTGGTCTGGATCCACGGCACGCCGACCCGATCGCCGATACGGCGGCTTCTCACGCCGGGACCGACGGCGACGACCTCGCCCACCGGCTCATGGCCGAGCGTGCGCGGGAACGGCCCCGGCAGGTCGCCACGGGTCTGGTGGACGTCGGTGTAGCAGAGCCCACTCGCGTGGATCCGGATCAGGACCTGGTTGGGACCCGGCTCCGGCGTCGCGATGTCCCGGATCTCCCACTTGGCGTTGGCGGATGGAACAACGGCTGCTTTCATTGCTGGTCCTCCCTCAAGCTCAATCCTGCCCATGCCTTGCCTTGCGGCGCGGATCGCATCGTCCCGCGCCAAGCCTCCCTATCGTCGGGCCGCACCGCTGGCCGGTCAAGGGGCGGGCGCCACTCGGCAGTGGTACGCAGGTGAGCAAAGCCACATATATATCTGCAAAGATATCTGGCAGAGCGCAAAGATATTTGGGGCAGTGTCCTGCAAGGCTTGCGGTTTCAGCCATATTGGGCTATGTTCGACAACTGGAACGACAGTCTTACTGGGCCCTTTGGAGTAACGCCAGGGGGTTTCGTGCCGAGCGGCAGGCTGCTATCCCGGCGGCGTGCGGTGCAAGCCTTTCTTTTTCAACGCTCACAGACGGGAATTCTCACCATGTTGTTCGAGGAGACACCGCTTCGCGGTGCGTTTATCGTTAATATCGAGCCGATGGAAGATCACCGCGGCTTCTTCGCCCGCGCTTTCTGCAGCCGCGAATTCGAAGACCGCGGACTCAACAACCGCATCGTGCAGGCCAACATTTCCTACAATCGGAAGGCGGGAACATTACGCGGCATGCACTATCAGGTCCCGCCGGCGGCTGAGACCAAATTCCTCCGCTGCACCCGCGGCGCCATTCATGACGTGATCATCGATCTCCGCAAGAACTCCGCCACCCGCGGCCAGCACTTCAGCATCGAGCTGAGCGCTGTCAACCGGCGCGCACTGCTGGTGCCGGAAGGATTCGCCCACGGTATCTTGACCCTGGCCGACGAAACCGAGGTCTTTTATCTCGTGAGCGAGTTCTATACGCCCGGCTGCGAACGCGGCCTGCGCTTTGACGACCCGGCACTCGGGATCCAATGGCCGCATCCGGTGATCGAGGTTTCTGACAAGGACCGCACCTGGCCGCTGCTCACCAACGGACTGAACGGGATCTCGTAGGGGCAGTATGATCATTCTCGACAAAGCGCTCGCCGCACGCGAGCAGGCCGGTCTCCCGGTTCGGGTCGGCCTCATCGGTGCCGGCTTCATGGGCCGCGGCGTCGCCAGCCAGATCATCCGCCACATCCCGGGAATGCACCTCGCGGCGGTTGCCAATCGGACGCTAGCGACAGCGATGCGGGCGTATAGGGAGGCCGGCGTCAGCGACTTTGTGCACGTCCAAACGCAAGACGCGCTCAACCATTGCATCGCCACCGGCAAACCAGCGGTCACCGACGACGCCACGCTCCTGTGCCGGGCCGAGGGCATCGATGTCCTGATCGAGGCCACCGGCCACGTCGAGTTCGGCGCCGCAGTGACGACGCTTGCGATCGAGGAGCGCAAGCACATCGTCTCGATGAACGCCGAGCTCGACGGAACGGTCGGCCCGATCCTGAAGGTGATGGCGGATCGCGCCGGCATCGTTTTTTCCGGCTGCGACGGCGACCAGCCGGGCGTCCAGCTTAACCTCTACCGGTTCGTCAAGAGCCTCGGCCTGGAGCCGTTGCTGTGCGGCAACATCAAGGGCTTGCAGGACCGCTACCGCAATCCGACGACCCAGGCCGGGTTCGCCAAGCGCTGGGGCCAGAGCGCGGAGATGGTGACGAGCTTTGCCGACGGCACCAAGATTTCGTTCGAGCAGGCGATCGTTGCGAACGCGACCGGAATGCGGGTGGCCAAGCGCGGCATGCTCGGTTACGAGTTCACCGGCCACGTCGACAAGATGACCGGCCGATACGACGTCGACGAGTTGCGTGCGCTGGGCGGCATCGTCGATTATGTCGTCGGTGCCAAGCCGGGCCCGGGCGTGTTCGTCTTCGCAACCACCGACGAGCCGCTGCAGAAGCACCACCTCAACCTCTACAAGCTGGGCGAAGGGCCGCTTTACAGCTTCTATACCCCCTATCACCTCGTCATTTTCGAGGTAGCGCTGTCGGCGGCGCGCGCGGTCCTGTTCGGTGACGCGGTGATCGCCGCGCAAGGGGCGCCGATGGTCGATGTCATCACCTGTGCCAAGACCGATCTCAAGGCGGGTGACGTCATCGATGGCCTCGGCGGCTACAAGACCTACGGCGAATGCGAGAATACCGAGGTGGTGCGGGCCGAAGACCTGCTGCCGATCGGCCTTGCCATCGGCTGCCGGCTCAAACGCGACATCGCCCGCGACGAGGTCCTGACCTACGCCGACGTCGAGGTTCCTGCCGGCCGGCTGTCGGACCGGCTGCGCGCCGAGCAGGAGGCGTACTTTTCCGCGGACGAGCCAGAGGCGAAGAGCCGGGCAAGGCAGTGTTAACCGGCTTCGCCGTACGCTTACGTTGATCGCTCGCCCGGCGGCGCGGCAGCGTGTAGAGAGTGCGCTCGCTATCACGCCGCCGCTGATCGTCTGCTCCGGCTATCCGGAGCGCCGGGACCATCGGCGGCCTTCGCTCACCCTCGCCACGGGGCTCGCCCGACGATGACCGATGCCGACGGCGCCAAGGTCGCTCCGCTCCGGCGCAAGACGGCGCGCGGCGTGCTGGTCACCGGTTCGCGCGGCGTCATCATCGGCATCGTACACGTACTCACCCTCGCGGTGCTGGCGCGTATCCTGACGCCGGCCGATTTCGGTCTGGCGGCAACCGTTACCGCGATCTACGGCCTGTCGACGCTGCTCGTTCAGCAGGGTCTTGCCGACGCGCTCGTGCAGCGGCGCCAGCTTACGGATGCCGCCGTCTCGACCGCCATGAGCCTGATCCTTGCCGCGGCCGCGGTGCTGCTGGCGGCGCTGTGGGGGCTTGCGCCATGGCTCGCCCATACCCTCGCCCTGCCCGAGCTTGTCCTGCCACTGCGCATCCTCGCGCTCGTCATTCCGGTTAACGCGGTGACGCGGTTGTGGTGGAGCGACGCCCGCCGCGACCTTGAGTTCGACCGCATCGCGGTGATCGATGTTGTGAGTTCGGTCGTTGGCGGGACGATCGTAGCGATCGGCCTGGCGCTGGCCGGCCTCGGCTACTGGGCGCTGATCGGCGGTCTCGTTGTTCAGGAAACCTGCCGCATGATCGGCTTCGGCCGCGGTCGATGGCGGCGGTTTCGCCCGGGCTTCGTACCGGACGCGGTTGGTCCGCTCGTTTCCTTCGGCGCGCTCAGCAGCGCCTGGACGGCCTTCGGCCAGATCTACGCCAACGGCGAGCGGCTCATCCTGCCGCCCTACCTGGGCGCCGAGGCGGTCGCCTTCTTGAGCCGGGGACGCAGCATTGTCGGCATCTTTTCCGAGTTCTTCGGCATCCCCGTCAACCAAGTCCTGTTCCCGGTGCTGGCGAAGCTGCAGAACGAGCCGGAGCGCGTTTTCCGCGGCTATCGAGAGGTGATCGCGCTTTCAGCCCTGCTCGCGGTGCCGTCGGCGATCGTGACCTACCTTCTGGCCGCGCCCCTGGTCGCGATTTTTCTTGGCCGCCAGTGGCAGCCCGTCGTGCCGGTTCTGCAAGTCGTCGCCGCCAACATCTTCTTCGCGATCATCGGCATGCCAATGGTCGCGACCCTGCGCGGCCTTGGCCGGCAGAAGCTGGCAGCCCTCTTGATGGGCGCGCAAACCTTGGCTCTGATTGCAGGCATGCTTCTGTTGCGCGAGCAGTCCTTATCCGTCATCGCCAGCGTGATCCTTGCGACGTCCGCTGCAGCCTTCCTCGGCTGGAACTGGCTCGTCAGCCGGGCCCTGGGCGTGAGCTATACCGCGACGCTGGTGCCGATGCGGGCCGGCTTCGTTTACGGTGCCTGCCTGATCGTCACGGGATTGGTCATGACCGCGGTGACCGGCCTGTCCACGGATGGGTTTGTCGGCGCCGCCGTCTTCTTGGTGCTGGCCGCCGCCGAACTGGTGCTGTTGGTGCTCGCCAATCCACGCTGGTTTCTCGGTACCGACACGCAGTGGCTGCGCCGGCAACTGATCGAGCGTTTGCGCACCAGGATCGCCCCTCGGAGCTGACAGGATCGACCCGCGATGCCTCATGCACCCCGCACCATTCCCGAACTCATCTTCGAAACGTGCCGCCGACAGCCCGACGCCCCCGCACTCACTGCGCCCGGGCGCGCACCGCTCAGCTACCGCGCGCTCGCGGAGACGATCGAGGCGGCGGCGGCCAGCCTCAACCGGCTCGGGATCGGCCGCAACGATCGGATCGTAATCGTGCTCCCCAACGGTCCCGAGATGGCTGCGGCATTCGTCAGCATCGCCGCGGCGGCGACGACGGCGCCGCTGAATCCGGCCTATAAGCGCGAAGAGTTCGATTTCTACCTGTCCGATCTGAACGCGACCGCCCTTCTGATTGGCGACGGAATGACTTCGCCCGCCCTCGATGCAGCCCGGGCGCGCGGGATCGCGGTGATCACGTTGCGCGCCGACGCGGCGCATCCCGCCGGGGCCTTCTCAATCGAAGGCACGGCCGCAGGTGGCAGCGGCGTGGCAGGGCTCGCCGAGCCTGACGATATCGCGCTCATGTTGCACACGTCGGGAACCACCTCGCGGCCAAAACTGGTGCCGCTCACGCACGCCAATCTCATTGCTTCTGCCACCAACATCCGCCGCTCGCTCGCACTGACAGCGGCCGATCGCGGCCTCAACGTCATGCCGCTGTTCCACATCCACGGCTTGGCGGCGATGCTGTTGGCGACGCTCAGCGCCGGCGGTTCGCTTTGCTGCACGCCCGGCTTCGATGCGCTCAAGTTCTTCGGATGGCTGCAGGAATCCGCACCGAGCTGGTATTCCGCCGTGCCTTCGATGCATCAGGCGATCGTCGCCCGTGCGGCGCGCAATCAGGACATCGTCGCCAAAGCGGGCCTGCGGTTCGTCCGTTCTTCTTCAGCCGCACTGCCGCCGCGCTTGATGCAAGAGCTTGAAACGGTGTTCGGGTGTCCGGCGGTCGAGGCCTATGGCATGACCGAGGCCTCGCACCTGATGGCATGCAATCCATTGCCGCCGGCTCGGCGCAAGCCCGGCAGCGTCGGCATCGCCGCCGGCCCCGACGTCGCGGTGATGAACGAGGCTGGCGATCTCCTGCCGGCCGGAACGGAGGGCGAAGTGGTCATCCGCGGCACGAACGTCACGGCCGGCTACCTCGCCAACCCCGAAGCCAATGCCAAGGCGTTTACGAACGGCTGGTTCCGGACCGGCGATGTCGGCTCGCTCGATGCAGATGGCTACCTGTTCCTCAAGGCCCGGCTCAAGGAGATCATCAACCGCGGCGGCGAGAAGATTTCCCCGCGCGAGATCGACGAGGTCCTGCTTGAGCATCCGGCCATCGATCAGGCGCTCGCATTCGCGATGCCGCATCCCTCCCTTGGCGAGGATGTCGCCGCAGCAATCGTCCTGCGCCCTGGGATGAGCCTCACCGAACACGACGTTCGCCAGCACGTCGAAGCGCACCTCGCCACCTTCAAGGTGCCGCGCCGGGTTATCTTTGTCGCCGAAATCCCCAAGGGGCCGACCGGGAAGTACCAGCGTATCGGCCTCGCCGAACGGCTCGGCCTCACCGGATGAGGTTCGGCCGGAACGGCGTTGAGCCGCCCTGCCGACGCGCGGGGCCCTGCTCAGTCGCCCTGGCTCTGCCGGAGCATGGAAATGCCATCGGGGGCGAGCAACTGCGGAAAGTCCTGCAGCAGCGCGTTGCAGGCGGCGAGCCCGCCACCGCCGGCCTCGGCTGCCGGCAGGCCGCCATTGCTCGCGGAGAGCCAGCGCATCGCCCGCTCAATCGCCTGCTGCGCGGCAAACAGGGCCGGCGTGCTGTAGATTGCGATGCCGACACCGGCGCTGCGCATCTCGGCGAGGTTGAACGCTGGCGATTTGCCGCCTGCAATCTGATTGAAGGCGACCGGAACAGCCACCCGGTCGGCAAGCTGGCGGATGCAGGCGAGGTCCGGCAAACCATCGATCAAGACCGCGTCGGCACCGGCCTCGGCAAACGCAGCGGCACGATCGAGCGCTTCGCTGCGGTCGGTCGCATCGGTTCGCGCAACCACGAACATCGTTTCGCGCGTCTGCAGCACGCGGCCCAGCTTCTCCAGGTAATCCGTAAGCGGAAGGATCTGCTTGCCTTCGACATGGCCGCAGCGGCGCGGCCGCCGCTGGTCCTCCAGCACAATGCCCGATGCGCCCGCCCGTTCCAGCATGGCGACGATATGCTCGGCGACGTGGATATCAACAAAGCCGTCATCGATATCGACCAGCAGCAAATGATCCGGCAGCACGGTGCGAAGGCGAATGACAAAGTCATGCAGGTCGGACCATGTCATGAAGCCGATATCCGGCAAGCCGTAATGGCTGGCGGCGAAGCCGAAGCCGCTGACGAACAGGGAGTCGAAATGGCGTCCCGCGACCCGCGCCGAGAACACGTCGTAAATGCCGATGAACGGCACTATCCCGCGACCTGCCAGCTCCGCGCGGAGATCCAAGCGTGCCATGGCGCTTATCACCTACGCATTGTCACCACATTCCCGGCAATTTGCTTTAGGCCCGCCGGGAAGGCTGTTCGCACTGTCACACGCCGCCACGTGAGGGCCAGCGAGCCTGCCATCGTCGTCGTGCCAACCCTGCTTCGCAGGTGTGCAGCCCCCTCCCTTCGCGCGCTGTAAGTGCTAGCCTTCCCTCCAGGAGCGACCGATGAGGATGGCAGCCCGATTGAACAAGCGCCACGACAAATTTGGTCCCGAGACAGACAAGCGCGGGTTTGTGACCGCGGACGATATCCGCGCCCTGGTGCAACTGCCGTTGTCTCTCGCCATCGCCTGGCTGGCGCCCGACGCCTCGCTGCAGCGGCTCGCTCAACTGTCGGCCAAGCGCGCGCGCCCGGGTACCCGGGCCAGCGAGCGTCAAGTCATCCTGGATCTGCTCTTGGGGAAGCGGGTGGCCCCGGCCACGCTTGCCGAGGCGACAAGGAAGAAGGCAGTGCACAAGAGCCTGCTGCAGCTCCACTTGTTGCGTTGCCTGCGTCCTGACGGCTGGCAGCCGCGGTGCGAACTCGTGGGCCGGGCAGCGCTCGATGCGGCGCTCGACCGCGGCCACGGCGCGATCCTCTGGCTGGCACCGTTCGTGTACTTTCCCCTGCATACCAAGGTCGCGGTTGCACGGGCGGGTCTCAGCGTCAGTCATCTCAGCCGCTTCTGGCATGGCCGCTACACCAGCGTGGTTGGCAACCGGCTCCTCAACGCCTTGATGCGGCGCGCCGAGGATCGTTTCCTCGCCGAGCGCATCGCCATCGGCCCGCGCCTGACGACCATCGCCGCGACCCGGTTGCTTGCCCGCAAGCTCCACGAGAACAAGATCGTTTCGATCACCGCCAACCGCGCCGGCTCGGAAGTGCGCGTACCGCTCCTGGGTGGCGAACTGGTGCTTGCAAACGGCGCCGCCAAGCTTGCGCTCGCCAACGGGGCGCCGCTGCTGCCGGTCTTCGGCGTCCAAACGGCCGAAGGTTCGTTCCAGACCATCATCGAGGCTCCCCTCGAAGTCGATCCGGACGACGGCAATCCGGTGTACGCGCTGCACCGCGCGTTTGCGCGCCGGATCGAGCCGTACGCTGTCCAGTATCCGGATCAACTCCTTGTCAGCTACGACTCATCCGTAATCGTCGTTCGCCGGGACAACACCCGCGCATGACCTGAGCAGCGATGGCGGCTGCCGGGTCACACTCCGCCCGCGGTCGCTCGCGCGCCGCGCAGCGCGGCGAGATCGGCCGCCGTGTCGATATCCCGCAGCACCGCGTCGTCGTCCATGGCGACTTCAACAACATTGAAGGCACCAGACGCGAGCAAATCGCGACCGCCGACATCACCTTCAAGCCGCATCAGCTGAGGGAACGAACGGCGCGGCCACAGCCTCGGATTGCCGCGCCTGCCGGCGTGGGTCGGCACGCAGAGCGCTGACCCGCCCGACGCCGTGAAGGCTGCAATCAGCCGGTCGAGATGGCTGGATTCGACGAACGGCATGTCGCCCAGAATGATGAGAGCCCCATCGGCGGCCGTCGCTTCGAGTGCCCGGATCCCGGCACCGATGGAGACCCCGATCCCGCACCCCTCAGGAGCAGCGACAAACGCGACCGCCCGCCCCGCGAGCGCGGCAACGATGCGCGCGCTCTCGTGCGCGACGACGACATGCACCCCCGCCGCCTGCGACGCCAGCGCCGCCTCGACAACGCGGGCGATGATTGCCTGGCCGCCGACCGCTGCCAGCAGCTTGTTGGCATCCTTGAGCCGGGTCGAACGTCCGGCTGCCAGTACGATCGCGCCGACTTTCAGCGCTGCACCGACTCTTAACGCTGCCATGTCAGACCGCTGCCAAGCCGGCTCAATTGTCGTGCCGCGCCGGCTCCTGCAGCGCCTTGCGCCGCTCGTTCAGGTCTTGGACGTCTTCGGCCGCCTCGTCGATCTTTCGCTCCTGAAACTCGGTCGCCTCGCGCAACAGCGCGTCCGCGTCACTTTCCTTCGCAGGTGGCGCCGGCTTGGACCGCACCGCGGGCGGCTTGGCTGGTGGTGGCGGCTGATTTGCCTGGGCGAGGACGGTTGCCTTCCCAGCCGTGGCTGATCGGGTCCTCCGCTGCCAAATTTCCCAGTATTCACTTTCCCGCGCCAAGCGAAAATTCTGGCGCAGATAGCCGGAATAGAGTTCCAGCAGCAGCCCCTTCTCGCGGGAGCCTAAAGGGAACTTCGGCACCAGCGCGATGTCGATATGACCGAGAACGGTCTCGACCGGCAGATGGACTTCCCGGCTGAACTGCCGGTTGACATGATAGGCGAAAAGGACGCCGTTCTGGGATGGCCAGCCGAGCGCCATCGGGATCGGATTGAGCGCATCAAAGACGAACGTCTCCTGTGCGGCGACGCCGCTGTCTTGCAGCTCCGCGACCGCCTGGCCGATGGTGAACAAGTACTCGCTGCCGCTCAGGTACCAGCGCTGATGATCGCTGAACAACGACGTCACGACCGCTGCCGCTGGGCCCGCGCGTGCCGCTTCCGGCAACAAGTCCGGCGTATCGGCGATTACTCGCGACCCCTTCGCGGTGCCAACATGAAAGCCGCGCAGCGCATCGGGGAGATCCGATGCCTGCTGTATCCGGCTCGCATGCCAGGCGTGAGAGGTGAGCGCGATGGCGCTGTGCAGCAGCGGCTGGACGAGAAAGAGCGCGAGGCACGTCAGCACAACCAATGCCGCACCGTCCCGCCAGCCACCGTGCGGCTCGGCGCCGAGGCGCCAGAGCCGTTCGGCAGCAAACGCAAGGCCTGCCACCACCAGCGGCAGCGCGCGGTCCTCGGTATTCTGGACGACAATCATCGTTGCCGCGACGAAGATGAACAGGAGCAACAGCGCGTCCCGCCACGATCTCCCGCGCGCGAAAAGGATGCCGCCTCCGAGCAGCAGCAGGGCCGTCTCGGTCGGAAAGCGCAAAGCCTGTTTCAAGGGCTGGAGGACCCCGCTCGTCACCTGCGGGCTGGCGCGGATGGCGAACGCGATGTCCTCGAAGTAGCCGCGATGGATCGGCCACAAGAGCTCAACACCGACACAGAACAGGAGAACCAAGCCGCCGGCGAAGAGCGCGGAACGCCGCGCGTGCGGATCGAACAGCGGCCACAGCAGCAGGAACGCGAGCGCGAACAGCGCGAACGTGATCTTGGTATAGAAGAGGATCCCGACCAGAACGGCCGCGACCAGGGCATCGCCAAGGACGAGCGGTTCACGATCGCGGTTGGGCGGCAGCGCCAGCAACAGAAGGATGATCAGCACCGCCCAACCGAGCCGGTTGTACCACATCGCCCAGGTCAGGACCGAGACCGCATGCCCCGGCAAGAGCGGCGTCGCCACCAGGAGCAGCACATAGGCGCCGAGGGGCAGCGCGATGAACCAACGCAGCCGGGTCTGCACCACGTAGAGGAGAACGGGCGTCAACCCGAGCAGGAACAGCGCGTGGGCCGTCGGCAGGGCAGCGCCGTAGGACCCGCTCAGATCGTAGCCCCAGGCGGGCAACAGCGCCGTCAGGATGCCGAGCGGGGAATGAAAATCGAGGTGCTGGACCGCGCCGTTTGCCACCCGATGGGCGAGGTCCGCGAATATCAGATGGTCGTGCACGAGGTGCGTCTGGAAGGAGGCCCCGGGCACAACGAGCGCAAGCGCGAGCAAGACGGCAAAGGCGCCAAGCGGTACGGTGATCGCAAGGGTACGCCAGGCGAAGGGTGCCCGTACAAGCAAGCCGCCACCAGCGCCCGCGCGGACCGTCTGTGCGGCCAGCACGCCGAGCTCGGTCTGGTTCATCGGCACACACACCCTGCGGCCGCGGTGAGATGCCTGCACGCGGTCACGATGCCCACTTGACCCCCTTTCCACTTGGTCCGCCCAAGGCCGGCGCTGCGCGGGCTGCGCCCGTTTTCCGGGCTTAGCCGACCGCCGCCACGCATGGTCGGGGAGACTGGATTCGAACCAGCGACCCTCTGCTCCCAAAGCAGATGCGCTACCAGGCTGCGCTACTCCCCGTGCGCGCGCAAAGAGTAGTGATTTTTGGGCTTGCCGGCAACGCCCAGGCGCCGGCCTGATGCATGAGCGACCGACCGCGCCGCGGCCGGCAGGCCGAAGCTGCGGCTCAGGCGGCCGAGCGCCTTGAGGGCAATTGCGCCAGAACAGCCGGCGCGGCGTCGGAAGCGCGCGTGAACGGCTTGGCGACGAGGTCAATCAGCTGGTTCAAGTCGTCGCACAGCACCACCGACCAACCGTCGTAGCCGGTTGCCGCGTAGGCGCCGCTCTCGGTGCGGACGATGCTGATCACGCCTGGACGACGGCCGGAGGCGCGAATCTCGAGCACGTCCCGCCCCTCCTTATCGCTGCGCCGCGACCAGCTGTCCCAGTCCGGCACGGTGGCGACACGCTCTTCGAGAACGCTCACATCCTGGGCGGTAAAACGAAACTTGGCCACTCCGAACCTCCGCGAGAACGGACGCCCCTCCCGGGGAATACGTTATTGCTCGTCAAGCACCGACCTCGTGGGGGTATTTTGCAGTGCAGTATATTAACGCAGAGTTAAGCGCGTCGCCTGTTGCATTGCAAGAGGGACGAGGGCAGAACAGGGCTGCTCCCCGCGCACGGCTGCGCCGGATGCGCGGATTGTGCCCTCAATTGGACATGTTAACAGGCGTTGCGCGGATAGATCGGGTGGCAGACACGATCGCCGGCGCGGACTTTGAGGCGGTCGGCGACGCCGGCCTGCACTTCGAGGACCGCCCGCACCGGATCGTCGATGCCGATTCGGTCGAGCGACAGCGGAACGGTGTTTCTCGCGATCGCAACAACGCGGCCAGCGTCGTCGAGAAACAGCATGTCGAGCGGGATGTATGTGTTCAGCATCCACATCGCGACCGGCTGCGGTGTGCCGAAATCGAACAGCATGCCGGCATTCTCGGCAAGCCCGCGACGCCCCTGAAGGCCCTGCTGGCGGGCGGAGGGCGTGTCCGCGACCTCGACCGTGAGCGGGAAGCGGCCGCTCTGGGTAGCGAGGATCAGCACGCCGGCATTCTTGGCCGGATCAGCCGCTGGCGGGCGCCCCTCTGCCGGGTCGGCTGCTGGCAGCAGCGCGCCCCACAAGAGCAGGGCAACGGCAAGCGCGAGGACAAGACAGAGCCCTAGCCAGCGATGCTGTCGATAGCGCGTCAAGGTGTCCGGTTCCGCTCGCACCTGAAGTGACCGCCTCTGTTGTGGTGGTTTGGCTGACAGGAGTTGAAGGCAGCGCGTGGGCGATGTCCATCAAATCCTTGCGGCCGAATCCTTGCAGGCGGCACGGCGACCGCCACCAAATTTCCACCATCTCCCAGGACGCCAACCATCTCCGCTCCGCGAAGCACTTCCGGACCGGACGGGCTGCGCATGACACCCTCATTTGAGGGATGATCATTGCTCTTGTACGATATTTTTGGCTATAGTGAGGCATTCTCCTGCCAGTGTCCCCGCCAATGTCCCACCGCCGCGCACGTCCCGCCCTCCGTTCCGCCGCGATTGCAGCCGTCCTGTGCCTGCTTGCTGGTTGCGCGGCCGACCGCACCGAGCTCAAGCTGCAAGCCGCCCCGCCGCCGCGCGGAAAGACAGTCCTCGTTGACGCCTTCGTGCCTGCAGAGCCTGCCTGGGAGCGACTCGCACGGCGCCTGCGCAGCCGGTTGGCGGACGACCTGAACCAAACCGGCGAGGTTACCCTGATCACGGCGCAGCAGGGATCGCTGCCGGCGCAGCGCCCCCTTGTACTGTCGGGCGAACTGGTTGCGGCCGACGCGGGCAGCGAAGCAGTCCGCTTCCTGGTCGGCATGGGACTCGGCAACGCCAGCCTGCGCGCGCATGTGCGCATCGTCGACGCAACAAACGGGCAGCCAGTCCTCGAATTCGACCAGACGCGGACATCGCGGGCCGGTAGCGGCCTCGGCGCGCATTGGAACCCGACCGACATGGACAACGAAATCGACGCGTTGGCAGCAGCGACCGCCGAAACCGTTACCCGCTGGCTGAACGGCCAGACACTCTAGGCCACGGGACATCGCGCGCACCGCATCCGCCCGGTCAGCGGCGGCGGCCTGCGCGCCTTGCACCGCCCCGGCTGAAACCGCATAGTATAGACATGCGTGGCTCCGGCAAATCTCGGCTGTATCGCGACTGGCCAGGCGCGACGCCATCGCCGCCGCACGGCCAGATGTGTGAGTGGCCGGGGTGCGTGAATGCGGCGGCCCACCCGGCGCCGCGGTCACGCAGCCACCTCAAGGACTATGTCTGGTACTGCCTCGATCACGTCCGCGCCTACAACGCGACGTGGAACTACTATGCCGGCATGAGCGATGCCGAGGTCGAGGCCGATGTGCGCGCCGACACCGTCTGGCAGCGGCCATCCTGGCGTCTGGGCACCGAACCCGCGGCCGGCGTTCGCGAGCGGCTGCGCGACAGTTTCGGCATCCTTGGCGACGATCCCTTGGTGCCGCCGGCGCGGCCGCCGAGCGAGGAGGAGCGCGCGCTTCTCATTCTTGACCTGCGGCCGCCGGTAACGCTTGCGATTGTCAAGGCGCAGTACAAGGTCCTGGTCAAGAAGTATCATCCCGACGCGACCGGCGGCGACAAGGCCGCCGAGGAACGCTTCAAGGAAATCAGCGAGGCGTATCGCAAGGTCGTCCGCGCACTCGAAGGGTGAACCGCTACGTCTTTGCGCGAGGCCGGAACCGCCCTACCTTTGGAATGGAATAAGGCGACTGGGTAATGACGATGCATAGTCACGGACATGGCGAGGGCGCGGGCGGCGCAATCCGATTCAATGCGCCCGATCTCGTGCTGTCAGTGCGGCAGACGTTCGGCCTCGAAAGCGACATGGAAGTGCCGGCGTTCAGCGAAGCCGATAGCCACGTCCCGGACATCGACGACAGCTACCGCTTCGATGCCGACACCACGTTGGCCATCCTCGCCGGCTTCGCGTTCAATCGCCGCGTCCTGATCCAGGGCTACCATGGCACCGGCAAGTCGACCCATATCGAGCAGGTGGCAGCCCGGCTCAATTGGCCCTGCATCCGCGTCAATCTCGACAGCCACATCAGCCGGATCGACCTGGTCGGCAAGGACGCGATCGTCATGCGCGAGGGCGCCCAGGTCACCGAGTTCCGCGAGGGCATGCTGCCGTGGGCGCTGCAGCGGCCGACCGCACTCGTCTTTGACGAGTACGACGCCGGCCGGCCGGACGTGATGTTCGTCATCCAGCGCGTGCTCGAGGTTGAAGGCAAGCTCACGCTTCTCGATCAGAACAAGGTGCTGAAGCCGCATCCATATTTTCGCCTGTTCGCGACCACCAACACGATCGGCTTAGGCGATACGACCGGCCTTTACCACGGCACCCAGCAGATCAACCAGGGGCAGATGGACCGCTGGAACATCGTCGCGACGCTGAACTACCTCGCCCATGATGCAGAAGTCGAAATCGTGTTGGCGAAGGTCCCCGACTATCAGACCAAGGAGGGCAAGGAGCAGGTCGACGCGATGGTCAAGGTCGCTGCGATGACGCGGACCGGCTTCATCAACGGCGACATCTCGACCGTCATGTCGCCGCGCACCGTCATCACCTGGGCCGAGAACGCACGCATCTTCAAGGACCTTGGCGTGGGCTTCCGGTTGACCTTCCTCAACAAGTGCGACGAGATCGAACGGGCGACGGTCGCGGAGTACTACCAGCGCTGTTTCGGGCTCGATCTGCCGGAGTCGGCGGCCCGTCCGAGCGGACGCTGAGGCCCCGCGCCGATGACGTCGGACGACAGTGCGGCGAACCTCGTCCGGCGGGTGACAGCCGCGGCGTTTCGCGCGGTCGCCGGGACAGGCAGGGTCGAGATCAGCTACGGCGGCTCAGACGCCGACATCCGCGCCACCCGTGTCCGCCTGCCCAATCCGTCGGGACATATGAGCCGCGACGAGCTGCAGCAGCTGCGCGGAACCGCCGATCGGGCCGCCTTGCAGATCCGCTATCACGACGATGCGCTGCACCAGAAGCGCCGGCCGGGCGGCGATCAGGCGCGAACCATCTTCGATGCCCTCGAGCAGACGCGCCTGCAGGCACTTGGCAGCCGCGATCTTGCCGGCGTCGCTGTCAATCTTGGCTCACTGCTCGAACATGTCTGCCGGGTGCGCGGCTATGAGTTCGTCGACGGCCAGGAGGAGCGGCTCGCCGCCGATGCCGTGAGCCTGATCGTGCGCGAGCGCCTGACCGGGCGCAAGCTGCCGGACGCGGCCCTGCCACTGGTGGATCCCTGGCGCTACCTGTTTCAGGATAAGGGCGCCAGCGGTTTGCAGCGGCTGGCCGAAACGGTCGCCGATCAGGCCGCATTCGCAAACGCCGCACTCGGCATGATGCAGGCCATGGGCCTGATCAGCGACGATGACCCCGCGCTCGCGAACGAAGAGGACAACGAGGCCAGCGGCGACGACGACAAGGATGCCGACCAGCAGAAGGACACGACGGGAAGCGACCAGAACTTCGACATTTCGATGGCGGTTACGGCCGGCAGTGAGAGCGACCGCGGCGAAGCGGAAGCGCCTGCCGAGGGCGGCCAGGATTTTGTCGCTGGCCAGAGCGGCGAGCAGCCGGCAGGCCCGCAGCCGCACCGCAACGACCGCAACGACGAGCTCCCGATCGATTCAACCCATTACCGCGCCTACAGCACCGCCCATGACGAGATCGTCGAGGCCGACCAGCTGTGCGACGACGCAGAACTCGCACGCCTGCGCGCGCTCCTCGACCAGCAGCTGTTGAACCTCGAAGGCCTCGTCGCCCGCCTCGCCAACCGGCTGCAGCGCCGTCTGTTGGCGAAGCAGATGCGGGCGTGGGAGTTCGACCTCGACGAGGGCCTGCTTGACGCCGGCCGGCTGGCGCGAGTCGTCGTCGATCCGCTGCACCCCTTGAGCTTCAAGCGGGAAAAGCAGACCGAGTTCCGTGACACCGTCGTGAGCCTGCTGATCGACAATTCGGGCTCGATGCGCGGCCGGCCGATCTCGGTCGCGGCGATGAGTGCCGACGTGCTCGCCCGCACGCTTGAGCGCTGCGGCGTCAAGGTCGAAATCCTGGGCTTCACGACCCGCGCCTGGAAGGGCGGTATGTCGCGCGAACTGTGGGTCGGCAACGGCCGGCCGAAAGCACCGGGGCGGCTGAACGACCTCCGCCACATCATTTACAAGGCGGCCGATCAGCCGTGGCGCCGCGCCCGGCGCAACTTGGGCCTGATGCTGCGCGAGGGCTTGCTCAAGGAGAATATCGACGGCGAGGCGCTGCTGTGGGCGCACAGCCGGCTGATGGCGCGACCGGAACACCGACGCATCCTGATGGTCATTTCCGACGGCGCGCCGGTCGACGATGCAACGCTCTCGGCCAACCCGGGCAACTACCTGGAGCGCCATCTGCGCCAGGTGATCGGCTGGATCGAGGAACGCTCGCCGGTCGAACTGACGGCGATCGGCATCGGCCACGACGTCACCCGCTACTATCGCCGCGCCGTCACGCTGGTCGATCCGGAGGATCTGGGCGGCGCCATGTTGCACAACCTCTCCGAACTGTTCGAGGAGCGCAGTCGGCGCCGGCGGGCTCGGACACGCGCAAACACGGCGGTGCCGGTCCGCACCGGACGGATCGCCGGGCAGCCGCGGGTGTAGTGAGCGCGGAGGCAAAGGCTCGGTGGCCAAGCGTGAATCGCCCGATTGGGTCGCTGCACCAGCGGTACGGCCCGGCAGCGCGTAACCGATCAGAACTGCGCGACGTATTGATCGACGATCACGTCGGCCATCGTTGCGCCTTGGCAGGCGAGCGGGACCGTCGTGCATTGGCGGACCGGAGCCGCCTCTGCCGCCTCCACGATGGCCGCCCGGTCGGTTTCGGTGGGGTGGGGCTGTACGGGTCCGTCACCGGCGGCGTCAACCACCGCCGAGCAGCTGGCCGTCCCCGGCGGGCAAGCGTCATTCGCCGCTCTGCCGTAACCGTACATCCCAAGCTCGCAGCCGGAGAGGGCAACAGCAGAACCCAGAGCAAACAGGAAACCGGCGCTCCGCGCCAAGCGCACGCGCATCAGTCCTTCCTCACATCGTCAGCTGCCGCTTGCTTCGCTAAAGCCAGGGCGAACACGACGAGGCCCAGGATCGCAGCCATCACCGAGCCCGTCAACACGCCCATTCGCAACGGCGCGTCGAACCGGCCATCATCCCAAGACAGGCCGCCGATGAACAGGCTCATGGTGAAGCCGATGCCGCACAGGACGGAGACGCCGTAAAGCTGCAGCCAGTTCGCGCCCGATGGCATCGGCGCAAGACCGCTGCGGATGGCCAGCAGGAAGACACCAAAAACACCGACCTGCTTGCCAATCAGCAGGCCTAGCCCGACACCGAGTGTCACTGGTTCCAGGAGACTGCCCCACGTCACGCCGGCAAGGGATACGCCCGCGTTGGCAAAGCCGAACAGCGGCAGAACAGCGAATGCGACCCAGGGGTGGAGATCGTGCTCCATTTCCTTCAGCGGCGATGAGCCACCTTCCCCGCCCCCCATCGGAATGGCCATTGCCAGGAGCACCCCGGCAAGGGTCGCGTGTACCCCCGACTTCAGCACACAGACCCACAGGACCAAGCCCACCAGAAGGTAGGGCGCACGGCGGGTGACGCCGAGAAGGTTGAGCGCCGCCAGCACGCCGAGCGCCACACCCGCGAGCGCCAGCGACAAGACCGACAACTCGCCGCTATAGAACAGGGCGATAATCACGATCGCCCCCAGGTCATCGAAGATCGCAATCGCCGTGAGCAGGACTTTCAACGAGACGGGAACGCGCGAGCCCAGCACCGAAAGGACGCCAAGGGCAAAGGCGATGTCAGTCGCCGAAGGAATGGCCCAACCTGAAAGGTTTTCCGGCTCGCCCGCGTTCATCGCCACATAGATCGCCGCCGGAACGGCCATGCCGCCGACTGCGGCCACCGCCGGCAGAAGAACCTGGGAGCGGCTCGACAGTTCCCCTTCGCGAAACTCGCGCTTCATCTCCAGACCGACGAGGAAGAAGAAGATCGCCATCAAACCGTCGTTGATCCACAACAGAAGCGGTTTGGCGAGCGCGAGTTCGCCGATGCGGACCTCGGCGCGCAGGTCGAGAAAGGCTTGGTAAGAGGGTGCGAGCGGCGAGTTCGCCGCCCAGATGGCAACAGCCGACGCGAGCACCAGCACAATCCCGCCCGCGGCCTCCAGCCGGAAGAACGCTCGTAGCAAACCTAGCGGCATCGCCGTGATCCTTGCGACCAAAGCAACGGTGCCAGCCGCATGTCCGCGCCACTAATCGCCAAGGCAAATCCCCATCCGCCGCGCCGTTTCCACCAGCGTGCCGTCGAGCTTCAGCGCTCGGGTCTGGCCGGCAACGCTGCTCAGCGGAACGTCGATGATCTTGCCGCGATCCCAGATGACGATCCGATCGGACAGGCCGCGTGCCGCAAGATCGGCGGCATGTGCCCCCAAGGACGAAGCCAGAATGCGGTCAAAGGCATTCGGACTGCCACCGCGCTGGACGTGGCCGAGCACGGTGACGCGGGTCTCAGCTCCCGTTGCCTTCTCGATCATGTCGGCAACAATGCCGCCGGCACTGCGGCAATCCGCCTTCAGATCGGTCTCGGGCGGCAGACGCACGCCCTCGGCGACAACCACCAGCGCATGGTTTCGCCCCTGCGCGCTCACCGCCTTCAGTTTCGCGGCGACCTTGGCGATCGAGACCGGAACTTCAGGGATCAGCACGACATCGGCCCCACCGGCGATGCCGGCCGCGATCGCGATCCAGCCGACATCGCGTCCCATCACCTCCAGCACCATCACGCGGCGATGGCTGGCCGCGGTCGGCTGCAGCCGGTCGAGCGCATCGACCGCAACATCGACCGCGCTCATGTAGCCGATGGCGAAATCGGTGCGGGCGACGTCATTATCGATGGTTTTCGGGATGCCGATGAACGGAATCCGGCCCTGCTCTGCCAGCCGGCTCAGGATCCGCATCGAACCATCGCCGCCGATGCCGATGAGGGCGTCCAAGTCGAGCATGCGAAAACCTTCGATCGCCTCGGCGGACCGGTCCCTGATACTGCCGTCCGGCATTGGATAGGCGAACGGATCGCCCTTGTTGACCGTGCCGAGCATAGTGCCGCCCATGCGCAGGTAGTTGCCAGCAAAGACCTTCATCGTCAGGTCCATATGCTTGACTGGCCGTTCGAGCAGGCCCGCGGTGCCGTCGTTGATGCCGACCACGGCAAGCCCGTGCTGTTCGATGGCGCGAAAGGTCACGGCGCGGATCGCGGCGTTGAGGCCGGCGCAATCACCGCCCGAGGTGAGAATGCCGATCCGGTTATGCTTGCGAGTAAAGCGCGTCATCCCCTGCCCTGTGCGCCGATTTGCCGGTGCGGCAATCGATAGCCTGGATCCGCAGCGCTGTCACGGCAACAACATCGCGGCCATCATAACGTTGAGCGGCGGCCGCCAGCCAGGCCAAGGCGATCAACCGGATGGGGTCAGACAGGAACAACCGTTGGTTCCGCGGCATCCGCGAACACGAACCGAAACGTTTCGCTCTTGCGGACGTTGCCCACCACCGCGGGGCGGAAACAAGCGATGCAGGTCCCATTGCTATGACGGACACTCGGATACACGATCCCCAGCGATCCCCCGTCAAGAAGCTGTTGGGCCAACCGTTGGGATTCGATGTAGCTGTCAGGATCGAGGCACGCAGCGAACGCAACGGCGCCACGGAGATCATGAAAGATGCCCGTGAAATCAGCCAGATAGTCATCGTAGATCATGGAAACCGGCTTCGACCAGGACACCTCGGCAAGCTCGATCCGTTTGTGAAAGGCAACTTCCGCAATCGAGGTTTGGACTGAGAACCCGCCATACCACGCACCCCGGTCAGGCCCATTGAAGCGGCTACCAAAGGGATGGGCATGGCAGAAAGCGGCATTGACGATGCGGTAACAGGGGACTCCGAAAACGAGTTCACCCAACCCGATACCTGCCTGCCGATCGTGCTCGGCTAGAAGACGATCGTTCGTCGCGTGATCGAGATCGAAGATGTCCTTCAGGTGTGCGTCATCATCAGCGATGCGCGTAAGCACGCTGTCGCTGTACTTCGACGGTATCAGCCGATGCGTGTCGAACTGACGGATCAGGGAAACCGGCAGGGGTGCCGTCAATACCCGCCCCGCCGGGAGTCGACCAACCGCCTAACAGTCCACAGAGCGGCTAGCCCGCCCTCGACCATGTAGGACAAAGGCGTTCCGCCACCGAAGAGTCGGTTCTTGTTCGGCAGAGTCACCCAGGCATCCGCCAGATCCTCCGGGTAGAGGATGTTGAGGCCTTTGAAGATGCCGATAAGGAGCGAGATCCGTGCCAGCCCATCCACGGTGAGAGAACGGTTTGGGTTCTTCTTCATTTCGTAGAACACGCCATTCGAAACGCCGCCCAACAGGGTGCGCGCATCGCGATCTCTGACCGCCCACTTCTCCATGATGTTGAAAAAGGCCTTGAGAGCGGCAGGGCTCAAACGTTCCCGTTCTGCCGGCTCGTTCAAGTTGATCAAAGGCGATGGTTCGTAAGCTGACTTTGGGTAGGCGAGCTGGGCGTACATTCGCATCTCCGGATTCGCCATAATATTACTCCAATCCCGGAGACTTGCAAGGCGCGTCCAACATTCCGAACGGCGGTCATCAACGGCCAGTGCAGCAAGACCTCCCCCCGAAATGACTGCCCGCGTCAGGCGCGATCATAGGGCTTTGTTAGGATCGCCTCGAGTGGTAAAGTACCCATATGGACCAACTGCGCCGTGAGCGATGATGGCCGGTAGCCCGATTCTGCGTTTCCTCTCCGCCGCCGTTTGTTGTTCTTCCCTCATCAGCTGCACCCACTCCACGCGTGACATCTACGACGACAAGGACGTCGGCAAGACCGCGCCGGCGGCGAGCGGCCAGATTGCCGCTTCGCGCATCGTCTCCATCCGCGGGCAGACGTCCGACGCCGGGGCTGCTGCCGGCGGTGTGCTCGGTGGTGCCGGAACCGGCATGGCAACCGACAACGGCTGGGCGGCCATGATTGGCGCGGTGCTGGGCGCCGGCCTCGGCTACGCAACCGAGCGCGGCATCAACAGCCGGGAGGGCATCGAGTACGTGATTCAGCTGTCCGATGGGCGGCGCATCATGCTGACGCAGAACCGCGACGGCGATGAGGCGCCGATCGCCAACGGCACGCCGGTGTTGGTGCAGCTCGGCGGCAAGTACCGCCGCGTTTTTCCCGATCCGACAGTAACCTTACCCGCCGCGGGGCCAAACGTGAGTGCGACCGCCACAGGAGTCGCCAGCACACCGCCGCCGCCGGCCCCGCCGCAGGCGCCGGCAGCGGCTGCCTTGTCGGCGCCTCCGTTGCCTTAACGCGTGATCGCGACCGGATAGCCGCGGCGTTCGGAAAAAGCACGGTCAACCGCACGCCAGTCGATGCGCTCGATCTGCTCGCCGGCCGCCAGCAGCACCATATCGGTATAGTCGGGAACTGGGGCTGGCTTGAACGCGCCCTCGTCCTCGATCTGATCGATCTGTTCCAGCGTCGGGTGGACCTCAAGATAGAGGACGCCATTGCGGCGGCCGAACTTGACCGCTTGGGCAACCGTGACTACCGGCGTGCCGACGGGAACGTTCTCATACATCCAGGCGATGTCTTCCGGAAACATGCGGATGCAGCCGCGGCTGACGCGCCGGCCGACTCCATAGGGCTTGTGCGTGCCGTGAATGAGGTAGGTGGGCCAGCCGAGGTAGAGGGCAAACTCACCCAACGGATTATCAGGGCCGGGCGGCACCGCCTTGGGCAGGGTCGGGTCCTCCGCCAGCTTGCCCTCAGTGGGATACCACGTTGGCCCATCGACCTTGCGGACGATCTTGGTCTGGCCTAACGGCGTGCCGAAGCCTTCCCTGCCGACACCGAGCGGGAACGAGAACAGGCCTTTTTCCGGATGGAAATAGTAGAGCCGCAGTTCGGCCAGGTTGACGATGATCCCGGTGCGCGGGGCGTCGGGCAGGATGTGGGCGGTCGGCAGGACGAGATTGACGTTTTCGCCCGGGTACCACGGATCGACGCCCGGATTGGCCGCCATCAGCTCGACCAGCCCTAAGTCCTCGGCACGCGCGATATCGAGCAGCGTATCGTTGGCAAAGGTGAGGGTCGAGGCCATCTCGCCCTGGATGTCGCCCACCAGCGCGGGCGGGGTGGCATCGTGATCGGTCAGAGCCGCAGTCGTCGTTTCCTGCGCGACCGCCGCGCGCAACAATGCGAACGACACCACGCCGCCTGCGAGCACGCCCATCGCCGCTCGCCGGCTCACCCTCAGTCCGCGCAGATCTCCACTGCCGCCACGAGAGGCGCCAAACCGTCTAAGCATCTCGTCTCCCGACCAAGCAAGTTCCCCGCCCTAATCTGGACGTCCTTAACGGGAAAATCCAGCGGCCAGGACATCACCCTGCTCACGTTCGGGCGTATCGTTGATAAGCGGCTGCAGGGCCGGCGCCAACACCTTCAGCACCTGCACCGGCAACGCGCTGGTGAAGTTGTAGCGGCGCGTGAACTGGCCCGGCACATGGGCGGTGACGACGCCAAAGAAGCGGTCGCCAAGGTAGAATACGAACGCCGCGCTGCGACTCACCTCGCGTTCCTTGGCGTTCCCGGAATCGGCGAGTTCGTCGCCGGTCCCGGTCTTGCCGCCCACCGGGATGACGGCGCCTCTTGTGTCGCGATAGGTCCCTGCCAGCCGCCGCGCGGTCCCGTTCTCGACCACATCGCTGAGCGCGCGGCGGACCGTGCGGGTCAGCTCCGGCGGCAGCACCCGTTCGACACGATCGACAGAGAAACCCATGTGCGTTTCGTAGGGAGTTCCTTCCGCCAGGTGCACACGGTCGATGCGCACCGTCGGCAGCCGCAAACCCTCGTTGACCAGGATCCCCATGAGTTCGGCAAGCGCAGCAGGCCGGTCGGCCGAGGTGCCGATTGCGGTCGCGTAGGAGGGCACCAGCGTCGGGAACGGATATCCCAGCCGCTCCCAGCTGTCGTGGATCTTCTGGAACGCGTCTTCTTCCAGCATGATTCGGATGCGCGTGTTCGCGGCCCGCTGCACCTTCGACTTGAACAGCCAGCCGTACACCTCCTGGCGCTGATCGACACTCGCCGCCAGGACCGCCGCCCGCGACGAGGCCGGATCCTTCTGCAGGTGTGCGACCAGCCACAGCTCAAGCGGATGGACACGGGCAATGTAGCCGCGATCCTGGAGGCTGAACCGGTCCGGCCCATAGGTGAGATAGAGATGTTCGAGGTCGGCTGCGCTAAGGTCCGCATTCGGCAAGCGCGCGCGCAGGAACTGGCTGAACTCGGCGATGCTTGCGCGCGGCCGCACCGAGCGGAACACCACCGCCAGCCGATGCGCGACCGGCCGCGACCTGCTGGCGAGGAGCGAGAGGGCATCGTCCGGCGTGAGGCCGCGGTACCGCCGGAAGAAGCGCGACAGAAACAGGCTGCCCTCCTCATCCGCGAAGCGCTCGAGGTATTCCTTCCGCGCCGGGTGCGACGGCGAGCCCAGGATTTCGCCAGGCGCCGTCGGACCGTCAGCCAGATGAAAGCGGACGATGTCGCGCATCATGCGGATGAAGACGAGGTTGACGGAATACCGCATCGCCTCCGCAACCGTCATGATGCGGCCGTTGTGCGTCTTGTCGAAATTCACGAAGGTGTGCAGGCCGCGCCCGGTAAAGAAGGCCTCGCCGGGATTGGCGGAATAGCGCCGCAGCATGGCGGCATCCATCATGCTCTGCAGGTTGCGGCCACCCGCGTGCACCAGGTAGTCCACCGACCATTGTGTCAGCGGATCGGCACCGTCGTCCGCCACTTCCGCCAGTTCGCGCGCCGGCAGGTGCGCATAGCGGTCGTGCAACTGGGCAATGATCTCCAGATAGCTCACCAGCGTGCGCAGCTTGGCGGTTGAACCGAGATCGAGCTTGCCGCCCTCGTTGAGGTCGAGTGGACGCTCCAGGTTGTCCGCCTGCACGCGCATGAAGTTGCCGTATTCGCGCCGCTCGTAGATCGTCACGCTGTAGTTGACGTTGCCGGCGGAGTCCGGCTCGAGCAGGCGCTCACCGGTGAGTCCGAGGCCGGCAACCTCCTTCGGATCGCCGATCCGGCGCAGCATGGCGATGACGCGGCGCTGGGTCGGCATGTCGAGCGTCGACTCCGCCCGCACGTCGAGCCGGTCGAGATCGTAGAAGGTCGATTTCCCGAACACGGTCAGAAGATGGGCGCGGATGGCATTAATCGCCTTGCGGTCGATGAACGAGAACTCGGCCGGCGCCGGCGGATCGTGGCGGAAGACGAGGTCGATCGCGAGCGCCCGATCACGCAGATCGAGGCTGATGATGCCGGCTTCCGCCAGCACCCTCAAATGGCTGTCAGTCAGCGTGCCCAGTTCGTCCCGGCCTTGCAGCAGGTAGTAGGAGGGCCGGCGCTGCGCCAACAACAGGCTCAGGACCTGCTTAAAGATGCGCGCGCGTTGATAGTGCTCGGCCTCGCTGCGCGGCGTCTGACCAAGAACGCTGACCGCCTGATTGAAGTCGGTGCCATACCAAGCCCACAGGCCGTCACCGAGGCCGATCACCTCGCCGAAGCCTGCCCGCGCCGAAAGCGGCGTCGAGTTCAGGTAATCGATTACGACCTGGCGGCGGAAAGCGCTGGTGTCCGGGCCTTGCGCATAGGCGCGCATGCTGGCCGACGCGATCTGGCGCAGCTTCTCGGTCACCGAGCCGGTTCGGCCCTCGGGCGAATGGCGGAACTTCTCGATCTGCGTCGCCAGCGTGCTGCCGCCGAAGCGATGGCCGGTCGAGATCACCTTGTCGACGACGATGTTGGCTGAGGCAAACGCGAATCGATCCCATTCGATCGCCGGATTGTGGGTCACGCTCGTGGTGGAGAGCAGCTCGCGATTCTCGACGTAGAGCAGCGTATTGACGATCAGCGGCGGAATCGCATCGAATGAGCGGAATACCTGCTCTGGATGCAGCGCGAAGTAGATCGAACGGCCGTCGCGATCTTGAATCGAGAGCCCGGCCTGGGCTTTCTCCGGAAAGATCGGGAACCCGCCGTAGTCGACGAAGGAGCGCAGCGCGTCCGACATCCGCGCCTGGCTCTCGATGACAAAGTTCTCCCCCTGCAGCGTGTCGATGACCCGCGGCAGATCCGAATAGCCAAGCCTTTGGTCGTATGGCCCATCACCGGCGAAGCGCGGTTCCGCAGCCGGTCCGGGCGCAGTGGCGTAGCTCATTTCTCCGGAAAAGCGCGAGAACAGGCGCGCCTGCAGCGGCGAGGTCTCGACCTCGATGCTGATCAACCACGCTCCGAAGCCCGCGATGACGAGCAAGATCAGAGCCGTAAGGACACGGTCCCAAGTTAGGCGCACCATGGGAACTCTTCGTCTGCTGCACGATGTTGCCAGACGATGCACCGGATGAGGTTGCACAACCGAGTGAAGGTCTGCATCAGGCATGTGTTACCGAACCGCGCAGAGACTACCCACCGAGTAGTTTAATTGTGGTAACCGGCGGACCGAAGGCACGTTTCGCGCGTACCGCCGGATGGGGCCCAAAAGCCCAATCAGTGTGATATAAATGCAAGCAAACGTTCGATAAGCCACCTCATTTGGGGGGTTGCGGTGACCGGAGACTCGCAAACGCGGCAAGAGCGCGCTTGCGAGCGCTCTCGTGATCCAGAATCGGGCTCGGATATGTGGCACCTAAGCGGACACCCGCGGCCTCCAGCTCGCGCGGCGGCGAATCCCATGGCCGGTGGATCCAGCGTGCCTGCAGGCGCTTCAGTTCGGGAACCCAGCGGCGAATGTAATCGCCCTGCGGGTCAAAGCGCTCGCCCTGCCGCACCGGGCTGAAAATGCGAAAAAACGGCGCCGCATCGGTGCCGCATCCGGCCACCCATTGCCAGCCACCAGCGTTGTTGGCCATGTCGGCATCGACGAGGGTGTCCCAGAACCAAGCCTCGCCTTCCTGCCAGGGGATCAAGAGATCCTTGGTGAGGAAAGAGGCAACGATCATGCGCACCCGATTATGCATCCAGCCGGTTTGCCAGAGCTGGCGCATCCCGGCGTCGACGATCGGAAAGCCGGTGCGCCCCTGCTGCCAGGCTTGGAGCCCAGACGACGCGCGCGCCCAGGGAAAATCCGCGAACCGCGGCTGCATCGGCGCCTCGGCGACATCCGGATGTTCGAGGAGAACGCGAGCATAGAACTCCCGCCAGCCCAACTCACGCAAAAACGTGTGGCCGTCGGCGGCAAGCTGAGGTTCAAGCGCCATCCGCATTGCCGTCGCGTGCCAGACCTGGCGCGCAGAGATCTCGCCGAAATGCAGCGCCGGTGACAGCCGCGACGTCGCGCACGGCTCGGGCCGGTCGCGCAGGTCGGCATAACCGGCAAGGTCATGATCGAGAAAGGCCGCGAGGCGCGCGTGCGCCTCGGTTTCACCCGGAGCCCAGGCGGCGCGCAGGCCCGCCGCCCAGTCCGGCTTTGTCGGCAGCAGACCCAGATCCGCGAGCGCGCTGCCGTCCGCGAAACCAACGATGCCTTGCAGGCGCTCGGGCGGCGGCAGCGGCGCTGGGGGCGGTGCAGCGGCGAGGCAGGCCCGCCAGAACGGTGTGAAGACCTTGAACGCGGCGCCGCCACGGCCGACGACGCGTGTCGGATCGAACAGGAGCGGCAGGCCGAAGGTGCGGCCGGTAATCCCCTGTGCCGCCAGCGCCTGGCTGGCCTCCTGTTCTGCACGCCGCCAATGCGGTTCCAGGTGGCCGTTCCAGAACACGGCGGCCGCACCCACCTCGGCGGCAACCTTGGCCAGGACCGGCACCGAGCGGCCGCGGCGGACGACCAGCGGCACGCCTTGGCGTTCGAGCGACCGGCCGAGAGCGCTGAGGCTGTGATGCAGCCACCAGCGGCTGGCGCCGCCCAACCGCCAGCGCCCGGGGGTTTCGTCGTCCAGGATGTAAACGCCGAGCACAAGAGCGCCGCCGCTTGCCGCGGCCGTGAGCGCCGGATTATCGGCCAGACGCAGGTCCTGGCGGAACCAAACGATGTTCGGAGGGGGGGACATCAGGAGAGCACACGTTCCCACCGGGCCGATCCGCCAGAATTCGTTACCCACTCGCGCCCGGAACCGGCGCCAAGCAACGACCAAAGGCAAGTAACCATAGTACCGCTCAGGAACACTCTAAATGCAAACCCCCGCGCTGTGCCCTTTATGGGCGGGCGGGGGTTTGACTGGCGAAGTCACGGTGACTTCTGCGCTCGATGCTCAGATCGAGATCAACTTGGACTTTCGCTGCAGAAACCGGTGCCAAGGGGCCGGCTCCCTTCGCCTCATCCGGTGGAGTCATGCCGATTAAGCACCCTCCTTTTTCCAGATCACCCAATTAAAGGATATCCACTTCCATGTTCCGAATCAAGATCTGTTCGTCACCACTGTCACAAAAGGGCAATGCCACTGCTCCAGGGCGCGGTCAGGGCGCCGCACACTGCCAAATCCCCCCTCAGCCGCTGCGGAGAGTGGCCGTGGATCGCCGGCATGCCGGCTGCCGGGACGCCGCCCTCCACCCCGCTTGGGTGGATGATGACCGCGACGCCAGGCAACTGATGCGGCCGTGCAACTCCAACGCGGTGTCGATACAAACCCGCAGAAGCAGCTCGTGACACAATTTCCGTGAGCGCTATTATCTGGCCATGGCTTTCTCCTACGGAGCGCAGCGCGTGATACGGGCGGCGTGGCCATATTTCTTCGTGTGCCGCTTCATGAAATAACACCCAAATGGGAACTTTGGGCTGAGCAAACATGTCCACAACCTCGGGTGCCGACGCCAGTGTCGGCCATGACATCGGGTGGCTCGATTTTGCCAAGGGCTTCGCGATGTTTTGGATCATCTGGGATCATATCAACTGGGCGGTCTTCGGGGCCTTCCCGATCACTGATCCGACCAACGACTGGCCGCCGGTCGCGGAGCGCATCAGCCAGCTGCAACCCCTTGTCGGCCACGGTGTCTGGAATGGGCCGCTGACCCTGTTTCACTGGATCGGCGGCCTCGGCGGCGAGGGGGTGCAGCTGTTCCTGATCGCCAGCGGCTTCGGCTTGACTTGGTCACTGCTGCGCCACGGCGACAGCAAGCCCGACTGGCGCGGCTATTACGTCCGCCGGTTCTGGCGCATTTATCCAATGTGGTGGGTCGCGCATTTCGTGATGCTGGCGCTGGGGATCATTGGCGCGCACGGGTTTGCCGTCGATCCAACCCGCCCCGGCGTTTGGGCGAGCCTGCTGGGCCTGCGAGTGGGCGGCCAGCAAATGTACGTTTTTGCCGCATCTTGGTGGTTCGTCGGCATGATCATCCAGTTCTATGCGGTGTTCCCCGTCTTCTACTGGATCTTCAAGCGCTGGGGTTGGCAGCGATTCCTCGCCATCCTCTTGCCGGTGGGGATGTTGGTGCGTGCCCTCGGCCTATGGGCGTTCGACGCTCCGCTCGCTGGCATGCACTACCTCGACGCCTGGGCGCATGGGGCGATCTTCCTCAGCCGGTTACCAGAATTCGTGCTCGGGATGGCTCTCGCGGGCGCACTGCGGCAGGACCCGCTGCGTGTCCAGCGCCTGTTGTCGTCGCGGTCGCTGCTTGTCGGTGCGGTCGTGATGTATCTGCCGGCACTCGGGTTGTCGCTGATGGTCGTCGGCAACGCCGTGTCTTCGGTTTTGGTTGCGCTGTGCAATCTCATCTTGGTGCGTGCGATGGCGGTCGCAGCCGAACGGTGGCTGCCATCGCTGGCAAGCGCCATGCGGTGGTGCGCGGTCCACAGCCTCAGCCTGTGCCTGGTCAACTCGGTGGCGATCAACCTGATGATCCGTCATGGGACGTTTCCCGACCTGCTCCAACTGCTCGGAGTCGTGGCGGCGATCATCGTGGCGGCGCTGGCCTTGGAGTGGCTCACCCGGACCGGCACGCGGCTGGCGACAAGCCATATCCCGTTTGCGCACAGGTCGTCTTCGTCCGGCCACTGAAGCGAAGGCGACCAGGCTGGCCGCAGAACGAGGCGGGACTTCGCGCACGACGGCGCGGCCCGCACGTTCGGCTGCCGGCTCAGCCCGGCGTTGTGGAAAGCGGATCGGCATCCATGCCGGCCAGAGAGGCTGCAAGCACACCGCGCGCGGCGAGATCCGAAGCGAGCTGCGGCGGCGAGCGGTAGTGGATCGCCGGCATGCCGGCCGCCTCGCTGCCGGCGACGTTGACCGCCACGTCGTCAATGAAGAGGCACTGGTCGGGCTCCAGCCGGTAGCGTTCGAACAGAATGCGATAGATCGCCCGGTCCGGCTTGCCGACGCCCTCATCGCCGGAGACGACGATGCCGTCAAACAGCTGCAGGAAGGAGAAGCGCTCGACCATGCGCGGGAAGGTCTCGGCAGAGAAGTTGGTGACCGAGTAGAGCGGCCAACCGGCAGCCTTGAGCGTTGCAAGGATTTTGACCGTCGGTTCGATCGCACCCGCCACCATCTCGTCCCAGCGCTCGGCGTACAGGCGGATCATGGCGGCGTGTTCGGGAAAGCGGGCGCTGCGCTCGGCCACCGCCTCGGCCCAGGTGCGGCCGAGATCCTGCTGATGGTTCCATTCAGCCGTGCAGATGTGGCCGAGGAAGTGTTCCATCGCCGCGGCGTTACCATTGAACAGCCGGCGGTAGAGGTGGCGCGGGTTCCAATCGATCAGTACCCCGCCAAGATCAAAGACAACGCTCCGGGTCACTGGACCGCCCTTCTCCCGTTTCAGCTTGCGGCGCGCATGATGGCGGCCTGCCGCCCGGCCAGCAACCGGCAAACGACCGGCCGGCGAACAGCGCTTAACAGCTAACCCGCTTTGGGCTATATTTCCCATTTGGGGCGCAAGCCAGGAAAGCGGCAGACAAACGGAGGCAGCGAATGTCTCTGTGGTGTGCGTTTGCGACCGAGCGGCAGAATTACGTTTACGACACGTCGTCGAACCGCATTCTCGCCGTGGAGCCGCCCGTCGTCGAGGTGTTGAACGGTGCTCTGCCTCACCCGGCCGCGGGAGAAGGATGCGAGGCCGATGAGGTCGCGCGCGAAGCGGTCGCAGCGGCGCGCGACGAGGGGCTTCTGCGCCAGCGCCCCTACCAGATCCGCAGCTTCCCTTGCGAAGAAGCGCAAGGCCAGATCGCCGGTCTGTTGGCACATGGACCGGACCAGCTGGTTCTCAACGTCACCGAAGCCTGCAATCTTAGGTGCGCATATTGCACCTACTCGGGCGCGTATCCTCATCACCGCAGCCACAGCAAGCGGCAGATGCCGGCCGCCGTCGCGCGCGCGGCGGTTGCCTGGTACCTGAACCATCCAAGGCGGCAGCAGTTCACAATCGGATTCTATGGCGGTGAACCGCTCCTGCGGCTGCCGTTGTTGCGCGCGCTTGTCGCCCAGGCGCGCGCCATCGTCGGCGAGCGGGTTCATTTCAGCGTAACCACCAACGGCACCCTGATCGATGAGAACGCCGCGCGCTTCCTGATCGAGGCCGATTTCGGACTGACGATCAGCCTCGACGGTCCCGAGGCGGTTCATGACCGCTACCGCCGCACCGGTGCTGGCCGCGGCACGTTCGGCACGGTCTGGCACGCCGTCAATCTCCTTCGCCGCCTCGACGAGCGCTACTTCAGGGAACGGGTGCAGTTCAACGTCGTCCTCGCCCCGCCGGTTGACTTGGACGCGCTTGATGCGTTTTTCGCTGCCCACCCCGACATCTTCCGCGGCAGCAACGTCATGACGGCACCGCTCAACCCGCAGCCATCCGCTGTCGCCGTTCGCCTCGCCGGTGCGACCGATCCATCGCTCGCGCAGGCGCAGCGGACCCAGCTCTGGCAGCACTTCGAGGAGGAATTGGCAGCCGACACCCGCCAGCAGCGGCCGTTGCCGTGGGCCCAGCTCAGTCGGGACTTTGTTCCGCTTCACCAGCGCGAAATGAGCTCCCTGCCGGAGACCATCCCGACCCATGGCCAATGCCTGCCGGGCGCGCGCAAATGCTTCGTCGACACCGACGGCACCTTCTTCATGTGCGAGCGGGTCGCTCCTGCATGGCCAATTGGAAGCGTCGAGGAAGGGTTCGTGTCCGAGAAAATTCTCGCGGTCGTCGAGGCGTATGATGCGTTCTTCTCGACGCATTGCGGCACCTGCTGGGCCGTGCGCCTCTGTGCGAAATGCGTCAACTCGGTTCGGATCAGCGATACGCTTGACCCAACGCGCCGCCAGGCTTTCTGCGACAACCAGCGCCGTTATTGGCAGGGGCTCCTCACCCGGTACTGTGCCGCACGGGAGCAGCGTGACGACGCCTTCGCCTGGGCGCAGGAGATCGAGATACGCTAACAACGACGTGGAAAGGGAGATGAAACGATGATCACAGAATGCTTTCCGGGCACGGGACAAATCACCGCGCTGATGATGGCGAAATGCAAGTGCAGCTGCTGGGGCGGCCCGAACGCGGAAAACTTCCGCGAAGGATCATCATCGGAGCTGCCCGAAGCCGAAGGCGCCTGCAAGTGCAACTGCTGGTGCGAGCGGGGGAAGGCTTCGACCCAGCGCAACGATGACACCAGCGCCGCGACCGCCGAAGCATCCTGAGCCGCTTCCTCTAGCTCCGGGTATGGCTGGGCGGTGTCGCCGATGACTCCGCGCGGGCCGGCCAGGGCAAGCGGCAGCGGTGGTTCCAGCGGCGGTTCTGTACGCGGCTCCGCCGGAAGAACAAGACTGCGGACATCGGCAAGGCCGTTTCTGCCGATCAGGAAACCTGTTCCCCATGTCCCCAGTCAATCCTGTCGCCTTGTCTACCCGGTTCGGACTTTCGCCCAGCCTCCTGCTTGAATAGGGCCGGGCATTCCGCTACTGAAGCCGGCTCTGCGTCCTGCCGGGGCCGGCGGCGTTGGCCTGACGGCGGCACCCACTGGATGCACCGGATATACACGCAACGGAAAAAAGGAAGGAGGGGTCGCTATGGCTGAACAACCTGCCCTCAAACTGGGGAACCCAGCGGTCGTCGGTCTCGCCGGGTTCGGACTGACCACCCTTGTGCTGCAATTCCACAACGTCGGCTGGATGGGACTCGGCCCCGTGGTCTGGCTTGGCCTGATCTTCGGAGGGCTCGCCCAGATGATTGCCGGCCTCCAGGAAATGAAGTCGGGCAATAATTTTGGCTACAGCGCGTTTACATCCTATGGCTGCTTCTGGATCGCGCTTTGCCTAATTCTACTGGGCAACCATTACGACATCTACAAATCAAGCACGACAGACGTCGGCTGGTTCCTTATCGCCTGGACGGCCTATACCATTATCATGTGGATCGGCTCGTTCCGCACCAACAGCGCGCTCGCCCTGACGTTCACGCTCCTGGTGGGCGGCTTCATCCTGCTCGACCTTGCCCATTTCGGCTTTCCGCAGCTAACCCGCTATGCCGGCTTCGAGCTGATGGCGTGCGCGCTTGGCGCCTGGTACGTCATGGCCCATCTCATCTTCCAGGATCTGTTCGGCCGCGACGTGTTGCCTGTCGGCAAGCCCTGGATCCGCTGAGGACGGCCGACGAACCATCACCGCATCTACCTAATCAATGGAGGTTTGCCATGTACGGCAGGAAAACCCTCGCGTTCGCTTCGCTCGTCTGCTCGCTGGCGGCCGGATCGGCGGCGTTGGCCCAATCGACTGAGTCGGCCGCGCCGCAGGAGGTCGTGACCAAGGTGCTCGAGGCGGTCCAGTACCTGAACGAGAAAGGCAAGGCCGGTTTCAGCGAGTTCAACGCTTCCAGCGGCCGCTGGGCGTGGAAGGACTCTTACGTCTTTGTTTACAACTGCGCGAAGAACGAGATGCTCGCCCACCCCTTGCGTCCGGATCTGGTCGGCCGGCCCCTCCTGCAGATCAAGGACAACAACAACAAACCGATCTTCAAGGAGTTGTGCGCCGCCGGTGCGAAACCCCGTGGCGGCTGGGTGGAGTATGCTTGGCCGAAACCGGGTGAAGGCGGCGTCTCGCGCAAGATTTCCTATGCGCACGCGGCCGACGTGTCGTTCGACTACGGCGTGCAGGCCGCCGCCGGCATCTATAACGCTGAAATGTCAGTTGAAGAGCTGACCAACCTCCTGAACACCACTCTCGATCCGGAGAAGTACCCGGCGCATTAGCCGGCATCGCAGGGGGCGCCGGAGGTCAGCGGCGAACGGTGGAAGGCGACTGAAGTTCTGCCAACAAAAATGCCGCCCGGTGAGGGCGGCATCCTTGGCAGGATCAGGGTCGTACGGAACGTTTCTTGTTCTCGTTGGCGTGCTTCCGTTTAGCTAGCGAGCGTGCGTTATTTCGACACGACGGTTCTGCGGCTCGCGGACGCCGTCTGCGGTCGGAACCAGCGGATCTGCCTCACCGCGGCCCTCGGCCGTTATCTGGTTCGCCGGAACGCCCAGTCGAACCAACTCGGCCTTAACCGCATCGGCACGGCGCTTGGACAGCCTCAAGTTGTAGTCCTCAGGCCCTGCCCGGTCCGTGTGGCCAACGACGATGAGCCTTGCCGGGCCGGTCACTTTGGCGGCTTTGGCGATCGTGTTCTTCGCGTCAGTCGTCAAGTTTGACTTCGCGAAATCGAAGAAGACGAGGAACTTCTCCGGTGCCGCCATCGGCGCCACCGGCTTGGCAACGACCGGCGCCGCCTCGAGCTGAGCCAGGGCAGCCTTGAAGCCGTCCCGGCAAGCGGCGATGTGGTCTTTCTGCAGGTTCTCGTCGAGCTGCTCGAGCCAGCAGTCGTACAACGACTGGGCCCGGGCGGCGACGTCCGGCTTGGTGGTGCGGCCGTTTCCGTCGAGCGCCTTCACCAGACGCTGGCGGGACTCGGTCACCTCCCCCTCCGCAGCGCCCCTGATGTGCCGCAGGGCGGGCTCGTCCGGCTGGGTCGGCTTGCCCTTGGCGGCATCGATCGAGCGGCGGGCGTAGGTGTCGCCGTCCCGCTGGTCGCCTTGCTGGTACTCGACCTCGGCAAGTGCCAAGTAATCGCGGGCGAGCGCACGATCGAACGCCGTGCCCTGCGGCTGGGCCGATTGCGCCTCGGCGAGGTAGCGATTGGTGCAGCCTGTACTGGCCAAGAGCGCCAGCGCGACGGCTGCCATCTTTAGCTGCGCGTGCATCACTCGGTTCTCCTCATTCCTAGCAGCTTGAGCCGCAGCCTAGAAGTTGAGGCCGAAGCCGAACGAGTACAGCGCATTGCCCTCATCTAAGTCGTTGTCGCCGACGAGCACGTATTCGCCTTGACCGTAGACGAAGGTGCTCTCGTTCAGCCAGAACTTCACGCCGGCCTCGGGACCGTAGATCCAGTCGTCCTCGAAACTTTCGCCGTACTGGTAGCCGCCGACGATACCGACGAACGGTTGAAAGCGGCCAAGCGGCGCCTGGAAGTCGACCGACACGCGCGAAGCGCCGCCCCAGGTGTCATTGAGGTTATCGCCGAACGACGACGTGAATGTCTGGCGTACGCCAACCGGCAGCCACTTCGTGACGTAGTAGTGCACAGAGCCCGAAAGACCAAAGACGTGGTCATTGAACTCGTCGGTCGATGCACCGGTGCCACCGAAAGTTGCTTCCCAGTCACCGACGCGTGGACCCCATTCCGCCGTGTAGGGCGGCATTTTGGAATCAGCGACGGCCCAGCCACTGCTCAGCGCGAGTAGAGTCGCGCCTAAGAGGATTCGCTTCATTTTTCTGCTCCTGACTGACACCCGAACTAAAGAGGAGCGTCCCGCGAAGAACAGCTCCGATGCTTCATGGTTGCCGAATAAGGGTGTAGACAGTCAATTGCAAAACCTAAGGCAGTTTTCACGGCCGCAACCGCTGTTGCACTTCGGAGACAGGTACGACCACGGGCGGAAGGGCGGGCGAGCCGCGGCCGGCGGCCCCGGCCAAGCGGGGGAGCGGACGTGGCGGAGATGTTGCCTACGCCGGCTGCGCCGACCGCCGGCCACGGGGTGGAACGCTTTGCCCACGGCCCGGCGGTGGCGGGTGCGCGGCTTTGCCACGCGGTTTGCAGCACCATTTGCGGCACCGCTTACCTCCCCTTTGCGCCGGGTCACGACCACATGATCTAGACGCTTCGATCAGGGATCAGCACGACCGGCAGTCGTCCACCGGCCGGCCATCCCGCAGCCAGTCGTTGATGCCGCCGGCGACGCTGTAGACCGTCTGAAAGCCGCCCTGATTGGTCAGCAAGCGGGCGGCCACAGCCGACCGGTTGCCGCTGCGACAGAGCAACGCGAGCGGTCGATCCGGCGCCGAAACGGCCGCGACCTCTGCCATAAAGGTGGGTCGCAGCCGCCCATCGGCATCGAAAGCCGTGATCAAATGACTCCCGGCGACGACACCTGTCGCGCGCCATTCGTCGGCGCGGCGGATGTCAATCAAAGTGATTCCGCGCTCCAAAAGGGGAGCAAGCTCCGCTACGGACACGGTTTGTACACCCGAATCGGCCACCGATTCGCGCGGACCGGTGATACCGCCGAAAAGGCTCAACCACATCGCCGCCCACACCGCCACCGTTCGCACACGTTTCCAAGCCATCCGCCACGCTCCACCGTCCCCCACCACTGAAGATAGCGACCACGGCGTGCCACGGCAAACCCGCTCGGGAACTGCAAGGCGGGCGGGCAGCGCACGCGCAATCCGTGCGCGCGGGAATGGCATTCATCAGGGCGGGTTCAAAACGCCTGGCGCCGGTGCTAGGTTTGCATGGCGCGCAAGCACGAGGCGCCCCCTCGCCTCACCGTGTGGCGGGCACGCGGCAATACAGCCTTCAGGAATGCGCATGGCAGATGATCCCAAGGCAGAGCCTGTTGCGCCGGAGGAGGACCCCGCGGTCGACGGCGCCGATGCAGCGGAGGCAGTGCCTGAAGGCGACAGCCAAGCAGCGGCCCACGATCGCCACAGGCGAAGCCGGGCGGCGCTGCTACTGACCGCCATCGGCGTCGTTTATGGCGATATCGGTACCAGCCCGCTGTACACCATCCGTGAGGCGTTCAGTCTTGCGGGCGGTCTCTCCCCCGATATCGGATCCGTGTTGGGCGTGCTGTCGCTGGTCTTCTGGTCGCTGATCATCGTCGTCACCGTCAAGTACGTGCTCTTGATCATGCGTGCCGACAATAAGGGCGAAGGCGGCGTGCTGGCACTCGCTGCGCTGGCCGGACGCGGACTCGACTACACCGGACCGATGCGCGCAGCCGTCACCGTACTGTCGATATGCGGCCTCGGGCTTTTTTTTGGCGACGGCCTGATCACGCCCGCGATCTCGGTCTTGAGCGCGGTCGAGGGTTTGAATACCGCGACCGAGGTCTTTCACCCCTACGTTGTCCCACTTTCGAGCGCGATCCTGCTCGCTTTGTTCGTCATCCAGACTCGCGGCACCGAGTCGGTCGGCAAACTGTTCGGCCCGGTCATGCTGCTGTGGTTCACAGTGTTGGGCCTGCTTGGCCTGGTCCAGATCATCCAGGTGCCAAGCGTGCTCAAGGCCCTCGACCCGCGCTATGCCGCCGCCCTGGTGGCCAACGATCCGGCGGCGGCATTCTTCAGCCTGGGCGCGGTCGTTCTCGCGATTACCGGCGGTGAAGCGCTTTACGCCGACATGGGGCACTTTGGCCGCTGGCCGATCCGCTTCGCCTGGTTCTCGCTGGTCTTGCCGGCCCTGGTACTCAACTATTTCGGCCAGGGGGCCCTCGTGATGGCGGATCCGGGTGCAATCGAGCACGTGTTCTTTCTCCTTGCCCCGCCCTGGGCCCTCTACCCGTTCGTCATCCTGGCAACGCTTGCGACCATCATCGCCTCTCAGGCAGTGATATCGGGCGTCTTCTCGCTCACCCGCCAAGCGGTGCAGCTGGGACTCTTGCCGCGGATCGAGACGCGCCACACGTCCGCGACCGAGGAAGGCCAGATCTATGTCCCGCGCATGAACTGGGCAATGCTTGCAGGCGTGCTGCTGCTCGTCACCGAATTCCGCTCATCCGCCAACCTTGCCTCCGCCTATGGCCTTGCCGTCACCGGCGTCATGGCGATCAGCGCATTGTTGGCCGCTGTCGTCGCCAGGCGGCTGTGGCAGTGGTCGCGCCTGACGACAGTTGCCGTGTTCGCCCCCCTGCTGGCCATCGACCTCTGCTTCTTCGCGTCAAACGCCTTGAAGATCCCAAGCGGCGGTTGGCTGCCGCTGGTCGTCGCCATCATCGTGTACTTCATCATCGACACCTGGCGTCGCGGTCGCATCGTCCTGCGGCAGGAACTCTACGGTGACGCGCTGCCGCTGGCACTGTTCATCGATCAGGTCAGCGGCGCCTCGACCCGCGTCCCCGGGACGGCGGTGTATATGACCGGCAACCTCAACACGGTTCCGAACGCCCTGCTGCACAATTTCAAACACAACCAGGTCTTGCATCAACGGATCGTATTCATGACCGTCGCGGTCGAAGATGTCCCCCGTGTTGCCGAGAGCGAGCGGATCGAGGTCGAACGGGCCGGCAAAGGCTTTTTCCTCGTCGTCGCCCGCTTCGGCTTCATGGAGGCGCCGAACGTGCCACGGGCGCTGAAACAGTGCCGCAGCCACGGTCTTGTCTTTGACATGATGCAGACTTCTTTCTTTGTCGGACGGGAAACGCTGGTCGTGCGCCGTGCCCGCGCCAAGCGGCTGCCGTTCTGGCGCCGTTGGCAGGAGCATCTGTTCATCGCCCTGTGGGGGGCATCCCTCAGCGCGACCGCGTTTTTCCAGATCCCGCCCAACCGGGTGGTCGAACTCGGAACGCAGATCGAGTTCTGATCTGGGTGCATTTGCCTATAATATAGGCACTATTTCTTTGTGATTGTCTCTTAGGCAATCTTCCGCTACCACGATCGCCAGGTTACGGTCCGATGTCGGGTGCATGTCACCGGCACGAGACGGAGAGTGGACGCGCGTGCCTGATCCTTGCCCATCCCCCGTTCAGTCTATCCTTCTGGAGCTGTACGAGAAGTACCAGCCCGATTTTTCCGGGTCAGTTGCCACGTATATCCCCGAACTGGCAAAGGCAGACCCGGCCGACTTCGCCATTGTCCTGGCGACGACCGATGGTCACATTTACGAAGTTGGACAGAGTCGGCGGGAATTTACTATCCAGTCGGTCTCCAAGCCGTTTGTTTTCAGTCTTGCCTTACAAGAACACGGCCGCGACGCGGTTCTGCGCAAGGTCGGTGTCGAGCCATCCGGCGAAGCCTTCAATGCCATCGTCTTTGACGAGACGGGAAACCGGCCGTTCAATCCGATGGTCAATGCCGGTGCGATCGCCATCTCGGCCCTGATTTCGGGTGAGAGCTTTGAGAGTCGTCTGCAACGCGTCCTGGAGACGTTCGCAGACTTCGCCGGCCGCCCACTGGAGATAGATGAGACGGTCTTCCAGTCGGAGCGGGCGACCGGCCATCGCAATCGCGCTATCGCGTACCTCGAGCTCAATTCCGGGATGATCCAAGAGCCGGTCGACGAGCATCTCGATCTCTATTTCCGCCAATGCTCGATCCTGGTCACGGCGCGCGACCTCGCGATCATGGCGGCGACGCTCGCCAATTACGGCGTCAATCCGTTGAACGGCCGCCAAGCCGTAGCCGCAGAACACGTTCAAAGTATCCTGAGCGTGATGGCAAGCTCCGGCATGTACGACTATGCCGGTGAGTGGAACTACCGCATCGGTCTGCCGGCAAAAAGTGGCGTTGCCGGCGGCATCATCGCGGTCCTGCCCGGCCAGTTCGGCATCGGCCTCTATTCCCCGCTTCTGGATGCCAAAGGCAACAGCGTCCGCGGTGTGCGCGTCTGCGACGAACTGTCGTCACGCTTCGCGCTGCACATGTTTGCGCACCACCCGCAGCCGCGCACCGTCATTCGCCGGGTCTATACGGGCAGCAATGTCGTCTCCAAGCGGCGGCGGCGCGCGGCCGAGCGGGATGTGCTCGATCAGCTTGGGCACCGCATCACCGTTTTTGAGCTGGATGGCGATCTGTTCTTCGCCAGCATGGAACAGGTGCTGCGTCGGCTGACGGCGGAGCTCGATCCGCACGGCTTTGCCATTCTCGACGGCCGCCGGGTTGGCCATGCCGACCAAGGCCCGCTGGGACTCCTGATCGCGATGCACGAGCGGCTCGCCGAGCGGCAGCAACAGCTCCTCCTGGCCGCCTTTCCGGCCGCGATCATTCGCGCACTCGGCCAGCAATTGCCTGTGGGCTGGGTCGAGGAACACGTGTTTGCGGATGTGGACCGCGCACTGGAGGCTTGCGAAGATGCCCTGCTGGCGGCGGCCGCGCCTGAATTGTCGGCCCACGAGATCAGCGTGCCGCTGGCGGAGATGGACATCGTCGCCGGTTTCGAAGGCGAGTATGTCGCTTTGCTAACCGGTTACCTTGAAGAGGCAACGTACGCGCCGGGAGCCGCCATCATCCGCGAGAACGATCCCGCCGATCGGCTGTTTATGCTGGCCGAAGGCTCGGCTGCGGTCACCATGCAACTCGGCGACGGCCGCAGCAAACGGCTCGCCAACATCGGCCCGGGAGTATCGTTCGGCGAATTGGCCCTGGTCGACGGCGGCAGTCGCGTCGCCGACGTGATCGCCGAGAGTGCCGTGCGCTGCTGGGTGCTGCGTACCGAGCGGTTCGCCGACCTGGCGGAAAAGCACCCGCGGCTGCACGCGCGCCTGCTGAAGAACATCGGCCGCAACTTAAGCGATCGGCTGCGCCGGACCACGCGCGAGGTGCGCACACTCGAAGAGTGAGCCTTGCCGCCGCCTTACCGGCTTCCTGCTCCGCCGGTCATCGCACGGTGGTGCAGCGGGCTAAAGCTGCAGCCCGCAACCACAGATTGGGCAAGTCAGGCCTGCGACCAGGGCGTCCCGCTCTTCGGGCGACAGGGAAAGGCCAGCGAGGCTCTGCCGCAGCTCCGCGAGCAGCTTCTGATGCTGCGGGTCATCCGCAAGCGTGCACGAGCGTGCGGCATGGTAGATGCCGCTCACCTGGGTGCCCGCCTCCTCGACCGCAAAGGCAAGCGCCTTCCCCGACGCCAGCGCGAAAGCAGTGGACGCAAAGAGGCCGGTGCGCAAGAACAGGCGGCGGCTGGTGGACAAGGGATTGCTCCGTTACGTCACCTTCGAGGACGTAGTAAAGTATACCGTGACGCGCTGCCCGATCGCAACGCACACAAGCGGGCCCGCCGTTCGCGCGTGAAGGGTGCGGCCCGATGCGGCCCTGGGCACGGCACGCAGGGTCTGGCAGGAAGGCGCGATGCTAAAGAAGCTATTGCCGTGGATCATGGCCACCATCGTTGTTGCCGGTGCCGTGGCCGTATTCTTGTATCTCGCCATCCCCGTCGTCGAGGTGCAACGGCCGGTGCGCGGTACTGCCGTCGATGCCGTCTATGCGACCGGTGTTGTCGAACCGGTCACCTGGGCGAAGGTCACGCCGATCGTCCGCGGCCGGGTGGTCGAGCTCTGTGCCTGCGAGGGCGAACGCATCAGCCGTGGCGATGTTCTGGCGCGGCTCGATGACGAGGAGCCGCGGGCACGCCTCAAGGAGTACGAAGCCCGCGCGCGCTTCCTGGAGAGCGACGTTGCCCGCTACGGCAAGCTGCTCACGGACCGCGTCATCAGCGTCCAGGCCTATGAGCGGCTGGTCAGCCAGTTCGACGAGGTGCGCGCTTCCATTGCAGCCGCCCGCGAGCACCTGGCCGACTACACGCTGCGCGCGCCCATGGCCGGCCGAGTCCTGCGCCAGGATGGCGAGGTCGGCGAGGTGGTGGAACCGGGCGACGTCCTGTTCTGGGTCGGCGAGCCGACGCCGCTGTGGATCGAGGCCGACGTCGACGAGGAGGACATCCCGCGCGTCCGCGTCGGCCAGCACACGCTCGTCAAGAGTGATGCGTTCGCCGGTCAGGTCTTGGCAGGCACCGTCAGCCAGATCACGCCCAAAGGCGACCCGGTGGCGAAAAGCTTTCGCGTCCGCATCGGCCTGCCCGCCGAGACGCCGCTGATGATCGGCATGACGACGGAAATCAACATCATCATCCGCGAGGAGCCAGGCGCGCTGCTGGTCCCAGCCGAGGCGGCCGTCGACGGCCGGGTATTCGTGGTCGAGGGCGGCCGGGCAATCGAGCGCCCGATCACGCCCGGCATCAAGGGCGCCCGCTGGCTGCAGATCAAGGCCGGCCTGAGCGAGGACGACGCTGTCATCGTCACCCCGCCGCCCCAGCTTAAGGCCAGTGACCGCGTTCGCGTCCGTGCCGCGCCGGCACCGGCTGGTCCGTGAGGCGCCAATGCCGCTCACGCTCGAAATCGCTCTGACGCATATCCGCGAGCGGCTGCGGCAGACCGTGCTCTCGGTGCTGGGCGTAACGACCGGGGTCGGCTTCGCGGTCGCGATGGCGGCCTTGATGCAGGGCTCGCAGGAGGACTTCATCCGCCGCATCATTGACGCGACACCACACATCACGGTCCGCGATGACTTCCGCGCCGTGCCCTGGCAGCCGGCTGACGCGGTCTATGGCACGAGCGCCGTCGGGCTCTCCTCCGTCAAGCCGAAGGAGGAACTGCGCGGCATCCGCAATCCGCAGCCGAAGCTGGCCCTGCTGGCCGCGCTGCCGGGTGTCGCGGTGGCACCGACGCTGCGCGGGCCGGTGGTCCTGCGCTTCGGCGGCCGCGACGTCGCCGTCTCGCTGTTGGGCATCGAACCGAAAGCGGAAGTCCGGGTTTCCAAGCTCGCCCACGACATCCGCGAAGGCAGCCTCAACGATCTCTATACGACCGCAAACGGCATCATCATCGGCAGCGGCCTCGCCCGCAAGCTCGGCGCCGGCTTGGGCGACAGTGTCAGCCTCTCGTCGTCGGCAGGAACGATCCGCCTCGCCAAGGTCGTCGCCATCGTCCACTCCGGCGTCGTCGCCATCGACGATGCGACCGCCTATGCCCGGCTCAAGGTGGTGCAGGTGCTGCTCGACCGGCCCAACGTCATCAACGAGATCCGCCTGCGCCTTGATGACGTGAATGGCGCCCGCGCGCTCGCCCAACGCATCGAGCGCCGCTTGGGCTACCGCACCGAGTCGTGGGAGGAGATCAACGAGAACGTGCTGGAAGTGTTCCAGATCCGCAACATCATCATCTACACGGTGGTCGGCGGCATTCTCGTGGTCGCAGCGTTCGGCATCTTCAACATCGTCTCGACCATTGTGTTCGAGAAGACGCGCGACATCGCCATCTTGAAGTCGCTGGGTTTCACCGAAGCCGACGTGCGCGCGATCTTCGTCAGTGAAGGGTTCCTGATCGGCAGCTTCGGCACGGTGCTCGGCTGGGGCCTGGGCTACGCGCTGTGCCGGCTCTTGGGCAGCATCGAGATCAAGGTACGCACGTTTGCCGAGCAGACCGGACTGCCCGTGACCTACGACTGGCGCCACTACGCGATCGCCGCCGCCTGCGCGCTCACCGCGGCCGGCCTCGCCGGCTACCTGCCAGCGAGACGCGCCGGCAGGCTCGATCCGGTCGCCATCATCCGCGGGGCGGCATGACGGAGCCAAGCTTCGTGACGGCCGAAGACGTTCACCGGGTGCTGCCGGGGCCGGTGCCGGTCACGCTCGTGCGCGAGATCGCGCTCAGCATCGGTGCCGGCGAGTTCGTCGTGGTGACCGGGCCTTCGGGCTCTGGCAAGTCCTCGCTGCTCTATCTGCTGGGTCTCTTGGACCGGCCGACCCAAGGCGAGATCCTGATCGAGGGCAGGCCGACGCGGGCCTTAAGCCGCGATGCGGCGGCAGCACTGCGGCTGGCATCGATCGGCTTCGTCTTCCAGTTCCACTTTCTCCTGCCCGAGTTCAGCGCGCTTGAGAATGTGATGCTGCCGATGCGCCGGCTCGGCACCCTGGAACGTGCGGCAATGGAAACGCGCGCGCGCGACCTGCTGGCCACCCTGGAAATGGCCGATTACGCCGACCGCAGGCCCGATCAGCTCTCCGGCGGCCAGCGGCAGCGGGTGGCAATCGCCCGCGCACTCGCCAACGCGCCCAAGCTCGTGCTCGCCGACGAGCCGACCGGCAACCTCGACTCCCGCAACGCGGAGCAGGTTTTCACGATCCTCGCCGGCCTCGCCAAGGCCGGCCGCGCGGTGGTCGCTGTCACCCACAACCTCGACCTCGCCGCCATGGCCAGCCGGCAGATCACACTGCTCGACGGCCGCATCGTGGAGGACGTGCGCACGCACTGACGTTGCGCATTGCCCGCCGCACCCACCGAGCGTGGCCATTGCCAAGTTCGTCGGTCTTGGTTTCTCGACGTTGTGCGCTCTTGGCGCCGCTCCAGGTGCAGCAGCGGACTGTCAGCCCGCTAAGGGGACGTCCGCATCGGCGGGCCGGTCACCGCCGCCGGTCGAAAAAATATCGGTCAAGAAGTTACAGACAATCTCGACCCGCCGCGTCATCCGCACATCTGAGCGGACGAGCAGCCACAGATCAATCGAGAGCGCCGCCGTGTCAGCGAGCACCCGCCGCATCCCGTAACCCTCTCCGATCGGAACCGGCAGTGCGGCGATCCCGCAGCCGACGCGGCACGCACCGAGTTGTGCCGCGAACGTGCTGGTCCGCAACACCACGCGGCCCTCGCCGGAGTTGGCCGAAAGCCAGCGCGCCATCTGCAGGAATGCGAGATCGTGGTCCCACGCAATCAGGCGGTGATTGTTGAGGGCTCGGTCGGGAATGCCGTGGCGTTCGAGATAGCCTTCGGACGCAAACAGCCCAACCTGGATTTCGCCGATCCGTCGCATCGTGTAGGCACCGCGGGCCGGCCGTACGGCACGCAGCACCACATCCGCCTCGCCACGGGAGAGTGAAACCGGCCGGACGTCGGAGAGCAGCTCCAGTGAAAGCTCGGGATAGGTTTCGCAGAAGCTGCCGAGACGGGGCACGATCAGTTCGTGTGCGAGCAGCTCGGGCGTTGCGAGGCGGACTACGCCGCCGACGTCTTCCGGGTCAGCGCCCGCACTCCGCTGCAAAGCGAGGATCCGCGCCTCGGCCGCCTCGGCCTCGCCACGAAGCCTTTCACCGGCGGGGGTCAGCGTGTAGCCGTCGCGATGGCGGCGGAACAGGCGGCAGCGAAGCGCTCCTTCCAGGGCGTCGATGCGGCGGGACACGGTGGACGCGCTGACGCAGAGGTGATGACCGGCCTCGCTGAGGTTGCGGCCGCGGGCGACCGCGAGGAAGTAGCGAAGATCGTCCCAAGACATCAGGCGTTCCATTTTCGCAACATGACGTTCCGGCAATCGACGTTGCTATTCATGGCACTCGCCACGTAAAGCTCTGCCGCAGAGAGAGCACTTTGCGATCCTGGAGGCAATCCTAGAGAGGAGGGGCGACGCATGCGGGTGTTTCAGGTGCAAGATGATTGGTCGATGGAGAACCTCCGCATGGCGGAGCGACCCGAGCCACAGGCCGGGCCCGGTCAGGTCCTGCTGCGCATGCGGGCGGCGTCGCTGAACTACCGCGATCTCCTGGTGCCAAAGCGGGGTTACGGCGCGTTGACCGGCACCTTGCCGCTGATCCCCATATCGGATGGCGTCGGCGATGTGGTCGCCGTCGGTGATGGCGTCACCCGGGTGCGGGTCGGCGACCGGGTATGCCCGATCATGATCCAGAGTTGGATCGGTGGCGAGGCCACGGCCGAACGGGTGCGCCAGACCCTCGGCGGTCCGCTCGATGGTGTGATGACCGAGCTGATGGTGGTTGACGCCGAGGGGGTCGTTCGCGTGCCGCCCCATCTGACCGACGCGGAGGCGGCGGCACTTCCCTGCGCCGCACTGACGGCGTGGAGTGCTGTCGTTACCCACGGCGGCGTTCGGGCGGGAGATGTGGTCCTGGTCCAGGGCTGCGGCGGTGTCTCACTGTTCGCGCTGCAGTTCGCGAAGCTGCACGGTGCGCGGGTGATCATCCTGTCGAGCAGCGACGCGCGCCTCGAACGGGCGCAGGCCATGGGCGCGGACGTCGGCATCAACTACCGCACGACGCCGGAATGGGGCCGAGTGGTGCGCGAGCAGGCAGGCGGTGACGGCGTCGACCAGGTCATCGAGGTCGGCGGTTCGGCAACCCTGCCCCAGTCGCTGCGCGCCGTCCGCGCCGGAGGCACCATCAGCCTGATTGGCGTCCTTTCTGGTGCCAAGATCGATGCCGCGCTCGGGCCGATCGTCACGCGACAGGTTCGTCTGCAGGGTATCGCTTGCGGCAGTCGCGACGGCTTCGAGGCCATGCTGCGGGCGATCGCCGAGCACCACCTCAGGCCCGCAATCGACCGCGTATTCGCATTTGAGGAGTTGCACCCCGCTCTCGCCCATCTCGCCACCGGCGCGCAGTTCGGCAAGGTGTGCCTGCACATCTGAGACTGGAACCGCCTCGGGTTTGCGCCATCCTCGGTGTCCTGGGGCGGCGGACCACTTTGCGGGCCGCCTTGCCTCCCTCCTTGTTCTTTCTCCCACGGCGGCGCGGAGGTGCTATAAGCGGGGTTTCTTTGGGGACCGCCCGGCCAGCCGGGACGCAAACGACACGGACGCTGGAGCCATCGGCCGCGGTGCCCTTTCGCCCCATCTACCGAGGAGGAGAGAACGATGAGTGGACTGAAACCGGGCGTTGTTACCGGCAAGGATTACGAGACGCTGGTCGCCAGCTGCAAGGCCGGCCACTACGCGCTGCCGGCGGTGAACGTCACCAGCACGAATACCATCAACGCCGTGCTTGAGGCCGCCGCCAAGGCCAAGGGCGACGTCATCGTCCAGCTCTCGAACGGCGGTGCGCAGTTCTACGCCGGCCAGGGCTTCCCCAACGGCAGCCTTGCCAAGGTGCTGGGTGCCGTCTCCGCCGCCCGCCACGTCCATATGATGGCCGAGCATTACGGCGTTTGCGTCGTCCTGCACACCGACCACGCCAACAAGAAGCTGATCCCGTGGGTCGAGGGCCTGCTCGACCATGGTGAGGCGTTCCATAAGGAAACCGGCAAGGCGCTGTTCAGCTCGCACATGCTCGATCTGTCGGAAGAGCCGCTCGACTGGAACCTGAACGAGTGCGCGCGCGTTCTGAAGCGGATGGCCAAGATCGGCATGAGCCTGGAGATCGAACTCGGCGTCACCGGCGGCGAGGAAGACGGCATCGGCGGCGAGTTCGACGAGAGCGCTGACAACGCCAAGCTCTACACGCAGCCGGAGGACGTCCTGCAAGCGTTCGACAAGCTGTCCGAGATCGGCAGCTTCTCCGTCGCCGCCTCGTTCGGCAACGTGCATGGCGTCTACAAGCCGGGCAACGTCAAGCTGCGCCCGGAGATCCTGAAGAACAGCCAGGACCTGGTTGCGCGCCGCCACAACGCCGGCCCGAACCCGCTGAACCTCGTCTTCCACGGCGGCTCCGGCTCGGAGAAGGCGCAGATCACGGAAGCGGTCGGCTATGGCGTGTTCAAGATGAACATCGACACCGACACCCAGTTCGCCTTCTCGGCCCCGGTCGGCAAGTTCGTCGATGAGCATCCGAAGGCGTTCAAGTACCAGATCGACCCGGAGGACGGCACGCCGTTCAAGAAGTTCTACGACCCGCGCAAGTGGCTGCGCGCGGCCGAGCTCGGCATGGTCGAACGCTTATCGGAAGCCTTCAACGACTTGGGCGCCACCGGCAAGACGCTGGCCCGCGCTTAAAGGCGTCGCCGGCTTGAACTGACGACAAAGGCGGGCGCGGTCCTTCCCTTCCCCAGGCCGCGCCCGCGACGTCAGGGAGTGTGTGCACGCTGTGCCGCCGCCGTGCGCACAAGCTCGGCAGCGGCGGGCGTGATGCGGCGCACGATCTCGGCAATGCCGTCGGCGTTGGGGTGCAGGCCGTCCGGAAGGTTCAGCTCCGCGACGCCGGCAACACCTTCGAGGAAGAACGGATAGAGCGGGATCTTGTGCCGGGTGGCGAGGTCGGGAAAGATCGCTTCGAACCGCTCGCCATCGGCGGTACGCCAGTGCGGCAGGAGGCGCATACCGGTCAGCAGCACCGCAATGCCGCGCGCACTCAGTTGCTCAAGGATCGCATCCAGGTTCCCGTAGGTGACTTCCGGATCGATGCCGCGAAAGGCGTCGTTGATGCCGAGTTCAACGATCACGGCGTCCGGCTGTGCGGCATGCTTGGAGCCCAACAGCCAGGTAAGCCGTGCCCGGCCGCCGGCGCTGGTATCCCCGGAGACGCCAGCATTCTCGACCGTGACGTTGAGGCCGAGGCCGCGCAGGGCGCGTTCGAGCTGCGCCGGAAAAGCCTTGGCACGCTCCAGCCCGTAGCCGGCGGTCAGGCTGTCGCCGAGCGCCAACAGGCGGATCGGCGGTTCGGCCGTTGCTGCCGCTGCAACCGGTCCGCCCAGCAGCAGCGCAAACAGGAGAGCCGCGCCGCTGACCAGTGTCCGCCTGCGGTCGAACAGCGCAAGCCTCCTGCCCGCCCGTCTCGGCAGCATATGCAGTGCATGCTCCTTAGGCCGCCGCATTGGTGCCCCCATCCTCAGGCCCTGGCGGCCGCGGCCAAGCGCTCAGGGCGCAAGCGGCACGGGCATATTGTTCAGTGCCTGATAGACGGCCGCTTCGATCGCCGCGTTGCTTTGTTGCCCTGCCTCCGTTGCGAACTTTTCGGTTCCGGTGCCCCGCCAAAGGAGCTGGCGGGTCTGCGCGTCCAGGAAGACAATGGTAAAGCTCTCTTCGGGGGTCTTGTAGACCTCCATCCCGCTGTAGGCTTCGACTTGCGTGCCTTTAGGGCTATCGGCCAACTGCAACTCCGCGCCGAGAAAACCGGGACCGGCCGCGGCACGGTTGCGGTCGATATAGACATTGCTGAAGGCGGCGAGGAAGTCCGCCGGCTCTCCACGCCGAAACCCCTTGTCAGCAAGATCGTCGTCGACCGCCTGCTCCACTGTGAACCGGGTCGCGGGCGCCATCGTTGGATCGTAGCCAAGTCGGTAACGGACCATCTCCTCCGAGGTCATCCAGCGATATGTGCGGTAGCGCGATGCGGCGACGGCTGCAGCCTTCGGTGTATTCACCTGCTGGGTGATCTGCTCCGCGATCGCCGCCTCTTGCGACGATATCGGCTTGGAACTCTGGCAGCCGGCGATCAGACCGCTCAAGCACAGGAAAGCAGCGAACCGCCAAAGTGAGCGCATAACGTGATCCCTCCTCGAACCGGTCGTGCGCAGCGGCCGCGAGCGGCTTCCGTCACCTTGCTGCGCCGATACACCAAGCCCCCAACCGTTGCCGCCACAAGGCCTTGAGCGGCGGGTGCCAGGGGATACCACGCAATTGACCCGCGCGCGAGACCTCCTGCGTGCAGCGCCGGCAGCCGAGAGCGGCAACGCACCCAGCAGGAACGCAAGGGTGACCGCCGCCGCCAAAGGCGCTGCATTGCTCTCAAGCGTCAGTCCAGACAGGCGAAAAGATGGCCGATCTGGTTGACGCGGCGGTCGATCAGGCGTGCCCGTGCCCTGGTGACGGGATCCGGGTGCCCAGCGTGCCAGCGCCGGGGATTGGGCAACACGGCCGCGATCAGTGCGCTCTCGTTCCGGGTCAATCCGCTTGCCGGCTTGCCGAAGAACACCCGCGCCGCGGCTTCGGCACCGTAGACGCCGGGCCCCATCTCGATGACGTTGAGATAGACCTCCATGATCCGCTGCTTGCCCCAGAGCGCTTCGATCTGCGGCGTCATCCATGCCTCCACGACCTTGCGCAGTGGGTCGCGGCCGGGCCACAGAAGAATGTTCTTGGCGGTCTGCATCGTAATTGTGCTGGCGCCGCGCGGCCGTTCGCCCTGCAAGAGCCAGCCGCGCAATTCACCCTCAATTGCGCCAGTATCGAAGCCGCGGTGGCTGCAGAACAGGTTATCCTCGGCAGCGATGACCGCATGGACCAGATGCGGCGAGATGCCGTCGAGCGGACGCCAGGAACGGCGCGGCGGCAGCCCCTCCGCCCACCGGATCAACATCAGCGGCGTCAGCGGCGGGTCGAAAACGGCATACGCGAGCACCGCCAGCGACGGCAAGAGCACCAGTAACAACACGCTGAACATGACCCAGCGGCGGCAGCGGGCGAGTAACGCTCTCATCTTGCGGCGCGCTCCCGAACGGCTTCGGAGACGATCTCGCTTATCGCATAGACCGGGTGCGGGACAAGGCCGCCTCGTTTGCCACGAAATCTCGCCTTGTCCTCATACGGGTGCGACGATCGGCCGGCAGCGCTGGCAGGCGCAGCCGGCCTCCTTGGCTGTTGCGAATCTTTTTCGGTTTTTTGGGGTGGATCACCTCGAATAAATCACTTATCCTCAAACAGGGTAGATGCTGGAGGCAATGCAAAGGTCGGGTGGCCATCTTGTTGCTGGTATCGGCGGAGGTGTTCAATTCGTTTGCCAGCGGCGGCCGGCCGCAAGCCGGCATGTGGTCGCACTGGGATCGTTCGCCAGGACGCAAAAACCAAACGCCAACTGCAAGCGTTTGGATTTCCTGAAAAATTCGATCACGGTAGCGAAACAGGGGTTGAAGATGAGTGCAGACACATTCGGGCCGGGCCCAAAGCGCCGTTTCGAGCACCCGGACCAAAATATTGCCTTTGCGGAGTTTCCGGCGGTTGCCGGCCGCACGCGCTACGCCAGCCGCTGCGAGGCGGCGGACGCCGACCTTCGTGGCATCGGAATTGCGCTTTGCGGTGCATCGGCGATCATCACTGTCGCCTCTGTGACATGGCTGGCGCTGAGCTTCAGCTGAACCTGTAGCCTTTAGCCCTTCGCCTCTGGCCCCGTCAGCACGGCGCACGCGGTCGCCCCAATCAAGGTCTGCGTTGTCAGCCGCGAGCGTCTGCCGCCGGCCTCCTCATCGTGCCTCCGCTTCGCGCCTCTCCGCCGGCGCCGGGAGAGAAAGCGCATCCCGGCGGACCGCCACCGCGCAGCCGTTTACCAGACCGTAAGATTTGCCGTCGATAGTGGCACGAATTGACCTCGGTCGCCCCTTATTGGGGGCAATGCAGCGCATGGACCTGGCAACGGCACCTCTGTTCGGCTTAATGCGGGAGCGCATGGCTTGGCTTGCCCAGCGCCAACGGGTGCTGGCGGAAAACATCGCCAATGCCGATACCCCCCGCTTCAGGCCACGCGACATTGCGCCGTTCGTGCCGGCAGGCGATCAGACCGCGGCACAGGGATCGGTGGCACTCAGCTTGACGAACGCCGGGCATATCGTCCCTGCGGGCGGCCAGGCGGAAGGCGCCGCAGAAGAAAAAGCGCGCACGGTTTACGAGGCGACGCCAACCGGCAATGCGGTCGTCCTCGAAGAACAGATGGCCAAGGTCAACGAAACGGCGATCGCCCATCGCCTGGCGGCGCAGGTTTATCGCAAGTACTTGGGCCTCGTACGGATGGCAGCAAGCGCCAAGGGTTAGCAGCGCGCACTGGAGCGACCATGGACGATATGATGCAGACGCTGAAAATCTCGGCCGCCGGCTTGAAGGCGCAGGGCACGCGCCTGCGGGTCATCGCCGAGAACGTCGCCAATGCCAACAGCCTGCCACTGGCCCCCGGCCAGGCACCCTATCAACGGCGGACGGTCAGCTTCCGCTCGGTGCTCGACGACCAGGTCGGCGCCAAGATGGTCGAGGTCGCTCGCATCAGCGGCGATAAGGCGCCGTTTCCACGCAAGTACGATCCGACCCATCCGGCTGCCGACGCCCAGGGCTATGTCGAGACGCCCAACGTCAGCTCCTTGATCGAGATGGCCGATATGCGCGAGGCACAGCGCTCCTACGAAGCCAATCTGAGCGTCATCCGAACATCGAAGGCGATGCTGCAAGAGACGGTCGATATCCTCCGCTGACGATTGACGGCAGGCGCCAATCCCGCGCGCCGCCTTGAAGGCGAACCGCCATGACAAGCCCCATCACCGCGTTCAACAAGGCAATCGCCGCCTACACGGAAGCCTGGCGCACTGAGAGCCCGCAGGCACCGCAGCCGGCCGGGACTGCCGGCCCGAGTTTCGCAGGCCTGGTCAAGGATGCGCTGGCCGACGCCACGACCGCCGCCAAGGGCAGCGAGGCGGCAACCGCCGCGGCGATGACCACGGGAGGAGACATGAGCAGCGTCGTCACTGCCGTCGCCGAAGCGGAAGCGGCACTGCAGACCGTCGTTGCGGTGCGCGACCGGGTGATCGAAGCCTACAAGGACATCATGCGGATGCCGATCTGAGGCGCCGTCGCCGGCCCCCGCCGCGGTAGCGAGGATATCATGAACGAAGCCACGCTCATCGACATCGGCCGGGACGCGATCTGGGTCTCGTTCCAACTGGCGGCGCCGCTGATGGCGGTTGCGACCATCGTCGGCGTCATCATCGCGCTGGTGCAGGCGCTTACCACCGTCCAGGAAGCGACGCTGACCTTCGTCCCCAAAATGGCGGCGATGCTGGTCGTCATGGTGCTGCTGCTGCCATTCATGATGGCGACGCTCACCGAATTCACCCACGCCATGTTCGATCGCATCGCCACCCTGGGTTGAGGGTGAACGACGATGCTGAACCAAGTCTTGAATGCGGATCTTATCGTCCCGGCGTTCGTTTTTCTCCGCGTCGGCGCGATGCTGGCACTGCTGCCCGGCTTTAGCGCCGCCTATGTCCCCTTACAGATCCGCCTGCTGCTGGCGCTTGCGATAAGCGTCCTGGTCGCCCCGGTCGTAGGCGCCAAGCTGCCCGCCGCTATGAGCGAAGGCTCGATGCTGCTGCTCGTCATCAACGAGAGCCTTGTCGGCCTGTACTTGGGCACACTGGCCCGCATCATTGTCTCGGCACTGAACGGCGCCGGCAGCCTTACGGCCACCTTTGCCTCGCTCGCCAACGCGCTCACCAATGATCCTGTCGCCGATCAGCAGAGCGCCACGCTCGCCGGCTTCTTCTCGCTGTTCGGGCTACTGGCAGTGTTCGTCACCGACCTGCACCACCTGATGCTACAGGCCATCGTTGCCAGCTATGACCTGCTGCCAGCAGGCGATGCGCTGCCAGCCGGCGATATCGCCGGGACCACGGCCCGTCTCGTCGCCGACAGTTTCCTTCTCGCCCTGCAACTGGCGGCACCGTTTTTCGTTGTCGGCGTCGGCTACCAGTTTGCGTTGGGCTTGATGTCGCGGCTGATGCCCCAACTATCGGTGTTCTTTGTGGGCATCCCGCTCCAGGTCGGCCTACAAATGTGGGTGATCACACTAACGATTTCGGGCATAGTTCTTGTGTTTCTCAACCAGTTCTCCCAGTTGATGGCAGCTTTGGCGCTCCCCCCGGCTTGAACGGTAACGGGTGATGGCGGAGACGGAAGACGAAAGCAAAACTGAAGAACCGACAGCCCGACGCCTGCAGCAGGGGCGCGAGCGTGGTCAGGTCGCGGTTTCGCAAGACATCAAGACCTGGGGCGGCCTGGTTGGCACCGCGCTGGCGCTGGCCTTCCTCGTGCCACCGATGGGGCGCGAGGCAACCGTCCTGTTGCTTCCGTTCATCGACCATCCGGAGGCGTTCCGGCTCGAAAGCGCGCTCCTGCCGTGGGCCCTCATCGATCTCGTGCTGGCCGTCGGCCGGCTGGTTGCGCCGATCCTGGGACTGATGCTGTTGGTCGGTATCGGCCTCGGCGTGGCCCAGGTCGGTCTTCTGTGGGCGCCAGACAAGGTCGCCCCCAAGGCAAGCCGGCTCTCGCCGCTTGCCGGCATCAAGCGGATCTTGTCGCTGAGCGGCGTGGCCGAGTTCGCCAAGGGCCTCGTCAAGATCGGCATCGTGGTTTTCGTCTTTCTCTCCGTGACGTTGCCGCTGCTCCCGCATATCGACGCTCTCGCGGCAATAGCGCCGGCCGCTGCCCTCGCCCGCCTGCATGATTTCGCCGTCCGCTTCGCCGGCGCCACCGCGGCAGTCATCGCCGTACTCGCGGTTGTCGACTACCTGTTCCAGCGGCTCATGTTTCTCAAACAGATGCGGATGACGCGCCAGGAAATCCGCGACGAACACCGCGACAGCGAGGGTGATCCGCACATCAAGGCGCGCATCCGCCAGCTGCGAACGCAGCGGGCGCGCCAACGGATGATGGCTGCCGTGCCGCAGGCCGATGTCGTGATCACCAACCCGACCCATTACGCGGTCGCCTTGAAGTACGACATGGAAAAAATGGCGGCGCCGAAGCTGGTCGCGAAGGGGACCGACCTGGTTGCACGGCGCATCCGCGAACTGGCGGAAGCGCATGACGTCCCGATCGTTGAGAACCCGCCCCTGGCCCGTGCGCTGCACGGCAGCGTCGAGATCGACGGCGAGGTTCCGCCGTCACATTACGAAGCGGTCGCGCGCGTCATCGGCTACGTCATGCGGCTCAAACAGGGCCGGCGCTGACCCGACGGCCAGCGGTTACGAAGACTGTCGTTACAAAGAAGGCCGTTACGAAGAAAAGGACGAACAGCCCGATGGCATCTGACAAGGCCTCTGCCGACAGACAGCAGCCGCGGCGCTATCCAGAACCAGAGCGCGGCCCCTCGGCCGGCGCGCGCGCGGGGCAAGCTGCGTGCAGCCGCAATGACTCAGCGAAGGGGCTGAAGCCCGCTCACGCCGAACGGCTGCAGGCGCTGGGCGAAGTCGCGCTCGATGTGGCACATGACTTCCGCAATTTGCTGACGGCAATGCTGAACGGCTGCGAGCTGATGCTCGATCGCCACGGCCCCGAGGACCCGCTGCACGAGGATCTCACGCAAGTGCTGGCGACCGCTGAGCGCGCCCGCGCGCTGGCGGAGGAACTCCTGATGTTTGCCCGCGGGGCGCCCGCGCAGGCCGTGCCGCTCGCCATCGACGGTCGGTTGTTGGCGCTCGCACCGGTGCTCGACCAGCTCGTCGGGGCAGATGTGACGCTGACCCTGGAGCTTGAAGCCGAGGGGGCCGCGGTCCTGATTGCCCCCAACCGCTTCGATCAAGTCCTCTTCAACCTCGCTGCCAACGCCGGCGACGCGATGGCAGACGGCGGGCGGCTGGTCATCCGGTCGTCGCGCACGGCCGATGCCGAGGGCAGGCCGTGCCTGCAGATCGATGTGATCGATAGCGGACCCGGTATCGCGCCGGAGGTCAAGGAGCGGATCTTTGAGCCGTTCGTAACGACAAAGGCAGCTTCGGGCGGCACCGGTCTCGGCCTTGCCATGGTGATGCGGGTGGCGGCGGAAGCGGGCGGCCGGGTGCAGGTGGAGAGCGTGCCCGGACAGGGTGCCTGCTTCAGCCTGGTGCTGCCGGTTTGCGCCGAGGAAGGGGCCGCCGCCGCGCCGCCCATGGTCGTGCAGAATGCCCCGGTCGCGGCGCGGCCGGACACGCAGCCAGCGGTCATCATGCTGGTCGAGGACGAAGACGCGGTGCGGACGTTTGCCGCCCGCGCACTCAGCGGCCGCGGCTATGAGGTTATCGAGGCGGCGTCGGCGGAGGACGCCCTAGCCGCCCTGCACGCGCGGGGCGACCAGGTCGATCTCGTCATCAGCGACTTGATGCTGCCGGGGATGGACGGGCTCGCCCTTGCCGACGCGATCCGCGCCCGCGGCATCTCTGCGCCATTCCTGCTCGTCTCCGGCTATGCGATGGATGGGGCGACCGGCGAGGCAGCGCCAACCATCGGCGGCGCCCACGGCGTTCGGGTGGTGCCGAAGCCGTATACGTTGTCCGGCCTGTTGGCCACGGTCGCACAGTCGCTTGAGGCGCCAGCGAACGCCGATGAGAGCCGCTGATCCGGCGGCACTCCCTCGGGCCAGCCGCGCCTTGCCGCCGCCGCGGCCGTAACGAACTTCAGATGCGAAGCCCGCCGGGGCCCAGACTCAGCGTGCGGACAAGGTCGGCCTGCCGCTCACTCGAGGTCTTGCTGAAGATCTGTTTCAAGTGCTTGCGCACCGTCTCGTAGGTGAGACCCAGGGCGGCTGCGACCTCATCGAGACGCTTGCCCGTCGCCAGCAGGGCGGCAACCCTGGCTTCGGCACGGCTAAGGCCATAGATCCGGGTGAGCCGCCTGGGATCAACCTCCACCGGCCGTTCCGGATCGGCGGCGAAGAGAACCGCGGCGGCATCCGAGCGGTTGCGTGCCTCCGAGAAGTCCTGCACCGGTGACAACAGCAAGGTCACCGGTTTGCGGCCGGGTCCGCGCGGCAGCGAGAAGCCCTGGATTTCGCCGGCGCGCTCGCCAGCACGGCTGGGGCCGCCGAGAATGAGGTCACGCACCTTCACCCGGCCGCCGGTCAAGCGGACGCCGAGGCCGCTGGTACTGACGTAGAGGCCTTCATCGTCCTGCAGAATCTCGCGTGCAAGCCGGTTGGCGACGACGATCTGACCGCCGTCGTTGAGAAGGAACACGCCGATCGGCAACGCATCCAGCGTATCGAGCGCAATCCGATGCAGGCTTTGCAGGCGCTTGAAACCGACGCCCGCCGATAGCCCACGGCGCAGCGCCGGCAGCAGGCGGCGAATCAGGTCCGCATCGTCCTGCCAGAAGGCGCCCTTGGCGCGGGCACGGCCCAGCATCAAGAACAGAACCCGATCGCCCTCAACGTTGATGACGCCGAAGAGGTGATGGAACAACTCCTGCGGCCGCAGCCAGAACTTATAGAACTCCGTCTCGACGAGGCGCGCATCCGGCAGCAAGTCCTGACTCGCCCAGACCGTGTCGGCCGCATTGAACTTCTCGTGGTCGCGCAGCCAAACGTTATCGCGGGCATAGAAATCGGCATAGGCCGTCACGTAGAGCGCGTCGATACCGACCGAGTGCTCAAGTCGTCCGCGGCCGGCATCATGCTCGTGACTGGCGATCGCGCAGACATCGGCGTCGACGAGATCGCGCAACCGGCTCAGGACCTGGGGCCAAGCCTTGGCGTCGGTTCCCGCCTCGTAAAAGCCACCGACGATGTCGACCAGCACCGCGCCGACGCCATCGAGCAGGCTACGGGCCAGGGTCGACTTCGACCCCATTGGAGCCAACTCATACGGAGCGCCAGTGGTAGCGTCGATGAACGACTCGCCGCCGCTGATCAGGCCGCGTGCAGCGGCTACGCTCTCGTGATCCGCGCTCTGTCTGCGTTCGTCACCCGCGCGCCGTTCGGATCCCAGACGACGATCAGACACCAAACGGCGATCGCGCCCGGATCGGCGTTCAACAAGGTAGCCATTACCCATCCCCACGCATCCTTATAGCCCCACTCCAACCACTTAGTTCTATTCAAATCCCATCCGCACGACCATGCCCCATACGGGCCACCGGGGCACGATAAAGGCGGAAGGCAATAATCGTTCCACTGCGGCGCGTCCTTCCTCGGCTGACTCTCTCAGGCGAACTTCGATGCGTCAAGCATCCCTACGCGCGAGAATCCGCTTCGTGCGCGCCGAGCCGGAATAAAATGAAAAAAAACAAAAAAAGATGGCATTTCTGGGGCATCATTACCCCAAAGGGGCCAAATAAGAAGTGGCGTTTTCAATAGCTTAGAGAAATTGCTTTGCGAGGAGAAGGCGACGGCTAGCTTCAACGCCATTGCAGTGCGGCAGTGCCTGTGGAATAAGGGGAACACTCATGTTAATGGCCAGAATGCGTGTCGTGGAGCGAGAAACAGGCGACAATAAGAAGCGGGCGATTGAGGCGGCAGTCAGCCAGATCGAGCGGGCTTTCGGCAAAGGCTCGATCATGCGCCTCGGGCAGCGCGAGACAGTCGAAACCGAGTCGGTCTCCACCGGCTCGATCGGGCTTGATGTCGCGCTTGGCATCGGCGGCCTGCCGCGCGGCCGCATCGTCGAGATCTTCGGCCCCGAAAGCTCGGGCAAGACCACGCTCGCCCTGCACGTGGTCGCTGAAGCGCAGAAAAAGGGCGGCGTTTGCGCCTTCATCGATGCTGAGCACGCGCTTGACCCCATCTATGCCCAAAAGCTGGGCGTCAAAGTCGATGATCTCCTGATCTCGCAGCCGGATACCGGCGAACAGGCGCTTGAGGTGGCCGATACGCTGGTGCGTTCGGGTGCGGTCGACGTCCTCGTCATTGATTCCGTCGCGGCGCTGGTGCCGCGCGCCGAACTCGAAGGCGAGATGGGCGACCAGCAACCAGGGTTGCAGGCGCGGCTGATGAGCCAGGCGCTGCGCAAGCTCACAGGCTCGGTCTCGCGTTCGCGGACGATGGTCATCTTCATCAACCAGCTGCGGATGAAGATCGGCGTGATGTTCGGCAACCCGGAGACGACGACCGGCGGCCACGCGCTCAAGTTCTATGCCTCGGTGCGCCTGGAAATCCGCCGCATCGGCGCGATCAAGGACCGCGACGAGACCGTGGGCAATCAGACCCGCGTCAAGGTCGTCAAGAACAAGCTCGCGCCGCCGTTCAAGATGGTCGAGTTCGACATCATGTACGGCGAAGGTGTTTCCAAGATGGGCGAGCTGCTGGATCTCGGCCTCAAGGCTGGCCTCGTCGAGAAGTCCGGGTCCTGGTTCTCATACGGGTCTGAGCGGATCGGCCAAGGCCGGGAGAATGCAAAGACCTACCTCAAGCAGCATGCCGACTTAGCCGCCGAGATCGAACAGAAAATCCGCGCCAACGCCGGCCTCGTCTCCGCCGCCTTGTTGTCGACGAATGCGGATGCGGAGGATGCCGACGGCGCTTGAGCGTCCCGGCGCCACGCGGCCCTGCCCTCCTCTCTGACGACCCGCGGCCCCGCTCGCATCGGGGCCGCCGCTTCTCTCCGCCGCGGTTCTGCTTGCCTGGACACCCGCCCCGGCGGGCGCTAAAAGCGGCAAAGTTGGGGCAGACGTCGGCCCCGCCGTGATTTAGAGAGGCTGACCCGCAGGGCCATGCAGACCGTCAACGACATCCGCAAGGCGTTCCTTGACTTCTTTGCCCGCCATGGCCATCGCGTCGTGGCCTCGAGCCCGCTCGTGCCGCGGAACGATCCCACGCTGTTGTTCACCAACGCCGGCATGGTCCAGTTCAAGAACGTCTTCACCGGCATCGAGCGCCGTGATTACGCGCGCGCGGCAACGGCGCAGAAGTGCGTGCGGGCCGGCGGCAAGCACAACGACCTGGAGAACGTCGGCTACACCGCGCGGCATCACACGTTCTTCGAGATGCTGGGCAACTTCTCCTTCGGCGATTATTTCAAGGATCTCGCCATCGAGCTGGCCTGGACGCTCGTCACCAAGGAGTTCGGTCTTCCCGCCGACCGCCTGCTCGTCACCGTCTACGCCGAAGACGACGTTGCGCATGCGCTGTGGAAGAAGATTGCCGGCCTGCCGGACGACCGCATCGTCCGCATTGCCAGCTCGGACAATTTCTGGTCGATGGGTGAGACCGGACCCTGCGGGCCCTGCTCGGAGATCTTCTACGACCACGGGCCGCACATCCCAGGTGGCCCGCCCGGCAGTGCGGATGCCGACGGCGACCGCTTCATCGAGATCTGGAACCTCGTCTTCATGCAGTACGAGCAGGTCACGGCGGACAAGCGCATCGACCTGCCGAAGCCTTCGATCGATACCGGCATGGGCCTGGAGCGCGTTGCCGCCGTCATGCAGGGCACGCACGACAACTACCGGATCGATCTCCTGCAGGCGCTGATCCATGCCGCCGCCGAGGCCACCGGCACCGAGCCGGAAGGCCCGCACGCGGTCTCGCACCGTGTGATCGCCGATCACTTGCGCGCCTCGTCGTTCCTGATCGCCGACGGCGTGCTCCCCTCCAACGAGGGCCGCGGCTACGTGCTGCGCCGGATCATGCGCCGCGCCATGCGGCATGCGCACCTGACCGGGTGCGAAGAGCCGGTGATGTGGAAGCTGGTGCCGGCGCTGACCGCCAAGATGGGCCAGGCCTATCCGGAGCTCGTGCGCGCCGAGGCGCTCATCAGCGAAACCCTGAAGCTTGAGGAGACCCGCTTCCGCCGCACGCTCGACCGCGGCCTGAAGCTCCTCGAAGAGGCGACCGCAGAGCTGCCCGCAGGCGGCGTGCTGGCCGGCGAGACGGCGTTCAAGCTGTACGATACCTACGGTTTTCCGCTCGACCTGACCGAGGACGCGCTCAAGGCACGCCGGATGACGGTCGACGCTGAGGGCTTCAAGGCGGCGATGGCGCGCCAGCGGGAGGATGCCCGCCGTGCCTGGGCCGGGTCCGGCGAGGCAGCAACCGAAGCGCTGTGGTACCAGGTCCGCGACGACGTCGGCGCGACCGAGTTCCTCGGCTACGAAACCGAGGAAGCGGAGGCGAAGATCGTCGCCATCGTCCGCGATGGTGCTTCCGTCCAGCGCGCCGAAGCCGGTGAAACGGTCGCGGTCGTCTGCAACCAGACACCGTTCTATGGCGAATCCGGCGGCCAGATGGGCGATTGCGGAGTCATTTCCGCTCCGGGTGGTGGCCGGCTGTTGGTCAGCGACACCCACAAGAAGGCCGGCGACGTGCACGTTCACGTGGGCATTGTCGAAAGTGGCAACCTCGGCGTCGGCGACGACGTCGCGCTGCGGGTCGATCACGACCGCCGCGCGGCCCTGCGCGCGCATCACTCGGCAACCCACCTTCTGCACGCGGCGCTGCGCACGCGCCTCGGTGAGCATGTGACGCAGAAGGGCTCCCTCGTCGCGCCGGATCGCTTGCGCTTCGATGTCAGTCATCCGAAACCGATGAGCCCGGACGAGATCGCGGCCGTCGAGGCCGACGTCAACGCCGAGATCCGCGGCAACAACGACGTCGCCACCCACCTGATGGATCCGGAAGCGGCCGTGCTCGCCGGCGCCATGGCGCTGTTCGGCGAGAAGTACGGCGATGAGGTGCGCGTCGTCTCCATGGGCAGCCCGCGCGCCAGCGATCAGGCCTATTCGGTGGAGCTGTGCGGCGGCACGCATGTCCGGCGCACCGGTGACATCGGCATGTTCAAGATCGTGGGCGAGACCGCGCTGGCGGCCGGCGTGCGCCGGATCGAGGCGGTGACCGGTGCTGCGGCGCTGGCCTTCGTCGCCGAGGAGGAACGCTGCCTGAAAAGCACCGCCCAGATCCTCAACACGGCGATCGCGGATGTGCCGGATCGGGTTGCGGCGCTGATCGAAGAGCGGCGCCGGCTGGAGCGTGAGCTGAGCGAGGCACGCCGCACGCTCGCCACCGGTGGTGGCGGCGGCAGTGGCGCCGAGATCCGCCAGGTGAACGGTATTCGCTTCTCATCGCGCGTTCTGCCCGGCCTGCCGGCGAAGGAACTGAAAAGCCTTGCCGATGACTTGAAGAAGCAGCTGGGCTCCGGCGTCGTAGCGCTCATTGCCACCGCCGAGGGCAAGGCTTCGCTGGTCGTCGGCGTGACCGAGGATTTGACGTCGAAGGTGAACGCCGTCGCGCTGGTGCGGATCGGCGCCGCGGCGCTGGGCGGTGCCGGCGGCGGCGGCCGGCCGGACATGGCACAGGCCGGCGGCCCGGAACCGGAGAAGGCGGCAGCGGCGCTCGAAGCGATCGAGCACGCGCTGGCCAATCCCGCTTAAGCGCGGCGGCGGTTGGCGAGCGCAGCCGCGAGCGGGGTCATCGGTCGTTCCGCCTCTGCGCCATGAACCTCCGCATCGATCTGCTGCAGCTGGCCGATGACGCGATCCATGAAGTCCTCGATCGCCTCGTCGGTCATCGCCGCCAGGAGGTCGGAGACGGCGGGGTCAAGGTCGGTGCCGGCTTCCGGTGCTTGCGTCGGGCGCTCGGCAAAGGAAAAGCGCAGCCGTTTCGCCGCCGCCAGCGGATCATCCTCTTCGAGAAAGCCGCTGACATAGGCATTGATCAGGAGCCGGCGCTGGGCGCTCAAGTGCGCCAGCAGCGTCATCAGCACCGAATTCATTGCGCCATCCTCCGTCCGCCGGCGGGCTGTCCGGCCCGCGCCTCACAATGACGGCGGTCCGGTTGCGATGGCGTTAAAGCAGGCTGAGGTGGTCGGTGCCGCGCCTCTCTATGAGGTCATGCGCGTCCGCGGCCCCGATCTGCCAGGTCTGGTCCGCACATCCATTGACACCCTCTTCTTCGTCATACGCGTGCTTGTCACGCGTATCCACTGCCCGGGGCCGTCCCCGAACCGGAGATGGCCGGCCTGCGCCGGCCATGACGACTGTGAGGAGGGTGGAGGGAGGGTTCAGGGCTTGGGCTCGCCCAAGGCGGCAAGCGCCTGGTCAATCTCGGCCAGCAGACGGTCAAAATCGGCGCGTCTGTGCCCCTGGCCGGCCTGCATGTAGACCTCGAAGGCGCCCTGGATGGCCTCGCGCGCCTCGCGCAGGATGGCCGGATTTCCCGTCCGCTGCCCGAGGGTGAAAAGCGCCAAGCCAAGGTTCGTCTGGGTCATAGCCCAGTCGAGGGGCGCACGGTCACGGGTTTGCTCCTGCAGAGCGGCGCGGAAGGCCGTAATCGCCTCTTCGAGCCTTGCCGTGCTGCTCTCGCGCTCCCCCAGCAGCCTGAGCACGTTGCCCAAATTACTCTGGGTCAGAGCCCAAAGCAGCGGCACGCGCTCGCGGGCATACTCTTGAAGTACCTCGCTGAACGCGGCGAGCGCGTCTTGCGCGTTCTGTATGCCGCTCTCGCGCTCTGCGAGCGTTCCCAGCGTGCTGCCGAGGTTGTTCAGGGCCATTGCCCACAGATGGGGGACGCGCGCGCGGCTGCACTCCTCCAGTGCGGCACGGAGGGTGACGACCGCCTCTTCGAGCCGATCGGTTCCGGTCTCCAGCCTACCCAAGACCGAAAGTCCGTAGCCAAGGTTTATTCTCGCCATCGCCCAGAGATGGGGCGCGTGCGCGCGCGGCCACTCCTGAAGCGCACGGTTAAAGGCTTCGACGGCTTTCTCAAGGTGTTTGGTGCCGCTCTCCCTCTGCCCAAGCGTAACGAGCGTCAAGCCTAGATTGTTCTGCGTCGCGGCCCACTCAAGCGGTGCACGTTCTCGCGTTCTTTCCTTCAGCGCGGCGCTGTAAGCCTCAACTGCCTCCTTCAGTCTTACCGTGCCGCTCTCGTACTCGCCCCACCTGGTGAGGGCGGTGCCTAAATTGTTCAGGGTCGCTGCCCACTCAAGCGGTACGTGCTCGCGGGTGTACTCTTCAAGCGCCGCGCGGTAGGCCGCGACCGCTTCCTCGAATCTTGCGGCTTCGCCCTCTCGCTCGCCCAGCGAACACAGCGCATTGCCCAGGTTGTCCTGGGTTGCAGCCCAATCGAGCGGCACGCGGGCACGGGTTCTCTCTTCCAACGCGGAACGGAAGGCGACAAATCCCTCCTTGAGGCGCTCGGTGCTGCTCTCAAGCTCACCGAGCCGAACAAGCGCCTTGCCGAGGTTGTCCTGAGTCATGGCCCAGTCGAGGGGAACTAGCTGCCGGGGGCACAACGGCAACAGCTCGCGATAGCGCGAGACCGCTCCTTGGAGTGCCGCGCGATCGCCCTTTTTTTCCCCCTCCTGATATAGGCAGCGTGCCTCGGCGGCCATGTAATTGAGCCGGTCCGCATGGCCGGGCGGGACGCGGCTGGCGGCTTCGGCGAAATGGTTCGCTGCCTCGCGGTAGCGCAAACTCATGAGGGCGATCTGCCCCCGCTGTGCGATGGTCGCGGCGCCCCCAAGCTGGCGGGCGGTGATGGCCTGATCTTCGGCCAAGGTCAGCTCGGCCAACTGCTTATCCGCCTCGTTCAGATCGCCCCGATCGAGGGCGGCGCGCGCTTGCTCCTTCAGCCGCGCGATCGCCGGCGGATCGCTAGGCCCGGACGCAACCTTCAGCGTAAGTGCTTTCCACTCCTCAGCAATTTCTGCTAGTGTATCCTCCCACTTTTCCGCTGGCACTTCCTGTTTGCCCAGGATGCGGAAGCAGGCCTTCAGCGCACCTTCGCTCACCCCCAGCTTGTGTTCGAGCTCACGGATGGTCGCCTGCTGCTGCGCGTTCAATCGCTCCCAGGGCTCGGTCGCCGACTTGATCAACGGCGCCAACTGCTCCAGCGGGGTACTGAGGGTGATCGGCGCGTTGACGGGACCGCTGAGGGCGAGGCCGCCGTCGCTCGCAGTAATGTTGGGCACCGCGGCGGGAGGCGTTTTCTCCCCGTTGTCGCGGAAGTAAGTGAAGAGCTTCCAAGCGCCGACGACGACCACAACCACGCCCCCGCCCACCCAGCCGATGATGGTGCGGGTGTTCTCGTCCTGGACTCCGTTCCAGATCGTGTCCCAGAGCCCGCCCAAAGGCGTCCCCCTCTCTCCTTTCGCTCAACCGCAACTTTGGCACGAGCGGGCCACGCGCGAAAGAACAAAGCCGGCCGTATCGGCGGCACCTCCACTGCTGCCTTCCACTCATGTTTGTCATGCACGGGCGAACACCCGTGCATCAACTGTCGGGGACGTCGCCAACGGTTGATGGCCGGCCTTAAGCCGGCCATGACGGGTGAGGTGGGTGCCGGCCGTTGCCTTTCGCTCATTTTCGTCATACGCGTGCTTGTCACGCGTATCCACTGCCCGGGCCGTTCCCGAACAGGAGATGGCCGACCTTAAGCCGGCCATGACGCGGGGGGAGGGTGGCCTGCGGCGACTGGCCTTGATGGTGCCGGCCTGGCGCCTTACGCTTACGGCATCGGCGATGTGCGAAGGGATACAGGCGGCATGACCAAGCGATTTTCGGGCACGGAGACCTACGTCGCGACCGAGGACATGAAGGTTGCGGTCAACGCCGCCATCGCGCTCGAACGGCCGCTGCTGATCAAGGGCGAGCCCGGAACCGGCAAGACCATCCTCGCCCACGAGATCGCCGGAGCCATCGGTGCGCCGCTGATCGAATGGCACATCAAATCGACGACCAAGGCGCAGCAGGGCCTCTATGAATATGACGCGGTCGCGCGGCTCCGCGACTCGCAGCTTGGCGATGCGCGCGTTCACGAGATCGGCAACTACATCGTCCGCGGCAAGCTGTGGGAGGCGTTCGCGAGCGATACCCGGCCGGTGCTGCTGATCGACGAGATCGACAAGGCGGACATCGAGTTCCCCAACGATCTGCTGCTTGAGCTCGACCGCATGCAGTTCCACGTCTACGAGACGAAGGAGACCATCAACGCCCGCCAGCGGCCGATCGTCGTCATCACGTCCAACAACGAGAAGGAGCTGCCGGACGCCTTCTTGCGCCGCTGCTTCTTCCACTACATCCGCTTCCCCGACCGCGAAACGATGCAGAGGATCGTCGACGTCCACTATCCCGGCATCCACAAGCGCCTTGTGCAGGAAGCCTTGACCGTCTTCTTCGAGGTGCGCGAGGTGCCGGGGCTGAAGAAGAAGCCCTCGACATCTGAGCTCCTGGACTGGATCAAGCTCTTGATGGTCGAGGACATCCCGCCGGAGACGCTGCGCACGGCGGATGCGCGCAAGCTGATCCCGCCGCTCTACGGCGCCTTGCTCAAGAACGAGCAGGACGTGCATCTGTTCGAGCGCCTGGCTTTCCTCAACCGCCGCGAGGGACGGTAGGGTGGTGGCACCTCCACCCCTGACGCGCGAGGAGGCGGCGCGGCTGATCCGCGCGCAAGGAGCCGAAATCCACGCGCGGGGGGTCACCCGACTGGCGCTATTCGGCTCGCTCGCCCGCGGCGAAGGTCACGCATGCAGCGATATCGACGTTGTGGTCGATATTGATCCTGCGTGCCGGTTTTCGCTCCTCGACCAGGCAGGATTGCGGCTTTTCTTGTGTGATCTGCTCGGACGCGAAACTGACGTGGTGGTTCGCCAGGACCTTCGCCCCGACTTCAGAGCCCGCATCTCTGCTGATGAGGTCGTCGTGATCTGATGGAGAGAGGGCGCGTCCGTGATCGTCTTGAGCATATTCTCGCAGCGATTGCCGCAATCGAGAGATTGACGGCGGGAATGACCCTGTCCGCATATGCTGCCGATGCTGACCTCGTGGCAGCCGTGGAACGGTACTTCGAGAAGTTGTCCGAAGCGTCTAGGCACTTACCGGCAACGCTGACGGCGCGCCATCCAGAGATTCCATGGCGAAGCGTCGCTGACCTCGGTAATGTCTTGCGACATGCCTACGATCAAGTGAGTGATCAGCGGTTGTGGTTGGTGATCACAGACCACCTGCCAGCACTTAGAGCGGCAGTTGCCGCGATGTTGGATGAAATCGAGGGCTGTACCTCATCGTGAGGCATGTGTTGCTGCGGGAATAGCCCATGTTCATCAACTTCTTCCTCGAACTGCGCCAGGGAAAGCTGCCGGTCAGCCTGCGCGAGTACCTGACGTTCATCGAGGCGATGCGCGCAGACTTGGCCGCCTACTCGGTCGATGACTTCTATTACCTGGCGCGCGCCTGCCTGGTGAAGGACGAGACCAACCTCGACAAGTTCGACCGCGTGTTCAGCCAGGTCTTCAAGGGCCTGACGCCGCCTGAGGGCGAGGTGGCGGAAATCCCCGACGAGTGGCTGAAGAAGATCGGCGAGCGCCTGCTGACCGAGGAGGAAAAGGAGCAGATCAAGGCACTTGGCGGCTGGGACAAGCTGATGGAGACGCTCCGCGAGCGGCTGAAGGAGCAGAAGGGCCGGCACGAGGGCGGCTCGAAGTGGATCGGCACCGGCGGCACCTCCCCCTTCGGCGCCTGGGGCTACAATCCGGAAGGGGTGCGCATCGGCCAGGACGAGAACCGCAACTTCCGCGCGGTCAAGGTCTGGGACAAGCGCGAGTTCCGCAACCTTGACTCCGACGTCGAACTCGGCACCCGCAACATCAAGGTCGCGCTCCGCCGCTTGCGCCGTTTCGCCCGCGAGGGCGCGGCCGATCAGCTCGATCTGCAGGGCACCATCCGCTCAACGGCGAAGAAGGGCTACCTCGACCTCGCCATGGTGCCGGAACGGCACAATGCGGTGAAGGTGCTGTTGTTCTTCGACGTCGGCGGATCCATGGATCCGTTTGTCGAGGTGTGCGAGGAGCTGTTCTCCGCCGCCCGCACGGAGTTCAAGCATCTCGAATACTTCTATTTCCACAACTGCCTCTACGAGCGGGTCTGGCGCGACAACCGCCGCCGCTTTGATGCGCCGACCGCGACCTGGGACCTCCTGCACACCTACCCGCACGACTACAAGGTCATTTTCGTCGGCGACGCCTCGATGTCGCCCTACGAGATCCTGCAGCCGGGCGGCTCGGTCGAGCACTGGAACGAGGAGGACGGCGCGACCTGGCTGAAGCGGGTGCTGACCGTCTATCCGAAATGCGCGTGGCTCAATCCACTGCCGCCGGAGTGGTGGGAGTACACAGGTTCGGTGCGGATGATCCGCCAGCTGTTCGCAGGGCGGATGTACCCGCTCACCCTCGACGGGCTCGATGCCGCCATGCGCGCCTTGAGCCGGTGACTCCCAGGAAGCGGCGCTAAGAGATCAGTTCCATCTTGAAGTGGTAGCGGAGCGACTTTCGCAGTTCATCCACCACCTTGAGCGAGGCAAGCAGGAGCCCGCGCTCAAGCTTGCTCAAGCTCGCGGGCGCAATGTAGTTGTCGGTCGCGGTGCCGGTCTGCGTTAGCGCCAATTGCGCGCGCAACCGCAGCATGCTCATGAAATCGAACGCCTCGATCAAATCGGCGGCGAAGCTGTCGGTGAAGCTGCCCTCGCTTGCAAGGGTCTGGATGCGGCTGATCGTGTTGGTTTCCCTGATCGCGTGTTCAAGCGCGAGCGAGCGGACACCGTGTACGATCGGGAACAGCCCGCCCTTCTTGATGTCGAGCTGGCCCGCATGCGGCGGTGCCTTCTCGACCACGAACCGGCCAAGAAAGCCAAGCGGCAGCGGGAACTGCAGGGTTGCCTTGGCAAAATAACCAACGTGAGTGCCCTCCCGCTGAAGGAGGTCGAAGAGATCCTCCTTGAGGCCCTTGAGCAGCTTCTCGTCGCCGGCGACCGCAGCGGCATCATAGAAAATGGCGAGGTTGAGCAAGCCCTCAGGCTTGCCATCGAACAGCCAAAGGGCGAGATCGCGCCGAAAGGCCGCCTGCTCGCGTGCCCACGCCGGATTGGAGACCATGACGTTGCCCGGACAAGGCGGATAGCCCATTTTGCACAGCGCCTGCGAGAACGCCTGCAACGGCGCATCGGTGCGCGCGCGGTCGGGCAGACTGCCAAAAATAATGGCATTGTCCTGATCGGTCGGCAGCAACTGCTCCGCCCGCCCCTCGCTGCCCATCACCATCAGGCAAGCCTCGGCGCGGATGTCGGCCGGGACGACCTGCTCGAACAGACGCCGGAAGATGCGCCGGTTAAGGTCGGTGACAACGCGGGCGATATAGCGCGGCTTGACGCCACGGCCGTGCAGGGCGGCGATCAGGCGCGGGATCGCACGGCCCGCCTGTTCAAGCTCGGCGACGGTCGAGGCCCGTTCAACCCGGTTGGCGATGGCGAACGAACTGTCGCCGACATAGCGCAAGAGGTCCGCCTGCTCGAACACGCCCAAGATGTCGCGGCCGTCGGTGACGACCACATGGCGGATCGCGCGCTCCGTCATCATCACGAGCGCGTTGAACAGGAAATCCTCGCGATCAAGACTAGCAAGGTCGTAGCTGGCAATGCCCGCAATCGGCGTGCTGCTGTCGAGCCCCATCAGAACCGACTTCTCGCGGACATCGCGGCCGGTGAAGATGCCGACCTCCCCGTCGTCGCGGCGAACAAGGACGTAGGAGGTTCCATGCTGCTTCATCTGCTCGACCGCACTCTGCAGTGTCGTTGCCGCGCCGACGAACAGCGGCGGATGCAGCGACGCATCGCCAAGCCGGATCAGCAGCAAGGAGCCCGCTTCGCGCTGCTGCTGCAGCGCGATCAGCGCATCGGCCTTGCGGATGAGCTCCTCATCCCAGAAGCTCTGGAGCGCCGTGTTGCCGCGGATGAGGGCCTGAACGACGGCCGTCGGCAGGGTCACACAGGTGGTTGATTGGCGCGCGATGAAGGTTGATTCGGTCCGGCCCTGGACGATTGCGCGATAGTCAAACGCCAGGCCCGGACCGAAGCGGTCGACGATGCCGATCGCGTCGTGTTCTTCGATCAATCCATCGGCGACGACGAACAGGCGCCCGGGAACCTTCCAGCGCGGCAGCACCGTTTCCCCGGCGCCGTAGTGCGCGGTCTGCACGACACCCGCCGCCTCCGCCTGTTCGGCCGCATTGAGGCGATCGAACGGCACGACCGTCCGTAACCAATCGCCAGGATCGGTGATTGCACTGACAGCAGGCAAACCGTTCCCTCCCGCTGGTCCAAGCCGCTGGCACCGCGGCCCAAGGGCTGGGCGTTCGGATCGCTGCCGTGTGACCCGTTCCCTCCGGCGGTGATACACGAGCAGGGCGGGGCGGGATAGAGGGAAGCCTGAATTGGGAGCGTCCGGCCTTCATTCCGGCCGAAGAACCGGCGGGCAGCCGGGAGAGACCGGGGGCGGCACGCAAAAAAAAGGTGGGCCGGGGGAAGCCCCTCCGGCCCAGGTTGTCGTGAGTGTCTTGCTGTGAATACGCGGGCGACTACTCGGCAGCCGCACCCTTCGGCTCGCCCAGCACAGCACGCCGTTCAACTTCATTGAAGCCTTCCTGCGCCGCCCGCTCGGGCGCCAGCAGGGAGACGACAATGCCGATCAGGAAGGCACCGGTCATCGTGTAGATGCAGGGGTTCTTCAGCGGGAAGTACCACCACTTCGCCATGATGTCGGCCTTGTAAGCGGCGATCGCGGCATTCGCAGCGTCGACCACTTCCTTGGGCGATCCGGCAGCTGCCGCCTTCGGGCCCAAGAGGTCGAACTGGATTGTCGGCCCGCAGTAGATCAGCACCAGCGTGCCGATCGCCCCGAACAAGATGCTGCAGACGGCACCCCAGGTAGTGAACTTGCGCCAGAACACCGACAGCACCAGCGCCGGGAAGTTTGCCGAGGCTGCGATCGAGAACGTGAGGCCCACCATGTAGGCGACGTTCTGACCTTCGAAGACGATGCCGAGCAACACGGCGCAGACACCCAAGAGGAGCGATGCGGCGCGCGCGGCGAGCATCTGTTCGTGCTGCGGCGCATGGCCGCCACGGACGACGTTCACCCACAGGTCGTGCGAGAGGGCACCGGCGCCCGCCAGCGTCAGGCCCGCCACCACCGCGAGGATGGTCGCGAATGCCACCGCGCAGATGAAGCCGAAGAAGACCTGACCGGCAAGTGCGTTGGCCAGCAGCGGAGCAGCCATGTTGCCGCCGCCACCGGCAGCGAGGATGCTCTTCTGCCCGACCAACACCATCGAGCCGAAGCCGAGGATGAAGGTGATGAGATAAAAGAAGCCGATCCAGATGGTCGCCCACATGACGGAGACGCGGGCTGCCTTGGCATTCGGCACGGTGTAGAACCGCATCAGAATGTGCGGCAGGCCTGCCGTACCGAACATCAACGCCATCCCTAACGAAACCGCATCCCACGCCCCGGTCACCACCTTCGTGCCCGGTTCCAGCACCTTGCCGCCGTAGCAGAACAGTTGCGAGCCCGCCGCAGCCGCCGGGTCGCACCCTTCCTTGGCCGCTTGGGCGAACAGGTTGATGGGGTTGAAACCAAACTTCGACAGCACCATCAGCGCCATCGCGGTCGCACCGCCCAGGAGCAGGCAAGCCTTGATGATCTGCACCCAGGTGGTGGCGATCATGCCGCCGAACAGCACATACATGATCATCACGCAGCCAACGATGATGACCGCCCAGACGTACGGGATGCCGAACAGGAGCTTGATCAGCGTGCCGGAACCGACCATCTGCGCGATGAGGTAGGTCAGCACCACGGCCATGGTGCCGATCGCAGCCGCGATGCGCACAGGCTTTTGCTGCAGCCGGTAGGCAACGACGTCCGTGAACGTGTACTTGCCGAGGTTCCGCAGCGGTTCGGCAATCAGGAACAAAATGATCGGCCAGCCGACCAGCCAACCGGTGGAGTAGATCAGGCCATCGAAGCCATTCAGCGCGACAAGGCCGGCAATGCCGAGGAAGCTCGCTGCACTCATGTAATCGCCAGCGAGCGCGAGGCCGTTCTGGAAGCCCGTGATGGAACGTCCGGCGGCGTAGAAGTGCTCTGTTGTCTTTGTCCGTTTCGCTGCCCAATACGTGATGACGAGCGTCGCCGAAACGAAAACAAAGAAGAACAGAATGGATGTTGTGCTTGTTTGCGGCATCTTCTACCTCGCGAGATGGGTGAGTTCTTCGATCTCGCGGTCATACACGCCGTTCGCCCACTTGGTGTAGATAATCGTCAACACCCAGGCGAAAACAATCACCAGCGCGCCCAACAAGATCCCGAGCGACAATCCTTCGCTCAGCCTGCTCGCCAGTAGCGGCTTGTCGAACGCCACCAGCAGGATAAAGCCGTAGTAGGCGACCAGCATGATCGCGCTCAGCACGAAGGCGATACGCCAACGGTGTGCCGAGATCGCGTGCAGCCGCTGTTCGTGGTCGTGCATCGATCCTTCCTCCCACGGGGTCCCTTGAACCCCTTGTTAGCCTCCGGGTATGGGCATCTAGCAAGTTATCAAGTCACAAGTCAAACGTCGCGCCGAACAAATGGCCTGGTTTTTTCCTGATTGGGGTAAAAAAAATATCCTTGACACGTGAAAACCACAATTGTCATTTCGCACATGCAGCACGCGTGGCGCATCAATCTGTGTATCAGTGAATTGGGGTTGCTCTAACCGGCAGGTGATTGCAGGGGGCCGCTTTCTTGCCTGCTAATACACACAGAAAACGCTTTAATGTGTTACTCAGTGCAGTTACAAGGCGCGCTCGGCGTCACTCGCGTCCCGAGAAAAACGGCCGCCCCGGGCGCGGCGAAATCGTCGCTGCACTGCGCAACCACGATTGCAATGCAGCAATGTTGCCTATCCCTAGCCGCTGCCACGACTGCCGGGACAGTTGAGCGAAAGAGTTGAGCAGCCCTGCAGCAGGGCATCGCCGCGCAGCAAATGCGCTCCGGCCATGCTACTGCCCATCGAATGGGCGATTGGGCAGAACGATTGCTGGCGTCGCGGCACGATTCAGCGGTACCTTCGGCAGGTGCGGTCGTGCTCACCCCTTTACGAGGCGCACGCTCCCATAGCAGTGCGATTCATTCCCAACAGCACCGAGATGGCGGTTTGGCATAAGGATTGCTTCTGTGCCGTGGCAGGAGGACGGTTCGGCGGTGACAAGAAAGAAAACCGGAATGCTGAAGCGCGCGTTCGACGAAATGCATGGCTTCGACGATGGGCTGCGCAAAGCCTATCAGGCCTACGACGCATGGCTGAAGACGACTCACATCGAGCGCCTGGTCGAGAAGCACCAGCAGGCCGATCTGATCTTTCGCCGCCTCGGAATCACGTTTTCAGTTTACGGCAGCGAGGAAGGCGTCGAGCGCCTGATCCCGTTTGACGTCGTGCCGCGCATTCTCGATGCCGAAGAATGGCGGATCGTCTCCACCGGTGTCTGTCAGCGCGTGCGTGCCATCAACGCCTATCTCGATGACATCTACCATGGCCAGAACATCCTGCGTGCCGGGCGCATTCCGGCGGAACTGGTTCTGAACAATCCGGCGTTCCGGCCGGAAGTCCTGGGCCTCGACCTGCCGCGCGGGGTCTATGTCCATGTCGCCGGCATCGACGTTGTCCGCGTCGGGCCGGGCGAGTTCTATGTCCTGGAAGACAATGCCCGCGTGCCTTCCGGTGTCTCGTACATGCTGGAAGACCGGGAGACCATGATGCGCCTGTTCCCGGAACTGTTTCCACTGCACGCGGTCGCACCGGTCAACCACTATCCGGAAATGCTGTTGCGGACGCTGCGCTCGGCGGCGGCGCCTGGCGTCGTCGATCCGACCGTTGTCGTCCTGACGCCGGGCCATTTCAACAGTGCCTATTTCGAACATGCGTTCCTCGCCACCCAGATGGGCGTCGAACTGGTCGAGGGACAGGACATGTTCGTCGAGGACGACACCGTATTCATGCGGACGACCGACGGACCGCGCCGTGTCGACGTCATCTACCGCCGCATCGATGACGACTTCATCGATCCGCTCGCCTTCGACCCATCCTCGCAGCTGGGTGTTCCCGGCCTGCTGTCGGTGGTCCGCAACGGCCGGGTGACGCTCGCAAACGCGATCGGCACCGGCGTGGCGGATGACAAGGCGATCTACTGCTTCGTCCCCGAGATGATCGAATTCTACCTCGGTGAAAAACCGATCCTCAGCAACGTACCAACCTATCGCTGCGCCATCGCTGACGATCGGGCCTACGTGATCGACCACCTCGAAGAGCTGGTGGTGAAGGAGGTCGCGGGCTCCGGCGGCTACGGCATGCTGGTTGGGCCGACCAGCACCGCCGAGCAGCGCTATGCTTTCAAGGCGTCCATTCTCGCCCATCCGGAGCGGTTCATTGCCCAGCCCACGCTCAGCCTTTCGACCTGCCCGACGCTGGTCGATGGCAAGCTGGTGCCGCGCCACGTCGACCTTCGTCCCTACGTCCTGACCGGGGAAACGACCTCGGTCGTGCCGGGTGGCCTGACGCGGGTCGCGCTGCGTGAAGGCTCGCTCGTCGTCAACTCGTCCCAGGGTGGCGGCACCAAGGATACGTGGGTGTTGGAGGGCTGACGGGTATGCTCGGACGCATGGCCAACAATGTCTACTGGATGGCCCGCTACATCGAGCGGGCGGAGAACTTGGCGCGCCTGCTTGCCACCACTTATCACATGTCGCTCATGCCGACTGCGAGCGGCGAGGATACGGCAAACTGGGAAGCGCCCTTAATCCTTGTCGGCGGTCGCGAGGATTTCCTCAGCCGCTATGGTGAGGTAACCCCCGGCAACGTACTCAACTACATGGCGCTTGATCTCGACAACACGTCGAGCATCCGAAGCTGCATCAGGGTTGCACGTGAGAACGCCCGGGCGACGCGGACCGGCCTCACGACCGAAGTCTGGGAAGGCATCAACCAGACCTACATCGAACTTGAAAGCATGTCCTATCCGCAGATGCTCGACGACGGCTTTCAGGAGTTCTTTGACTGGATCAAGGAGCGCTCGCACACCTTTCGCGGCGCCTGTTATGGCACGCTGCGTCGCGCCGAATGCTTCGCCTTCACCCGGCTCGGCACCTTCATCGAACGGGCGGACAACACGGCACGCTTCCTTTCCATCAAGTGGGACATGCTGACCCCGAGCGGCCGGCCGCTCGGCGCCGTGGACTACTATCGCTGGGGCGCGTTGTTGCGTGCTTTCAGCGCCCTGAAGGCCTACCGTGAAATCTATTCGACGATCATTGAGCCACGCCGGGTGGCCGAACTCCTGGTCCTGCGCCGGGACATGCCGCGCTCGCTGGTTGCGTGCACGCTTGAGGTCGCTGGCATCTTGCGCGGCCTTCGGTCGCAGGCCATGTGCACCCGCGTCTGCGGCCAGATCCATGAACGGCTGGAACGGCATCGGATCGATGGCATCCTGCGCTCGGGCCTGCCGCAGTTCCTCAACACCTTCGTCGCCCGCAACAACGAGTTGCATGCGATGATCGGCCGGGAGTTCATGTTGGTGCTATGAGACTAAGCATCGCCCACGAAACGCATTACCGCTTCGAACAGCCGGCCAACCACAGCATCCAGTATCTGCGCCTGGTGCCGCGCAACGACACCTCGCAGGAGACGATCGCCTGGCAGGTGTCGACGCCAGGCCGGATGAAGCGCTGGATCGATGGTTTCGGCAACACGGTCTACGTCTCGGTGCAGAATGGCCGGCACGACGAGGTGCCTGTCATCGTCCGCGGCGAAATCGAAACCATAGAGACGCATGGCGTGCTGCCGGCCGACGACGGCCTGCCGCCGCAGATGTTCTTGCGCGCGACCCGCTATACGGCGATGGACGATGCGATCGTGGCCCTGGCCGAGCCCTATCGGGAGCGCCTGGCGGACGAGGGCATCATCGCCGCCCTGCACGGCATGATGTACGCCCTGCACACGACGGTCGAGCATCGCCCCGGCGTGACCGGTGTCGAGAGCACGGCTGCAGAAGCGCTCGCGCATGGCTTTGGTGTCTGCCAGGACCACGCGCACCTGTTTATCGCTTGTTGCCGGCACTTGGATATTCCTGCCCGCTACGTCTCCGGCTATCTGTTTGCACGGTCCGGGGAACGGGGAACGCTTGCGAGCCACGCCTGGGCAGAAGCCTACGTCAGCGACCTTGGCTGGGTCTCCTTCGATGCCACCAACTGCCAATCGGCGACGGACGCTTATGTTCGGCTTGCGATCGGCTTCGATTATTCCACCGCGGCACCGATCCGCGGCGTCCGCAAAGGTGGCGGCGACGAAGAGCTGACGGTGACGGTCAAGGTCGGCGAGGCGCAATAGCTCTTTCGCCACGGCGCGAGAACAAGCAGCCGCTCTTACGCCACGGCATAAGAACAAAAAGCAGGAGCCAACAGAGGTGACCTACTGCCTCGGGATGATGCTTGAGGAAGGACTCGTGTTCGCCAGCGACTCGCGCACCAACGCGGGGGTCGACAGCGTTGCCACCTTCCGCAAATTGTTCGTGTTCGATCAGCAGGGCGAGCGGGTGTTCGTACTGCTGACGGCCGGCAATCTCGCCATCACGCAGGAAATCGTCGGCATGGTCGAGCGATCGCTCTACACCGACGACGCGGAACGCAGCATCTTTCAGGCTGAAACGATGTTCCACGCGGCCAAAGTTGTTAGCGGCTTCCTGCGCACCGTCTTTAACCGTGACGGCGAGTATTTCCGGGCGCACGCGACAGATTTCAACGCCTCCATGATACTGGGTGGCCAGATCAAGGGCGAGCGCCCGCGCCTGTTCCTGATCTACTCGACCGGCAACTTCATCGAAGCCGGAGAGGAAACACCCTATTTCCAGCTTGGCGAGACCAAGTACGGCAAGCCGATCCTGGAGCGGGTGCTGACACCGCATGTGAGCTTGAGCGACGCTGCCAAGTGCGCGCTCGTCTCGTTCGACTCGACCATCCGCGCCAACATCTCGGTGGCGCCGCCGATCGATCTCGCGATCTACCGGCGCGACGGATTCTGCATCACGTCCCGCCAGCGAATCGAAGAGGATGACCCCTACTTCAAGGCGTTGCGCCGGCATTGGGGCGAGGGCTTGAAGCGGGTATTCAGGGAAGCACCGGATCCGCCCTGGCGCACGGATACGGAGCGACCGCTGCCGGCGCAGGTGCCGCTCGCCATGCAGCGCTGAGCGGCCGTCTACCGCGATCGCCGGAAGCGCTGGTGGTCCGGTTCGGTACCACCAACGCGTTCGGCAACCTGCGCTATTCGAACTCGACGATGATCTGGCCGACCGCCAAGGTATCGCCCGCCTTGGCGTGAATCTTCGAGATCCGTCCGATGCGGGCCGAGCGCAAGATGTTCTCCATCTTCATCGCCTCGACGACCGCGAGCTCTACGCCCGGCTCCACCTTGTCACCGACCTCGGCCGAAATCGACCGCAACAGGCCCGGCATCGGCGAGACCAGGTACTTCGACATGTCGGGAGGCTTGCGCTCGGGCATCAGCTTGATCATGTCGGCTACGCTCTTGCGGTGGATTACCACATCCACCTCAGCGCCCAAGTGGAACAGCTTGAAGCCGAGGCCGCTCGGCTCGACCTTGAAACGCTGCGGCATCGCGTTGACTTCGCACCGCATGACTGGATCGCCGACCTGCCAATCGCTGCGGACCGCGATCAGCGCGCCATCGATCATGATCTCGAAGCCCTCTTCCGCGCCGCCGCCCGCCAAACTATCAAGCAGGACCGGGTAGGGCTTGCCGTTGACGGAAACCTCCCACTCGCGAGAAAACTTGCGCTGATAGCCAGGCATCTGGTTGCTGACACGCGAAGACCGGTAGATGTGCCGCACGTACATCAAGAAGGCGGCAGCGATGATCGCGTTGACGTCTTTCTCTTCGAGTGGTGCCGGCGAAAAGCCTTCCGGATACTCCTCGGCAATGAAGGCGGTGCTAAGCCGACCCTCAAGGAAGCGCGGGTTGGCCATCAGCGCCGTCAGGAAGGCAATATTGTGCTGCACGCCTTTGATGTAGAACTCATCAAGTGCACGCCGCATTAGCGCCACAGCGGAAGGCCGGTCGCGATCCCAGGTGGTGATCTTGGCGATCATCGGATCGTAGAACATCGAGATCTCGCCGCCCTCGTAGACGCCATTGTCGACGCGGACCTGCGAGCCCTCCTCCGGTGTCCGATAGCGGACCAGACGGCCAATCGAGGGCATAAAGCGCCGGTTTGGATCCTCGGCGTAGATGCGTGCCTCGACCGCCCAGCCGCTCATGTGAACGTCTTCCTGCCGGACGGTCAGTTCCTCGCCGGCGGCGACGCGCAGCATCCATTCGACCAGATCGAGGCCGGTGCAAAACTCCGTCACCGAGTGCTCGACCTGGAGGCGTGTGTTCATCTCCAGGAAGTAGTAATTGCGCTGCTGGTCCATGATGAACTCGATGGTCCCAGCCGAGGAATAGCCCACCGACTTGCAGAGCCCGACGGACCGCTCCCCCATTTCCCGGCGCAGTGCCTCGTCAACGATCGGCGACGGGGCCTCCTCGATCACCTTCTGGTGTCGGCGCTGGATCGAGCACTCGCGCTCGCCCAGGTAGAGGACATTGCCGTAGCTGTCGCCCAGGACCTGGATTTCGATGTGGCGCGGGTTGACGATGAACTTCTCAATGAATACCCGGCCGTCACCGAAGGCTGACAGGGCCTCGCTGGACGCCAACCGGAAAGCGTCCCGCAGTTCCGCCTCATCAAGCGCGATGCGGATGCCTTTGCCGCCACCACCGGCCGCCGCCTTCAGCATCACCGGATAACCGATTCCGCCCGCAATCTCGGCGGCCTTGTCGGCGTCGGGGATGGTGTCCCAGTAGCCCGGCACGGTCGGGACCCCGGCCTCAGACGCCTTGCGGTTGGCGAGGATCTTGTCGCCCATAAGGCGGATGACTTCCGGATCCGGACCGATAAAGGTAATCCCGGCTTCTTTGAACGCCCGGGCAGCATTCGCCCGTTCGGCGAGAAAGCCATAGCCGGGGTGAACCGCTTCGGCGCCGGTCCGCTTGCACGCGTCGACAATCTTCTCGATGACGAGGTAACTGTCCTTTGCCGGCGACGGACCGATGTGAACCGCCTCGTCACACATCTGTACATGACGGCTGTACTTGTCCGCGTCCGAATAAACGGCGACCGTCTTGATCCCCATCTTGTGCGCGGTGCGATGGATGCGGATGGCGATTTCGCCCCGGTTCGCTATCAGGATTTTCTTGAACATTGCGAGCGCTCGCTACTCTACAGAGGAATGTTCGCGTGCTTCTTCCACGGGGTCTCGACCCGCTTGCTGCGCAGCATCGTTAAAGCTTTGCACAGCCGCGCCCGGGTGTCCTGTGGCATGATGACGTCGTCGATGAACCCGCGCCGCGCGGCGGCGAAGGGGTTCGCAAATTTGCCTTTGTAGTCCTCGGTCCGCGCCGTGATCTTCTCGGGATTACCGAGTTCATCGCGGAAGATGATCTCAACCGCGCCCTTGGCGCCCATCACCGCGATTTCGGCCGTCGGCCACGCGAAATTGATGTCCGCCCGCAGGTGTTTTGAACCCATGACATCGTACGCGCCGCCATAGGCCTTGCGCGTGATCAGCGTCAACTTTGGCACGCTCGCCTCACTGTAGGCGTAGAGCAGTTTAGCGCCGTGGCGAATGATGCCGGTGTGCTCTTGGTTGACGCCAGGCAGGAACCCCGGGACATCGACGAAAGTCACGATCGGAATATTAAAACAGTCACAGAACCGGACAAAACGGGCGCCCTTGATCGAGGCGTCGATGTTCAGGCAGCCGGCCAGCACGGTCGGCTGATTGGCGACGATCCCCACGGTCGAGCCGTTGAGCCGGCCGAAGCCGACAATGATGTTCTGTGCGTAGTCGGGCTTGATCTCGAAGAAGTTACCCTCGTCAACCACCTTCTCGATCAATTCCTTCATGTCGTACGGGACATTCGGATTATCGGGAACGAGAGTGTTCAGCGACGGCTCGACCCTGTCGATACTGTCAAACGTTGGCCGCACAGGCGGCTTCTCGCGATTCGAAGATGGCAGGAAGTTGATCAATCGGCGGACGTAAAGCATCGCCTCGACGTCGTTCTCGAAGCCATTGTCGGCAACGCCCGACTTCGCCGTGTGGACGCTCGCACCACCCAGCCCCTCGTGATCGATCTCCTCATGCGTGACCGTTTTCACCACATCCGGCCCGGTCACGTACATGTGTGAATTGTCTTTGACCATGAAGATGAAATCGGTCAGCGCGGGCGAGTAGACCGCCCCGCCGGCGCATGGCCCCATAATCACGGAAATCTGCGGGATCACCCCGGAGGCATCGACGTTACGGACGAACACGTCGGCGTAGCCTGCCAGCGAGGCAACGCCTTCCTGAATCCGCGCGCCGCCCGAGTCGTTCAGGCCGACGACCGGCGCACCGATCTTCATCGCCTGGTCCATGATCTTGCAGATCTTCTCGGCGTGTGCCTCAGACAGACTGCCGCCGAAGACGGTGAAGTCCTGGCTGAATACGAACACCGGCCGGCCGTTAACGGTACCGTAACCGGTTACCACCCCATCACCGGGCGTCCGTGTGGCCTCCATGCCAAAATCGATGCAGCGGTGCTCGACGAACATGTCCCACTCCTCGAAGGAGCCGGGATCGAACAGAACGTCGATCCGCTCGCGCGCCGTCAGCTTGCCGCGTTTGTGCTGCGCATCAATCCGCCGCTGGCCCCCACCAAGCCGGGCCAGTTCGCGCTTTTGTTCAAGTGCCTCAACGATTGCCCGCATTTTTGTGCTCCGCCGTTCGCAACCGCAACATTCTAAAACCCTTCCAACGAAGTTCAACACATTACTGAGTGCAGGTTGAAGCAAAGGCGGATTATCATCCACCGCGAGGCGGAAGCGTTCGCGCCCCCGCGTCGGGAGGGTAGCGGCCATGTACGCCCCGTCGAGAGTCAAACTGGTGGAAGTGGGCCCGCGCGACGGCCTGCAGAACGAGCCTGAGGCCGTGCCGACCGCCGTCAAGATCGGCCTGATCAATCGGCTGGCCGCAGCGGGCCTGCGCGTCATCGAGGTCGGCAGCTTCGTCTCGGAGCGCTGGGTGCCGCAGATGGCCGATACGCCGGCCGTGCTGGCGGGCATCGCGCGCGCGCCCGGCACGCGGTACGCTGTACTGACACCGAACCGGCGCGGCTTCGACGAAGCGCTCACCGCTGCGGCCGATGAAGTCGCCGTGTTCGCGGCCGCCTCGGAAACGTTCTCCCTGCGCAACATCAACTGCAGCATTGGCGCCAGCTTGGACCGTTTAGGCGAGGTCTGCGCCGCGGCCACGGCCGCCGTCATGCCTGTGCGCGGTTATGTCTCTTGCGCGCTCGGCTGTCCGTACGAAGGCGACGTACCGGCGGCCAAGGTGGCGGAAGTAGCATCGAATCTGCATCGCATGGGCTGCTACGAAATTTCCCTGGGCGATACGATCGGCGTCGGCACGCCTTCGCAGGCACGCGCAATGGTCGAGGCGGTGGCGGCCGTCGTCCCGATCGAGCGGCTTGCCGTCCATTTCCACGACACCTATGGTCAGGCGCTCGCCAACCTGGTGGCCGTGCTCGATCTCGGCGTCGCGGTTGTCGACAGTGCGGTGGCTGGCCTTGGCGGCTGCCCCTATGCGAGAGGGGCAACCGGCAACGTCGCGACGGAGGATGTGCTGTACATGCTGGACGGACTTGGCGTCGAAACGGGGGTTGCCATGGCGCCGCTCGTCGAAGCGGGTGCGTATATCTGCCAAGCGCTTGGCCGCGAGCCTGCCTCGCGCGTGGCGCGCGCGCTCGCCGCCCGCGAATCTGCCCGCACCGCCGAAGGCGCCCCCCAGCCGTGAGCGATGCCTACGATCTGATCCTTGCCCGCGGCACGCTGTGCACGCCGTCTGGCCGTGTCGAAGCCGACGTCGGCATTACCGGCGGGCGGATCGCCGCGCTGGGCGATCTCGGCGCGGCGCAGGCGGCTACCAAGCTCGATTGCTCTGGCCTGCACGTGCTGCCGGGCGTCATCGATACCCAGGTTCACTTCCGCGAACCGGGGATCGAGCACAAGGAGGATATCGCCACCGGCACGGCCGCGGCGGCGATGGGTGGCGTCACGGCCGTCTTCGAGATGCCGAACACCAAGCCCGCAACCGTCACCGCGGCTGATCTGGCCGATAAGTGCCGGCGCGCCAAGGACCGCGCCTGGGTCGACATGGCCTTTTACGTCGGTGCAACGCCGGACAATGCCGGCGATCTGGCCGTGCTCGAACGGCTGCCCGGCTGCGCCGGCGTCAAGCTGTTCATGGGCAGCTCGACCGGCACCCTTCTGGTGGCCGACGACAGCGCCATCGCCGCCGTGCTTGCCAACGGTCTGCGCCGGGTCGCCATTCATGCCGAGGACGAGGAACGCCTGCGCAGCCGCTTCACGATCGTCGCCGGCGGCGCCGATGTCGGCCAGCACCCCGCATGGCGCGATGTCGAGACTGCCGTCAACGCCACCCGCCGCGTCCTCGCGCTGGCGGAAGGTGTCGGCCGGCCCGTGCACATCCTGCATGTCTCGACAGCAGAGGAACTCGCGATCCTCAAGGACCACCGCGACATCGCCACCGTCGAGGTGACGCCGCAGCATCTGACGCTCGCAGCACCCGGCTGCTACGAAGCGCTCGATGCGTTCGCGCAGATGAACCCGCCGATCCGCGAAGCCCGCCACCGTGACGCGCTGTGGCAGGCGGTGAACAACGGTCTGGTCGATTGCATCGGTTCCGATCACGCGCCGCACACGCGCGAGGAAAAGAAGAAGCCCTACCCCGAAAGCCCGTCCGGCATGCCGGGCGTGCAGACGCTGGTGCCGCTGATGCTGGACCATGTGGCGAAGGGCCGGCTCAGTCTCGAGCGCCTGGTCGATCTCACCAGTGCCGGCCCGGCGCGCATCTTCGGCTTGGCCGGGCGCGGCCGCATCGCCCTTGGCTACCGTGCTGATTTCACCGTCGTCGATCTCGACGCGAAACGGATGATCACCCATCGCTGGATCGTCAGCCGCTGCGGGTGGACACCGTTCGATGGCTTGACGGTACAGGGATGGCCGATCGCCACGCTGATCGGCGGCCGCATCGTCATGCACGAAGGCCAGCTGATGGGCCCGCCGGCCGGAGAGGCAATCCGCTTCATCGGCGTTGGGTGAAGAAGCCGCGGCCTGCGCGGGCAGGGTTCAGGCGAGGCCGAGGCCGCTGCCGGACTTGAGCGCGGCTTGCTGGCGGAACGCCGGCGCCCGGCATTCGAACAGCGGCCGATCCGCGCGCATCAGCGCCAGCTCCAGTGCCGCTGCTCGACGCTGGCGCTGGAATCCGGTGCTGAGAACGTCGCGGCAGTGCGCTTCCGTCACCGGCTGGCCGCACAGGTAGCGCTGCGGGTCCGCAAAGCGGGCGGCGTGCGCCTGCCACCAGCGCGCGATCAGCTCCGGCGCTGGCCAGGGCAAGTCCTCGTCGGGGTCGAGCGCGACGTCCTCATCCTCCGGGTTCTCGGTCGGGCCGGACTCGAAGCCCTCTGGCCGATCGGTCTCAAGGTCGTCATAGGCAAGATCGGCGCCGGTGATCATGGAGAACGCCTCGCCTGCAAGGCGCGCAAGCTCGGGCGTCTGCATTCGCTCGATCAGCCACGGGACATAGGAGGCATCGCCGTGGACACCGATGGCGGTAATCAGGAGCCGCAGCCAAGCGGGTGCGGCGCTCAAATCCCTGAACCAAGCCTGCGCGGCCGGCGATGTGAGCAGACGCGGAGCAAGCTGGAGCGCCGGCGCCTGCCAGGGCGAGGCCAGGTCGGCAGCAATCGTGAACAGCTGCGCCAGCCCTTGGCCGCGATCGCCCAGCAGCACCGCGGCCGACGCCGCTGAGAACCGGCAGCCGGGATCGTCGTCGGTGAGGTGCTCGTGCACCGCTTCGCGCAGGTCGTTGCGGCCGAACTCACCGGCGGCTTTGAGCGCGCGGGCGCTTAAAGCCGGCTCCGGATCGTCGATCGCTGCCTGCAGGCGCGCGCCGGGGTCGACACGGTGCAGGGCACAGGCGGTAAGCCCGAGGCGGCGGCGGAACGGATCGTCCGAGTCGAGCAATTCCTTTACCGTGCCGTGCAGATGCGCCCGCTCGACCCAGCCCAACGCCGAGAACAGACCCGGCGCCGCTTCCGGCATCCGCGCGGCAAAGGCGATGACGTGATCGACGCGCACCCGGTCGCGGCTCTCCAGCGCCAGAACCGCGGCTGCGAACAGCTCGCCCGGCTCCTCGAACTTGAGCTGCTCGCTGGCGAGTTGCCACCCCGCCTCGCCCGCGACCCTTAAGCCATCGACATGCGCCTCGACGCGGTTGTCGAGCTTGGCCAGGTCCTTCAGTCGATAGTGGGGCGCCCGCACCGCGGCAGCTCGCAACAGCCACAGAAAGGCGGCTTCCTCGACGTGCTGGCCAACAATGTCGTCGCGCACAAAGGTTCGCACCGCTCTCGTCCGCCCAAAGGTTAGACCGGCTGGTTCGGCGGATAGAGGACCTCCGTCCAAGTCTCGCCATCGAAGCGGATCAACCGTTCCCCGCCGCCCGACCAAAGTTGTCCATCGCGATAGCTGAGGAACCCAAACACATCGACGTCGGTCGGGCGGACCGAAACCGGCTCCAAGATGTCGCCCTCGAGGGTGTAGAGTCCGTCGGCTGATGCGACGTAAAGGCGGTCAAAGCAGAACGCCATGTCCTTCATCCGCGCTTCGCCATGGCTGACGGCCAGCGTTTCCCATCCATCCCGATCGCCGCGAAACAGTGTACCGTTGAATCCGCACGCGTAGGTCTCGCCACCGACGCACAGGATCTTCTCGATGCCATAGGTGGTAGGCGTTTCGAGTCGCTCCCAACGACGCCCGTCAAAATGAAAGATGCCGCCTCCCGTCCCGCCTGCGTAGATGTCGCGCTCCGAGTGGCCGTGAATGCTGTTCAGCATCGAGAACGGATCGCCGTCAAACAGGCCTTCGTCAATTGCGAGCCAGCGGCCATCCTCACGGCGAAACACCTGATGACCCATTCCGCAAGCGTAGAGGTGCCGGCCAACGACGTCGATGCCACGAAAGCCTAGGTTGCGCTGGTCTTCGATGACCTCGGCCGAATGTTCGCCGCCGGCGAAACGATGAATCACGCCGTTGCGCAGCAAGACATAGAGCGCGGTCCCGTCGCTCTCATCAAGAACGGCAAGCCCGCGGATGAACTCTGGCGTATCGCCTAACCGTGACCAGGTTCCGCGTTCGTACAGTGCCAACCGGCCTCTCGGCTCTTCGGGGTCCCATGCGAACAGAAAGCCAGCAAGGCACACATGATCTGCACCGAGACAGGCAACATCGATGATATTCATTTGTTCAGGTGGCCGTGCCACAACACGCTCCTCCCTCAAGAAGACTACAAAAGTGACAGATTCTTGCCCGCTTCTGTCGGGGTCGCTTTCATGGGATCGTTCGGTCCCAGTCCGCACTTCTCATAATATGAGTCGAGCTGTGCCTTGACGCACTTGAAGGCCTTCGAACGCGGACTCAGCGCTTTGCCATTTGTCCCGATCCCGGCCGCCTTGGCGCCTGTTGTCGTTGCCTGGTCTCGCGTGTAAACGCCTGTGTCCTTAACGGTATTGTATTCGATCGGGTCCTGAAACGCGTGCATGTCGCCATGGGTATCGGCGTACTGGTTCCTGCCCTTTGCGCAGATCACGGGGGCGCCACTGTGTGTACACTTGCCGTTGCCATGGGGATAAACATTGCCAGTCCCTTTGGCCTTGCCCATGAGCCGCCCAGGAACCAAGTGGTGGCCCGTCGGCGTATCCGTACCGCCGCAGGTGTAAGTGTCACCAGTCTTGTACGGGACAAGTCGGTATTCTTCGCTGACGTTTTCGCAATCTTTGAGGCTATCGAAGGTCCCTGAGTCAAAATTGACCCAGCCAACCTGATTGCCTGTGCTCATTCCATTGGAGTTGGTCGTGTCAAAATGACGGTCGACGTTTTCGCCCTCTGCTTTGACGTCGAACGACCACATTACAAAGTATGTCTTACCCTGAATGCAGTGCGTAACGACCCCCATTCCCAATGTCTTGGTCGCCGGGTCATTCCCCATGCACTTCTTATAGGACGAAGAATTCTTGAGCATGATCTCCTTGCCGGAGATCTTAACGGTCTTGCTGCCGTCGGTCGTGTCCGAAGCCTGCGAAGTGATCGGATAGGGGACCGGGATTGGACCCGCCGGCGGTGAAGGCGGGCTCAGGCACACATCGGGGAAGGCGGCAATGACCTTCGCATCGCCGGACTTGCAGGCGATTTCCATTCCGTTAGCAAAGACGTCATTGGCCATCTCTGCTCACTCTTTCATCGGGCCTGTTACGATAGCGGCTGCCCGGTCGCCCGTATCGGAACTGCAATGGCAAAGCGCGCCAGGGTGCGGCGAGCGCCCCCTGTCAAACAAGTACTTAAGATACCCGAGCATTGCCGCCCCGGAAGCGGCACCGATCGCACCGATACAGTCGCCAAGGTGCAAGAAGTCGAAGTGCAGCTTGCGCATCTTGAGTGTTCGGCCCAGCGCATAGTTGGCTTCGTTCATGCCGTAGCGCTCGCCGGTGACATCGGCAATCCGGTAGTCGACGTCGGCCATGGTGAGCCCGGCATCGGCGAGCGCCGCATTGATTGCTGCTGCGAGGCCAACGCCAAGAATGGGTCGTTCGTCCTTGATGCCAACCGGCTCGTGCGCGAAGCCGATCCCGCGGATAAGGACAGCGTCCGGCGGCGGGCGCGGACCGGCGGCGGCGACCATCAGGCAGGCCGCCGCTTCGCCTGGGATCAGGCCATCGGGATTGCCGGTCGTTTTCAGCCTTTCATCCGCATCGAGCTGGTCGAGACAATCCATGCCCGTCAGCGAGTCGACGCCGGCAACAAGGCATGCGCGCGCCCGGCCCGCGGCTAGGAGGGATCGCGCATGTGCGAGGGCCCGCAGCGCGCCGGTGCTGCCGGCCGCGAAAACGCGGCTGTCACCGTGCAGTTGCATCCGCAACCGCTCCGCCAGGGCGGGCAGAATGGCCTCATCGAGCCCAAGCGGCCGTCCGGCCTGATCCGGTGGTGACAGGGCCGCCAGCACCGGAATGCCGTCTGCCCGCGCATCCCCGAGGGCTTCCTCGACAGTGAGGGCGAGGAGGCCGAGCAACAGCGGAAACCCAAGCTTGCGCGGGACAGCGTGGCGGGCGAGCGCACCGGTGATCGGGAAACCGCCGCCATCCGTTGCCGGGATCTCGACGAAGCCCGCGATACCGGCTGCGATCGCTGCACATGAGGCGGGCGCAGTGGCACCGACTGCCGTCACCATCCCAGTGCTGACAATCCGCACTAGCGTACGCTCTTCCACTCGACGTACTTCGAAACGCCCTTGAAGTACGGCTTCCATGATCGCTGCAAGCCAAGCCAGTACTGGGAGCAGTGGCCGATGACAATCGCACGTAGCGCGTAGAGTTTACCTTTCACAGGCACGTGCGCCCGCCAGACCAGGCTCAATTTCATCTCATCCGCCCAAATGACCACGGTATCGAGCTTTGGCGTAACAACCATATCGGACCGGTCGACAAACAAGAAGCGAACGGGCAGATCGGCCTTGGGGAGAGTGAACCGCTGCATCCCATCGGGATGCATATTCTGCAGCAGGACCCCCTCCCCGCCCCTGATCTCGGCCACGATTTGATCGCCCGGTGCGGCCTGGTGATAGCGTTCGTCGAAATCATCCGGCAGGAACGGATAGCGCTGGTCCATCCATGCCTGATCATAGGTGCCGGCATAACCGATGCGCGGCGTCCAGTGCGGACAGACGAAGGCAAACCCCGCCGTCGGCACGATCTCGTTCCAGTGCCGCTGCTCGTGGCCGGGAAACGCCAGGTTGGGCACCCTGGTCCCGAGGATCGTGTCGAGGTCTGGATTTGCGTGCAGGCCGCAGCCGACCAGGTTATCGCGGTGGAAACGGTGCCGGCTGGCGTCGGAGAAAGTTGTATCCTGGCCGCCGAATGCGCGTTCGTATGTCAACGGCATTCGGGTGAACGGCCGCGGTTCGCCTGGCTGCACTCTGCCCGCAAGCGTCCGTTCCCACAGCCGTTCGCCGGTGACATCGATGCTCTTGTCGATCAGGCCGGCGACGACCAAGCGAACGGTGGTTCGGGTCACCGCTCTTTCACGCGGGGCGTATGCCGCCCCCACGACCACGATGTCGGTCATCGGCTTGCTGGGGGCGAAGTCGTAGGCCTCCAGGATACTCGAGCTGGCCGGATCGCCGTGATAGGCATCGGCATAGACGAGCGAGCGCTGTTCCTCGGCGACAGCCGGCGGTTGGCCGGGCGGCCCTAGGTCGTAGGTCGCTTTGACGACCAGCAGATAGCTCTCGCGGCCATCCGGATCGATCGTGATGGTCGCCTCAGCGACGAAGGGCGTGCGGTTTTCGATACGCACTCAGTTGATCTCGACCGAGCCTCCCTGGATCCGGTTGGCGCCCGAGGAGCGGCTGAGCACGTAGGCGCCGCGAATGAGGATCTTGCCGGCGCGGGTCAAGGTGATGCTGGCCTTTCCACATTTTAGCTCGATCTCGCTTTGTGCGGTCAGCACGACCCGCTCGCCATCGAGAAGGGCGGTGCCCCGCTCCGCGCGCTGCGTGTCTGAACCGCCAGCCGTGACCACGGTCGTCTCCTCTCGGATCAGACCCAGCACCAGCGGCCGCGCCGGATCGCCCTCGATGAAAGACAGCGCGACCCGGCGGCCGATATCGTCGGCCCCGATCACGGCGGTCGTGAGAGCCGCAACGGGAAGCCCGGCGGGGGTGCCGGCGAAGTTCACCTTCACATCGCCGTTCGCCGCAACGCTCGTAATCGTCCCGATGACAACCTCTCGACCGCGTCCCGCCAAGCGGGCTGCGGGAGTTGCCGATGCGAGCGGGTCCTCAATTCTCGAGGATCTTTTGTCCCTTAATGATGACATTTCCCGAACCCTTGATATTAATCGTTTTTCCCTCTATTGTAATGTCACCATTCTTTTTCATCTGGATACTTGCGCTTCCCGTGTTGATGGTGATCATATCGTCGGCCGTGATCGTCACTTTCTTCGCAGTCAGCGAATACTCTTTCGTCACCGTTTCGGCATGCTTGCCGCTGATGCTCTCACTCAAGTCCTTGCCGACCTTGACGGATTTGTTGCCGCTGACATCCTCGGACTTGTTGCCGCCGACTTTGAGAGACTGATTGCCGCCGACGTCGACGCTCTTGTTGGTGCCGATGGTCTCCGACTTGGACGTGCCGATTGTCTGCGTCTTCGAGGTGCCGATTGTCTGCGTCTTGGTGGCGCCGATCGTCTCCACCATCGCCGCGCCGACCGTCAACTCCATCAGCGCGCCCACCGTTTCGGCGTAATTGATGCCGACGGTCTCGGTCAGCATTGTGCCGATCGTGATCGTCATGCTGGTGCCGACCGTTTCGGTGTGGCTGGACCCGATGGTGAGCGTCTTGTCGACGCCGACCGTGCCGGTCTGGTTGTTGTTGATGGTGTAGGTCTGGTCGTGGCCGATCTTGATCGTCTCGTCGACGGTGACATCGCGGAAACGGCTGTTGAGCACGTGCTCGCGCAGGTCGTGCTCGATGGTCGAGTCCTTATCGTATTGGCCGTGCTCGCGGATCAGTTCGTTGCCCTTGGTGTCGTCTAGGACATACTCGTTGTAGCCACCACCGCCCTTGGTCGAGTCCGACTTCACGCCGCTGATCACGGCCGCGCCCGGCAGGCCATAGGGAGGCATGCTCTCGGCGTTGTACACCCGGCCGGTGATGATCGGCTGGTCCGGATCGCCCTCCAGGAAATCGACGATCACCTCCTGGCCGATGCGCGGGATCGCCACCGCGCCCCAACTCTTGCCGGCCCAGGGATGGGAGACGCGCACCCAGCATGAGCTGTTCTCGTCGTTCTGACCGTCCCGATCCCAGTGGAACTGGACCTTCACGCGGCCGTACTTGTCGGTCCAGATCTCCTCGCCGCCCGGGCCGGTGACGATCGCCGTCTGCGGCCCCTTTACGGTTGGCTTGACGGCAACCTTGGGCGGCCGAAACGTCCGGCTGTGGTCGATCGCCGTGAGCTTCACGCGACAAATGCCCAGCGCGCCGCCTGGTTCGATGCCGGGTTCGATGCCGGATTCGTACGCCTCCGCCACCACCTCCAGCGCCGTCCCGACAACCGCATAGTCGCGATTTTGATCGCCGCGCGGATGCTTCTCGAGCGTAAACACGGCACCCGGAGCCAAGCCGGCAACATCGCCTTCGGCCTCGATGCGCTCGAACGCAGCGTGCTTCTCCTCCAGGCGCAGGCGGCTCAGCTGATCGCCATCGGCCTTGGTGGTATAGGCACCCGGATAATCATAGATCTCAAACCGTGCGAGTTCGTGCTTGTTCGGGCTGATCAGGCGGCTCTCCAGGCTCGCGCTCGGCTTCTCGAAGTCGAAGTCGCGCAGGACCGCCACGCCCGGCTGCACCTCTTGGCCGCTCAGCCACGACGAAAGATGGTCGCGTTCGCGAAATGCTGCCTCGTCGGGTGGATAGAACGGGATCGTCTCATAGCCGGGCAGTTTTTCGAGGCTGGCGTTGTCATCGACCAGCATCAGGGTGTGTTTGCTCTTATCGTGCCGGAAGTAGTAGAAGATCCCCTCTTCTTCCATCAGGCGGCTGACGAAGTTGAAATCGGTCTCGCGATACTGAACACAGTACACGCGCGTGCGGTAACTTCCTGTCAGCTTGGAGAGATCGAACGCACTGAAACCGCGGTCCTCGAACACGTGGCGCAGAATGGCCGGCACCGTCATGTTCTGGAAGATGCGGCAGTTGGACGTGCGGGTGAGAAACCATAGCCACGGCGACAGCCGGCAGCGATAGCTCGAATATCGTCCCAGCGTGCCCTGGTAGGCGAACTGGCTCGCCAATCCGTGCAGATGGCGCTGATCGCCGGTCGGCAGATCGATGCGCACGGAGCACGCCTGACCCAGCAGCGCTTTGGGCGATAGCGCGGCTTCCGTGCTCAAGAGCTCAAGATCGATGCTGAACAGGCAGCTCAGCTGCTCGGCCGCCACCAGACGCCGGAACAGGAGCACGTCCTTCCCGAGCGGTGTCGTGACGGCAACGGTCCGCTTGTCCTGTGAGGCCACAGTACTCCCGCGTCCCCTCCCGAGTATTTTTCTTGATGGTAACGGATTCCACGCCGGTTGCCTAGGCTGGGGACGCTTAGGCAGAGGCGCGTTCCGGGACGCCCGCTGGAAGTGGCTTCAGTTCCGCGGTTCCGCCGTCCGCACTCTGCACAAAAGAAAAGCGGGGCCCTTGAGGCCCCGCGGCAGTTCCTTCGCTTCGAAAACGGTGCTTAACCGAGCGCCTGGACGATTTCTTCGGTCATCTTCTTGGCGTCGCCAAACAGCATCATCGTCTTATCAGCGAAGAAGAGCGGATTCTCGACGCCGGCATAACCGGATGCCATCGAGCGCTTGACGAACAGGGTCGTGCCCGCCTTGTCGACATCCAGGATCGGCATGCCGAAGATCGGGCTCGACTTGTCGGTGCGCGCCGACGGGTTGGTGGTGTCGTTGGCGCCAATGACATACGCGACGTCGCAGGTCGAGAACTCGTGGTTGATTTCTTCGAGCTCGAAGACGTCCTCGTATGGAACGTTGGCCTCGGCCAGCAGCACGTTCATGTGGCCGGGCATGCGGCCGGCGACCGGGTGGATGGCGTACTTGACCTCCACGCCTTCCGCCTTCAGCTTGTCCGCCATCTCACGCACCGCGTGCTGCGCCTGGGCGACGGCCATGCCGTAGCCCGGGACAACGATGACCTTGGACGCGTTCTTCATGATGAAGGCCGCATCCTCCGCCGATCCCGCCTTGACCGCGCCACGGGGACCAGCCGCACCAGCGGCCGGCAACGCCCCTTCGCCGCCGAAGCCGCCCAGGAGCACGTTGAAGATCGAGCGGTTCATCCCCTTGCACATGACGTAGCTGAGGATCGCGCCCGAGGAGCCGACCAGTGCGCCCGTGATAACAAGTGCCGGATTGCGCAAGGTGAAGCCGATGCCGCACGCCGCCCAGCCGGAGTACGAGTTCAACATCGAAACCACGACCGGCATGTCGGCGCCGCCGATCGGCACGATGAGGAGGAAGCCGATGGCAAAAGCGAGCAGCACGATCAACCAGTAGACCGAATACGACTCGCTCAGGCAGAAGGTGATGATAAGGGTGACGATCGCGGCGCCGATGACCGCGTTCAGCGGGTGCTGGAACGGAAACACGATCGGGTTGCCGCTCATCAGTCCCTGCAGCTTCAAGAACGCGATGATCGAGCCGGAGAAGGTGATCGCACCAATCGCGGTGCCAAGCGCCATCTCGATCAGGCTGCCGGCGTGGATGTGGCCGACGGTCCCGATGCTGTACGCTTCCGGGTGGTAGAGCGCGGCCGTGCCGACGAAGACCGCGGCCAGACCGACAAGGGAGTGGAACGCGGCGACCAGCTGCGGCAGAGCCGTCATCTGAATGCGCAGCGCGATGAACGTGCCAGCGCCGCCGCCGATCAGCATGCCGAGAAGAATTGTGCCGTAGCCAACCACATCCGGCTTCAACAGCGTGGTGATCACCGCGATCGCCATGCCGATCATGCCGAACAGATTGCCGTTGCGGGCAGTCACCGGCGAGCTCAAGCCGCGCAGCGCCATGATGAACAGCACGGCGGAGATCAGGTAGGCGAAGCCGACCCAGACTTGACCAGACATCGTTTCGGCTCCCTACTTCTTTTTCTTGAACATCGCCAGCATGCGCTGGGTGACGATGAAGCCGCCGAAGATGTTCACCGACGCCAAGGCCACGGCAAAGAAGCCCATGAACTTCGAGAAATCGAACTGAGCCGGGCCAGCGGCGAGCAGACCGCCAACGATGATGACGGACGAAATCGCGTTCGTGACGCTCATCAGCGGCGAGTGCAGGGCCGGAGTCACGCTCCAGACGACATAAAAGCCGACGAAGCAGGCGAGCACAAAGACGGTAAACAGCGACAGGAAGCCGCCGTCCCCCCCGGCGGCTGCCGGCACCAACGCCACTTGGCCGGCATCAGTCGCAAGCTGGGCAGCCTTTTCCGCGAGCTTGCCTGCTTCCGTCGCCAGCCGCGTTGCCTGATCGACAATCGTTGCCGGATCCATGATTATTTTGCCTCCCCTAGGAGCAACGGGCTGACGACCTTGCCGTCACGGCAGACCACCGTGTCCCGCACGGTTTCGTCTTCCCAATTGAATTTCAGGCTCTTGCTCTCCTTGTCGACATGCGGCGTCAGGAAATTGAGCACGTTGCGGGAGAACAGAGCGCTCGCGTCCTTGGGCAGCCGGCCGGGAACATTGAGGTGGCCGACGATGCGCACACCATGCTTGACCACGACCTTACCCGGTTCCGTCAGCGCGCAGTTGCCGCCGGTCTCCGCCGCGAGATCGATGATGACCGAGCCCGGCTTCATCGACTTCACCATCTCCTCGGAGATCAGCTTCGGCGCCGGCTTGCCGGGGATCAGCGCGGTGGTGATGACGATGTCCTGCTTCTTGACGTGCTCCGCCACTACTTCGGCGGCCTTCTTCTTATACTCGTCGGACATTTCCTTGGCGTAGCCGCCGGAGGTCTCCGCCGACTTCATCGCCGCTTCGTCGACCATGATGAACTTGCCACCCAGGCTCTCGACCTGCTCCTTGGTCGCCGGCCGGACGTCGTTGGCGGTCACCACGGCGCCGAGCCGCTTGGCGGTCGCGATCGCCTGCAGACCGGCGACGCCGACGCCCATGATGAACACCTTGGCCGGCGGCACCGTTCCGGCGGCCGTCATCATCATCGGCAGGGCGCTGCCGTATTCGGCCGCACCGTCGATCACCGCCTTGTAGCCGGCCAAGTTGTTCTGGCTCGACAGAATGTCCATCGACTGCGCGCGCGAAATGCGCGGCATCAACTCCAATGCGAACGCCGTGACGCCCGCCTTGGCGTAGGCCTCGACCTCGTCACGATGGGTGAGCGCTGCCAACTGCGCCACCAGGACGGTGCCCGGTTTCAACAGCGCAAGTTCGTTCGCATCCCCGTTGAGCAAGGGCCGCTGCACCTTGAGGACAACGTCAGCCTGACCCAAGGTTTCTTGCTCGTTGCCGCCAATGCTCGCACCGGCCGCCTGATACTCGGCGTCCGTCATGGCCGCCGTCTCGCCGGCGCCGGTCTCAACGATGACCTCGAAGCCAAGACCCACATACTTCTTGACGATGTCCGGGGTCGCGGCGACCCGCGTCTCGCCTGGCATGCGTTCCCTCGGTATGGCGATCTTCATGCTGGATATTCCCCGCGTTTGCCCGTGATCGCTTTTGGAGTGCCCTTATGCCCCCTCCGCTGCCGTTGTACAAGCCCGCGCTTCCGTGCCTAAGGCCCAAACGGCGCGGCGCAAGGGTGTGCACGCAGGCGGCCTTTGTCTCGGCACGGCGATTGTGACAAGAATGAACGAGCGCCCCGCGGAAGGCGGGCAGCGCCATGGGGAGCAAACCGCGGCGATGGAGACGGATCGGATCGAGCAGCTTGCGGTGATCGCCATCCTGGGCGTCCTCGTGGTCGGCTGCGTCGTGGTGCTGAAACCCTTCTTCGCCGCGCTCTTGTGGGCGGTAATCCTGGTCTGCTCGACCTGGCCGGCCTTCGCCTGGATCGAGCGGCGGTGCGCCGGCAACCGCTCGCTGGCGGCGCTCCTGATGACGCTCGTGCTCGCAGCAGCATTGTTAGGCCCGATCGTGCTCGTCGGATCGAGCATAACGGGGCCGCTCAAGGCACTGCCGGAGACGGCCCGCGCGCTGATCGAGCGGGGGCTGCCACAACCGCCGGACTGGGTGCACGAAATCCCCTTCGTCGGCGAACGGATCGATCTGACGTGGCGCGAAATCGTCGCCGATCCGAAGACGCTGGGCGGCAACGTCGATCAGGTGGTGCGGCCGGTCACCGACTGGATGCTGCAGATGGGGGCGCGCCTGGGCGGCGGCGTGCTGGAGCTAGCGCTCAGCGTCATCGCCACCTTCTTTTTCTATCGCGACGGCAAGGTGGCTGGGGAAACGCTGCATGCGATCAGCAACAAACTCGCCGGCGCACGGGCGACGAAGCTGATCGCGGTCGCCGAGACGACGATGAACAGCGTCGTCTACGGCATCCTCGGCACCGGCCTGGCCCAGGCCCTGCTCAACACCTTCGGCCTCGTATTGGCGGGCGTGCCGGGCGCGCTGCTGTGGGGCTTTTTCACGTTCCTTCTCAGCATCGCCATGATCGGCGCACCGCTGGTCTGGCTTCCGGCGACGATCTGGCTGTTGTCTCAAGGCCGCATGGAATGGGGGATTTTCATGGCCGTTTGGGGCTTCTTTGTCGTCAGCGGGGTCGACAACTTCCTCAAACCCTACTTCATCAGCCGCGGCACGACGCTGCCGCTGCTGCTTGTCTTCTGTGGCGTGCTGGGCGGCGTGCTTGCGTTCGGCCTGCTCGGCATTTTTATTGGCCCGACCCTGCTCGCGATCGCGTTCACCCTCATCGCCGAATGGAGCACTGCGGAGCGAAAGAAGGCACGGACGGCCGACGAGCCGACCGACCGCTAAAACACGCGCTTTGCCTCAGGCACCTTGAGCTGGCGAAGGTTGATGCGTGATTAGCGGCACCTCGGCGTCTGCCGCGTCGCGCACCGCTTCCCCGAACGCGATCCGCCGGCACGGCACCCGCAGCCCGGCCCGATCGAGAAGCCGGCGCACCAGGGCAAGCTTGCGATCCGTCGTTGCCGGCGCCAGCCATACGCTCTGCACGAGCTGCGCCGGCTCGACTGCAACCGCGTGGTCGGCGGCCGGCGCCTCTGCCGTGCCCACGCTCACCACCGCCCGGACCTCGCGTTCGTAGGCGAGCGTCGGATCGCCGATGAGCGCGCTCACCAAGCGGGTGTCGATGGAACCGGCGCCGCCGGCGGCTGCCGCAGCCCGCCCATAATCGACGGCACCGACGATCACCGTTTCCGCCGGCCGTGGCTGCAAGGCTGCGTTCAACGCCGCGATCGTCGAACCGATGCCGATCACCTGGCCGGCGGCCTCCTGCAGGCGCCACAAGAGCGGATCCTGGTCGGCGCCGGCATACCAGCTATCGATCCAGGCGACCGGCGGGATCGGCAAGGCGCGGATCGATGCGATAACCTCTGCAAGCTGGTTTTCGCGTTCCTGCGCTGCCCACCAGCGCTCAAGCTTGCCGCGCGCATGCGGCTTCTCGGCAGCCGACAAGCGCAGGAGAGCCGCCGGCAGCCGTTCGCGCACGAAACGGGAGAAGGCACGATCGGCATCGCCCTCCCAACGACGAAAGACGATGCACGAATTTTCAACCAGCTCAAGCAGGGCCTCAAGGTCCAAGAAGCGAACGATGCTCCCGTCAACGCCTGTACCATCAACGCCCGTGCCGAAGGCGAACTCGCCCGACGTCTGGTCCATCTCGTTTCCTCCCTGCCCTAGTCGCTGCCGTGCGCCGGTGACGCTCGGTTGAGAGAGAGTCGCCGCCATTTCCCGCCGCGTCAAGGCAGGAAGATGCGCCGGGATGGCCAGCCGGATACCGGGACGGCTGCGGCCGGCACCGCTGCATGCCGTGCTGTCTTGTCCTCAGCCAAGGAAACACATGGGGGTGCCCGACGAATGGCGCGTCGGGTTGGCGAAGAATAGAGAGTAAAGGGCGTCTTTCCTGAATACACCCAAATGGGTATGCCGCGTTCGCCATCACACCGCCGCTGCCAGCATTTCCTGTGAAGATCACGACAATTTTATTTTTCTTCGCCACGTCAGTATGTTAACCGCAGCGCGGGGCGAGCAATAGAATGCCGGAAGGGGTGTGGGCCGGTAGCAGTGGTGCTTGTTTGACAGTTGCGTGTCAGAGGCAGGGATCAGCTGCTGACTGCTTGTCATCAGTCTGTGAAAGTATTTGAATTAGCATTTTCTTTGTTTAGAAAGAGGAGCAATCGCCGCCGCTGGCTAAGAGACCCCTGATGCAGCCGCCTTTCAGGACGCACGCGCTGCAACCTGGCCGGCCCGACGGCGCGGGAATGATGAGGAGGACAAACATGGTGCGCGAGAACGCCGACAAAGTGCTGCACATGAACCGGACGGACGGCCTTAATAAGGTCTTGCGGTCGTTGCAGAGCGGCTCCCCCGACGTCGAGGCAAGCGCGCTGATCTCCGAGGACGGGCTGATGATCGCAAGCGCGTTGCGCCAAGACCTTGACGAGACGCGCGTAGCCGGCATGACGGCGACCCTGTTGAACCTCGGCACGCGTGCGGCGGTTGAATTGGGCCGCGGCGAAGTCCTGGAGGTCGTTGTCCGCGGCGATCAGGGCTATGCGGTCATGGTCAGCGCCGGCCGTGGCACGCTGCTGCTCGTCGTCGCCAACGAGAATGCCAAGCTCGGCTTGATCTTTTTCGACATGCGCGAAACCGTTCGGGCGATTCAACGCATTCTTTAGGGCCAGCGCATTCTCTTTAGGGCTAGCCTATTCCTTAGGGAACGCGACGCCACACAACGGGACCCCTCACCGCGAGGCGCAAGAGCGGCACAGCCGTCCGCGTGTTCTTGGCGACAGAGACACAGCAATGACCTCGCCGCGCGCGACAACGACACGGATCCCGAAGCCGCAACCAGCAGGCGCGACGGGAGCATAACAACAATGCCGAATACCGTTCTCTACGACGACGGGACACACAAGAACATTCTCTTGGAAGATTTCGGGCTGGGCGGCCTCGCCGTTCAGTCGAACCAGCACATCATCGCCCATGGCGGCGCCGGCATGCTGCTCGACCCCGGCGGCCACAAGATCTACAGCAAGGTGCTGGCGGCAACGTTCGCGGTTCTGCGCGGCGGCAACCTTGAATACATCTTCTTGTCGCATCAGGATCCCGACATCGTCGCCGCCATCAACGGCTGGCTGATGACGACCGATGCCGAAGCCTACATCTCGAAGCTGTGGCTGCGCTTCGTGCCGCATTTCGGCCTCGACCATCTGGTCGCCGACCGCCTGCAGCCGATCCCGGACGAGGGGATGGCGGTCAATCTGGGTGGCGCCTCTTTGACGATCCTGCCGGCGCATTTCCTGCACAGCGTCGGCAATTTCCAGGTCTACGATCCGATCGCGAAGATCCTCTACTCCGGCGATCTCGGCGCCTCGCTCGGCGCCGAGTACACGTTTGTGTCCGATTTCGACGATCACGTTCAGTACATGGAAGGCTTTCACCGGCGCTACATGGCTTCCAACGCGGTCATGCGCGCATGGGCGGCGATGGTCCGCAATCTCGACATCGAGATCATTGCTCCCCAGCATGGCGCACTGTTCAAGGGTCGCGAGATGGTGAGCCGCTTCATCGACTGGTGCGCCGGGCTGGAATGCGGCATCGACCAGGTCATCGGTCTGTTCCGGCTGCCGCAGCCAACGCCGCCGGCACCGGGCGGCGGCGCGGCGGCTTGAGCAAGGGAGGCGGCGGTGAAAAAGCATCGGTTGATAGGCGAGCGGACGCCGGTCTGGCTTGCGGTCGCGCTGGCACTGGTCGGGATCACGGGCGGCGTCGAAGCGGCGTTGAGGATCGCGACGCCGGATGACGGCAGTCCGTTCCGCCTGCCCGGCTTCGTCGCCGAGGTTGCCCAACACGCCAGCCTCGCCATACCCGTGCCGGTGGCTTCCGATCCCGGCGATGGCGGCACCACGGTAGCCAGCGGCGCCACGGCCGCCGACGGCAGCGGCAATCTCCGCTTGGCGGCAGACGCTTGGCGCCGCTTCGAGGGGAAGAACGCGTCAACGCCGGCGGCACCCGCACCCCTGCCGCAGATCCTGCCGCCGGCGCTTGCGCCGAAGGCGGAGGAGTGCGCGCCGGTGTTCGGCGTCACCTTCGCCCACGGCAGCAGCGGCTTCAAGACGTCCGCCTTCGATGCACCGGCATCGCGGTTGAAGGAATGGTCGAACAAGCACCCGAACGCCAAGATCCGCCTGGACGGTTACACGGATGCGACCGGCGATGAGGAGTTCAACCTCCTATTCAGCCACCGCCGGGCGAAAGCGGTCGCCGACATGCTGGTGAAAAGCGGCATCCCCGGCTGGCGCATCAGCACCCGCGCGCTGGGGCCGCAGCCGGTGGTCGCGGGCGCACCGGTGGGCGAACTCAACCGCCGTGTCGTCATGCGCATCGATGGCTTCCCCGAATGCGCACCTTCAACCACCAATTCCGCATCGTGACACCGGACAAGGCAGGCAGGGGACTATGTTACTGACCGCATCGATCGGCCTCGGTTCCGCGGCAGCGTTGCTGTGCGCAGGCTACCTCCTCGGCTCGCACCGGGGCGTCAGCGCGCGCGAGAAGCTGCGCGAGCAGGGGCTGCGCCAGACCTACGAACTGCAGAACCTGCGCAGCCTCGTCACCCGCGAAGACGATCGCGCCGAATCGAAAGCCTTGCGCGAGGCGCTCGGCCGGATGAGCGAAGCCCTGATGCGCCAGGGCGACGCGCTGCAGAGGATTGTTGAACCGCTCCTGCACCGCGACACCGAGGTCGAAAGCCTGCGCACGATGGTGCAACAGGTCCTAAAGCCGCTCGCTCATCGCGAGCAGCTCGCCTTCGATCTGTCCAACCTGCCGGTGCCGGTCGGGCAGCGCAGCGAGCTCACCAACCTCCTCGACCGCATTGCCGATGCCGGCCACTTCGAGACCGTAGTCCTGGTCAACGATGAAGGCCTGCCGCTGGCTGCCAGTACTCGTGCGCGCGATCTCGAACGCTTGGCGGCGCTTTCCTCGCTCCTGGTCGTGTTCGCCGAACGCTTGAGCCGGAATGACGCGCCGGCGCCCCTCTCGATCGTCATGCACGACGAGACCAACACGGAAGCCTTGTGCCGGCTGTTCACGGTCGGCGAGCAGCGCCTGCTTCTGGTCGCCGTCGCCATGGGCTTGCCGCTCACGCCGACCGCGCTCGATGCCGCCCTGCCGAAGGTCAGCTCGATCCTCGCCACCTGACCGGCCCCTGCGCCCATAAACAATATAAGTGCGCCACCTGTGTGACCGGCTTCACCGATTGCTTCCTGTGAAGCTGGTACAGTGGTTGCTTGCGCAGATGATGCGCAGCAGCTTTCTAAGGACCACGGGCGATGCACGAGCAAACAGCGGCACGGTGGTTTTGGCAACGGCGCCGGCAGCGGGTGCCCAGCGGTACGGCAGACGCGGCTCTGGCGCAGACGTCTACGGCCTTCGAGCGTTTTGTTCTCAACGGCCAGATCCGCAACATCTCGATCGCGGGCGTGCACGTCCACGTCGATCCGGCGCTCCAGCCCTCCTCGCCGTTCACGCTGCGCCTGTTCGGCCTTGGCCGGCTGGAAGGCCACGTTGCCTGGCGGACCGAGGAACGCATCGGCGTCGCCTTTGCCGGCGTGCCGGACAGCATCATCGAGCTCGTCCGCCAACCAGCCTGAGGCAGCCGGCCTGACGCTGGGACAGTCTGCCCGCCCCCCGCCGCGGCTTAAACGCCCAGCGTTTGTTTCAGAAAAGCAAGCGTGCGCTGCCAGGCAAGCGTGGCGTCATCGGCGTCGTAGCGAGCGCCGGTCGGGTTGGCGAAAGCGTGATCGGCGTCGTACCAATAGACGGTCAACGGCTTGCCGGCAGTCGCCATCGCTTTTTCAAAGCCGCCCACCATCTCGGCATTGATCCAGGGGTCGCGGCTGGCGAAATGGCCGAGCACGGGGCCCTTGAGCCGCGCGAGCTGCTCGGCCGGCCGGTCGACGCGGCCGTAATAGATCACGGTGGCATCCACCGGCTCAGCGATCGAGGCGTTGAGCGACCAGCCGCCGCCGAAGCACCAGCCAAGCGTTGCGACCTTGCCGGTCACATCCTTGCGCGCCTTCAGCCACTGGATCCAGAAGGCAACGGTCTCGGTCGCGGCGGCCGGGTCAACCGCCTCCATCAACTTTTTCGCCGCCTCGCGCTCGCTCGCCACCGCCCCGCCATAGAGGTCGATCGCGAGCGCCAACATCCCCTCACGTGCGGCTTCGGCAGCGACGGCGCGAATCTGGTCGTTCAGCCCCCAAAACTCGTGAATCAACATCACGGCCGGCGCCGGCAGTTTGGCCGGAACGGCAAGGCTTGCTTGCACGGTGCGGCCGGAAGGTGTCGTCCCCGTCACTGTCGTGAGCGTCGCCGCGACTGCCTGCGCCAGCGCCGGACTGCTAAGTACGGCCGCAAGCGGAACGCCTGCCGCCAATCCGTGTATTAACTGCCGGCGGCTGACCCCTTGTCCCATCGTCCTCATCCTTCACTTTGACGGTTGAGCCCCAGCCACCATGTGGGCATGTTGAGACCCGCATGCAAAGGATCGACACGCCGGTGAGACATCGCCTGCCCAGCCGCACCTTAGACGTTGCCGCCTCCCAGGCCGAGCGCGACCAGCGTGCCGATCTTGCCACCATCGGGACACTCCTGCCCTATCTGTGGCCGTCGGGCGAGCCTGGCATCCGCGCCCGCGTCCTCGCCGCCGTCGTTTTCCTGATCGGTGCGAAGGCGACCAACGTCGTGGTGCCGGTGTTCTTCAAGTATGCGGTCGACGCGTTAAGCCAGCCGGCCGGCGTCGCTGTCGTGCCTGTGGCGTTGATCGTCGCCTACGGCCTTGCCCGCGTGCTCGCGCAGACCTTCGGTGAGTTGCGCGATGCCGTCTTCGCCAAGGTCGCGCAGCGGGCGGTCCGGGAAGCGGGGACCAAGACCTTCACCCACTTGCATGGCTTGAGTCTGCGTTTTCATCTCGACCGCCGCACCGGCGCGGTCAGCCGTGCGATTGAGCGCGGCTCGCGCGGCATCGAGTTCCTTCTCAATTTCATGCTGTTCAACATCCTGCCGACGCTGGTCGAGATTCTCCTCGTTGCCGGCATCTTGTGGTGGCTGTTCGGTATCGGCTTTGCGCTCGTCATTTTCGCCTGCATCGGCGCTTACATCTTGTTCACCGTCGCCGTCACCGAGTGGCGGACCAAGTTTCGCCGGCGCATGAACGAGACCGACGCTGACGCGCACACCAAGGCCATCGATTCGCTGCTGAACTACGAGACCGTAAAGTATTTCGGCAACGAGCTGCACGAGGAACGCCGCTTTTCCGCCGCGCTCGCCAGCTACGAGGCGGCCGCCGTGCGCAGCAAGGTGAGCTTGAGCATGCTGAACATCGGCCAGGGCGGCATCGTCGCCATCGGTCTGATCGTCCTCATGCTGATGGCAGGCCAAGGCGTGCAGCAGGGGACGATGACGATCGGCGATTTCGTCATGGTCAATACGTACCTGATCCAGCTCTACATGCCGCTCAACTTCCTGGGCTTCGTCTACCGCGAGATCCGCCAGGCGCTGACCGACATGGAGCACATGTTTCAGCTGATGCGTGAGCCGGCAGAAATCGCCGATGCGCCGGGGGCGCCGGCAATCGCGCTGAACGGCGGCGCTGTCGTCTTCGATCGGGTGTCGTTCGCCTACGACGCGCGCCGGCCCGTGTTAACCTCGGTCAGTTTCGCGGCCGCGGCCGGCCACACGGTCGCGGTGGTGGGCGCAAGCGGCGCCGGCAAGTCGACCATCGCCCGGCTGCTCTACCGCTTCTATGACGTGAGCGGCGGCCGGATCCTGATCGACGGACAGGACATCCGCGCCATCACGCAAGCCTCGCTGCGCCAGGTCATCGGCGTCGTGCCGCAGGACACCGTGCTGTTCAACGACACCATCCACTACAACATCGCCTACGGCCGGCCCGGCGCGGCCGAGGCCGAGATCGTCGAGGCGGCGCGGCTGGCGCGGATCGACGATTTCGTCGCCTCGCTGCCCAACGGCTACCAGACCCAGGTCGGCGAGCGCGGGCTCAAACTCTCGGGCGGCGAGAAGCAACGGGTCGCGATTGCGCGGACCATCCTCAAGAACCCGCGCATCCTCATTTTCGACGAGGCGACCTCGGCACTCGACACCCACACCGAGAAGGAGATCCAGGCCAGCCTGCGCATGGTGTCCAGCGGCCGGACCACGATTGTCATCGCCCACCGTCTCTCGACGGTCGTCGATGCCGACGAGATCATAGTGCTCGACCGGGGCGAAGTGGTGGAGCGCGGTCGCCACCTCGATCTCCTCGCCCGCGGCGGTCGCTATGCGGCGATGTGGGCGCGCCAGCAGGAGCTCGAAGAGGCGCGCGAACTCCTCGCCCACGCCGATGCGGTCTAGGTCTTGCAATATCGCCCGTCGTGATGCTGTTCACAGCAGCAACGACAGCGGCAGTGTACAAGCCGGTTCGGGAATCGCGAGCAGGCTTGAGGCTGGCTCCGGCAGCGGCCGGTCGTTTCTGAGACAGTGTTAACTGACCGACGGACGCAACGCAGCACGATGGACAAGCTCAATATCCTACTCTGGTCCTCGAAGGGGGCGTCAACCGCGTTCTATGGTGGTGGGCCGATCGCCGCCTTCCGCCTGTACCAGAATCGCGATCCGGCGACGACACGGCTCGCCCTGGCGCACGGCCGGGCGGAACAGCCGCCGCACCCGGAAGTGTTCGATGAGCAGCATTTCGTCACCGGCCTGTGGCGGCCAGCCGATTTCGCGCGCAACGGCAGCGGCGCCGATGGCGCGCGGCACGCGGCGCTGCTCAGCGATCTGCGGCTTGTGGCGGCAAAGGCGAACTTCATTGCCCGCGCCCGCGGTTGGCTGCAGCAAAACGCCAACCGCTACGATGTCTTCCACGGCATCGGCATCCACGCCGACGCGCTGACGCCGGCCGTATGCGCGCATGCGGCGGGCATGCCGACGGTGATGACGACACTGATCGAAGGCGAGCTCAACCGCCCAAGCCGATTCGCCAGCCTGTGCGGCCTTTACCGCAGGCGGATGGCCGAGCTGCGCGCGGTCAGCGCTGTGGTCGCGATCAGCAGCAACATCCACCGCCGCCTTCGCGAGGCCGGCGTGCGCGAGGACAAGATCGTCGACCTGCCGCTTGCCGGTGTCGATACCGAGCTGTTTCGGCCGATTGCCGATCAGCAGGCGAAAGTGGCGCTGCGGGCCGAGCTTGGTGTCGCAGATCGGCCAACCTGCCTCTTTGCCGGCACCATCCAAGGCCGCAAGCGGCCGCATCTCCTGGTCCCGGCGTTGGCGGAAATGCGCGCACGCGGGCTTGATTTGCAGCTGTTGCTTGCGGGGCCGGAGCACGACAAGGGCTATGCCCAGCGGATGCGCACCGAAGCGAAGCGGCTTGGCGTCGCCGAGCACATTGTCTGGTACGGTTTTACCCGCCGGATGAGTGAACTGATGCGCGCCGCCGATCTGCTGGCGCTGCCGTCGGAGGATGAAGGCATGCCGGGGGTGGTCATGGAGGCGATGGCGTCCGGCATCCCCTGCATCTACACAGACATTTCCGGCGCGCGCGATGCCATCGATGATGGCGTCAACGGTGCGATCATTCCCGCCGACGGCAGCGGCCTTGCCGATGCGCTCGCCGGCTACCTCGGGGTGCCGGCGCGGATGGCGGCGCACGGGAAGGCGGCGCGCCAGAAGGCGGAGCGACAGTTCAGTAACCGCGTTGTTCTTGAACGCTATCTTAGAATCTTTGACAACGTGCGCCGGCAGCGGCCACCCGGCGCTTGAACGGGAAGAGTGCCCGGCATAAGGACTGCGGCAACGCGTGACGGTATTTGCTACTTCTCCTCCAACGATTGCTGGCCTACAAACTGGAGCTGGCCGGAGGCTCGGGGAGACGGGAACAAGGGCTTGGCGACACCGATAAGGTCTTTGTCCACCCATTCGGGGTGGCCATTTTTGCTCGATTTTCGGATCACCTCCATCGTGCAGGTGTGGGTGGTCCTTCTTGTCCTCATGCTTGCATGGCCAGCGGCCGCCTCTCCGGTCGCGCCGGATCTGCGCCAACGGATCGAGCACCTCAGGGAGAACGGCAAACTCAGTGTCGGCGGCGTCACGATCGGCGCGATCGAGCTCCTGCCGCAGCTTTATGAGCGCAGCACGTTCAATCGCTTATGGACCCGCGAGAGCGACATCGAGGCGCTCCTGGCGGCGATCCGGACGAGCGACCAAGACGGTCTCGACCCGGACGACTTTCACCTCCAGCCGCTGAACCGGCTGCGGCGCGAGCTGAACGCAACTGAGAAGCCCCTCAAACCCGGCGCAGCTGCCGATTTCGATCTTCTGTTGACCGATGCCCTGCTCCGGCTGGGCTATCAGCTGTTTTACGGCAAGGTCGATCCCGAATCGCTCGATGCCGGCTGGAATTTCGAGCGCCCGCTGTTGAACGAGGAGGCGGTCCCGGCCATCGAATCGGCATTGCGATCGGGCACAATTGCCGAGCTTCTGCGCAGCCTGGAGCCGCAGGATCCGACCTACGCGGCGCTCAAGCGTGCGCTCAAGCGCTACCGCGAAATCAAGGCACGCGGCGGCTGGGGAACCATCCCAGCGGGGCCAAAGCTCGAAGCACCCATGGAAGATGCCCGCGTCGAGGCGTTGCGCCGGCGCCTTCAGGTCACCGGTGAATTGGCCACCGGTGGCCCACGGCACCTGTTCGACGAGGCCGTCGTTCAGGCAGTCAAGCGCTTTCAGACGCGCCACGGGCTGGACGCCGACGGTGTCGTCGGGCTGGCGACCCTTGCCGCCCTGAACGTCCCCGTCGACGCCCGCATCGATCAGATCCGTGTCAACCTGGAGCGAACGCGCTGGCTCGGGCGCACGGCCGAGCGCGACTACTTGGCCGTCAACATTGCCGGCTTCGATGCCGTTCTCGTCCGCAACGGCGAGCGGATATGGGCCGCGCGCGCAATCGTCGGCCGGCCGTACCGGATGACTCCCCTGTTCCGCTCCGACATGACCTACATCGTCTTCAATCCGACCTGGACGGTGCCGCCGACGATCCTAAAGAAAGACCTGCTGCCCAAGGTCAAGAGCGACCCCTCGTTCCTTACGCGCAATTCGTTCAAGGTGGTCGATCGGGGCGGGCAAACGGTGGACGCGTCGGCAATCGACTGGTCGACCGCGCGTGCCGGCACGCTGCCCTACCAGATCGTGCAGCAGCCGGGCACAAAGAACGCGCTCGGCCGCGTCAAGTTCATGTTTCCCAACAAGTATCAGGTCTACTTGCACGACACGCCCGACCGTACCTTGTTCCAGCGCGCGGCGCGGACCTACAGCTCCGGCTGCATACGCGTCGACCAGCCGGTCGAACTGGCACGGCTGTTGTTGGACGGCGCACCGGAGTGGTCACCGGCGCGGATCGACAAGGTGCTGGCCGGCAAGAAGACCGTCACCGCGCGCCTGCCCGTCGCAGTGCCGGTGTTCCTCCTCTACTGGACGGTCGAAGTGCCGGCCGACGGCAGCGTGCACTTCCGCAACGACATTTACGAGCGCGACCCCCCCATCCTCACCGAACTGCGCAAGGAATTCCGCCCCACCGTGCGCCGTCCGAAACCGCCGGATCCGGAAACAGTGCCCGAGGCAGGTGGAGAGCAGGCGCCCATGGTCGCGCCGGAGGAGGTGATGCAGCGGGTGCCGCTCAAAGCCGCGGGCCCGACTGTGGCCGGAGCGCTGCCGCCAGTGCCGGCGACGCCCTAGTGCACTGGCACAAACAGAGCGTGCATCCTGTTTGTGCCGAAAGTGCGCGCGATTCAATATGTCGTGCAGCTACAACCTAGATGTCGTGCAGCGACAACCTAGCTCGGGCGTGAATCGCCCGGTTGGGTCGCTGCACTAGATCTGTTCCCACTCCGCGTCGGCGAACAGGCCCTCGCGGCACTGCCGGCGCCAGCGGTAGATGGTCTCGTCCAGGAAGTCGCGATCGATCAGGTCACGCTTCCACGCCTTCGAGAACACGGCGGTGCTGCTGCGCGGCCGGCTGTTGGCCGAAAGCTCCTCGAAGCCGAGCCGCATCGGTACGCTTACGCCTTCACCGACGGCGATCGCCTCGCCATTGAAGAGGGCGGGCAACGCCGTCAACAGTCCGGTGGCGCCGTCGGGCAGGACCCGGCGGACGAACTCCTGGTCGTGCTCGTTTGACATTCTGAGCGCGAAGATGGTGTTGCACTGGGAGAGGATGGTCGTCGACAGCTCCGATGGCCGCTGGCTGACGAGGCAGAGCGAGACGCCGTATTTGCGGCCTTCCTTGGCGATACGCGCGATGGCACTGCGGGTGAGCGCGAAGTTTGTTTCGCCGTCCTGCGAAACGTAGCGGTGGGCTTCCTCGCAAACGAGCAGCACCGGCACCGCCTGCGCCTCTGCGCTCCAGATGGCAAAGTCGAACACCATCCGGCACAAGAGCGAGACAACGACGTCGACAATCTCCGACGGCACGCCGGAGAGATCGAACACCGTGACCGGCTTGCCCTCGACCGGGACGCGCAGAATCCGGCTCAAGACATCGGTCATGGTGTCGCGCACGACGAGGCCGGAGAACATGAACTCGAAGCGACGATCGGAGCGCAGCGTCTCGATGCGCGATAACAGGCGCATGTAAGGCAGCGTGCCCTCGGCTTTGTTCAGCCGCCCCATCTGATTGTTGATGATGCGCTCGACATCGCCGACACGGAACGGGATCGGCGTGTCGACGGTGGCGTGGGCCGCCTCCTCCTCGTCGGCAAGGAAGTCCCGCCTCGCCTGCAGCACCGCCTGCTTAAGGATGGTCATTTCGGTCTGGCGGTCGGCGCCTTGGGTCGAGACCAGCGCGCCTACCAGCTCGTCGAAGTTCATGAGCCAGTACGGCAGGTGCAGATTGGTCGGGTTGATGACTTCCGCCGCAGCGCCAAAGGCAGGCGCATATTCGTTGTGCGGATCGAGGATGACGACGTGACCGGCGGTATGATGGTTCAGGATCGAGCGCAGGATGGTCGCGACTGCGCACGATTTGCCGCAGCCGGTGGTGCCGAGGACGGCAAAGTGCTTGCCGAGCAACCCATCGACGAGGACGTAGGCCGGCAGACCGCCACTGCCAGTCACACTGCCGACGCGCACACACGCACCACCGGGGCGCGCATAGACGACGGCCAGATCCTCCGGGGTCACGGCGAAGATCTCCGCGCCCAGGCGCGGGTAAACGGAAACGCCGCGGCAGAACACCATCCGGCCGTCGGAATGCTCGACCGTTTCGCCCAACAGATCGATCGCCATCATCCGCGGCGCCGCCTCGAACGAGGCTTCGCTGTCGGCGGTCCACTGACGCGAAATGACCCCGAAGACGAGTGAAGCCCGAGTGACGATCTTGACCAGTTGACCGAACTCGGCCATCGGCCCTCGGCCACCGTTGCGGCCCTTGGTGGTCGCGGCGACGACTTCGGGGTCGAGACGGCCGGTCACCTTGGCACCGGCAACGGAAGCGACACGGCCGAGGCAGGCTGGGCCACTGTCCATCGGAACGACTCCTTGTGCGCGACGGGCGGAATGCGATTCGCGTCTTGCTTGATAGCGGACGCGCGATTAACGCCGGGTTTAAAGAGGCGATCGGAAAAAAAGCCTACGAAAGGCAAAAATTCTGTTGCGCTTTGCCTTTGTTCACCTTATGTCTTCGCGCCAACCAGGAACCCGCGGCGAGGAGATGCCTCCGTGAACCAGTCCCATCCCGATCTGCAGACGATCAGCCGGGTCGTGTTCTCGCACGCCTGGACGGACGTGAACGAATGGGCACGCGCGATTGCGGCACTTGCGGATCTCAATGATGAGGAATTGGGTGCCCTGCCCGGGCTGGCGGCGGGTCAAGCCAAGCCGGCGCACTGAGGCACTTGCGCGGGCGTTTCTCGGGTCCAACTAAAGCGCTGTTGCGGTGAGACCCATCTGCCAGAACGCAGTTTCCAGCCGTGTTGCTTGGGTGAAGGTGGTCGCGAGCGCCGGCAGGCGCGCCTCACTACCGCGGCGAGCGAAGAGTTCGTCCATCTGCCGGCTATGGGCGGCAGCGACCGCCTGATAGTCGGCGCCGGCGTACATCTCGATCCAGGCGCGGTAGGGATTGCCGGCCAGCACGGTCGACGGTGCCTCCAAGAGCGCGTGGCCGATCTCGGCGTATCCGAGGATGCACGGCGCCAGTGCCACCTGCAGGTCGAGGAGGTCGCCGGCCAGGCCGCGCTCCAGCACGAAGCGGGTGTAGGCAAGCGTCGCCACGTCCTCCTCAGCCGTCGCCATCTCCGCCTCGCTCAGGCCCCAGCCGCGACAGTAGTCGACATGGAGGCGCATCTCCTGATCGATCATCGCGGACAGGCCGCCAGCGGCGGCACGGATATCGGCGATCGTCTCGGCCTTGAACGCAGCCAAACCATAGGCGCGCGCGAAATGGATGAGGAACAGGTAGTCCTGGCTTAGGTAGTAGCGGAAGCAACGCTCATCGAGCGTGCCGGCGGCGAGCAGGCGGACGAACGGGTGGCCGACGAAGGCGCTCCACGCTTGCCCGCTGGCAGCGCGCACGCGCGCGAACAGGGGGCAAGCGTCGTCGGCTGCGGCCACGGAGGTTCAGAGCCCCGTCAGCTTCCTGCCATCATGTTGCGCGCGCCGGCTGGCAGCCTGACGATGAGGCCGTCCAGATCGTCCGTCATCCGGATCTGACAGCCGAGGCGGGAGGTGTGGGTCAGCCCGAACGCGAGATCGAGCATATCTTCCTCCTCCTCGGTCGGCGGATCGAGCCGGTCGTACCATTCCGCATCGACAATCACGTGGCACGTGGAGCAGGCGAGCGAGCCTTCGCACGCCCCTTCCAGGTCGATGTCGCTGCGGTGCGCGATCTCCAGCACCGAGAGCCCCAGAGGCGCCTCGACCATCATCCGGGTCTTCCCGTCCGGCGCGATGAACGTCATCTTCGGCATTATGCAGGCCTGCCCTTATTGTTCCGCGATTTGGATGCGTGTCCCCCTGCCGCAGCGGGCCCGCCGCATGCGCGACCGCGCCTCAGACGTGAAACGACTCGCCGCACCCGCAGCGGCCTTTCTCGTTCGGATTGCGGAACACGAATCCCGATTCAAGCTTGCCCTCAACATAATCCATTTCGCTGCCGAAGATGAACATCGTCGCCTGCGGATCGATCAAGAAGGTGACGCCGTGTGCTTCCACCACCTCGTCGAGCGGTCCCTTGGCATCGGTGAACTCGAGCGAATAGGCCATTCCCGAACAGCCGCGGGTGCGCACGCCGATCCGGAGCAGGCCGGCGCCCGGTCCCTTCTCCGCCAGGATCGCCTTGACACGCGCAGCCGCAGCCGCGGTCACGGAGATGGGCTGATGCAATCCAGTCCCGACTTCGGGCATGTTCACCTCACTGCAGACACGTCTGTTGAAATCATGGCGAACCGGCGGGGCCGGTTTCAATGGCCTCTGGCGCATTGCTCCATGCCGGCTGCGCGCAGGCGCCAAGGCGCTGCACGGCAGCAACGATGCGCTCGCAGGCATAATCAACTTCGGCCCGGGTGGTGAAGCGGCCGAGGCCGATGCGCACGCCGGTACTTGCTGCCGCTTCGCCGATGCCGAGCGCACGCAACACGTAGGACGACTCGACCGCAGCCGATGTGCACGCCGATCCGGTCGAGATCGCAACGTCCGGCAGCGCCGCCAGCAGCGCCTCGGCATCGCCGATGGCGGGAATGCTGATGTTCAGGTTGCCGGGCAGGCGCGCCGTCGCCGAACCATTGAGGCGCACACCGGGCAGCGCCTGGCTGAGCCGCTGCCAGAGATGGTCGCGCAGGGCGCCGATCCGTTCCGCCTCCGCCGCCATTTCCGCTTGCGCGATGCGGCAGGCGGCACCGAAGCCGACGCACAGCGGCGTCGCCAAGGTGCCCGAGCGCAGGCCGCGCTCCTGGCCGCCGCCGCTCAGCAGCGGTTCGAGGCGAACGCGCGGGCGTCTGCGGACGTAGAGCGCGCCGATCCCCTTCGGACCATAGAGCTTGTGCGCGGACAAGCTCATCAGGTCGATGCCCATGGCCTCGACGTCCAGCGGGATCTTGCCCAGCGCCTGCGCCGCGTCGGTATGAAAGAGGACGCCGCGGACGCGGCACAAACGGCCGATCGCCGCCAGCGGCGCCACCACGCCGATTTCGTTATTGGCGGCCATCACCGAGACGAGCGCGGTGCGCGGACCGATCGCCGCTTCCAACCGTTCGAGGTCGATCAGGCCATCGGCCTGCACCGGCAGTGTGCTCACCGTGAAGCCGTCAGCGGCGAGGCTGGCGCAGCTTTCGAGGACGCACTTGTGCTCAGTGACGGAAGTGACGATGTGGTCGCGCTCTGCCCGGTGAAAGCGGGCCGCCCCCTTGATCGCGAGGTTGTTGGCCTCGGTTGCGCCGGAGGTAAAGATGATCTCCCGCGGGCTCGCCCCGATCAGGGCCGCGATCTCGGCGCGTGCCGCCTCCACCGCGTCACGGGCGGCACGGCCGAAACCATGTCCCTGCGAATGCGGATTGCCGAAGACGCCGGTGAAGTACGGCAGCATCGCCTCGACCACCTGGGGGTCGGCAGGCGTCGTCGCCTGATAATCGAGATAGACCGGCGTCCGCGGATGTGCGGCTGCTGTCACGCGGGGCCCTCCGGTAAGCGCAGTGCGCGTCGGATCAGCGGCTGGCCGCCGCGAGTTCCGCCTGCGGCCGCGAAATGAAACCGCTGTTCACCAGCGGCACCCGCTTGTTACAGACGTCGGCCAGCGTCACCGCGCTCAGGAAAACGTGGATCTGGCGCCCCAGTTCCTCCCACAAATCGTGGGTCAGGCAATGGCCGCGGCGCGAGTGACAGCCGTTGGTGGCGCCTGGCGTGCACCGCGTGGCCGCCAGCGGTTCGTCAACGGCCAGCACAATGTCGGCGATGCGTACCAACGCCGGATCGCGGGCGATGCGATAGCCGCCGCCTGGCCCGCGCACGCTGCTGACAAGCCCCGCCCGGCGCAGCCGGCCGAACAGCTGCTCCAGATAGGACAACGAAATCTCCTGCCGCTGCGCAACATCTGCGAGCGGCACCGGTTTGCCAACATCGGCGACCACAAGGTCGGCCATCGCCATCACCGCATACCGTCCCTTGGTGCTTAGTCTCACAAGCTACCTCCTCCACTGAAGCTGACCCCCGATCAGGCGCGCGCCTTGTCGCCAATACCCTGCACGATTGCTCTCGCAACAAGGCTCTCGCTCTCCGCCGGCGGCAGCGCATCTCCCCCTTCGAGCCGCTGCAAGCGTTCTTCGAGTTCAACCACGCGGTCGATCAGGACGCCGACCTGTCCGCGCAGCGTATCGATGCAGTTGACGATCGGATCCGGACACCCGGCAGGCGTTCCATAGGCTGCGAAACGCGCCGACTCGGCGCGGTCGCGCGGCATCATGACATGCGCCGGAATGCCGACCGCGGTCAGCCCCGGCGGCACGTCGCGCGTCACCACCGAGTTGGCGCCGACGCGCGCCCCTTCGCCGATGGTGATCGGCCCCAGCACTTGGGCTCCTGAGCCGAGGATCACGCCCGACCGCAGCGTCGGATGGCGCTTGACGTTGACCTGGGCGCGGGAGTCGACCGATGGCGCGATGCCGCCCAGCGTCACTCCCTGATAGAGAGTGACATCGTCGCCGATCTCCGCCGTTTCGCCGATGACGACCCCGTGGCCATGATCAATCACGAAGCGGCGGCCGATCGTCGCGCCAGGGTGGATCTCGATCCCGGTCAACAAGCGGCTGAATTGTGAAATCAGCCGGGCGAACAGATACCGCCGCCACAGCCACAGCCGATGCGCAACCCGGTGCAGAACGATCGCGTGGAAGCCGGGATAGCACAAAACAATCTCCAGCCGCGAGCGGGCCGCAGGGTCGCGAGCGACGAAAGCGCTCAGGTCTTCGTGAAGCCTCTTGAAAACCATTGGGCTCTCATTATGTTACACGCCCATCCGCCGACGCTGAGAATGCGCAACTGGCAACCGGGACGCGGCGCGAGATATAAGATGTCCTACTAATTTTATCAAGATTATCCGGCTCCATGGCACGCCGCAGCCGGCACCATGGTTCAGGCTGGATAGACGCTGAGGAGGAAACCTCCGCGGTCGGATGGCGAGACCAGGGTAAGCGAGTTCATGCCGGAGATCATCTTCAACGGAACCGAAGGGCGGCTGGAGGGGCGTTATCACCACTCCCGCCGGGCGGGCGCCCCGATCGCGCTGGCGTTGCATCCGCATCCGCTGCAGGGCGGAACGATGAACAATCGGGTCGTCTTTGCCCTGTTCCACGCCTTTCAGCGCCGCGGTTTCTCCGTTCTGCGCTTCAACTTCCGCGGTGTGGGCCGGTCGCAGGGGCGCTTCGACAGCGGCCCCGGTGAGCTGAGCGATGCCGCGGCGGCGCTCGACTGGATGCAGAGCGTCAATCCCGGCGCGTCTGGCTGCTGGATCGCCGGCTACTCGTTTGGCGCCTGGATCAGCATGCAGTTGATGATGCGCCGGCCCGAGATCAGCGGCTTCCTATCGATTGCGCCGCCGGCGGGCTCGCTCGATTTCACCTTCCTTGCGCCGTGTCCGGCTTCCGGATTGATCGTGCACGGCGACCGCGACGACGTCGTCCCGCTCGATCCCGTGGAGAAACTGGCGAAGAAGCTGGGCAGCCTGCGCACGGTCTCGGTTCAGTTCCGCGTCATCAATGGCGCCGATCACTTCTTTGCCAGCCACATGCCGGAACTCGTGCGCACCATCGACGAGTATCTCGACCGCACCCTGACCGCCGTTGCGTGAGGTTTGAGGCGAACCGGCACCCGCTCCGCGGACGCCAAGCCTACAACTCGACCAGCCGGTTCGGCAATTCGTTGCGGTCATCCGCGCGTTTGGGGCAGGGTCCCGCCATCGCCTGGGCGCAGGCTTCGATCGCCCCAACAAAGCCATCGGCGACGCGGCCGGCGCGGATGTCGCGGGTGAAGTCGGCGATGATGCGTTCCCAAACGGCGGCGCCGACGTGTGCGTGCACGCCACGGTCGGCGAGGATTTCAACGTAATGCTCGGCGACGGCGACGAACAGCATCACGCCGGTGCGATCCTTCGTCGATGACAGGCCCAGTTCGAGAAACTGCTCGTGCGCGAGGTGCCGTGCCCGCAGGGCCTTCTCCCGCTGCGGGACCAGCGCCATCCGCACCGGCTGCCAGTGCAGAAACGCGGCCGCGCCGATAAACAGCACCACTTGGCCGGCATAGAACTCGACGTGGCTGAAGTCGACCGGCAGCAGCAGCCACACTCCGGACAAGAGGAAGGCAAGCGCGGCTGCGGCGAGGATCGGCACATGCCGGTAATCGTCGGCGCGGGCGGCAATCACCGTCACGAATTCACCGGAGGTCCGTTGTTCGGCGGCGATAACCGCCGCCTCGATCCGGGCGCGATCCTGAACGCTCAAGAAAGCCATCGTTCACCAGCCGCCTGAGGCGCCGCCGCCGCCGAAGCTGCCGCCGCCGCCGCTGAAACCGCCCCCACCAAAGCCGCCGCCCCCGCGGCCACCGCCGAAGCCACCGCCAAAACCGCCCCCCCGGCCGCCGCCGATCGCAATTCCCCGCTGTGAGGCCCAGATCACGAACACGATCAGCGCCAGCATCAAGAACAGCGCAAGCGGGCTTGCCTCGTCCTGCCGCTCCTCGATCCGCTTCGCCGCGGCCTGTACCTCGGGCGCGTCGCCGGTGAGCGTCTTCAAGATCGCGCCGGTGCCGGCGACAATGCCAGGTCCCATCTGACCAGACCGGAACGCCGGCACGATAATCGTCTCGATGATGACGCGCGAAACGGCATCGGTCAGCACGCCTTCCAGGCCATAGCCGACCTCGATCCGCACCTTGCGCTCGGCAGGCGCCACGATCAGGAGCGCACCGTTGTTCTTGCCCTTTTGGCCGATCTGCCAGTGGCGGCCGAGCTGGTAGCCGTATTCCTCGATCGGCACCCCCTCAAGGCTCGCAAGCGTGACCACCACGACCTGGTTGGTGGTCGCCTCTTCGTGGGCTTTCAGCGCCTGCTCAAGGCTTGCCCGCTCCGCCGCGGTCAACAGCGCCGCACCATCGACGACGCGGCCGGTGAGCGCGGGAAACGCCAGCGCGAACGCGGCGGCCGCCCACGCGAGGACAACCGCCGCAGCCAGCGCGCCCGCTGCCGAGCGGCATGAGGCGACGCGCAGACCCATCGCGCTTATCGGAACTGAACCCGCGGCGCCTGGGTTGCTTCCTCGGCGATGGTAAACGTCTGCATCGGCTGGGAGTCGGAGTAAAGGATCCAATGCCAGATGCGGCCGGGGAACGTCCTCAGCTCGGTGTTGTACAGGCGCACCGCCTCGATGTAGTCGCGCCGCGCCACCGCGATCCGGTTTTCCGTGCCTTCAAGCTGCGATTGCAGTGCGAGGAAGTTCTGGTTGGCCTTGAGGTCAGGATACCGCTCGACCACCACCAGGAGCCTGCCCAAGGCCGAGCCGAGCGCCGCCTGGTTCTGCTCGAAGGTCTTGAACGCATCCTCGTTGGTGAGAATGTTGGCGGGCAGCTGCGTCTGCGCCACCTTGCTGCGCGCCTGGATCACCGCTTCCAGGGTTTCGCGTTCGAAGTCGGCTGCGCCCTTGACGGTCTCGACCAGGTTCGGGATCAGGTCGGCGCGGCGCTGGTATTGGTTCAGGACCTGCGACCAAGCCGCCTTGGCCTGCTCGTCGAGCGTTGGAATCGTATTGACCCCGCAGCCGGTGAGAAACAGCGTCAATGCACCGATCAACGCCAGGACTGGCCCACGGCGTTGCGGCAGGCTTGTAAGGGCTTGCACCATCATCGCTTGTTGATCCCCTCTGTGGTTGTTCCTTGCGCATCTCGTCCGGGACAGCTGCCGCACAGACGTTCAACGCAAAGTCCGCGTGCCCTAAACTCCGGGCTCCTCAACCGCCGAACACGCGCATCAGCCGGTCCCAAAGGCTAGGCTCGTGCGTCTTGCCAGCGCGGGCCTCGCGCGGCTCGTCAACGGCCGGCGGAGGTGCGGCTGCCGGCGGCTGTGTCAGGCTCGGCAGCGGCCGATCCGGCAGCTTCGCATGCGCCGCCGCCATGATGCCGCGCCAGAGCTGCGCCGGCAAGCCGCCACCGGTAACGCTCTTCATCGGCGTATCGTCGTCGTTACCGACCCAGACGCCAGCGACCAGGTCGGCCGAAAAGCCAACGAACCAGGCATCACGGAAGTTCTGGCTGGTTCCCGTCTTGCCGGCGATCGGCCGGCCGAAGTTGGCGGCGCGGCCGGTCCCGGACTTCACCGCCTGCACCAGCATCGCGGTGACCGCCGCCGCATCAGCCGGCGCGAGAACACGGCCGAGGCCTGAGCCGGAGCGGACGTAAAGCGCGCGGCCGCTCGCGTCATGGATGCTCTCGATCCCGAATGGCCAGACGCCAAAGCCGCCATTGGCGAGCGATGCGTAGGCGCCGGTCAACTCGACCAGGCTGATTTCGCTGGTCCCGAGAGCAAGGCTCGGCGTCACCCGCAGATCCGCCGTCACGCCTAAGCGTCGGGCGACATCGACGATCCGCTCGGCGCCAGCATATTCGCCCACCCGCACCGCGACCGTGTTGATCGACTCCGCCATGGCCTGCGTCAAGGTAACGCTGCCGCGGTAGCGCCCGGTGAAGTTGCGCGGCTGCCAGCCATCGACCCGCACCGGCGCATCCTCGAACCGGCTGTCCGGTTTGAGGCCCGCCTCCAGTCCGGCAAGATAGACGATCGGTTTGAAGGCCGAGCCGGGCTGGCGGTAGGCACTGGCAGCGCGATTGAAGGGCGATTTCCAGTAGTCCTGGCCGCCGACCATCGCCCGCACCGCGCCGTCGGGTGCGAGCACGACCACGGCGGCCTGCGCGACGCCGGACTCAACGGCCGGTGCACTCGCCAAAACCTTGTCGACGCGCTCCTCGGCCAGGTTCTGCAGGCTCGGATCGAGCGTCGTCCGTACCAGCAGGTCGCGATCGGGCGCGATCGCGTACTGACCGATCTGGGCGATCACCCAGTCGACGAAGTAGCGGCCGATCTGCGGCTGGCGGCGGATGCTGCTGGCGGCTTCGCCTTGCGCCAGCGCTGCCTTCGCATCAGCCGGCGTGAGGTAGCCGACCTCAATCATGCGGGCAATCACCTCGCGCGTCCGCGCCTGCGCCCCCTCAGGGTTGCTGATCGGGTTGTCGCGCGAGGGCGCCTTCAGGAGCCCCGCCAGCAGGGCCGCCTGATAGGTCGTCACCTTGGTGGCCGGCCGGTCGAAGAACTTCCGCGCCGCCGCATCGACACCGTAGGCGCCGGCGCCGAAGTAGGCGCGGTTGAGGTAGATGGCGAGGATCTGATCCTTCGAGAACTTCTGCTCCAGCCACAGCGCCAGCAGCACCTCCTGGAACTTGCGCTTGAGCGAGCGCTCAGGGGTGAGGAAGAGGTTCTTCGCCGCCTGCTGGGTAATGGTGCTTCCGCCCTGGACCACCGTGCCGGCACGCAGGTTGGCAACCAGGGCCCGGCCGATCCCGATCAGATCGAAGCCGAAGTGGTCGTAGAAGCGTCGATCCTCGGTCGCGATCACCGCCTTCGGCAGCGCCGGCGGCAAGTCCGCCACAGCGACCGCCTGGCCATAGTATTCGCCGACCGTGGCCAACTCGCGGCCGTCGGCGGCGAGAACGCGAATAGACGGCTGGCGCGTCGGCGCGGCCGCCAAGTCCACATCGGGCAGGGTGGCGCCGTACCAAGCGACTAAGCCGCCCAAGGCGATGACGGCCCAGATCGCGGCCACCGCAAGCCACTTGACCAATGGCCGCAACAGCCGCCCTTGGCGTTGCTCCGGAACAGCTTCGTCTCGTACGGGCACCTGCGCCCCTTCCCCAGCTGTGATCTCGGGCTGATCGCGTAATACAGCTTTCCCGCCGACTCCGCGATTGGCTCCAGAGCACCGCTCTAAGGTACGGAGAAATATGAAAAATTAAAGGCGGCGCGGCGCCGTTGCCCGAATTGACCCATTTGGGGTGGCCGGCTTATGCCCGAATCGTTTCCACCATCTAGGGTTCTGCGCGTACACGACCACATGATCTTGCGATCGTACCGAGGCTCTCAGGCCACGCGCGCGCGCGTCTTCAGCGCCTGGCCTGCCAGTGTCCGCCCCAATTCCCAGATGCCGCCCAGGCTTTCGGCATCGCGGACCTCCTCCTCGAACGCGGCGCCGACCTGCGCAACCTCCGCGTCACCGATGATCAGCGGCGGCAAGAGCTTGATCACCGGCATGTTGTGTCCGGCGACCTGGGCCAGGATGTGGTGGCGCTGGAACAGAGGAATAAGGATAAGCTGACAGAACAAGCCTTTGCTGGCGGCATCAAGCATCGCATAGGCCCCCCGAAGCTTGAGGCTCCGTGGCGCGCCAAACTCGATTGCGATCATCATGCCCTTGCCGCGAACAGCACGGAAAAACTCGCGCCCCTCAAGGCGGCTCCGCAGCTCGGTCATCAAGCGCTCACCGACCGTGGCCGCGCGCTCAATCAGGCCCTCGTCCTCCATGACCTGCAGCGTCGCGAGCCCCGCCGCCATGGCGAGATCGTTCTTCGCGAAGGTAGAGCCATGCACCACCGCCCGGTCCATGCGGTCGAACAGCTTCTCGAAGATCCAGCGCCTCGTGAGAAGCGCCCCGACCGGCACGAAGCCGCCTGAGAGCGCTTTGGCGAGGCAGACGATATCGGGCTCGACGCCCCAGTGCTGGCTGCTGAGAAAGCGCCCCGTCCGGCCCATGCCGGCCTGGATCTCGTCGGCGACGAACAAGGCGCCGTACTTTCTGCACAAGCGCTGCACGTCGGCGAGATAACCGTCGCGCGGAATGTTAACGCCCTTGCCCTGGATCGGCTCGACGATGAACGCCGCGGCATCGCGCGCCCGCAAGACTTGTTCGAGCGCACCGGCATCATCGAACGGGATCGGCACGCAGTCGCCGACCAGGGGTTCGAAACCCTTGCGAAACAGATTATCGCCGTTGAGCGACAAGGCACCGTAGGTGAGGCCGTGGAACGCGTGTTCGCAGTAGACGATCTTGCTGCGGCCGGTGGCGGCACGGGCGAACTTGATCGCGGCCTCGATCGCTTCCGCGCCCGAATTGCAGAAGAATGCCTTTTCGAGCCACGGCACATGGCCGATCAGCCGCTCGGCCAACAGCGCAGCCAGGAGCGAGACATCCATCTGCACGAGGCCGGCCATCTGGCCGTCGAGCACCTGCTTCAAGGCGGCGATGACCTGCGGATGGTTGCGGCCGAGCGCGAACACGCCCCAGCCGCTCAACAGGTCAAGGTAGCGCGTGCCGTCCCGATCGATCAGGTAGGCGCCCTCGGCACTCGCGTAAGTGCGGTCGAAGCCGATCGTCTTCAGCACCCGGACCAGTTGGCCGTTCAGGTGCTTCTCAAACAGATCGAACTTTTCGTCGGCCCGGGCCGCGATCAGGCTATTGAGATCGAGCGTCATCAAGCGTCCTCGTGAACGGCGGGTGGTCTGTCGCGCACACCCCACCACCCTTGGCCGGCCGCGCTCAGGCCAAGTGCTGGGCGAACAGGCTCAAGGTGCGATCAAGCGCGATCTTGGCCGCGTCGGCCCGGTAGTCCTTTCGCTGGTCGCAGTTAAAGCCGTGCCCAGCGCCATGGTAGAGATAGATCGGAACATCGGGAAAGGCGACGCGGATCTTTTCGACGTTCTCGATCGGGATCAGCGAATCCTCGGTCCCGAAGTGCAGGATCAGCGGGCAGTGCGGCGTCTCGCCCAGGAACTCGACGATGTGACGGCCATAGTAGGCGGCGACGCACGCGACATTGAGCTGACAGGCGGCAAGGAAGCTGACCGAACCACCCCAGCAGTAGCCGACCACGCCGACCGCACCGTTAGGGTCGAGTGCTCTTGCCGCTGCGTCGATGTCGACCAGGGGATTGTCCCAGCCAAGCTCGCTCACCAGAGTGCGGCCTTCGGCAATCCCGATTTCGTCGTAGTCGAGCTCGACACCTGAGCGCAGGCGGTCGAACAGGGCCGGTGCCACCGCCTCGTAACCGGCATCGGCGAAGCGATCACAGACGCTGCGGATGTGGCTGTTGACGCCGAACACCTCCTGCACCACCACCACACCGCCCTTTCGTACGCCCTTTGCCCGCGCGCGGTAAGCGCTGAGCGCATGGCCGTCGCTCGCTTCAAGCCGGATCGTTTCGCCCATGGGTTTTGTCCTTCTCCTCCCTTTTCAGCCGGCCATGTCTGGACAGGGCGGCGCCACCGCCGCAATATGGCCCAGAATGCGCTGGGAATCGATCTCTGCCGCATGAGAGGCTTGCCGCACGTGTCAGACGCTACCCATTCACCGCAAATCGCCCGCGCCCGCGCCGCCTTCGAGGGGATCCCGCACTGCCAGCACATCGGCATGCAGATCACCGAGCTGATGCCCGGCTGGGGCATGATCACGCTGCCCTACAGCCCGCGCCTCATCGGCGATCCGCGCAGCGGCGTCGTCCATGGCGGCGCCATCACCGCGCTCCTCGACACGATGTGCGGCGTGGTGGTGATGGCCACGATCCCGGACTGCCAGGAGGTGGCGACGCTCGATCTCCGCATCGACTATCTGCACCCCGCCACTCCGGGTCTCGACATCCGTGCCTCGGCCGAATGTTTCAAGGTTACGCGGGCGATCGCCTTCGTCCGCGGCGTCGCCTTCCACGAGGACAAGGCCGCGCCGATTGCACATGCGATCGGAACCTTTGTCTTCGCCACTGCAACCGCACAGACACGGCAGCCGGCAGCCGACTTGAGCGGCGGCCAGCCATGCTGAAGACGATCGCCGAATTTAAGCGCGCCGGCCGGGTCGAAGCGATCAACACGCTCATCCCTTACGCTGGCCTGGTCGGCCTGGAGGCATTCACCGACGAAGGCGGCCTTGTCGCCGTACTCAGGTTTCGCGATACCAACATCGGCAACCCGGTGCTGCGCGCCGTGCATGGCGGCGTCGTCGGCGCCCTCCTGGAGCATGCCGCGATCCTGCACCTGTTGGCGGAAACGGACGTTCAGGTGGTGCCGAAGATCATCAACCTTTCGGTCGATTACCTGCGCTCGTGCCGGGCTGCCGATACCTTCGCCCGCGGCCGCGTCATCCGCCAGGGCCGGCGGGTTGCCAACGTCCGCGTCGAGGCGTGGCAGGATACGCCGGAGCGCCCCGTCGCTGCCGCGCACGCGCATTTCCTGCTGATCGACGAAGGCGCGGCTACATCCTGAACGGGCCGCCGGGTCGGCCCGGACGGCCGAATTCCTGCGCCTCGCAGGCGTTGAAGCCCTCGTCCCAACCCTTCTGGTACGGCGCCTCGACCTCATAGCGCTGGGTGTTCTTGATGAACACGGAAAACGGATCGCCGCCCGCCTTGCGGCCGCTTTCGCAGCCGTCGCGATAGCCGTCGCTGTAGGCCGGCGGCTGATCTTCGCCGGGCGGCGGCTCGTTGGCGTTACCGCACGCGCGCACGCCAACGATAACCGAGGCAACCGCCAGCATCCGCACCGCCCTCATGCGCGCCTCTGCCGTTCCATCGTCCCTTGTCCATACCCTGGGCGAGGCGCTCGCACCCCGCTCACCATTGGCTCCCTCACCCTCCCGCTGGCGCGGGTCCCTCCCTCTCCCGCTTGCGGGAGAGGGTCGGGGTGAGGGGTATCCCGGCATTCATCTAGCACCCGGGCGATCGTCGCCAACACGCCGTCGGTGTTTACCAGCACCTCATTGTTCCAGAACCGCAGCACTCGAAACCCGGCCGCCTCCAGCACTGCGCTCCGCGCAGCATCGGCCGTCGCCGCGCTGGCATGCTGGCCACCATCAATTTCGATCACGAGGCCGACCTCTATGCTCGCGAAATCGGCCACGAACGAGCCGATCGGTACTTGGCGGCGGAACTTTGCACCACTGAGAGATCGGCTGCGCAGCTTAGCCCACAGCTTGCGCTCCGCCTCGGTCATAGCGCGCCTCAGTGCGCGGGCTCTGTCAATCGGCTTCTTTTTCCAGGCCATCTTGCCCCATTTACCGCCCTCACCTCATCACCATGAGTCTGGCTCAGACGTTGAAGCGGAACAAGAGGACGTCGCCGTCGGCAACCACGTAGTCGCGCCCCTCCGAGCGCATCCGGCCGGCCTCGCGCGCGCCCTGCTCACCGCCCAGGGCGACGAAATCAGCATACGCGATGGTCTCGGCGCGGATGAAGCCGCGCTCGAAATCGGAATGGATGGCACCTGCTGCCGCCGGTGCCTTGGTGCCGCGGCGCACCGTCCAGGCCCGGCTCTCTTTCGGCCCGGCGGTGAAAAAGGTAATGAGATCAAGGAGGCCGTAGCCGGCACGGATGACCTTGGCAAGCCCGGTCTCCGTCAGACCTAAGCTTTCGAGGTAGGCCGCGCGCTCGTCCTCGGCCAGCGCTGCCAACTGCGCCTCGATCTCGGCCGAGATGATCACCACCGGGGTGCCGGTCCGGCCAGCGTGCGCCGCCACCCGCTCGGTCCAGGCATTGCCGGTCGCGGCTGCCGCTTCCTCGACGTTGCAGACATAGAGCATCGGCTTGGCCGACAAGAGCTGCAGGCCGTTCCACAGCTTTCGCTCCTCGTCGGCGACCGGCACCAGGCGCGCCGGCTGGCCCTCGCCCAGCGCGCGGGCGGCGCGCTCGGCCAGCGGCAAGGTTTCCGCCGCCTCCTTGTCGGCGCCGCGGGCGCGCTTGGTGAGCGCGGTGATGCGCCGCTCCAGGCTCTCCAGATCGGCCAGCATCAGCTCGGTCTCGACGATCTCCGCATCGCGCAGCGGATCGACGCCGCCTTCGACGTGGCTCACATCGTCGTCCTCGAAGCAGCGCAGGACCTGGCAGATCGCATCCACCTCGCGGATGTGAGCGAGAAACTGGTTGCCCAGCCCTTCACCCTTGCTGGCACCCGCGACCAGACCGGCAATGTCGACGAACTCAAGCTGCGTCGGCGTGATCTTGGCCGAACGGGACATCGTCGCGAGCGTGCCTAAACGGTCGTCCGGCACCGGCACCCGGCCGACGTTGGGTTCGATCGTGCAGAAGGGAAAGTTCGCCGCGGCGGCCGTGGCAGAGGCCGTGAGCGCATTGAAAAGCGTCGACTTGCCGACATTGGGCAGGCCGACGATGCCGCAGTTAAACCCCACGGCGCTTGTCCGCCACGGCTTCGGATTCGCTGGCGGCGCCGCTGGCCTGGGCCTTCGGCGGCTGCAGCGCGAGCGCAACCTTGCTCATGTATTGTCCCTCGTCACCCGCCAGAAGGAGCGGAAGATGCCGCGCGCAGGCGGCAAGGAGTGGTTCCAGCCAGTCCGCGTCGGCCGCGCTGAAATCGGCAAGCACGTGGCCAACGACCCGTTCCCTGCCGCCCGGATGGCCGACGCCAAGGCGCACCCGGCGGTATTCGGGGCCGAGATGGGCATCGATGCTGCGCAGGCCGTTATGGCCCGCCGCACCACCACCGCGCTTGACCCGCATCTTGCCGGCCACCAGATCGATCTCGTCGTGAAAGACGACGATGTCGGTGACCGGGATCTTGAAGAAGCGCGCCGCTGCCGCGACCGGCCGGCCGGAATCGTTCATGAACGTCATCGGCTTCAACGCGAGAATTTCGCGATCGTCGAGCCGGCCCGCCGCCATCTCGCCCTGAAAGCGGCTGCGGAAGGGCGCAAACGCGTACATACGCGCGATCGCGTCGATCGCCCGGAAGCCGATGTTGTGGCGATTGGCGGCATAGCGGTCGCCGGGATTGCCCAAGCCAACGAGGAGCAGACGGGCCACCATCGTCGACCAGCGCGCCAGCGGCTAAGCGCTTAAGGCGCTTACGACGACGCGGGTGCGGAGCCTTCAGCCGGTGCAGCGGTCTCGGCAGCCTCGGCGGCGTCCGCTTTGATCGTTGTCGGCGGCGCAATCGTCGCAATCGTCGACACGCGCTGGCCGGCGGCGAACTCCACCCCTTGCGGCAGCTTCAACTGATCCGCATGCACCACATCGCCGATATCGAGGCCGGTCAAATCCACCTCCAGCCGCTCAGGGATGGCATCTGGCGTGCAGACCAGTTCGACGGTGTGCTGGACGACGTTGAGAACGCCACCGCTGCGCAAACCGGGTGCGCCGGCCTCGTTCAGGAAGACGATCGCCACGTCAACATGAACGCGCGTTGTCGCTGCGACCCGCATGAAGTCGACATGGATCGGCTTGTCGGAGACGGGGTCGACCTGCACCTCGCGCGCCAGCACCCGCTCGCTGCGGCCAGCCAGTTCGATCGCATAGACGTGGGTCAGGAATCCCGGTCGGCGCAGCTCCTTTTGCAGCTCTGCAGCGCCAATCGCAACCGAAGCCGGCGGCTGATCGCTGCCGTAAATGACGGCCGGGATCTGCCCGGCCCGGCGGCATTCCCTGGCCCCGCCCTTGCCCTTTCGCGCGCGCTCTTCCGCGTGAAAAGTAATAAGCTCGCTCATTCAATCCTGCTCCTCAGTGGCATGCGTAGAGGTAGTGGTTCGCGCCCTAATCAAAAAGGCTCGAGACCGATGTTTCGTCGCTGATCCGCTGCATCGCTTCGGCCAGCACGGGCGCGATCGTCAGCTGCTCGATGTTGTGAGACACCCGAACCGCCTCGGTCGCCGGGATGCTGTCGGTGATGACCAGCTTGTCGATCGGTGCTGCCGCCACCCGCGCAACGGCACCGCCGGAGAGCACGCCGTGGGTCGCATACGCCGACACCGAAGCAGCGCCAGCCTCCATCAGCGCGACGGCTGCATTGCACAGCGTTCCGGCAGAGTCGATGATATCGTCGATCAGGATGCAGCGGCGGTTGCGGACTTCGCCGATCACGTGCATGACCTCGGACACGCCCGCCTGTTCGCGCCGCTTGTCGACGATCGCCAGGTCACTGCCCAGGCGCTTGGCAATCAGGCGCGCCCGAAAGACGCCGCCGATGTCCGGCGAAACCACGAGCAATTCCTGCGCATCGAACCGCCGCTCGATGTCCTTCGAGAACACCGGCGCCGAATAAAGATTGTCGAGCGGGATATCGAAGAAGCCCTGGATCTGGCCCGCATGCAGATCGACGGTCAGCACCCGGTCGGCGCCGGCGACGGTGATCAGGTTCGCCACCAGCTTGGCCGAAATCGGCGTGCGCGGGCCGGACTTGCGGTCCTGGCGGCCATAGCCGTAGTACGGGATGACGGCCGTGATGCGCCGCGCCGAGCCACGGCGCAGGGCGTCCAGCGTGACGAGCAGCTCCATCACGTTGTCGTTCGCTGGATAACAGGTCGACTGGATGACGAAGACATCCTCGCCGCGCACGTTCTCCAGGATCTCGACGAACACTTCCATGTCCGAGAAGCGGCGGATGCTGGCACCGGCGAGCGGTATCCCCAGATACACCGAGACGGCCTCGGCCAATGGCCGATTACTGTTGCAGGCAACGATCTTCATCGGAGGCCTTTGTCCGCTCCATTGCACTCAAAACGGGGCAGCTTTGCGCCCGCCGATTCAACCCCCCGCTCATCGGGCAGCCGGGCGCGGACTGTATCAATCTGATGACAGGCCGTAAACGTCTTGCTGCACGCCAGCGGTTTCGGCCGTCGCCGCATCGAACCGCTAGCTCAAGGTGCATGTCGCCACCATCACGATCAGGCAGAAGCCGATCAGCAGCCAAAGGTGCGGCATCACCAGGCACTCCCGCCCGGCAGCGGCGTGCATCGCACCCAGCGCCGGTCCCGTTTCATGGTTCGAGGACGATCGCCGAAAGCTGACGCCCGTAGTCGCCATCGCCGGCATGGGTGGCGCGGCGAAAACTGAAAAACCGGTCATCCGCGTAGGTATCGGTCTCGATCGTCGTGACCGTGCGGATGCCGCGTGCCGCCAGTCTTCGCCCAACGTAGGCGGGAAGGTCGAACCGGTAGTGGTGCGGCCGATCCGCGGGCGCAAACAGCGTCGCGGCGTCGGGCTCGGCGGCCGTGAAAGCGGCGTGAAAGTCGGCCCCCACTTCGTACGATTGCGGGCCGATGGCGGGTCCGACCGCAGCGACGATCCGCTCCACGTCAGCGCCCAGGCTCTCCATGGCCGCGAGCGTTGCCTCGACGATCCCCGCCTTGGCGCCGCGCCAGCCGGCATGGGCGGCACCGATCACACCCGCGTCCGCATCCGCAAACAGAACCGGTGCGCAGTCGGCGGTGAGAATGCCAAGCGCCAAGCCGCGGGTCCGCGTCGCGAGGCCGTCCGCGTGCGGCGCTGCGGCTGCAGGAACCGGCCCTTCGACGACAACCGCATGCGCCGAATGCACCTGGTAGGCCGTCATCAAGGGCGCTGGCGCGGCCGGGCACAGCACCGCCATCGCGCGGGTCCGGTTTTCGTGCACGCACGCCGGGTCGTCGGCCGACCCCAGCCCGCAGTTGAGCGAGGCATAAAGACCGCCGCTGACGCCGCCCAAGCGGGTGAAAAAGGCGTGCCGGACCCCCGACGCGGCTGCGAGCGGTACCGCCTCTATCCGCACGGGCCGTCCCCCCGCACACCGCGCCGGCCGCGTCCGCGCCCGAAGCCGCAACCGGAACAATCCGCTGCCCAGCGCCCAGCGCAATGCTGCCTTGCAGAATCTGCATACCGGGACCGCCGCGGATGTGATCTGATAGCTGCAAAGCTCTGCGCTGACGCCGCTACGAGGGCGCGCCAGCGCGTAACCATAGGGAATGTCGCGGGATGGCGCTCTTCCGCTGGCGGGAGGGCATGCGGGTGGGTGTGTCGCGCATCGATGCCGACCACCAGCACCTGATCGTGCTGCTCAATCGCTTGCATTACCTCTCCTTGGCCGGCGCCGACGTGGTCGCCACGGGAACCGTCATCGATTCCTTGGTCGCATGCGCTGAGGCTCATCTTCAGGCCGAACGCGCGATGATGGCCAATTCCGGTGCCCTTGACCTCGACCGGCACCGCCGGGCGCACCAGGCATTCTTCGAGCGCCTGGTGCACTACCGGACGCGGCATCGGGAACGGCCCGAGCGTTTCGACGTTGGCGCCTTCTACGACTTCATTGCCGACTGGCTGCTCATGCATGTGATGCGCGACCACACCAAGCTTAGGGCGCACTTCACAGCCTAAGGCGAACTTCACTAAGGTGGCGCCGGCTGTCTCCGCGCCGGCAGCACCCACCGCCAAAGCCGACAGCCCCTGAACCTTCAAACCGTACCTCTCAGCCGGAGCGACCGCTCGGAGGAGACGCCGGGGATCTGGTCGTCGTGGTTGCTGCCAAGCTAGCGCAGGCGCTCCTCCGTCTCGCGCTCGACGCCGTTGATGCGCTTGAGGTCGTCGGGCCCGCCCGAACGCGGTGCGGCAACGATGGGTGACTTCACCCCGCCGCCGATGGCATCGCCCACGGGCTGCAGGGCCGCGGCCGGCCTCGCCGCCATGGCCGCTTCAGCGCCTTCAACCGTGGCCAGCCGCGTGGCCAGCCGCTTGTTGTCCTGCTCAAGCCGGTCGCGCGCCGCCCGCACCAGCATCAGGTTGTCTTCGAGCTGATCAACCCGCTCCAGGGTGACCCGCCAGCGCAGCAGCCAGCCGAAGAGAAAGCCGATGAGCGCGGCAACGACAATCCAGATCCAAATCTGCTGAATCAGATAAAGCACAGTTAAATCCTCTAAGGCTCGGACGCTTCAAATGTAATACGCCGGTTGCGGGTGCGGCCGTCTTCCGTCTCGTCGGTCGCAATCGGGCGGCTGGAGCCGTAGCCCGCGACCTGCATGCGCTCGCGCGGCACACCGGCGCCGGCCAAATAATCGCGGACGCTGCGGGCACGATCAAGGCTCAGCGATCGATTGTAAGCCTCGCGCCCCTTGGCATCGGTGTGGCCGCCGATCAGCACGCGAACATCGTCACAGCGCTTGAGAACCTTCGCGACCCGGTCGAGCTGGGCAAGGCTGGCCTTTTCGATCTCGGCGCTCTGCATCGCGAAACGGATCGTCGCCTTGCCCATGGCGCCGGCGATCTGCTGCTGGCATTCGGCTGCCGCTGCGCCCGGTTTCGGCACCGGCGCCCGCGCCATCGCTTCCACAACGGGGGGTGGAGCAGGCTCCAACGTCGGCTTCTGCAGCGGCACCGGCGCCGGTTCGGCGACCGCAGCCTTCTTGTATGTCAGCTGCTGCGTACCGTGGTATCCCGCCGGCAACTGCGACAGCGCCGCGTCGACAGCGGCCATCGCGCCGGCATTGACGGCGTCGCCTTGGATGCTGAGCCGGGAATCAGCAAGCTCTGCGGTTCCCCGTTCGAGCTGGGAAAGTTGCGCCAGCGCCAGTTGCGCTGCAGCCTGCCAGTCGCCGGCTGGAGGATCGGCGGCGGTGGTCATCGCGTCGTCGACAACCGTGAACTGTTGCCGCGCTTGCTGCAGCAGCGCCGCCCGCGCCGCCTCGCTGGGGACCGAGCCAGCCAGCACGGCCGCGCTGCCGGAGGACGAAACGCGCCAGATGAACGGTGTTCGGACCGCCGGCACGGCCGAGCGCTCCAGCTCGGTCTTCTTCGGCACGACCGGCTCGGCTGCGGCCGGCACACGCTCCCGCGCGCGCGGTTGCAGACTTGCCATCGAGGTCCGATCGACGACTTCGACAACGCCGCCCATTAGCGTCCCCCCCGCCCCGGCGGCGGTCAGAACCAGGTTCAGCGCCTCGTCGCGCGCGGCCGCCGAAGGCGCATGGCCGGAGACGATCGCCGTCTGGCCGTCCATTTCAGCAGTGGACCATTCCATGCCCGGCCGGCTGAGCGCGGCGTTAACAGAGGCTTGCAGCTGATCCTGGACTTCACGTGCGTTCGGATAGACGGTGATCCAACCGTAGGCGCCAATGGTCAGGACAGCAAAAAGCAGTATCGTTAATTTCCCCATCATCCGCCCTAAATGCTGCGTCCTCGCGTAAATATCGGGCTTTGGTCCCGCGTCCCAGGCGGTGCCGAGACTTATCCGCTCTTAAGCTTGTGCGTCAACCCGGATCCTTTACCCCATTCTGCAGGTCAACCCGGATCCTTTACCCCATTGCGGTGGCTAAGCGCGCGCCGGGGCCGTTCGCCTTGCTGCTTTGCCTTCGCGCGCCGCGCGTTACCGATCCGCGCCACCTGACGGGAAAGTGGACTTAACGTCCTGGGTGTGCCCGCAGGCCCGGTTTATCCCCAGGATTCTCCGGCTTCCCCCCTTGGCTGCAGACAACGGGTGTGCATCATGCCGACCTGCCCCCGGTTCGGGGCGAAAAGAGCAAGATCGACGGGAGCGAGGTTGCTTGCTATGCCGGATCTGTCGAAGATGAGACGCGTGCTCTGGGGCCACACGTTCGACGCGCCCGATGAATGGGCCTCGGCGGTGCGCCGGCTGGCGGACCTGTCGGACGAGCAGATCAACGGCCTTCCCGGCACGCCCCCGCCTGCCAAGTCGGAATCACCGAAACCGAAGCGACCTGCCGACACTTAACGACCGCGGCCGGTGAGGAAAAGGAAGCCAGTGGCTGGAACGGCTGCGGTATTGTCCCTCGGCAGCGCGCGCACTATCGTTTCCCATCGCAGATCAACCTCCGGAAAAGGAGGATGCCGTGGGACGTTTCAATCTGGTACTCGCGCTCGGCGCGGCGCTTTCTCTCGTTTCGTGTGCGGATACCTACCGCGTTGATGACGGCAGCGGCCGCTCACGGGTTCTGAAAGCCGACCAGCGCATCATCCTCACCAAACCACGGGGGGAGAGCGCACCAACGGTCGCCGTTGTCTGTGCGGAACCCAACCCCGATATCGCCGTCGGCCGCAACGTCACCGTCAACGTTACCGGCAAGGCGGGCGCCGGTCAGGCTGCAGTCCCCGCCAGCGGCGAGCTGCAGGTCGGCACGGCCGTCACGGAGACGCTGCACGAACTGAAACGCTCGAACGCGATCCAGGTCCTGCGCGATATCGGCTACCGGGTGTGCGAGGCGTATCTCAACGGGGCCATCGGCGACGAGGAATACGCGCGCGTCCTGCACGCCACCGGAACCGTCATCACCGCGTTCCTCGCCATCGATGCTTTGCGTGAATTCAAGGACACTCCGGAGGCTGCGAAGGCAATCGCAAAGATCGTCGAACTGGTCGCAACCCTGCCCGGCCCGATGGGCCTGGAAGCACAGAACGGTGGCAGCCGCGGCGCCCACCAATAAGGGCGCGCCCAGCCTGGGCGTGGCACTTCGCGCAGGGAGTTCGGAGCCCGCCACGGGAGAGAAGAGTTAAAGAGTGGTCATGGCCGGTCGAGGTCGAGGATGCGCACGCCCGGGCGGCCGCGGGCGAGTTCAGCCAAGTGCCGGTGGTGGGTGAACAGGAGCACCTGCGTTCCAGCGCCAAGCCCGATCAGAGCGTCGATGCCGGCTGCGGCGCGGGCGTCGTCGAAGTTGACGAACAGGTCGTCGGCGATGAACGGCAGCGGCTCGGCAGCGCCGGCATAGCTCTCGACGGCGGCAATGCGCAGCGCCAGGAACAGCTGATCGCGGGTGCCATCGCTCATCGCCTCGATCGCCACCACGCTGCCGTCCGGACGCAGTCCGGCCAGCCGCGGCATGTCGCGCTCGTCATAGGTGATGCTGAAGCCCTGGAAGCTGCCGCGGGTCAGCGTGCGGAAGATGGCGCCGCCGGCATCCAGCAGCGGCCCCTGGTGCTGGGCGCGGAAGCGCTCGATCCCCTCGCGCAGGATGAACGCCGCCGTGCGCAGGAGCATCCAGCGCCGCGCGACGACCTCAAGATCCGCGCGCGCATCGGCCATGGCCTGGGCGGAGGCCGCAGCACCCTCGCCGGTGCTCAGCTCATCGCGGCGGCTGCGCCAACTTTGTGCCGTGGCACTTGAGTGCTCTGCCGCCGCCATCAGGCCTTCGAGCTCACCTTGCATGGCCGCGATGCTGCCCTTGAGCGTATCCGCATCGCAGCCTTCGGCCTCGGCCGCGGCCTGGTCGAGTGTGAGGCCGTCGGCGTTGGCGAGGATTTCAGCCTTGAGCTCCTCGCTGCGCCGGTGCAACTCGGCCTTGCGCCGGGAGCGCTGCACGGCCACGCCAAGGCCGTCCGCATCCGCGCAGCCGGCGCGATCGATGAAGCTCTGGAGCTGCGCTTGGGCCTCTCTCTCCCGCTGGCGCTCGGTCGCCGCCCGCTTCGACGCCAGCGCGCGATCCTTGACCAGCCGATCGTGGCGCGTGCGCGCTGCCTCTGCGTCCTGCAGGTGGGTGAAGGCACTGAGCGCGGCCGCCGCTGCGTCACTGTCGTCGAGGGCAAGCCCGGCATCTGCGGTTGTCCGGCGGATGTCGGCCGCGAAGGCAACCGCATCGGCCTCGATGCCGGTGATGCGCTCGTCGAGATCGCCAAGGCGGACGCCGAGGTTGCGGATCTCCTCCCACAGCGTCAGCGCCTTCTCGGCGGCGGCGACGTCGTACCATTCCGCGAGACCGGCCGCAGCCACCGTCCTGCGCCAGGATGCGGCCCAGCTTTCCGCCCGCGCCTCCACCTCGGCGAGGTGCTGCCGTTCGCGCTCCAGGGCGGCCTGGTGGTCACGCGCTCGGGCCGCAAGCTGCCGGCACTCCTCGGCGCGGCGCGCGGCGGCATCGAGGAAGGCTGCGATCCGGACCGACAGGCTGGCAAGGTCCTCGCCGGCATCGAGCGCAAGCGGCAGCGGTGCCGCCAACTGCCGCAACAGCTTGCCAGCGGCAGCGCATGCTGCATCCGCAGCCTCGGCGTGCCGGGCGGCCTCCTGCCAAGCCTCAAAGGCACGCAAGATGCCCTTACGCTCAGTGAGCCACGCCGCCATCTCCCGCGGGCTGCCGTGCGCACGCACACCGAGCGCGTCCCACAGGGCGGTCCAGCGCTCAAGCGTGGCCGCCTGCTCGGCCTGCGCCTCATCCAGTTCCTGATCCAACCGCGCCCGGCGGGCGCTGGCCTCGTTGAACGCGGCAGTGGCGGCCACATGGCGGGCGAGCCGCTCGGCCTCGCTGGTACGGCGATCGGCCACGTGGTCGGCGGCGACGACGGCGCGTTCGTAAGCCTCGACCAGACCCGCGCCCGCCGCAAACGCCTGAACCTCGGCGTCGGCGACCACTGCTCCTTCGACATGCCGACGCCGGATCAGCCGCCAGCCCTGATCCCGCCGCGCGCGCGCTTCCGCCAGCGCATCTGCGGTCGGCAGCTCGCCATGAGCGCTCAGCTCCTCCAGTTCGCGCTCATGGCCAAGAGCCGCATCGGCGGCCTCGCCGCGGCGCTCGCGCAGCCGCCGCAGCGTCTCTGCCGCTGCCGCCAGATCGGCTTCGAAGCGGGTGAGCGTCGCCTGATCCGGCACCGACAGGCAGGCGAGCGCGGCGGCATCGCCGTGCCAGCCGGGCAGGCTCTTGAGCCCCTGATCGAGGCGCTCTGCTGCCAGCCGGGCTGCCTGATGTGCGCTCGTGCGCGCCGCCGTCAGATCGCCCTTGGCCAGCACGTCCGCATGCCCGCGTTTGAGCGCCGCAAGCGCGTCTTGCGCTGGCTCGCCGCCCTCTGCCGGGAGAAGCCCCTGCAGACGGCTGGCTTCAGCCTCCGCGTCCGCCACGCGCGCGCGCGCCGCCCGGCGTTCACCCTCGATCGACGACGCATCGGTGATTAGCCGGCGCAAGGTGGCGCGGGTGGTTTCCGGCGGCAAGGCGGCGAAGGCTTGCCCGCCGTCGGCGCCGGTGCCGATCTCGCGCGCGAGCCGGTCCAGCTGGCGCGCGAGCTGATGCCGCTCCGCCTGCCGGTTGGGAAGGTCGGCCGAAGCCTTGAGGATGGCGCCGCGCCGCTCATAAAGCCTGCGGATGTCCGCGGCGCGGGCCAGGAGCGCCTGCGGCAGAGGCAGTTCCGCAAGCTCTTGCGCCGCCTCGGCCGCCGCCCGCTCCTCGCGCCCGGCTGCCGCATCCGCAAGGCGGATGACCTCCTCGGCGCGCGCGATCTGCTCGCCGGCATCGGCTGGCAGATCCGCCGCGTCGGCGAGGTCCTGAAGTGCGCCCTGGTGCGCCTCGAGCTCCCTCAGCCGCGGCAGCAGACGGCGGATGCGCTCGGCCTTGGCGCGCTCGGCCTCCAGCCGGACCAACTCCTGCCGGGTCGCGGCGAGCGCCGCCTCGGCTTCCGCGAGCTCGGTGGCAATGTGCTTCCAGTCGTCAGATGTGGTCGAAAGTGTCCGGACGTCGTCACGTGCCTTCAAATAAGCATCATGGACGGTGTAAAATACGCGCGCTCCTGATCGCCGTGGTGTGAAAAGCTTTGCCGCCTCCTCGTCAAGGCCGCGCAGCACCGCGACCAGCCGGCGAATGTTGCCGCCGGCCTCGAACAGCACCTGGCCGACGTCGCCGCCGGCATCCAGCATCGCCGCCGCCCCACTCGCGAGCGAGGACTGGGTCAAGCCGAACAGGCGCGTAAACAGCGCCCGGTCAGCCGTGCCGAGGAAGGGTTGCAGCACCTCATCGGCCAGCGGCCGGTCATCGGCGGCGATCAGCGTATTCTTGAGCCCTTTGCGCCGCTTGAAGGTGAGCGCAGCGCCGCTCCGGGCGACGATCGTGCCGCCGATCCGCATGTCCGCGTAGCTGTGCAGGAACGCGTAACTGGAACGGGCATCGATGCCGAACAGAAGGTCACCGATCGCATTGAGCGCCGTCGTCTTGCCAGCCTCGTTGCTGCCGCAGACGATGTGGAGACGCACGTCCCGCGCACCGAAATCGAGCACGCGATCGGTGAAGTGGCCGTAGCGCTCCAGAACCAGCTGATCGATCCGCATCGGCGCTCAAGCCTCGCCGAAGTCGTCAAGGAGGCGGCTGGCAATGACGACTTTTGCCTCACCGATCAGCGCGGCGAGATCATCGGTAGCCAGCCGGCCGCCGGGGCAGGCCTGATGACGAACGTCATCGGGCAGCTTGTCGATCACTTGGGCAAGCTCGGCCTCAAGCGCGGCGGTGGCAGCCGGTTCGGCCAGCAGACCATCCGCCGCCTGCAAGAGCGCACCGACCGCATCGGGTCGGCGGGCGGCCGCCGCGAGATCGTGCCGGGTTTCGGTCTCGACGACCACCTGCTCGATCCACAGATCCTCGGAAACGGAAGATGCGGCCGCCCGCAGCTCGGCCGTGAGCGTGTCCGGATGGTCCTTCAGCCAGCCGTGCAGCGCCGTCCGCCCGCTCAGGCTTAAGCGCACGACCGCGAGCCGGCCGTCCGCCTGACGCACTGCTTCCGCCAAGTCGACGCGCGCCTGGGCCAAGAGCGCTTCGAGATCGGAGCAGGCATCCGCCGCAACGACGAGCCGCGCCCAGCGGACGACATCGGCCGTAACCGCCTCGACGCCGATGACCTTGTGCTCGGCGACGGTCACGACGGTGAAGCCCTTGGCCCCGGTCTCGCGAATGTTGCGGCCCTGCAGATTGCCGGCGAAGACGACGGGCGGGACTTCGTGCAGCACCTCGCGCGCGTGCACGTGGCCCAAGGCCCAGTAGTCGTAGCCTTTGGCGACGAGTTCGGCCGGCTGGCACGGCGCGTAAGCTGCGTGGCCGCCGCGGCCGGTCGCAGCCGTGTGCAGGACGCCGATGTTGAAGTGGCCGGGCCGGGCCGGCGGATAGGCGCGCGCCAGGTTGTCGGTGACGGCGGCGGTCGCGAAACTCTGGCCGTGCAGCGCAACCTTCAGGTCGCGGATGAGGTGCGTGTGCGGCGCCTTGGCCGGAAAGACAAAGACATTCTCCGGCAGCACAAGCCGCTTGGTGATCCGGCTTTCGGCATCGTGGTTGCCGTAAAGGAGGTAGACGGGGATCTGCGCCCGCGCCAGCCGGCCCATCTCCTTGGCGAAGAACAGGCCGGTCGCGTAATCGCGCCAGTCGCCATCGTAGAGATCGCCGGCGATGACAACGAAATCGATCTCGTTTTCCAGTGCGTAGTCGACGAGGTTGGTCAGCGCCTGGCGGGTGCAGCCTTTCAGCCGGTCGATCGGCGCTTGAGCCGCATCGGTGAGGCCGGCGAAGGGGGAGTCGAGGTGGATGTCGGCGGCGTGGATGAACTTCACGGTTGGCGCTCAACGCTCGGCTTCCGGCAGCGGTGCCTCCTGTTGTCGTCTAACGCGGGCGCTTGACGGCAGCAAGAGGCGGGCTTCACGCAGCCCCGCTCGCCGGCACTTCAAAGCAGGGACGGACGCACCTTTCGCTTTTGCGCGGCAAGTGCCAGAATGAATTGGTCAAGCGATGACGGGAGCAGACGAAAGGATCCGATGAACAAGCGTGAGCACGGCACTGCGCAGCCGATCTTCTGTCACGAGTGCGGCCTGCTCTTGCGCGCCTCGCCACTGCCGGAAGGTGCGACCGCCAAGTGCCCCCGCTGCGGCGCTTTCCTCTACCGCCATCGGACCAACAGCATCGAGCGCAGCCTGAGCCTCCTCTTTGGGGCGATGATCTTGTTCGTGGTCGCGCAGACGTTCCCGTTCATGACGCTCAAGATGGAGGGGCGCGAGCAGATCACGGTTCTCCTGCAGGGCTGCCTTGAGTTCTACCGGCAGGGCCTGTGGCCGCTGGCGCTCCTCGTCTTCTTTGCGACGACCGCGGCGCCGCTGGTCAAGATGGCATGCTCGCTGTGGGTATTGCTGCCGCTCTATCGCGGCCGCCAGCCCCGGCATGGCGGCCGGGTTTTCCGCCTTGCGCAAGCGCTGCGCCCGTGGGCGATGATGGAGGTGTACCTGCTGGGCGTTTTCGTCGCCTACGTCAAACTCATCGATATGGCGACGCTTCAACTGGACACAGGCCTGTTCGCGTTTTGCCTGTTGATCCTGGTCATGAGCTGGGCCGATTCGGCGCTGGAGCCGGCCGAGGTGTGGGAGCGCCTGAAGCCTTCAACACCGGTTCCAACGCCCCCGCAGCCCGCCCCGGGGCAGCATCTGGTTGGCTGCCATGCGTGCGATCTGGTCGCTCCGCTGGACGGTGGCCACGCGCGCTGCCCGCGCTGCGGCGCAGCCCTGCATGCGCGCAAGGTGGACAGCCTTGCCCGCACCTGGGCCCTGGTGCTGACCGCCGTCATCCTCTACGTGCCGGCCAACGTCTATCCGGTGATGACCGTAATCTCGTTCGGCAGCGGCGAACCGGACACCATCCTGAGCGGCGTGAAGACGCTGATCCAGGCCGGGATGTGGCCGCTGGCGCTGCTCGTCTTCGTCGCCAGCATCACCGTGCCGATACTCAAGCTCTTGGGGCTGTCGTTCCTGCTGATCTCGGTCCAGCGCCGCTCGTCCTGGCGGCGGCGGGACCGGACACGCCTTTACCGCATCATCGAAGGGGTCGGCCGCTGGTCGATGATCGACATCTTCATGATCTCGATCCTGGTGGCGCTGGTCAAACTCGGCGCGATCGCCACCATCGAGCCGGGCGTCGGCGCAACATCCTTTGCGGCAGTGGTGGTAACAACTATGCTCGCCTCGATGGCCTTTGATCCGCGCCTGATCTGGGACGCGGCGGTACAGGAGCGGAAACCGGCATGACGCCCGACCAGCCCCTGGGGTCCGAAGCACAGCCAGTGCTGGTTGACCGGCGCCGGCGCATCTCGCTCGTTTGGCTGGTGCCACTGGTGGCCGCCGTGATCGGTGCCTGGCTCGCCTACAGGACCATCAGCGAAGCGGGACCGACGATCCGCATCAGCTTTGAGACCGCAGAGGGCCTCGAAGCCGGCAAGACCAAGGTCCGGCACAAGGATGTTGAGATCGGCACCGTCGATACGGTCAGGTTCGCGGAGGATCTCAAGCACGTGATCGTGACCGCGAAGATGGTGAAGGAGATGGAACGGCACCTGACCGAAGGCGCGAGCTTTTGGGTGGTGCGGCCGCGGCTGAGCGCCAGTGGCGTGTCCGGGCTCAGCACGCTGGTTTCGGGCGCCTACATCGCCTTCGATCTCGGCGAGGGGGCATCGACGCGGGAATTCACGGGCTTAGAAGAACCGCCGGTGGTGCCCGCCAACGTGCCGGGTAAGGAGTTCATTCTTACGACCGCCAAGCTCGGCTCGCTGGGGATCGGCGTGCCCGTCTCCTTCCGCGGCGTTCAGGTCGGTGAAGTCCTTGGCCACAAGTTTGCGGACAACTGGGACGAGATCATCATTCCGATCTTCGTCCGCGCGCCGTTCGATCAATTGATCCACGCCGGCAGCCGATTTTGGAACGCAAGCGGCATCGATGTCTCTGTCGGCGCCGATGGGGTCAAGGTGACCACGGAATCCCTCCAGGCGATCCTGACCGGCGGGATCGCCTTCGACTCGCCCGCTGCCGCGCCAGGCGTAGAACCGAGCCCGGCGGGTACGGAGTTCACGCTGTACGATTCTTATTCGAGCATTTCGGAAGCACAGTACACGGTCAAGATTCCCTATCGGCTCTATTTCGAAGGCTCGGTGCGGGGCCTGTCCACGGGTGCGCCGGTTGAGTTCCGCGGCATCAAGATCGGCAGCGTGACCGATGTGCGGCTTGAGTACGACCTCGCCAGCCGCGCGGTCCGCATCCCGGTGACCATCGAGATTGAGCCGCAGCGGATCGACATCGTTGACGGCACGCAGCGCCCGGTCGTGATGGGGGGCAATTTCGGCGATCGCCGCGCCGCCTACGGGCGGATGGAGGCGATGGTCGCAAACGGCTTGAGGGCGCAGCTCGCATCCGGCAGCCTGGTGACTGGCCAGCTCGTCGTGGCACTCGATTTCCATCCGCAGGCAGCGGCGCAGCAACTGAAGATGGGTGGCCTCTATCCGGAAATCCCGACAATCCCCTCGGATCTGGAGAAGATTACCCGCTCGGTCGAAGGTATCATCGGCAAGATCGGCGCCCTGCCGCTTGACGCGATCGCGGCCGAGCTGAAAGAGACCGTGCACACGGTCAACAGCCTGATCAACTCGCCGTCTGTCGCGCGCGCGGTAACGTCTCTTGAAGGCGTGGCACCGTTGATTGAGAGCGCCCGCAAGACTGCCGATGCCGCCGCGGCAACGCTGCAGTCGACCAGCAATATGGTTGGAGCCGACTCCCAGCTGAGGCGCGACATAACCGACCTCTTGCGTGAGCTCAAGGAGGCGGCACGAAGCCTGCGGACCCTCGCCGACTATCTGGAGCGCCATCCCGATTCGCTGATCCGCGGCAAACCAGGAGACCCCCGCCGGTGACCCGTCTCAGCCCCGCTTCGCTCATCCTCGCCGCTCTCACGCTCGCCGTCGCCGGATGCTCGAGCACGCCAGCAACGCGCTTCTATTCGCTTGCCAGCATCGCGCCGGCCGCGCCGGAGAGCCCACGCCCGGCCGGCCAGGGCCTGGCGGTGGCCGTCGGCACGGTCACCCTGCCGGCCTACCTCGACCGGCCGCAAGTCGTCACCCGGCCGGGCGTCTATGCCGTCGATCTCGCCGAATTCGACCGCTGGTCGGAGCCGCTGCAGGACATGGTGCCGCGCGTGATTGCGGAGAACCTGTCGGTCCTGCTCGGCAGCGATCAAGTCTACCTTTCGCCGCGCCGGCGTTTGCCGGGCCTCACCCACCAGATTGACATCGCCATCGACCGCTTCGATCTCGATGATCAGGACCGGGTCGTGCTCGCGGCCCGCTGGGACCTGGTCGAGCGCAGCCGAGACGAGGTTGTCTCGTCGCGCAGGATCACCATCACTGAGCCCGCAGCAGACCGCAGCTATGACACCATTGCGGCGGCGATGAGCAAAGCACTGGCGCTCTTGAGCCGCGATATCGCCGACGGCCTACAGGCGGCGGCGGCAACACGAGCGAAGCCCGCCCGCGGTTCCTGATCGGCGATTGCCTCCCGAACAACACACGCGAAGAACTGCGGCGGCGCACGCTTTCCGTTGCATGAATCCAGTTGTTCGAGCCTTATGCGGGTTGTAGTCTACCCCAAAAGGGAACGTATGTCGGCAAGCGGTTGTCGGCTGGGGCGGATTGGGCGTCAGATCCGAACAAAAGCGCGCAATCGTCGGCGGGATAATCGCAGTATCCGGGCAGCACGGGTCCCACACCAAGCAGTGAAAGCGTCTTGGGCGCTGCGGGGAACGGGATATGAAGGCAGGCAGCACGCCAGCGCCGGCACGGGCGCGGTCTGTCCAGTGCACTGCCGGAGGCAGTATTTTCCTCCTTGCCATCGTTACTGCCGGTGCCACCGCGACCGCCGCGCGGGACGCATCTGCCAGCGGCTTCGCGCTTAAGGAGCAGAGCGTGACGGCGCAGGGTAATGCCTTCGCCGGCGCGACCGCAGGCGCCGAGGACGCGAGCTATCTGTTCTTCAATCCGGCGGCGATGACAAGGATCGAGGGCAGCCAAGCGGCCAACGCCGCCACCTTCGTCCGTCCGGTCGCCCGGTTCGACGCCAAGGACGCGAGCACGGCCGGAGGTACCGCGATCCAGGGCGGCAACGGCGGCGGCAACGGCGCCGAGAGCGCCGTGCTGCCGGCGCTCTATGCCGTCATCGACTTGAGCGAAACGGTGCGCTTCGTCGACGGCCTGCGCATCGGGCTTGGCATCAACGCGCCGTTCGGGCTCGAAACCGACTACAAGAACGGCTGGATCGGCCGCTACCATGCCCTGCAATCCAAACTGAAGACCATCAACGTCAACCCTGCCATCGCGTTCAAGGTGCTGGAGCGTGTGTCCGTCGGTTTGGGTCTGCAGGCGCAGTACGCGACCGCCGAACTCAGCAACGCGATTGATTTTGGCAGCATCGCCGCCGTCATTCCCGCCCTGCGACCGATTGCCCAGCCGACCCAGCAAGATGGCCGCGGCCGCATCGAGGGTGACGCGTGGGCGTTCGGCTTCACGGCCGGGCTCTTGTACGAGCCCTGGCAGGGGACGCGCTTTGGCGTCGGCTATCGCTCGGCCATAAAGCACAACCTGAAAGGCGACGCCCGCTTCCGTCTCGACCCCACCGTCGGCCCCGCGATTGCCGCGGGCAGCGGTGCCTTCGCGCCAACCGGCGCACGGGCCAAGCTCAACCTGCCGGAAATGGTCTCGCTGGGCGCGCACCATGACATCGACGATCAATGGTCGGTGATGGGCGAAGCAGCATGGACGCGCTGGAGCCGCTTTGACGAGTTGCGCATCCGCTTTGGCAATCCGGCGCAGCCCGACAGCGTGACTGATGAGGAGTGGCACGATACGTGGTTCTTTGCTGCCGGTGCGACCTACCGGCCGACCAAGGACTGGGCGATCCGTCTCGGGACCGCCTATGATCAAAGCCCGGTGCCGAATTCGAAACGGACGCCGCGCATCCCCGATAACGACCGCGTCTGGCTGTCGTTTGGCGGCACCTATCAGCCGACCGCGACCGTCGCCGTCACGCTTGGCTACGCGCACCTCTTCATGTTGGACAGTTCGATCAAGCTGTCAGCGAACGACCCCGGCAACCGGGCACGCGGCAACCTCTCCGGCGATTACGAGAGCCACATCGACCTCTTCGGCGCGCAGATCCAGATCGCCTTCTGAGCGTCGGGCGGCGATCTGCAGGTTGGTGCCGGTTCTTCTCGGGTTCAGCGGCTAAGCGCGCGCTCCTCGTCGCAGCACGCAATAACGCTCCTACGGCAGTTCCCTTGAGCTGATCTCGGGCTGATCCGAATCGCCGCTCTTGACGGCGGCATGATAGGAATGTTATCCCTATCTGCAGATTTAAGGCCGGCTTCTGGTGCCAGCTCGTATGATTTTTCTGCTAAGGAGGAATTTATGCTAGAGGATGAAGCGAAGCCCTGGTACGTCTCGAAGGGGTTCCTCGGCCCCCTCGTGACCGCGCTGCTGATGGCGCTGAGCGGGTCCGGGGTGATCGAGCTGGAGGCGCAGTCGGTTGCCGCCGCGGTCTATCAGATCCTTGAATTGGCGGGTGTTCTTCTCGGCGCATACGGCCGCGCCTCAGCCCGCCAGCCGCTGAGGCTGATGTGATGGCGAAGCTTGCCCCCTCGCTCGCTGCATTCGGTCTGGTGGTCGCCGCGGCGGCTGCCTGCACCACCGTCAGCCCGCGCATCACACTTCTGCAGACTTGCGACAGGTATGCGTCAACGCTGACGGCCCTCGCCGCCGCCAAGGCACACGGGCGCCTCAGCGCCCAGCAGATCGACGCCGTCGACACCGTTCGCTTGGGCCTCAACCCGATCTGTGAGTCACCACCCGTCCTTGACGACTCCGTTGCTGCCGTTCTGCCACAGGTCACCGAAGGTGTCCGGCAGTTGCTCTCTATCGAGGCCCAGGTGGAGATCGCCAATGACGCCCGTTGAAATCGCGGCCCTGCTCAATGCCGTCACCGTCCTTGGGCGGCTCGCCCTTGAGGCCGTCACCGAGATGAAGACGACCGGCTTGACGGATGAAGAGATCGCGCGCACCTGGGCGCAGATGCAGGCACGGCTCGATCGTGCCGACAAGCTGTGGCGGCAAGGGGAGGTGAAGCCCGCCACCGAGTAGGGGGGCGTAAAGACCCGTGCCGTGCCCGCTGCGCAAACTGGCACGGGTCTTGCTCGCATTTTTGGCACTCCGCCCCGATCCCTGATGTTGAGAAATGAACCGCCGGCAGCGGGCAGACGTGATAGCCGAACAGGACGAAGCAGCGGCAATCGCCGATCGCGCCCTTGGCGCCTACCTCGGGCTCGCGATCGGCGACGCCCTGGGCGCGACGGTGGCGCATCTGTCAGCACGCGAGATCGCGCTTGAATTCGGCGTCCACAGCCGGCTGAGCGGCGGCGGCTGGCTGGGCTTGAAGCCCGGACAGGTCACCGATGACACCGAAATGGCGCTCTGTGTCGGCCGCGCACTGACGAAAGCCGGCGGCTGGAACCTGCGCGCCGTGTGCGATGAACTCGCCACCTGGCTCCGGTCCGCCCCCATCGACGTCGGCCACGCCTGCCGGCGCGGCTTCCGGCGCTATATCGTCGAGGGAACGGTGCAGGCGGTTGCGACCGAGGGTCATGCGACCAACGGCGCTTGCGCCCGCAATCTGCCGGTCGTGCTCGCCTGCCTCGTTCAGACCGACCACCTCGATCGATGCACGCTCGATCAGTGCCACATCTCGCATCATCATCCGCTCGCCGACGCGGCAGCCCTGACATTGGCCCGGATGACCCGCGCGCTGATCCTTGGCCACGGCATGGCTGCGGCCCGGGCGGAGGCCAACGCGCTGGTCCGCGAACACCCGGTGTTCATGTTCAAGAACTATCGCGGTCCATGCTCGGCCGACATCGTCGATACCGTGCGCACGGTACTGTGCCAGTACTTTGCGGCAAGCGACCTCCGGGCGTGCTTGATTGCAACCGTGAACCAGGGCGACGACGCCGATACCTCCGGAGCGCTGGCCGGCATGCTGGCGGGTGCGACCTGGGGGGCCGCTGCCCTGCCGGCCGAATGGCTGCGCCGGCTTGACCGCACCATCGCGGCTGAAATCCGCGCGCAGGTCGCGGCCCTGTTGCGGATCGCACACGGCTCGAGCACAGCCGCCATCGCCTGACACGGGCCCCACTTCCCACCAGCATTCTCCACCCCTCTGCTCTCATCTGCCGTCACGCTTCGCCTCGTGCCGGACGTTTTCGGTGCGTGAGCGGTGTGAGCCGTTAACCCAGCCTTAAGCCGCTGAAGTGCACTCTCCGCGCCTGGGTTCCTCCGCCACGGTGTTCAGGGAATGGGCGCATCCATCGGTCTGCAGGAGTTGTGGAACGAGCCATGCGAGAACGCCGATCGGTTGCAAAGCCGACCGGAACGGACGCCGCGAACGGATGATCGTACTCAGGCACGCGACGTCAACGACAGGGTACGGTGCACCCCAATGGCGAAATCAGACCAAGTGCCGCGCCGGACGGAAGGTCCGCGCCGGACAGACGGCAACAGCCGGCCGCCGAGCGCCGCTGCCACCATTGACGACACTGTGCCGCTGCTCGATTCAGGTGTCCTGCAGACATTGCGCGACCTTTCGGGTCCCGGCGACGAGACCTTCTTCGTTGAGGTCATCGATCTGTACCTGAAAGACTCCGTGGCCTTGGTGGGCGCCATTCGCCAGGCCGCGCTTAGCCGCGACGCGCAGGCGCTGATGCCAGCAGCACACAGCCTGAGGTCGTCCAGTGGCAATGTAGGCGCCGCCAGCCTTTCGGCCGTGTGCCGGGCGCTTGAATGCGCCGCTTCCGGCAACGGCATGGACGATGTCGACCCGCTCCTCGCGCAACTGGAGCGGATTTATCCCCTCGTTTGTCGTGCGCTCAGAGTCGAATGCGAGCGAACCCAGCCGTAATCATCTGCGAGCCGGACGAAAAACCGGCGCGGATCCTGATCGTCGAAGACGATGGCGTTACCCGCCGTCTGGTCCGGCGCGCGCTGCAGTATGCCGGCTACCTCGTCGCGGAGGCGGCCGACGGCGTTGCCGGTCTCGACCTCGTTCAGACGTTCCAGCCGGACATCGTGCTGCTCGACATCTGCATGCCGCGCATGGACGGTTTCGAGATGTGCGCAGCGGTGCGGCGTCTGCCGCGCTGCGATCACATTCCGGTCGTCATGTTCACCGGTCTTGAGGACCCGCATTCGATCAGCCGCGCCTTTGAGGCCGGTGCGACGACCTTCGTCACCAAGCCGATCGACACCCTCAACCTGACCCATAGGCTGCGCTACATCGTCCGCTCCAAGCAGCTGGGCGATACCTTGCGCGAGCGGGAATCGCAACTCGCCCGCGCGCAGCGGATCGCCAAACTTGGCTACTGGGCGTGGGACGCGACCAGCCGGACGGCTACGCTCTCGAACGGCATCCGCGAGGTGTTTGGCTTGGCCCACACCTGCGACGCCTTGAGCTTTGCCGCCTTTCTCCGCCTGGTCCATCCGGACGATCGTCTGGCCGTCAAGAACACCATCAAGTGCGGCATCGAAGCGGGACGCCCCGTCAGCTTCGAATATCGCATTATCGGCGACGATGGGAGCCGGCGCGTCATTTTCCAGGATAACGAGATCGTTGATGACGAGCGCGGCGAGGCCCGCCTGATCGGCATTTGCCAGGATGTGACCGAGCGCCGCGACGCCGAGAACCGCATCCAGCACCTCGCCTACTTCGACGTGCTGACCGGACTGCCGAACCGTGCCCTGTTCAAGGATCTTCTCGAGCGGACGCTGGCCGAGGCAGGCCGGCATGGCCGGCTGGCGGCGCTGCTGCTGCTTGACATCGATCATTTCAAGCGCATCAACGACACGCTCGGCTACGAGGGCGGCGACCGAATGCTGCGCGAGATCGCGGAAAGGCTGGCAGCAAGCCTGCGCGCTGGCGATCTCGTCTGCCGCGATGATGTCGACCTCTCCGGCTGCAGCTTGAGCGACTTCGTCAGCCCGTCCTTGTCACGACCGGGCGGCGACGAATTCGTCATCCTTCTGAACGACATCCGGCGGCCGGAGGATGCGGCCAAGGCCGCGCAGCGCGCCGCCGCGGCCCTCAACGCGGTGTTCGGTATTGACGGTCATGAAGTCAGCATCACCGCCAGCATCGGCATCAGCGTCTATCCCGTGGACGGCAAGACGCCCGACCACCTCTTGCGCAGTGCCGAAGCGGCCATGTACGACGCCAAGGAGCAGGGCCGCAACAGCTACAAGTTTTTCACCACCACGCTCAATGAGCGCGCCCGCAAGCGTTTCACCCTCGAAAACGCGCTGCGGCGGGCCATTGATCGCGATGAATTCAAGCTCGTGTACCAGCCGCAGATCGATCTTGCGACGCGGCGGGTGACCGGTGTTGAAGCGCTGCTGCGCCTGCAAACGGCGGAACTCGGCTTCGTCTCGCCGGCAGACTTCATTCCAGTCGCCGAGGAAACGGGCTTGATCCTGCCGATCGGTGACTGGGTGCTCAACGAGGCGGCGCGCCAAGCGGTGGCATGGCAGGCTGCCGGGCTGCCGAAACTGCGGATGGCGATCAACGTTTCGCCGGCACAGTTCCGCCAGCGCGGGTTCGCGGCCCACATCGCCGCCATCCTCGATCGCGCCGGCGTCGACAAACGCCAAGTCGAGCTGGAACTGACCGAAAGTGTGCTGATCGACAACACGAGTGCGTGCGCAGAGACGCTCAACGAGCTGGCCGAACTCGGCGTGATGATCGCCATCGACGACTTCGGCACCGGCTACTCATCGCTCAACTACCTGCGCCGGTTTCCCTTGAGTGCGCTCAAGATCGATCGCTCGTTCGTCAGCGACATTTGCGACGACGCCGACGATGCTGCCATCGTCAAGGCGGTGATCGCGCTCGCCCACAATCTGCGCTTGCGGGTCGTCGCGGAAGGCGTCGAAACGATGGCGCAGCTCGCGTTCCTGTTGTCGCGCGGCTGCGAAGAGGCGCAAGGCTTCCTGTTCAGCCGCCCGGTCGATGCGAGCGCGCTCGCCGAGTGGCTGCCAAAGGTTCCCACCGCGCTGCCGCTCTGGCCGCAGCGCGCCGGCATCGAGAGCTGAGCGCGAGAGCCGACGGCCGGCGCTACCCCACCCGCGAACCGACCTTGATGACGACCTGGTACTGGCTGACCTTGCCGTCTTGAATGTTGCCGCGGATTTCCTGCACTTCGAACCAGCCGAGATTGGGGCTGCTTGCTGCCGCTGCCCCGATCGCGTTGGTGATGGCGTCCGAAATGCTCGTCGGAGACGTGCCGACGATTTCAACCTTGGTGAAGACGGCGTTTGCCATCGGCGGTTCTCCTTGGTGCGAGATGAAGGGCGCGGTGCGCGACGCGGGCCACGAGGGTGAAACCACTTGAGTATGTAGCCCGGGGCCGAAGGGTTGCAAACCGTTCTCAAAGTGCCCCCGCCGGAAGCGTTGTAAAAACAACCTTAAGACGAATCTTGTAAGCCTACTGCCTCCGTAGACGTGTTCTTTGCACGGGAGGCAGCAGACGCATGCACGTCGCCCAAGGTTTGCTTCGGCGACCGGCCATGGCAGCGCTCGCCGTTGCCCTCTCGATTGCGCTGCCGCCCTCTGTCGCCGCGTTGAGCGAAGGTGCGGGACGCGGCTGGGAACAGGCGACGGCAGCCGATCCCAGTTTCTTCGCCAGCATCGAGACCCGCTCTGCCGACCTGACGCCGGTTGCCAAGTGGCGGGCGGTGCTGGATCGCTACGCCTCCGACCGCACGGGCACTTGTGCCGTTGGCGCTGTCTGCCCGGAGCGCGCCTGGCCGGAGCGCGCCTGGCCGGAGCGCGCCTGGCCGGAGCGCGCCTGGACGGAGCGAGCCTGGTCAGAGTTGGTGGCGGCACTCAGACCGCTCGCCCCGACAGCGCAGTTGCAACGAGTGACGGCGGCGCTGAACGCCACGGCTTATGTCAGCGACCGCGCAAACTGGGGAGTGAGTGACTATTGGCAGACGCCGGCCGAGTTCCTGGCCCGCGGTGGCGACTGCGAGGACTTCGCGATCGCGAAGTACCTAGCCTTGCGTGAAGCGGGATGGGCTGCGGAAGACTTGCGCATTGCCGTCGTCACGGACGAAAGGCGCGATGTCGCGCACGCGGTGCTGATCGCCTCGCATGCGGGGAGGGCGTGGGTGCTCGACAACTTGAATGACGACGTCATCGAGGCCCGAACCGTGCACCACTACCGGCCCGTATTCTCGGTAAGCGAGACGGCTTGGTGGTGGCATCGCCCCGCGCCTGTTCGACGCGCAGGCGGAGCCGCGCCCGCGAGCAGATAGGCCGCCGCGCCCGCGAGCAGCCAAGCCGGCGCTCTCGCGCTGGGAGGGGTGGGCGGATGCAGCGCGAGCGACTACTATCCCCGCCAGCGCGGACAGGGCCGCGCACCCGGTTGTTCACAAGGGGCGAGGCGGCCGATGAGCGAATGGTGGCGTGGCGCCGTCATCTACCAGATCTACCCGCGCAGCTTCCGCGATACGAACGGCGACGGAATCGGCGACCTTCCCGGCATCATCGAGGGCCTGGACTACGTCGCCGCCCTCGGTGTCGATGGCATCTGGCTATCGCCGATCTTTCTCTCGCCGATGAAGGACTTCGGCTACGACGTCGCCGATTATTGCGCTGTCGATCCGGTTTTCGGCTCGCTCGATGACCTTGACCGCCTGGTCGCGCGTGCGCACGCGCTGGACCTCAAGGTAATCCTCGATCAGGTCTACTCGCATTCCTCGGACCAGCATCCCTGGTTCGAGGAGAGCCGGCAGAGCCGCGACAATCCGAAGGCGGACTGGTACGTCTGGGCTGATCCGAAGCCCGATGGTACACCGCCCAACAACTGGCTCGCCGTGTTCGGCGGACCGGCCTGGGATTGGGAGCCGCGCCGGCGTCAGTACTACTTCCACAATTTCCTCAAGGAGCAGCCGGATCTCAATTTCCACACGCAGGCGGTGCAAGACGCCGTCCTGGCGGCGGCGCAGTTCTGGCTCGATCGCGGCATCGACGGCTTTCGCATCGATGTCGCCAACTTCTTCGCCCACGATGCGTTGCTGCGTGACAACCCGCCTTCATTCCATCCGGCGCCGGACAAGCCCTACTGGCTGCAGCGGCCGCTCTACACCCGCAACCGGCCGGAGACGCTGGCCTTCGTCGCCCGCTTGCGTGCGCTCATCGATCGCTATCCGGAGCGGATGGCGGTCGCGGAAATCGCCGCCGAGGACCAGATCGGCACCATGGTCGCCTACACCGATGGGCCGGACCGCTACCACACGTCCTACAGCTTCGCCTTTCTGCACGATGCGCCGAACCCGCGCGCCATCCGCGCCGGGGTCGAGCGGATGCTGGCGGCGTCCCGCACCGCCTGGCCGTCGTGGTCGTTCAGCAACCATGATGTCGTCCGGGCGGTCTCCCGCTATGCCGACGACGCGGACCGCAAGGCCCGCGCCCGGCTGCTGATTGCGGTCTTGAGCACGCTGCGCGGCACGGCGTTTCTCTATCAGGGCGAGGAACTGGGCCTGCCGCAGGCGCACGTGCCCTACGATCGCCTGCAGGATCCGGAAGGCAAGGCGTTCTGGCCGCGGCACAAGGGCCGCGATGGGGCACGCACGCCACTCCCCTGGCGCGCCGATGCGCTGCACGCTGGCTTCTCCACTGCCGAGCCGTGGCTGCCGGTCGACCGCGCCCACGTGCCTTTGGCGGTCGATGGTCAGAATGCGGACGACGGCTCGGTGCTGAACTTCACCCGCCACTTCCTCGCCTGGCGGAAGCGGCAGCCGGCGCTGAAGGTGGGCGACATCCGCTTTTTCGATACGCCCGAAACCGTACTTGCCTTCGAGCGCACCTGCGCCGAGCAACGCCTGCTGCTGGCGTTCAACTTTGGGCTTACACCTGCAACGGTGCCTTTGCCGGTCCCCGGTTCGCTCCGCGTCCTGCCGGCGCCGGGGATGAGCGGAGCGTGGACCGGAACTGCCGCTGAGATCCCAGCACTGAACGGGCTGATCGCTGTTGTTGACTAGACCGGCCCAGGCGAGAAGGGTCCGGGCGCGGCCGGTGCCAATCATCCGCGCGCATGCGGCGGGGAAAACGCACAGATGGCGCGACTGCCCCCATGTTGGAGGTGTCATCCGAACACGGTTTCGGCGCTTTGCAGCGAAGAACGCTGGCGCGGAAGCGGAACGGAAGCGGATTGTTCGCGGCTGGCAACTCGTTTATGCTGCGCGCACTGTCGGGAGCGTGTCGCCGTACGCACGGGGGGTGGTGGGGGCGAAAGTTGCTTGAGCTGCGGTGCTTGAGTGTCCAGCCGACAGCGGAATGCACGGCGGCTGGAAGCTGCCGGCGGGCAGCGGGCCGGTCCGGCCCCGCCTTAGTGTGCACCTGGGAAGACGTCGTCTTTTTTTCGTCTTAATCTTGCGATATGGCGCGGCAAATGGCTCAGCTCCACAGCAATCCGCTGCAAAACGCGCTGAAGGAATGCCGAAACGGCCTGCCGATGGTGGCCGCCTTCAGCTTCTTCATCAACATCCTTGTCCTGACCTCGCCGCTCTACATGCTGCAGATTTACGATCGCGTGCTCGGCAGCGGTCGGGTCGAGACACTGGTATTCTTGACACTGCTGGCGACGCTGGCGCTCTTCATTATGGGGCTGCTCGACGCCATCCGCGGCCGCCTGGTCGGCCGCATCGGCCGCTGGTTCGAGCGGAAGCTGTCGCCGGAGCTGATCGGGGCCAGCCTGCGCGGATCGTTGTTCGGCCTGCCGGTGGGAGCGCAGTCTTTGCGCGATCTCGGCCAGATCCGCGCCTTCCTTGCCGGACCCGGCGTCACTGCCATTTTCGACTCGCCCTGGGTGCCAATCTTCATCACCGTCATCTGGGTGATGCATCCGGTCCTCGGGATGCTGGCGCTCGGATCGGCGATCGTCTTGTTCCTGATCGCGATCGCCAACGAGTATGCCTGCCGCGACCCCCTGAAGAGCGCGGCCAAGCTGTCGATCGCCACCCATCAACAGGCGGACCTCGCCATCCGCAATGCCGACGTGTTCCAGGCGATGGGCATGCTGCCAGGCTTTCTCGTTAACTGGCACCGGCAGAACGATACCGCTCTCGAGCTGCAGCTGAAGGCGACCGATCGCTCGGCTGCGCTGATCGGCTTTTCGAAGTTCACGCGCATGTTCGTGCAGACGCTCATCCTTGGCGTGGGCGCCTACCTGGTCTTGAAGATGCAGCTGACGCCAGGCGGCATGATTGCGGCATCGATCCTGCTGGGCCGGGCGCTGGCGCCGGTCGAGCAGGCAATCGGTGCTTGGCGTACGCTCGTCAGTGCGCGCGATTCATACCAGCGCCTGAAGGGCCTGCTTGAGCGGCTGCCGCCGCCGCTCGAGTCGATGCCGTTGCCGGCGCCGAAAGGTCGGCTCGCGCTGGAAAACGTGTTCTACGTCCCGCGCGGGCGCGACGTCGCCGTGCTGAACGGGGTCAGCTTCGTCATCGAGGCCGGGGAAGCGGTCGGCATCGTCGGCCCGTCTGCTGCCGGCAAATCGAGCTTGTGCAAGATCATGGTCGGCTCCTGGGCGCCGACACGCGGCCATGCGCGGCTCGACGGCGCCGACCTGTTCATGTGGCGCGCCGAGGAGCTCGGGCCCCACGTCGGCTATCTGCCACAGGACGTCGAGCTGTTCGGCGGCACCGTGAAGGACAACATCGCGCGGCTTTCGCCCGACGGCGATCCGCAGTTGGTCGTGGAAGCGGCCATGACGGCGGGCGTGCACGAGATGATCCTGCGCTTCCCAGCCGGCTATGAAACCGAGATCGGCGAAGGCGGGTCGTACCTCTCCGGCGGGCAGCGCCAGCGGATTGGGCTGGCGCGAGCACTCTACGGCAAGCCACGCCTGATCGTGCTGGACGAACCGAATGCGAGCCTGGACAGTGAGGGCGAGGAATCCCTGATTGGCGCCATCCGCGCCGCCAAGGGGTGGGGCGCCACCGTCATTTTGGTCGCGCACCAACCGCGCATTCTCGGTCCCGTCGACAAAATCCTGCTCCTGCGCAATGGCCGCGTCGAGATGTTCGGCCCGCGCGACGAGATCTTCGCAAAGCTGCGGCCGACACGGGTCGGACCGGCGACCGATGGCCGGCCGCGGATTGCCGATCGGCCGGCATCTGCGCCTTCGATCGGCCGCGGCGGCTCGGCAGGCTAGAGGCTAGAGGAAGGCAAGCATGGCTGGAGAACTTCAAGTCGCCGGCAGCAGCAAGCTGCCCGATGTCGTCCGCAGTCACCGGGACGGCATCCAGCTGGAGCCGCTGCCGCCGTTGCACCACGACCTGCGTCCTTCGGCGTGGATCGGCATTGCCACGGTGATCGTCTTCTTCGTCATCGGCGGCGGCTGGGCGGCGACGGCACCGCTATCGGGCGCCATCATTGCCGGTGGCCTTGTCAGCCCGGAAAGCAGCCGACAGACGGTGCAGCATCTCGAAGGCGGCATTATCCGCGAGATCCGCGTCCGCGAGGGTGATCAGGTCGAAGCGGGACAGCCGCTCGTGACCCTGCAGGACGTGAGCGCGAAATCGGACTTGGGCACGCTGACGACGCGCCTGCGCGCACTGGCAGCAACCGAGGCGCGGCTGCGGGCGGAGCGTCTCGACGGAGAGGCCATCAACTTCGACCACCCCTCGCTCGCCGACCGCAAGGATCCCGAGGTTCGCGCCGCGATCGAGCAGCAGATCCATCAGTTCAAGACCCGCCGCGCCAATGATCAATCGCAAGCGTCCATTCTCATCCAGCGCATTGCGCAGCTGCAGAAGCAGATCGACGGCGCCGAACAACAGTTGGTCGGCGTACGCCGGCAGAAGGACCTGATCCGCGAGGAGTTGCGAGGGGTCAAAGAGCTGTTCGAGAAGGGCTACGAACGCAAGCCGCGCCTCCTCGAACTGCAGCGAACGGAAGCGGGCCTACTCGGCACCGAGGGCGAGCTGCAGTCCCGCGTTGCGCGCAGCCTCGAGCAGATTGGCGAGACCCGGCTGGAAATCAACAACATCCGCGTCACGCGAATGGAGGAGGTCGACAAGGAGCTGACCGACGTCCTCGCCAAACGCAATGAGATCGAGCAGCAGATCCAGCAAAGCCAGGATCGGCTCACGCGCACCCAAATCGTCGCCCCCGTCGCCGGCACCGTGCTGGACATCCGCTACAAGACGCCGGGTGGCGTCATTCGTCCCGGTGACCCGGTTCTCGACATCGTTCCCGCCAAAGACAAGCTGATCGTTGATGCCGTCTTGAAGCCGCAGGACATCGATGAGGTGCGGCCAAAGATGCGGGGCTATGTCGTGTTTCCGGCCTATTCGCAGCGGACCATGATGCGGGTGCCGGCGATCGTCGAAACGGTGTCGGCTGACGTCCTGACCGATCAGCGCAGCGGCGAACGTCACTACAAGGTCAAAATCGCCATCGACCGCGACGAGCTAACGCGGCTCGATCCGCAGATCGAACTCGTCGCCGGCATGCCGGCCGAGGTCTACATCACGACCACCGAACGCACGCTGCTCCAGTATGTCCTGAAGCCGTTCCTGCAGGTGGTCGAACACAGCATCCGCGAGAGCTGATCCCGCTACCGCCGGCCGGCACAAGCAAGGACGGCGCTTGGCGGCAACGGCGGCGCGGTCAACGGGCCGTCAAGCCCGGAAGGGAAACCGCGCGCAGAGGCGGAACGGGGCGGTGCGGCTCTCCTGGCGGAACAGGCAGACCGCGTCGACCGCCCAGGGCCCATCGGTCAATGCCGGCCTCAGGTGTTGATCAAGGGCGGTCAGCAGGCGGTCGCGTTCGCTGGCTTCAAGCCGGGTCGTCAGCGTCATGTGGAATTGCCACGCATCGAAGACGTAAGGATAGCCCCAGCGTCCAAGGAGCTGATCCTGGCGCGGAGTCAGCCCGGCAGCGCGGCGCTGTTCGAGCTCCGCAATGCTCGGCGGCCGGCGAAAATCATCAAACTCCACGACCGCGGCATCGGCGAGCGCCTGCAGTGCGGCCGACGGCTGATCCTGAACGAGGGCAATGAACCCGCCGAGCGAGCCTGGGACAAGGCGCGGGGCGAGGAAGGCAGCGCGCCTCTTGGCGAAGGCGGCTGCGCGTGATGCGAGTTCGCGCGGGCTCCGTCCTGACGCCAGGAAGAACGGCGCCTTCAGCGTCGCATGAAAGCCGTAACGGGCGGCATCTGCCGTGATTTCGGCAAGGCGCGCGGGCGGGAAGCCGGCGATCAGCGGCTGCTCGATCCGCTGTCCGGTTGCGGCATCGCGGCCCAGCCAGCGCGACGCCAGCTGCCACAGGGCTCCCTGCGGCGGCGGTGCATAGTAGATGGCGTAACGGGGCGCGGGGCTCAAAGGATGCACTGGATTCCATATCGACGCTGCGCGACCGGTCCGGAACCTTGCGTGGGCAGCGGCAAGCGACTGAAGCGCCGCTGTCGCCCGAACCGATCGCGATTTCATGTATTCTTAATAAAGAAAGCGCGTAATCCGGCACGAAGCGCTTTCCAAGTCTTCCATTCTTGTCTATTCCCTTGTCCGCCGAACGAAACGCTTTCGGGGCGCGCCGCGGCGCCCAACCGCCGCCCTCGCCGGGGGCCGGCTGGCGCCAATGGCAGCCCCTCGTGCGGCGACCCGATCGGGCGGTTCACGCCCGAGCAAGGTCGTCGCTGCACAACATATTTAGTCGCGTGCACTTTCGGCACAAACAGGATGGACGCTCTGTTTGTGCCAGTGCACTACGTGCCACGCCGACCAGGACCAGCGCAGAATTCCGGAACCAGGATTGCTCATGGCGGGGGAACTCATTCTCACCAACGCGCAGGTCGTGCTCGGCGACAGCGTCTGCCATGGCACGGTGCACGTCCAAGACGGCGTGATTCGGAGCATCGAGACCGGCGTGAGCCACCTGCCGTCTGCGGTTGATCTCGAAGGCGATTTCCTGATCCCCGGCCTGATCGACATCCACACCGACAACCTGGAGCGGCACCTGCAGCCGCGGCCCGGCGTCGCGTGGCCGAACATCGCGGCGCTGGTGACCCACGACCGGCAGATGGCAACGGCGGGCGTGACGACGGTGTTCGATTCGCTCTGCGTCGGCATCGGCGACGACGACGGCAACGGCCGGTCGCAGGCGCTGATCCAATCGCTGTTGGCGATGGAGCAGGCGCAGGCGGACGGCCTGTTGAAGGCCGAGCATTTCCTGCATCTGCGCTGCGAGGTGACGTCGCCCACGGTGGTGAGCAGCTTCGTAGCCCTCGTCGACGACCCGCTGGTACGGCTGGTCTCGGTCATGGACCACACGCTCGGCCAGCGCCAGTGGCAGAACGTCGATAACTGGATGAAGTTCACCGGCCATGAACCGAGCGAAGCGGAGCTGGAGCGGATGCTGGCGGCCGCGCGCCAGATGCAAGCGCGCTACGCAGCCGCCAACCGCCTGCAGATCGTGCGCGCCAGCCAGGAGCGCCAGCTCACGCTTGCCAGCCACGACGATGCGACCGTCGCGCATGTCCAAGATGCGGTCGACTTAGGCATTTCGATCTCCGAGTTCCCGACCACGCGCGAGGCGGCGGCGAAAGCGCGCACCTGCGGGCTCTGGATCGTGATGGGCGCACCCAACGTCGTCCTCGGCGGCTCCCACTCCGGCAACGTCTCCGCACGCGCGCTGGCCGCCGACGGTCTCGTCGATGGCCTCGCGTCCGACTACGTGCCGGTCAGCCTGATCCACGCCTGCTTCCTCTTTCACGAACTGCTCGGCGTCGCGCTGCCCGACGCGGTCGCGACGGCGAGCGCTCATCCGGCGGCGATGGTGGGACTCAGCGACCGCGGCATCATCGCGCCCGACCGGCTTGCCGATCTGGTCTGGGTCAAGGCCTATCGGCATGTACCCGTCGTCCGCAGTGTCTGGCGGCGCGGCATGCTAGTGGCCTGAAGCCGGAGACGACCGGGGACCGGCGGGGCGCTTGCATTTGCGGCCCAATCGCGCAAGTTTCGATCGCTGCGCAGCGCAGCCATGGCGGCGCGGGATTGAGCGGGAGGGCCAGGGCTTGAGCGAACGCATTCTCATCATCGATTTCGGCTCGCAAGTCACACAGCTGATCGCACGCCGCGTGCGCGAGGCCGGCGTCTATTGCGAGATCGTGCCGTTCAACCGCGCCGATCGTGCGCACCTGCAGCAGTTCGGCCCGAAGGCGATCATCCTCTCCGGTGGTCCCGCCTCGGTGACGGAAGCCGATGCGCCGCGGGCAGACCCTGCCGTCTTCGCAGCAGGCGTGCCGGTGCTGGGCATCTGCTACGGCCAACAGACGATGGTCGCGCAACTGGGCGGCATCGTCGAAGCCGGCTTCGCCCGCGAGTTCGGCCGTGCCTACGTCGAAGTCGCTGACGATTGCGCGCTCTTCCGCGGTGTCTGGCGCGAAGGCAGCCGCGAACCGGTGTGGATGAGCCACGGCGACCGGGTGACGGCCCTGCCGCCCGGATTTCGCGCCGTCGGCATCTCCGAAGGCGCCCCCTATGCCGTGATCGCCGACGACGCGCGCCGGTTCTACGGCGTCCAGTTCCATCCCGAAGTCACCCACACGCCGCACGGCGCCGCGCTGCTGCGGAATTTCACCCACCACGTCGCCGGCTGCTCCGGCGATTGGACGATGAGCACCTTCAGGGACCACGCGATTGCCGCCGTCCGCGAACAGGTCGGCCCGGCGCGGGTCATTTGCGGCCTGTCCGGCGGAGTCGATTCCTCAGTGGCGGCCGTCCTCCTGCACGAAGCGATCGGTGATCAGCTCACCTGCATCTTCGTCGACACTGGTCTCTTGCGCGAGGACGAGGCGGATGAGGTGGTGAGCCTGTTCCGCGGCCACTACAACATCCCGCTCGTCCACCGCGATGCGTCAGGCGTGTTTCTCGGCAAGCTCGCAGGCGTTACCGATCCGGAAGCGAAGCGCAAGACCATCGGCGCCACCTTCATTGACGTCTTTGAGGAGGAAGCCAAGGCGCTGGGCGGCGCAGACTTCCTCGCCCAAGGGACGCTCTATCCGGATGTGATCGAGAGCGTCTCGTTCCACGGCGGCCCGAGTGTGACCATCAAATCGCACCACAATGTCGGCGGCCTGCCGGAACGGATGCGCCTCAAGCTGGTCGAGCCGTTGCGGGCGCTGTTCAAGGACGAGGTGCGCGCACTCGGCCGCACGCTTGGCCTGCCCGAGAGCCTGGTCGGCCGCCACCCCTTTCCCGGTCCCGGCCTGGCGGTGCGCATCCTGGGCGAGGTCACGGCCGAGCGCTGCGCGCTGCTTCGCCGCGCCGATGCGATCTTTATCGAGGAGATCCGCCTCAACGGCCTTTACGACGCGATCTGGCAGGCGTTCGCGGTGCTGCTGCCGGTGCGCACGGTAGGCGTGATGGGCGATGCCCGGACCTACGATGCGGTGGTGGCGCTGCGCGCCGTGACCTCGACCGACGGCATGACGGCGGAAACCTTCGCTTTCGACCACGCCTTTCTGGCCCGGGTGGCAAACCGGATCGTCAACGAAGTGAAGGGCGTCAACCGCGTCGTCTACGACCTGACCTCGAAGCCGCCCGGCACGATCGAGTGGGAATAATTTTTGCCCATCCGAGGGTATCCGAAACTACGCCAGAATACGCTCTAACTCACTGAAAAACAAAAATAATTGAGCCGAGGCCTATTGAGGACTATCGGTGGGCATAGAACGCGTCTGTCGGGTCTGGTGACGGACCCGCCCCCCGTTGATCATCCGGAAAATCGAAAGTACCGTCAGAGCGATCGAGGCCAATG